>ERZ1026800.204-NODE-204-length-55008-cov-6.796487_pt1 | contig 55008 bp, 45 predicted proteins | sample MGYA00520873_ERZ1026800 | MGnify/ENA primary metagenome ERZ1026800 (study PRJEB33270, sample SAMEA104284475) | anaerobic digester metagenome | biome: Anaerobic digester microbiome; feature: mesophilic sludge digester; material: Anaerobic digester biomass | place...
GGATGCTACTATTATCATCATTGTGCCGTTTTTGAATCGCCGGAAGGTCCTTTCTATGTTCAGCAACCTATTCAGTTTATCAATAATTCCCTTGGGCATAACACTCCCGAAAGTTATGCTACCTGGCTTTTGAATGGAATACCTGTTTCCAACGACTATAATCTGAACACGATTATTGATACCTGGGGTAACTATGATTTGCAGCTAGTAATGACTTCCGGACCCCTTGTGGATAGCAGCAGTGTTTTTCAATTTGAGGTGATAGATGAAACACCACTATCTCCGCAAAATGTTGTTTTAGAGTTCTCGGAAAACAACTATATTTTACGGTGGGATGCTGTTACTCTTTCCGTATCCCAAACTCCTATTACGATTACTAATTACAAAATTTACGCCAGTGAAGACCCCTACGGAACTTATTCTCTCTATCAAATAGTCCCTGCCAGCAGCAGACAAATTAACCTGAACCTGTCGGAACTTGGTTCTAAACGCTTCTTCAAGGTAACTGCCGAAAAGTAAAAAATATTATGTAGTAAACGGAAAATAAGGTTGAGAGGGTTGAGAAAGTTTTGAAGGTTGAGAAGGTTGAGGAGGTTTAGAGGGTTGAGAAAGTTTTGAAGGTTGAGAGGGTTGAGATGCCCTACGCCCTACGCCCTCTGTCCAAAAGCTCGTCAAAATTTTCAAAAAACAATATTTTTCGCTTATATTTCTTTTTTACCATTTTCATTCCTTGTCTGAACTTCTTTCTCTGTATATATACAATCAGGAAACTATTTCACCTCTTTTGGCTTGCTTTACCCTTTTACAATTAAGTAACAACCAAGTAACAACTCCCTAACGAGACAACGGAAGTGTTACGGAAGTGTTACGGAGTCGTTAGAGAATTTACTATATAACAAGCAATTACATCAATGAAACGCTAAGGGACAAAATATATACTTAACTTCTCTATATTTAATATAATTAAGATAAAAATAGTTTACAGGATAACCAGTTTTTTTAGCACTTCATAAAAGAATAAAATGCAGATAAACGGATTAACCGGATTTAATTAAAAATAATTATGATCCGCTTAAACCCATTGTCATTCCTGCGCAGGCAGGAATCCATTACTAAAATAAATTATTTCTTTTAATCCTCTCAATCCTGGTCAGGAATACAAAAAAAATTTTTTTTTACTGCTTTAACTAACTTTATTCCTTTATGTTACATCATTTAAGAAAGAAAAATTCCATTAACATTGAAAAAAAGTATTTGACATATCTTGAATACCGATTATTTTAATAGAGCATAATAGATAAAAGTATATATGAATTAGTTACTGCTTATACGATAAAAGTTATACATACGGAATAAGCGGGAAGGAGTTAAAAATGAAAAAATTATTTACAGGCATATTCTTCTTGTTAATTTCCATTTTGGTTTATGCAGCAAGCGCTGAATTAAGCTCTCCCAATCAAATTGGAGATGCAGTTGCCAATGCAGGATTAACAAAAAAGCGTCTCTTCACCTTCCAGCTTAAAATGACTGCTGGTAGTGGCACTTTAACAGATGTAACCTTCTCTACCTCCGGTTCTTACACTGCAAATGAATTAAACAAACTGGAGCTTTATTACAATACCGCTAATACATTTACCAGCGCTACGAGTATTAAATCTCTAACTTCTAATTTAGGAACCGGTTCACATATTTTCTCTGGGTTAAATAAAGCTTTAGGTAATGGTAATCATTATTTCTGGATAACGGCTGATATTGCACAATCAATTATTCCCAATCATACTATTTCTGTTCCAGCTATTAGTACTACCGATATCACTTTTTCTGAAACTTTTTATAAAGGCGGTTCAACTATTGCAGGCGGAACTCAATATCTGGAATATGTGGTAGTAACAGAAAATTTTGATGGAACCTGGCCCCCCAGCGGTTGGACTTTTAATGGAGCCAACAGAAGTTCTCCTGCTTATTCCGGTGCTTATTCTCTTGAGCTTCAACCTGCCGGTGATTATGCTTATACCAGGAAAGTTAATACACCCGGACTAATAACTTTTTTTGCCTTGGAAAATACTGGTAGCCAGTATTCTTTTGAAATTCAATATAGTACTGATGCTATTACTTGGAATACCATTACAACCTATTCTAATACTGCAAATTCTCTTACCAAAAGTTTTAAGTTTTACTCTATTGATGTTCACACCGCTACTTACACTAATGTCTATTTCAGATTTTATCTGGCAAGCGGAAATGGAGATATCCATATTGATGATGTGAACATAACTTTGCGCAGCCCCAATACTCAAGCTTCCAATGTTACTTTTTCGGATGTGGGACCAAGCAGATTTACAGTAAGTTGCACAGCTGGAAGTGCTGCTCAACGCATAATGTTTATGGCATTAGGTGAAGCTGATCCAATTGATGCAGACAATGGTGTTTTTTATACAGCCAGCACTAATTGGCAGGACCCTGGTTCCCAAATTGGTTCAAGTGGATATTATTGCATATATAAAGGCACTGGAACAAGTGTAAGTGTTACTGGTCTTACAAAAAAAACAACTTACACAGTGGAAGTGATGGAATACAATTACAGCGATGTTGCCAATACCTATATTTATATGCCGTCCCCTGCTTATAATCATATTAAAACTGCATCTACCGATCCTCCCTCCGCTATTGATTTTGATAGTGTAACTTCTTCCAGTTTTACTCTTTCCTGGAGCACTACTCCTGACTTATCTTATGTTTTATTTCTCAAAGAAGATACTTCTGTCTATCCTCCTAAGCCATCCGGAACTTACAAGGCCAGTGATGATTGGAACAACAAAGGAGATCAACTTGGCTCTTCTGGATTTTATTGTGTTTTCAATGGAAAAGGAAAACCTGAAACAAATAGAGCTACAGTTACAGTTACTAATTTACAATCCAGCACAAGATATTATGTAGTTATTTTTACTTTACACGATGAAACTTATTCAGAAGGTTGTGCTTGTGGAGGTGAAGTTCCTACTGCTACAAAAGCTGCTGATTATTTTGCCAGTATAGCAAGTGGAAATTGGGAAACAGTTAATACTTGGGATAGCACAAATCATAGATGGACTGGAACAACAACCTGGAAATCCTCAAGGGATGGAATTCATTGGAATGATGCTACTTTAAAACCAACTTCCAATGCGGCTAAAGTTTATATAGAACCGGGACATATTGTAACTTTAACAGATAATGAGAGCTGTAGTATTTTACATTTTGACAGTGGTTGGATACAACTTGGCAACTACAATTTAACCATAAATTCTTATGATTCAGCAAGTGGAAATCCGCAGTTTATTTACAATGGAACTGGTACACCTCAAATGACAACACAAGGAACAAATTATATTGTCTCAGTAACTTCACAAAGTATAACCAGATTACCGTCAGAAGTATATACTTTAAGAATTAATCTTGCCGGCTCGGATACTTTATCGGTTCCGCTACCTAATGATGTTACCGTAACAAATTTGGCTTTTGATAACGGTGGTTTAAGAATGAATTCCCACACCATCAAATATTAATATAAATATGCCGATATATATTCAAAGAATGCTATATTTTATAGTATGAATATCAGATATACCGAAGATGTTAATATTGTAGGAAGTAACACCAGTTTACCAAGAACCTGGTATACTTCCGGCTATGTAACTGATGTTTTTCAGGCAACTATGTATTTTCCTTCTAATTTAACAAGTTCCACCAAATTAAGATTGTGGCTGCGCAATAATGCTACCAAGGGTTGGTATTTGAAAGGAGAGTATGATGTTCAGACCGCTGGAGACCAAAAATATATAACAGCAGATGGCTTAACCAGTCCCGATATGAGTGGTATTGTCTATTTTGATTTCACTCTATCGGAATTAGATCAAACCCTACCGGTGGAGCTATCTTCCTTTATTGTAAATGTTAACTATCAGAATTATGTTCAAATATTATGGGTAACGCAAAGTGAAACGGAGCTTTCTGGTTTTCGGATTTATCGTGGTGTTTCGGATGATTTATCTTCTGCTCTGGACTTAGGCATTTTTATTCCTGCCACCAATACATCCGAGCCCAAATATTATGTTTATACGGATAAAGAAATAGATGCTTCGGGAACTTATTATTATTGGCTGGAATGTATGGATATAAATGCTAACAGCACTTTCTACGGTCCTAAGGAATTAATCTTCCATCCAGGTGTTGATGGCAATAATATTCCTGTTTTAGAAGGAATTAACAGTATCTATCCCAATCCCTTCAATCCCGATACTACTATTCGTTTTGGCGTTTTAGAATCCTCTACCGTTAAAGCCATTGTCTACAACAACCGGGGACAAAAGGTTTGTGAACCAATAAACGGATATTATGATAAAGGCACCTATTCCTATATCTGGAATGCAACTGACAGTTATGGCAGACGCTTAAGCAACGGAATTTATATCTTAAGCTTACAAGTTGGCTCTAAAACATATATCCGCAAAATGGCTATACTGAAGTAATGGAGAATTGAAAATTAAGTCAGGAGTCGTCACTGTCGAAATAAATTTTACCCTACCCACAAACTTATTTGGCAGTGAGGACTCGTGACGGTTAGAAAATGCGTTCTTGGTGCTTTAGTTTATCAGGATTCCTGCTTTCACAGGAATGACTAAGGCAAGACATCCTAAAAAAGTTGGGCTTAAATTACAGAAAATATCCAGTAAATTCAGTTATCCAGTCATCTGTGTTCTATCATCCTCAGTTAAAATCAGCTTGACACAAACCCTTGTCAATCCATAAATGTTTTCAATAAAGTTATTCATCCCTATCAGGAGTTTTAATGAAAAAACGGTTATTTCCGGTTCTTCTTTGTTGCGTGCTGATTTTCAGTGCCTGCTCTCAAAACGCCCGTCTTTCCAAAAAGACCCAAAAGAACTTAAATAAAGGTAATTACGAAGAAGCAATTCAGGATATCATAAAAACCCTTAAGAAAAATCCGAATAATGCAACAGCTCAAGACCTTTTGGTGCAATCCTGGCAAAGTTACCGTTCGGCAGAACAGAAAAAGATAGAAAGAATCATCCAAAGCGATGAAATAAATAAATGGGAACAGGTCTATCAGGAATATTCCGCTCTGCAAAAAACCGGAGAAGAAATTCAATCCCTACCTCCTTTGATAAATCCTTATTCAGGTTATAGAGTAAACATAGAAATTCCCGATTACACGGAACAAATAAAACAAAGCAAAGAAAATGCTGCTGAAGCGCATTATCAGGCAGGAATTCGTTATGCCAAAATCAGTAATGATAGGTATACACAAAAGAAAGCAGCTTTGGAATTTAAGGCAGCGCTTGCTTTGATTCCCAATTATCAAGATGCCGATTTAAGATATGAACAATGCCGCAAACTGGCAATTAAAAGAATTGCCGTTTCTCCCTTTACTGATAAGAGCAATACTTCCGGAAAATACGGTGCTGTTAGTGATATTTTAACCGACCATATTGTCTCCCGCCTTATTTCAGCTGCAGTAAATAATGAATTCGTAGAAATTATATCCCGTTCCCAATTGGAAACGGTGATGAAAGAACAGCAGCTTTCCGCTTCAGGTTTGGTGAATGATGCCAGTTCCGTTCGTTTAGGTCAAATTTTGGGTGCTAATGAAATCCTCGCTGGCAGCATTTTACAGATTAGCGTTTCCCCGGAACGCACTGTTAGTGTTCAAAGTGAAGATGAAACGGAAGTTGTTCTTCGTACTGAAGAATATACCGATGACGAAGGAAACACTCAGGAACGCGAAATTAAAGGAAAGGTCTATTTCCGTTACCGTAAGTTTACCAAAACAGCAAGTGTTAATATTTCCACCTCCTACAGTATCCTGGATGTGGAAACGGGAAAAATACTACTGCAAGAGACAGTGGAAGTTAAAAATCCCTGGAGCGATACTTGGGCAAGAAAAATTTCTGGAGATGACCGTGCCTTAAGTTCCAGCACCAAAAAATTGCTGGAAAAGCCGGAACCCTTTCCTCCTTCAGTAAACGAAATGGTGCTGGAAACGCTGAAAAATACAGGAAACGAGATAGTTAATAAAGTTAGCGGATATTTATTACAGTGAAGCGTTTTTTATACCTCCTGCTCTTAATCTTTACCGCATGCAGTATGGCAAAACGGCAACCGGAATGGATTGTGGAAAGACCCTATAATAATGAATACTATATCGCTATTGTAAAAGTTCCCCGTAAAGCACCTAATTATGTAGAACTTGCCCGAAATAACGCTATTCTGGAAATATCCACCCAAATAAGCGTGCAGATTGATTCCGATATTGCTTTAAAAGAAACGGAAGAAAATGGCATCCCCTCCTCTGAAATAATCAGCAGAATACGCAGTTCCAGTAAAAATATACTCAAAGACCTGCAACTGGTTGGCACTTATGAAACCAAAAATGACTATTGGGCTTACTATCGCCTTTCCAAAAGCGAATATTCTGCCTGGCGAAAAGCTCAATGTAATCAGGCAATGGCTCAGGCATTGAATTTACTTGCCGATTTTGATTCCTCCGCCTCTAATATCGCTTCCGGCATAGCTTCTCTTTTGCATGGACTGGAACTGATTGTGGATTATACCGATATGGATTTGACAACTCTTTACAAAGGCAATGAGATTAACCTCTATAACGAACTATTCTATCGTCTGAACCGTTTACCGGAAAACCTTAGCTTTAAATTTGCCACCAACGAGATAGACATTGTAGCCAAGCAAAGAGAACGCAAAACGGTTAATATTGCCGTCAGTTACAAAACTGTAAATAATGAATATCTCTGCTCTAACTTTCCTGTATGCTTCAATTTCAACAGTGGCAAAGGAGAAATCATTACCCAAGCCATAACAGATGAAAACGGTAAAGCGGAATTAATTATCAATCGCATAACCTCTTTCAGCAATCCCCAATTCATTGAAGCCAAACCGAATAAGGATTTTTGGCTGGTAGGAAGGGAAAATACCGTAGTTAAAACAATGTTTAATAATCTGCAATTTATGCCTGCCGTTTTGAAATTAAATGTCCGCCGTCCCAAAGCTTACCTTGAATACAGTTTTGATAACACTCCTGGAACTGACTTCCGCAATATTTTAGTAAAGAAACTGCAGGATTTGGATTTGGAAGTTACCGAAAACCAAAACACCAGCGATTATACTTTCAAAGTTGATATCTATAACCGTAGCACTAATTATCTCCCACTTCTCAATCAATATTCTGCTACAGCCGATGCTTACATTGAACTCCTGCAAACCGGCAATGGCAAAAGTATTTATAACACCAACATAACCGGAATTAAAAGCACTGCTTCCTTACCCGAAATAGCCAGGAAAATGAGTGAACTGAATGCTGTGAATGAGATTTGTGATAAAGTGATGTTTATGCTGGTGGAACAATATATTATGTTTTAGAGTGCTGGGGTGCTGAAGTGCGGGAGTGCTGGAGTGCGGGAGTGCTGGAGTGCTGAAGTTAAATGGTAAGTTGAGATAATAATCTTTTTTCGGTGCTTTCGGTTTTTTTGGTGTTCTCGGTGTAAATATAAAATCTGCGTGAGATAGTTCTCTCTAAAATTCCAGCCAGCAGTCCGCATTGATATCCATCGGTTTTTCACCTGCTTTGATTTTCTGTTTCTCGGCTTTAATCAAGTATAAATAATCCCCCTGCCAGTCCCATTCAAGAGTTCGGGCTATTTTTTCCATATTTTCTATAGCGTCTTCAGCAAGATAAGCAATTGCTCCACACTGGATATAGATAATTCGGGAAAGGTCGTTTTCAAAAGAGATTTTGAGAGCAGAAGAAGATTCCGGCACCAGAAAATATTGTCCCTGGGAATCCATAAATAGAGACGCATCGGCTATTTCACGAGGATAATTCAAACATAACTTCCGAAATTGTTCATCCACAAAGATAAGATCCCCGCTTTCCAAGCTAAAACCTTTTTGCATTAAGTCCTTCATTGCAATTGCTCCGGATTTTAGATCAATGCCGTTTTTCTGCAAACCCTTCTCCCAAAAGTATATTTGTTTGGGTTTGGGCACAGGAATAAAATCCAGCAAACGCAAGCATCTGATATTTCTCATCCAGGCATTTTCCCGGTAGCGGGTAAAAATTAAACGGATATTATATTCCGAAAGCTCTTCTGCACCCAATTTCAAAGCCAGATAAGCATTATTGTCATCCAATTCTAAACGGTGAAAAGTTAGCATAAAATTGTCATTACTTTCAATTTGCAAATTTTGCCAGGGACTGCTCGTTAAAGAATTGAGCCAGGGAATTAAAGGAATACCTTGCCAGGTTTCTTCTTTTTGTCCTCCATCTTTATCTCTGATAGTAGTGAAAGAAACGAGTTTTTCTTTGCTTAAATCCTCTTTGGTAATTTCTTTTACCTGACCTTCCGGTAAATATACCTGAAATGCTGATAGCTCAATTATTATTAACAGCAGACACAGAATTAAACGGTATTTACGCATAGCATCATCCTTTTTTACACTTTATACTAATATAAATAATCAGTATAACCCAAAAAACAAATACAGTGCTGGAGTGCTGGAGTGCTGGAGTGCTGGAGTGCTGAAGTGCCGGAGTGCTGGAGTGCAGAAGTTAAATATAAGGTACAATATTTCCATATAGTTATACTTCTGCATATCATACTTCATTTGTCATTTTCTGTTCTTAGTCCTCGCTGCCAAACACAAATAAAATCTGCGAAATCTGCGTGATCCTTTTTTTCATTCTCCTCTTACTCGCCGGGTTGAAACCCTTCTATAATAGCTGTCATTCCTACGGAACTGATATTCTAAATCTTATAAATCCCTTTTATCCTGTTCATCCCATACCTATTCTCATTTTTAATCTGCGTCATCTGCGAAATCTGCGTGAACATTAAGTTGGGGTTGACAAATTTTCCTGCTTTGGATTTTTTGAAAAAAGCCGAGCGCATATTCCTAAACCCCTTTGGTATGGAATTGCGCCATTGGGTATAATTGGAAACGATTATGCCTCCCGTATTTGGAAAGGCAACAGTGGAAATATAACTTTTCATCCCTGTTTGCCTCTATATCTTATTATGGAGGAAAAATGAAAAAATTTAGCTTGCTTTTACTCGTTGTCCTTACGCTGTTTATGTTTTCCTGCAGTGAAAAGGATGATAACCCAACAAATGTTGATTTCTACGGTTACAAACTGGATCAATTTATTTCCAACACTATTTTACGCGATTTAATTGATCCCAATGCAAGTGATACCTTGAATTTCCGGGAATTATTCGCTTATGAAATTGAAGCGAGCGATGGATTCAGTCCCCGTAATTCATCTTACGCCGGTTACGATTTAACCTGGAACTTCTTTAAAGAGGGCTATATTGTCCCTGCCGACAATAACAGGACCTGGTTTCCCGATGAACTTGGACTTCCTAATGCTTTTAAAGTAAAAAGCACAACCCAATTCAATTTATACCGCAAAGTTGAGGTTACCAGTGGAGAAAGCAGTAAGACCATTGAATTGAAAGGTTTAACAATTTATACTATCCCGAATTGGAATTCCGCAAATGAAGAAGCAATTAAACTCAGCGATCTTTTACAGGGTATCAGTTTATCCGATAGCAGTAATATTCGTTTAATCGCTATAGATGACTATTATAAAGATTATACCCCGGAACAAATTGCTGAGGGTTATTATCTGCTGGATTCTGAAGTTACAACTTTTCCTGAGATAAATGATACATTGCCAGGAGCGCTAAAAAAGTTTAAGAAATTGGCAAGCATAGAAGTGATAAATGGCAGCTCACAAGATCATAATTTTGCCAATGCGCCTCACGATAAAAAAGATATAGCCATTCCTGTTCCTGCCAATTTCAGCGATTATGAAGCTACTCCTTTACCGGACTATTAAAAAAACTATTTCGCCAAAGAAGTGAAGCAGTTGAAAATTGACCTGCTACTAATCTTAGTATTAGTTACCATTACTCTTGGTGGAACAGCAAAACAGGATTCGCTGAAGACCTATACTCTTCCCACCGTTTATGTAATAGTAGAAAAGCCCTCAGAGGCAATTGGTTCTCTGCATATAATTGAAGGTGAAGATGTAAAAAATGCGCTTTCTTTACGCGAAGCAATGCAAAATAGCGTTGGCATCAGCGCTACTATTGGCACAAAAGACGAAAGTAATTTACGCTTACGTGGTTTCCGCAAAAACGAAATCAAGGTGATGGTAGATGGCAAACCCTTAAATAACGGTTATTTCGGCAATGTGGATATCAGTAAACTCTCTTTGCTGGATATTGAAGAAATTCAGATTTTGAAGGGTCCTGCTTCACCTCTTTACGGAACAAATAATATGGGTGGAGTAGTAAATATTATTACCAAAGCTCCACCAAATAATTACTGGCTGGAATTGAATACACTCTTTAAACGCAATAATACAAATGAAATAACCCTATCTTCCGCTCATAGTTTTGATACCTGGAATTACCGTATAGGAGTTTCCCAAGAAAAAACAGACGGTTTTGTGCTCTCCGAAAAATTTATTCCTACCCCTTATGAAGATGGAGGAGTTCGTAATAACAGCGATAAATGCCTCTATAACATTTCCGGTTCTCTGGAAAAGGAATTCTTAAATTTCCATAATTTAGGTGTGGACTTTGGCTATAATAAAATGGATAAAAAGAATATTCCTTCTTCTATTTATGAACAACGCTATAGGCAATATCAGGACTGGATGCGTTATCATATCGGCTTATGGACTAAAATGCAAGTAAGTGAATCCGGCACTTTAAATCTGCAGTTAATCAATGATGGAAGCACCGATCGCTATTTGGAATATAAAGACCCTGCTTATGAAAATTTAGCTTTGGATTCTAAAATGCACAATGCCGGTTTTGGCTTTCATTCCCGTTTTACTAAAACATTTACGGGAAATAAAAAACTGGATATTGGTTATAATTACGATTTCCAGGGCAATAACCGGAAAGATAATGATTCTTACCAACAATGGACGGATTCGGTTGTCCATATTCATCAGGCATTTACTCAATTTGAATGCACCATTATTCCTAAGTTGTTATTAACCAGCGGAATAGGAGTTAATACCAGAATAAATAGAGATAATAACAAAATTCAACCTCAATTGGAACCCGCCGTAGGAATTGTGTATGAAATAATTCCTGAAAGTGAAACATCTTTTGCTATAGGTCGCAATACTTCTCATCCAACTATGCGTCAGCTTTATTCAGCCAGTAAGGGAAATCCCAATTTAAAACCGCAAAATTCTCTGAAACTGGAAATTAATCATAATCAGGCACTTTGGCAAAACAAAATTTCTCTGTCTTTCAGCGTTTATTTTAACGATACCAAAGACCTGATTGATTTGTATAACGGACGCTATGAAAATATCTATAAAGTTCAATCACAAGGAACAGAAATCGGAGTAAGCTTTTCTCCGGATAAATTTTTCCAGACCAGCGTTAATTATGCTTATCTAAGCTACAGGAAAATAAGCGATTATTACTTAACTGAAACACCAAAAAATTCCCTTGAATTATGCCAGCAATTCACTTTTCCTTATAAAATCGGATTTAGAATAAACAGTTCCTACAGAGATAGATGTCTTTCTCAAGACGATGACGGAAGATATTATACTTTAGCTCCCTATTGGAAACACGATTTAATATTAACCATACCCTGGAAACGACTTAAACTTTCTCTGGGTGTGGAAAATGTCTTGGATGAAGATTACCAAAGCGAATATGGATATCCAGAACCGGGAAGAAACTTTTCTCTTGGTTTGCAAGCGAAAATATAGGTCGGGAGATCAAGAAGGCGAGAAGTCCAGAGGTCTGAAGTTCTGAAGGGTTTGTAGGGTTTATAAACTTTATTGGGTTTAGAGGGTTGAGAAGGTTGAGAAGGTTGAGATTCCCTTTGCCCTCTGCTAATAAGCCCGGAGGGCGACACAACGATAGCGATGGTGGCGTAAGCCCCTCGTAAAAAGTAAGCCCCGATTATTTTTCTTTTATTTACCTTTCCCGGTTCCCAAAAGCCCCAAAGGGCGACACAATGATGTATAAGGGTATGTAAGCCCCTCGTATAAAGGTTTAGAAGGTTTATAGGGTTTAGATTCCCTTTGCCCTCTGCCCTCTGCTAATAAGCCCGGAGGGCGACACAATGATAGCGATGGTGGCGTAAGCCCCTCGTAAAAAGTAAGCCCCGATTATTTTTCTTTTATTTACCTTTCCCGGTTCCCAAAAGCCCCAAAGGGCGACACAATGATGTAGAAGGGTGTGTAAACCTCTCGTATAAAGGTTTAGAAGGTTTATAGGGTTGAGTGAGTCATCCTGAAAAAGTTAACACGCGAACTAATGTTCCAGGAGAAAGAAAATAAATCAAAATCAAAACCAAAGAGTCACTTATTATCGCTATAATGTTGTTTATAAAATTCAGGTTTTTTTTATGCGGAGGAACGGTGTCCTCCAGCTACACTGTTTTTTCGGTGTTCTCAGTGTTTTCGGTGATTTCGGTGTAAAATAGAGAAAAACCTTGACAAAACTATGGTATTTTATAAAAAAGAAGAAGTTAAATAGCAGCTTTTGTCAAGCTTGATGAAAAGGGAGTATGCTTTGCTTTTACAGAAGTATTTTGAGACGCGTTTTGAACTTATTGACCAGGAACTTAAAAACGCACTAACATTTGAAGACAAATATGCCACAGAGCTTAAAAAAGCAATTTATGAAGCAGTAATTCCCGGAGGTAAAAGATGGCGTCCTTTACTGCTTCTTTCTATGTTTGAAATGCTTACGGGATTTAAGAAACATCGCGCTTTTCCGGATGCTCTAAAGTCCTCAGTCGCTATTGAATTGTTACATAATGGAGCCATAGTTCACGATGATTTGCCAAGTGTGATGAATAGAACAAAGCGAAGAGGTCAGCCAGCATTGCATATAAAATATGGTAATGCCATAGCTATTTTAGCTGCTGATGCACTTTATTCTCTTGCTTATGAAATTATCAGTGAGCTTAAAAACCCGGAACAATCCCTAGAAGCAATTCGCATTCTATCCAATGCCACAAAAAGTTATGGAATGATTGGAGGACAGGTAGTAGCTCTTTCCAGCCGGCATAAAGTGATGAAAATAAACACCTTGAATTATATTGATATGAAAAAGGTCGGATCGTTATTACAGGCAGCTGCCGATATTGCCTGTTTGCTAAGTAGTGCAGATGAAGAAACACATCAGGTTATGAGAGCTTATGCCTTGAATTTAGGAATTGCCTATCAAATGATTGAAGATATTGAAGCGGATTATTCTCGCGGAAGTGAAGGTTTGGATGAAGAATATGTTCCTGTTTCCAAAGCCAGTTATACAGCTCTGCTGGGTTTTGATAAAGCTCGTAAAACAGTAGAAAATATGCTTGCCGATTCAGCTAAAATGCTGAAGCCCTATCCTAATAACTCTGTTTTATTGGAATTCGTAGCTATGATAAAAGAGAGATTACCCTGATCAATGGTTGATATTCATACTCACCTGCTGCCTAATATTGATGATGGTTCAAAATCCCTAAATGATTCTCTCAGTCAGTTATGCCAGATGGCAGAAGGTGGAATTAAAAGAGTTTATTTAACGGCACATTACTTTAAAGGTCATTATCAATACAGTCGTCAGGAATATGATGAAAAATTCAATACTATCGTTAATAAAGTAAAAGATGCAGGTATAGACCTTGATATTCAACCCGGTTTTGAGATTTATTTGCAACCCGATATTTTGGAAGACATAAAAACCCACAATCTGACTATGGGTAAAAGTTCGTATATCCTTTTGGAAAGCGATTTAAATGGTCTGCCCAGTGATTTTTATAATAATATCTTTCCCCTATTACGTGCTGGTTACAAACCTATTTTGGCTCATGCGGAACGCTATGTGAGCATTATGCAAAAACCCTCTCGCGCTGAAGACCTGATTTATCGTAATATTTATATGCAAACCAATGCCGGAAGCTTGCTTGGACTTTATGGCGAGAAGGTTAAGTCCACTGCCTGGATTTTAGTAAATAAGGGTTGGACACATTTTATTGCTTCGGACGATCATATTCGGGGTAAATATCTTGCCTATTTTGAAGCGCGCGATAAGGTAGAAGAGATGATTGATAATCATACCGCGCATTTGCTTTTTTATGTTTTCCCTTCCTGCATTGCCAGCGGAGAAAATATCCCTTATGAATATGTTCAGGTTTACCGACCTCATCATTCTCATCATCACCACAGACGCAGTATAATAAAGAGGATTTTTGGCTAAAATTCTAATTACCGGAATTACCGGTTTTATTGGCAGAAATGTTTTGCGGGAAATGTTAAAGTCCTGTCCCGATTTTAATATTACAGCTTTAGTACGTCCTAAGACAGATCCGAAGCGCTATCAGGAATTTGAAAAGGCAATTCGTCTTGTAGCTATTGACCTTGCCGATACTGCTTCATTAAAGGAATTTCTCTTTACGAATGAATTTGATACTATTCTGCATATTGGTGCATTACGCGGTGGCAGAAAATATCCCCAAGAAACATATCTCCGCAGTAATGTTTACAGCACTGGACAGATGGTAGAATATTGCCTTGCCAAAGATGCCCGTTTGATTTATTGTTCTTCCGTAGGTGTTTTTGGTACTATTCCTCAGGAACTACCTGCCGGTCCGCAAACTGAGAAAAACCCTGATAATTATTATCATTACACGAAAATAGAATCGGAACGCATCATCAATCGCGCTATTTTAAATGGACTGAATGCAGGAATTGTCCGTCCCAGTATTGCTTATGGAGAAGGCGATTTCGGTTTCCCTTATCAAATGGTAAAATTAGTAGACAAACATCTTTTCCCGCTTATAAACAGACCTATTTGGATTCATCTTTGTCATATTGATGCTTTGGTGAAGGCATTTCTCTATCTTGCAACCCACGAATGGAAAAGTGGACTTACGCTTACGGTAGCAGATCGTGAACCGGTGCGTTTACAATCATTGGTAGATTTTATTTCCCGTCAGCTTCACGGAAAAAACTATCCCCGTGCTTTAAGATTTGATAGAATTTTCTTTGCCTGGGGTGAAAAACTTGCTCGTCTCGTGAAGAATGAATTATGGATCAGCCGTTTTGAGCTAATTTCCAAAAGCTGGTTTTACGATGTGAGCGCCTATTACGACATAATGGAAAAAGAAGGTTACAAATCCCATTTCACCATTCCCGAATTTGAAATAACCATAAAGGACTATCAGAAACACTGATGGCTGTTCCGATTATTAATGACTGGGCAAAATATTTTGATAATCCGGATGAGGGTTTGGGCTCTTCTTATGAACGCATTGTCCTCAATAAGTTGCTGGATTTTGTTTGTAAGACCTATAAAATTCAATCAGCTCTGGAAACACCTTGTTTTGGTTTTACCGGAGTAAGCGGTATAAATCTGCTAAATTTGGCAAGACAGGGAATAAAGGTCTCTCTGGAAGATCATAATTTAGAGCGCATAGAAAAAATTCGGGAATTGTGGCAAGAATTGCGTTTACATACCGATATCAAATGTAACCTTGATTATGTGAAACTGGATTATCCTGACCAGCATTTTGATTTGGGCTTCAATTTCTCCGCTTTGTGGTTTACTAAAAACATTAGAAGTTTTCTTTCCGAATTCTGCAGAGTTTGCAAAAAGGCAATTCTAATTTGTGTTCCCAACCGAAACGGAATCGGCTATAAAATGCAGATAAAGGATTATTCACCGGAGAAATACCCTTTTTTGCATCCGGAATATCTTGATCCCGCTACCATCAAATTCCTGATGAAACAAAATAAATGGCAATTGCAAGACGAAAACTATATTGATTGTCCCCCCTGGCCCGATATTGGAATGAAAAAAGAACTCTTTTTTAACCGCCTGCTGAAAAAACAGGAAATTCAGGAAAACAATACAGAACCTGTTACCATTCTTACTTATTATCAGGATGAAGACAGTGAATTTGCCGAAAAGATGTTTAAATATAGTTTTGTGGAAAGAACTGCTCCCAAACAGTTCAAAAAATATTGGGCTCACCATTATTATCTGCTTTTCACTCCGGAAAATAGTGAATGACCCGAAAAAATCGTAATTCATTAGTAATCGGGCTAATTATAGGCATCCTTTTGCTTGCTGCTTGGTTATATTATACTCCTTTAGAGGAAATTAAAGCCCAAATTGCACAAGTCAATTATAATTGGGTTATAATTGCTTCCGTGGCATACCTTTCTGCCTATTTTTTGCGTTCTTTGCGTTGGCGTTTACTTATTCCCGCTCCTGCTAATCCAGGTATATTCAAAACCTGGCTGTATGCTATGGCGGGAAATCTGCTCAACTATTTAATTCCTATCAGAGCAGGAGATTTTGCCCGTGCCTGGTTCATTAAAAAAAATTATTCTCTACCCTATATGAAAGTATTGCCTTCGGTATTTGTAGATAAGGTCTTTGATACTATTGCCATCTTGTTTATCATCATTGTTTTACCTTTTACAACCGTTGAACTGAGCACTCCAATGGTCATTTTACTTTGTTTATTATTGCTGATCTTTATTGTAGCTTTTTCTATACTGCTTATTTCTGTTTGGAAAAAGGAATTGGCGGTGAAAATTATTTCCTCGCTTTTTTCCTGGTTGCCCCAAAAAGCAAAGGCAAAAATAAACCCGGCTATAGAAATGTTTATCAGTGAGCTTAACCTCTTTGAACATCATACTTTCAAGCTGGTTTCGGCATTATTTTTAACTGCCGGAGGGGTTTTATTGGATGGAATATATTTTTATTTGCTGTTCCGAGCTTTTGGAATATTATATCCTTTTGCTCTGGTTTTATTTGGCTATACTTTAATAAATCTTTCCTATGCCATTCCTCAACCTCCCGCTCAACTTGGCAGTAACGAATGGATGATGATTATTATTTTCAGTATAGGATTTGGATTGACAAAGACCACTGCCTCGGCAATTATGGCTTTTGGTCATATTCTAACTGCCGGATTAATGAGTTTATGGGGCATAATTGCTTTCGCGGTTCTTGGTCCTGAACTCTTATTCACAGCTATTAAAGGAGATAAAATAAATGACTAAAGAAGAACTGATACAAGATATAACTGCAATGCAGAGCTTGAAAGAAACCCTGCTGAACGAAATACATAATGTTATAATTGGTCAGGACAGAGTTCTAACCGATGTCCTCATTGCCCTTTTTGCCAATGGACATATTCTTCTGGAAGGTGTTCCGGGATTAGCAAAAACCTTGCTTATTTCTTCTCTGGCAAAAGCACTTTCACTTTCTTTCAGTCGGATTCAATTTACCCCCGATTTAATGCCTTCCGATATAACCGGAACGGAGATTTTGGTAAATGACCCCATTACCGAAAAAAAGCACTTTGAATACATCAAAGGTCCTATTTTTGCCAATATCATTCTGGCAGATGAAATTAACCGCACACCTCCTAAAACTCAGGCAGCTTTATTACAGGCAATGCAAGAATATGCAGTAACCAGCGGAACCGTTACCCGTCCCTTAAGTAAACCGTTTTTAGTGATGGCAACTCAAAATCCCATTGAACAGGAAGGAACTTATCCCCTTCCGGAAGCACAGTTAGACCGTTTTATGTTCTTTATAAATATTGATTACCCTACTTTAGAAGAAGAACTACAAATTGCTGAAAGCACTACAGGACTGGATAATCCTGTAATTACACCTCAACTGACAGGTGAACAAATAATATCTTTACAACAAGCAGTGCGTTCTCTTCCTGTAAGTGATCATGTTCTTAAGTTTGCCGTAAATTTAGTAAGAAAATCCCGTCCCAATACGGATGATGCCTTAAATGAAATTAAACAGTGGGTTGCCTGGGGAGCAGGACCTCGTGCTTCACAATATCTTATTCTTTCTGCCAAAGCAAGAGCCGCTTTAGATGGACGTTTAACTCCTGCAGAAGAAGATGTTAAGGCATCTGCCATCAATGTGTTACAGCATCGTATTTTACCCTCCTTCGCAGCTCAAGCGGAAGGAATTAACTCCAAACAAATCATTAACTGGTTACTGGAGCAAAAATGAAACGCTTTATATTCTTTCTTCTTTGCCTGCTAATGTGTATATCCCTCTTTGCCATTGATAATAAATTTCTGCATCAATTGGTTCAGGTTAAAAGTTCGCAGGCATATTCCATCCGCTTTGACGATGATTTGGTTTATACTAATAACCAGAATTACATTTGGGTTTATTCCATATTTAATGCCTGGCAGCCCAAACTGGAAGCTGCCTTTTTTTCTCCCAATCCGATTGAGGATATTGAAACTCTTGCCGGAAAACATCTTTATGTAGCTTCCAATGAACCTACCAATCAGGTTATTCTGATAGATAGCTTATATACTGGCTCCCGCATTTTCTTCCCTCAAACAATTGTAGGTGATAAACTTACCCGCGAAGGTTCTATCCTTTATGTGGCAGACCGTTATAGAGGAATTGATATTATTAATTTAAGCGGTGGAAGCACACGCGAATTATTAGCTACTTTTTCTGAAAAATGGGGCATTAAGGACTTTGTGGCAAGTTACCCTTATATTTTTGCTCTCAATGATTTTGGTTTAGTTGCCGTAGATATTACCGATCAATCCTATCCTGTTTCTTTGGGTGTAAATTACGAAATTATAGATGCCACTTGTTTGGTTAAAAACGGAAATACAATTTGGATCGGTGCAGGAAAAAACCTCTTGGCTTTCAATGTTTATGAACCCAAAAAGCCAACTCTCATCAGCCAAATTAGAATGACTAACGAAATCCTGAGCTTGGATATTAAAGATAACCGTCTTTTTATTGCCTTAGGACGCGGGGGAGTTAAAATTATTGATGTAACTAATCCCCTCAAGACAGAAGATATCAACAACATCTTTCTCACTATTCCCGTTTACGATTTGGATGTAGCCAATGATTACATTTTTTTAGGACTGGGAAAAGAGGGTTGGATGCTCTATGAATACCGGTAAAAGCAGAGGGCAGAGGGCTGAGAGCAAAGAGTCAGGAGTCCTCACTGCCGAAATAGCTTTTACGCTACCCTCAAATTTGTTTAGCAGTGAGGACTAATGACAAGAAAGTGAAAATAATTAGGAAGAAGATTTTATGAAAGACCAGATATTATCTGAAGTAAACCTTATGGAATATATGCCCACCACTCAGATGAAATTGTTTAACTTTGATGCAAAACCCTTTTTAAAATGGGCAGGTGGTAAAGGACAACTAATTCCCGAACTTGTTGATCGGCTTCCGGATAAATTCAAAAAAAGTATGCATATTCCTGTTTATATTGAACCATTTATTGGAGGTGGTGCATTTTTCTTTTATTTACAATCCTGTTTTCAGATAGATAAATCAATAATAATAGATATCAACCGTGATTTGATTATAACCTATCAAGTTATTAAATATGCTGTAGAGAATTTAATTGCTTTATTATCCGAATTGGATAATAAATATAATAATGCTTCCCAAACTGAGAGAACTACTTTGTATTATGATATAAGAAAAAGGTTTAATTATAGTAAAAAGCACCTTGATACCACTTACAACGAATTATGGATAAGACACTCTGCCTATATGATTTTTCTTAATAGGACCTGTTTTAACGGTTTATATAGAGAGAATAAAAACGGGGAATTTAATGTCCCTCATGGTCGTTATGATAAACCCTCAATATGTCAAGCAGAAAACCTTTGGGATGCGAATAAAGCACTGTCTAATACAAAAATTCTACAGGGTGACTTTTCCTTGGCTGCAAATTATGTTGAAGAAAACACCTTAATTTATTATGATCCTCCCTATAGACCATTAACCAAGACCTCCAATTTCAATTCTTATGCCAAAGAAGGTTTTGCCGATAAAGACCAAATCAGATTAGCTAACTTTTTTCAGGAAATGGATAGATCTGATGTATATCAGATTTTATCAAACTCCGATCCCAGAGTTACAAATCCCGCGGATGACTTTTTTGATAACCTCTATAAAGAGTATAAGATAAGCCGAATACAAGCAAAAAGAATGATAAATTCCGATGCCGAAAAAAGAGGTAATATTACTGAAATAATTGTTAAGAATTATTGAGGTGATGGAGTATGTCTCAGTTCTAAACTAATAAAAATTATGCTTTATATAGTATATATAATGTTTATCATAGATTGGGAGGTTTACCTTGAAACAATTACCCGTATATAAAAAATTAAAACTGAACAGCCCTGAAAAAGTATTTAACTATCTAATAAATACTATGTTACCTACAATCAATAACTGGTCTTATCTTGTTGACTGGGAAAAAGTATCCAAGCACATAAAGGATATTGAAATATGCCTAAATACGATGAACTATCTCATAGGCAAAAAGAATATCCACAATGAATTTCAATATCTTCTGAAAAAACATCCGGAAATTAAGCATATTTTACCTGTTCTTGTTGCTTGCAGAAAGGATAGTATTACCCTGTTAACTTCTAATGATGAAAACGACCTCCAAGCAAAAGAGTTCAATTTTAAAAACCTTTCTGATGAAGATGCCTTAAATTTTGCTGACAGAGCTGGTTTATTACAGTTATTAAGTTCAAACAAAATAAAGAACTTGGTTGATTATGTTTTCGGAATTGAAGTAGGATTGGATTCCAATGCCCGCAAAAATAGAGCAGGAAAAGCAATGGAACAATTAATGAATAAGCATATTAAAAAGATTTGTGAAAAAAACAACCTTGAATATTTAGCATCTGCTAACAAGTCAAAAGTAAAAAAACAATGGGGAATTGACCTTCCTGTAGATAAAACAAATCGTAAAATTGACTTCATTATAAAAAAAGACCGTCAGTTATTTTTATGTGAAGTCAATTTTTACAGCGTTGGCGGTTCAAAATTAAAATCAACAGCAGGTGAATATAAAAATATCTATAACTTTTGGAAAAGTCATAACCTACAATTTATATGGATAACTGATGGTTGGGGTTGGAAAACAACGCAAAGACCATTGCAAGAAGCATTTAATGAGCTTGATTATATCCTGAATATAAAAATGGTTTTTGATGGTGTTTTAGAATATATCCTTACTAATTGATTATGAGCTATAGTAAATATTTTTCTGCTGAAGGTTTCTGCTTATATTGGGGAAATTGTATTGAAATTTTAGAAGAACTTGAACCCAACTCAATAGATATGATTTTTGCCGATCCTCCCTACTTTTTATCGGATGGAACCATAACTTGTAAAAGCGGAAAAATGGTAAGTGTGAAAAAGGGTGACTGGGATTTGCTTGATGAATTTAATAACAAATCAGAATTCCACCATAAATGGATTTCTGCATGTAGACAAATATTAAAACCATCAGGAACTATTTGGATTAGCGGAACCTACCATTCAATTTATCAATGTGGATATGAGTTACAAAAACAAGGGTTTAGAATTATTAATGATATTTGCTGGTTCAAACCTAATGCAGCTCCAAACCTTACCAGAAAATGTTTTACTGCTTCTCACGAAACAATTCTTTGGGCAATTAAAGACCCCTTACAGAAACAAAAATATCATTATGAGCTAATGAAAAATACTGACTGGATGGGAGATATTATCAATAAGAAAGGTAAACCAATGAGAAGTGTTTGGTGTATTCCAACTACACCTGCAAGGGAAAAAATACACGGAAAACATCCAACTCAAAAGCCCATAGCATTATTGGAAAGAATCATTTTATCTTCTACCGATGAAGGAGACCTTGTTCTCGATCCCTTTAATGGAAGCGGTACTACCGGTGTTGTTGCTAAAAAATATCATAGAAATTATATAGGAATAGATATCAATATTGATTATTTGAAATTGACCATTGAAAGAATAAAAGATACTCTTTAACCTTGTGGAAACTTTGAAGTTATATTTACAATGCAAGTTGAGAGTCGTCACTGCCGAAATAGCTTTTAAGGTACCCTCAAATTTGTTTTGTAGTGAGGACTCGTGAGCGAAAGAGATATTAGATAATTTTTTTATAGATAAATCATAAATGGTTTCCTCTTAACTGATTTTTAGCTTCCGGATAATCCTTTTCGGAATCAAAATATTAGATTTAGAAGGGGGGGGTTTATTTCTCTTTTTCCGAGGGGCTTACGCCACCATCGCTATCATTGTTTCGCCCTCCGGGCTTATTAGCAGAGGGCAAAGGGAATCTAAACCCTATAAACCTTCTAAACCCTATAAACCTTCTAAACCTTCTCAACCCTCTTAACTTTCTCAACCTTCTAAACCCTATAAACCTTCTAAACCTTATTTTTTCCTTTTATGTATTATCAATATAGAATGTATATTATTGCTTTACGAATGGAATAGCAGTTCCCAGGATATTAATTGTAAAATAGCGGGCGGAGGCAATTTCTCTATTGTAAAAGAGATATCCTTCTTTTTTGGCGCCGGGTAAAAGTTCTCCCGAGCTAAATGCATTATTTACCAGTTCATAATACATTTCCTGTTCTTTATTTCTGTCTGTGATACCGAATTCTGTTGTGGGAGAAAAAGGATCACTAAATTCCTTCAACATCATTCTGCGTTCCAGATCAGAGAGAATGTAATCTACGGGAACGGGATCATATTGTTTTTCATTGCAAAGAATGCTGAATGAGCTTTCCTGCAGTTTAATTTTTTGTCTGGAATTATTTTTTATACTGATAAAGATGGGGAAGAAACGGTTATTGATTTCCTGATAACTTCCAGGGTAGCTTTGGGGTTTAACGATAATCAATAATGTATCCGTACGAATAACAGCATAATTATTTTCGCTAACGACTCCTTCCCCGGGAACAAACTGGCTTACAGAACAAGCGGACAGCAGAAATAAAATTCCTGCTGTCAGCATCATTCTGCAATGTTTATTCGTTATCCTCTTCATTTTCAAGGTCTTCTTCCAATTCATCCATTTCTTCAATTTCTTCTTCAGCGAATTCTTCATCTTCCATATCTGCAAATTCTTCCAGGTTAGAAGCTGGTTTTGTCTTCAAGGTTTCCACTTCTTTATCCAGGGATTCCTCATCCGGTTCTGAATGGACAAGAGATATATCGCGCACTACATCATTGGGAGCAAGGTTTATCAAACGCACTCCCAAAGTATTTCTTCCCACCACGGAAATTTCGGAAACGCGTTGTCGGATAATCATTCCGCCTTGAGTGATAATCATTAAATCGTCATCATCCCGCACCAGCATCAAGGCAGCCAAATAACCGTTTCGTTCATTTGTCTTCAGGGTTATAACACCCATAGAACCTCTTCTGGTAACAGAATAACTGGAAATAGGGCTTCGTTTGCCATAACCCTTTTCACTAATAGCTAAAATAGTGGAGGAATTGGGTTTACCGTTTTCCAATTGATCCTGAGCAGTGGCAATAGTCATAGATATTACATAATCTCCATTGCGCAAACGAATTCCTTTCACACCTTGGGAAAAACGACGCATAGAACGGATTTCGCTTTCACTGAAACGATTGCATTTTCCCTCATGAGTAGCCAGAAGAATATCATCTCCCGCTTCACAAATTCTGGCATCAATCAATTCATCGCCTTCTCTCAGTTTGATAGCTTTAATACCGATGGAGCGAGGATGCGAAAAAGCGGTTAAAGGAGTTTTTTTAACCAGACCGTTACGCGTGCACATCACGATATTTTGTTCGGGATGGAAATCCTTCAAAGTTACAAAAGCTTTAATTCTATCTCCTTCGGCAAGTTTTACCAAATTCACAATGGCTTTTCCTCTGGCTGTTCTACTTGCTTCAGGAATTTCAAAAACCTTTAGCCAGTAACACATTCCATGATCGGTAAAAAGCAAGATATAGGAATGAGTGCTGGCAACGAAGAGGTATTGAATAAAGTCCTCTTCTTTCAGATTGGAAGCGCTTAAACCCTTTCCTCCTCTGGCTTGAACTTTATAGGTATCAACAGGTAAGCGTTTTACATAGCCATCATGAGTGATAGTAACCACCACCATTTCATCCGCAATCAGGTCTTCCATATTGAAACTTCCAGCCGGAGCAGGGATAATTGTAGTTAACCTTTTATCAGCAAATTTATCTCTAATTTCGGCTGTTTCTTCCTTAATTAAATTCATTCTAAGTTCTTTATGTTCAACAAGTTCGGTAAGACGAGCAATAATAATCAACAATTCCTGATATTCCGTTTCTATTTTATCGCGTTCCAAACCGGTTAAGCGTTGGAGACGCATATCCAGAATAGCTTTTGCCTGAATTTCGCTTAAGCCGAATTTTTCCTGTAAACCAACGCTGGCATCATTTGGTGTTTGTGAAGCACGGATTAGAGCAATAACCTCATCCAGATTATCCAGAGCTATTTTCAAGCCCTCTAAAATGTGCAATCGTTCTTTGGCATTGCGCAGGTCAAATTGAGTGCGGCGTAAAACAACTTCGTGCCGAAAATCAATGAAATTCTGCAGCATTTCTTTCATATTCACAACTTGCGGAACACCATCTATCAGACAGAGATTAATTACGCCAAAAGTGGATTGCAGCTGTGTATATTTATAAAGCAAATTACGGACTACTTGAGCATCATGATTGCGTTTTACCTGAATTACAATGCGCATTCCATCGCGTCCGGATTCATCCCGAATATCGCTAATGCCTTCAATTTTTTTGTCTTTCACCAGCTCCACCATTCGTTCTATAAGCTGACTTGTAGAAAGCTGATAGGGAATGGAACGAATTATAATCTGTTCTATATCATTGGGTAGGGTTTCAATTTCAGTTTCACCCCGCATAATAATTTTGCCTCTACCCGTTTCAAAATATTCTCTTATTCCCTCAGTTCCCAAAATAAAACCACCAGTTGGAAAATCGGGTCCCTTAATATATTCCAGCAAGTCCAATGGTTGCAAATCGGGATTATCAATTAGAGCAATAATGGCATCACAGACCTCACCTATATTATGGGGTGGCATATTGGTTGCCATTCCGACAGCGATTCCGGAAGAACCGTTTACTAGTAAATTGGGAAACCGCGCAGGAAAAACAGTAGGTTCTTGACGGGTTTCATCGTAGTTGCTTCTAAATTCAACGGTATCCTTCTCCAGTTCGGTAAGCATTTCCATTGTTATTTTTTGCAGGCGTGCTTCTGTATATCGCATTGCTGCAGGCGGATCACCATCTATGGAACCGAAATTTCCCTGACCTTCAATTAACGGATAACGCATTATCCAGGGCTGTGCCAAACGCACTAAAGTAGGATATACAACTTGTTCTCCGTGAGGATGATAATTACCACTTGTGTCCCCGGCAATTTTTGCACATTTACGAAAGTGACTTCCGGGAGTTAAATTAAGTTCATGCATCGCATAGATTATTCGGCGTTGAGAGGGTTTCAAGCCATCCCTAATATCGGGTAAGGCGCGTGAAACAATCACACTCATAGAATAATCAAGGTATGCTTGTTTTAGTTGTTCTTCTATTTGAACAGGAATAATATTGGTTGTTTCAGACATCTATTTTTGCTCCTTAAACATCAAGATTTTTTACATAGCGGGCATTTTCCTGAATAAATTCCCTTCTGGGTTCTACTTCATCGCCCATTAAAATGGTAAACATTCTATCCGCCTCAATGGCATCATCCATTTTGATAGCAATCATTTTCCGGTTTTTAGGATCAAGAGTGGTTTCCCAAAGCTGTTCCGCATTCATTTCACCAAGTCCTTTATAGCGTTGAACAATCACACCTTTTTCACCAAATTCCCGAATTGCTTTATCCCGTTCTTCTTCATTATACACATAAACCTTCTGTTTTCCTTTGCGAACCTGAAAAAGAGGCGGCATTGCAATATAGAGTTTACCTTCTTCAATTACGGGACGCATATAGCGATAGAAAAAGGTCATTAGCAAGGTGGCAATATGAGAACCGTCTACATCGGCATCAGCCATTATAATGATTTTATGATAACGCAGTTTGCTAATGTCAAATTCCTGTCCAATTCCAGCTCCCAAAGCTAAAATAATCGGTTGAATTTTATCGTTGTTCAAAACCTTATCCACTCTTGCTTTTTCCGTGTTCAGCATTTTTCCCCACAAAGGAAGTATTGCTTGAAAAGAACGATCTCTTCCTTGTTTGGCGCTTCCGCCTGCCGAGTCACCTTCCACTAAAAAGAGTTCTGTTTTTTCCGGATCGTTTAAAGTGCAATCAGCAAGCTTTCCTGGCAGGGAGCCACTTTCCAGGACAGTTTTTCTCCTGGTAAGTTCTCTTGCCTTTCTGGCTGCTTCTCTACTGCGTGCCGCTAAAATACTTTTCATTGTAATATTTTTTGCTTCAGCAGGATGCTCTTCAAAATACTCCATAAGCTTTTCGTAAACAGCACTATTAACAATTCCTTCCACTTCCGAATTTTGCAGTTTGGTTTTGGTCTGTCCCTCAAATTGGGGATTGGTAATTTTAAGTGAAATAACCGCAGTAAGCCCTTCTCTAATATCTTCACCGGAAGGACTAACCTTTTCATTTTTAAGCAGATCGGCATTTTTGATGTAGGTATTCACGGCACGCGTTAAACCGCTTTTAAATCCGCTTAAATGGGTTCCCCCTTCAGTAGTATTAATATTATTGGCAAAACTGAAGATGTTTTCCTGATAACCCTCGTTATATTGAAGGGCTACTTCAAATTCCATTCCTTCTTTCACGCTGGAAATGTATATCGGATTGGGGAAAAGCGGTTTTTTGTTCTGATTTAAGTATTCCACAAAACTTTTTATTCCCCCCTCATATTTAAAATCATGAACCCGACCACTGCGTTCATCTTTTAGAATAATGCGTAATCCACTATTCAGGAATGCCAGTTCTCTTAAGCGGGAAGTTAAATAATCAAAGCTGAATTCCGTTGTTTCAAAAATAAGCGGATCGGGACGGAAAGTTACTACTGTTCCGGTTTTATTGGTATCCCCTAAAACCTGTAATTCGGTTACCGGAAGACCTCTTTCAAAGCGCATAAAGTATTCTTTCCCGTCCTTAAAAATATTCACTTCCAGAAATTCCGAAAGAGCATTTACTACTGAAACACCAACTCCATGCAGACCTCCGGCTACTTTATAACTTTTATCGTCAAATTTCCCTCCTGCATGCAGAACCGTTAAGACAACCTGCACTGCTGGAACTCCCATATCTTTTTGAATATCAACAGGAATTCCGCGTCCGTTGTCTTCCACTCTAATATTTCCTTCGGTGGTTATAGTGCAAATAATTTCATCGCAATAACCTGCTAATGCTTCATCTATAGAATTATCTATAACTTCGTAAACCAAGTGATGCAAACCGCGTTCACTGGTGCCTCCAATATACATTGCAGGCCTTTTACGGACAGCTTCCAGACCCTTCAGCACTTTAATATTGCTGGCTGTATAAGTTGAGCTTTGCATATTCTATTGTCTCCTATAATTTTATGAATAAAGCTAAGGATTTTTTTCCAAATAGATGAATCTCAATGGAATTTGAATCCTTAATTTGTTGCCACAGTAAATGATATAGTGTTATTGTCAAGCACTTTCTTTATCTATTTTCTATTTATAATCCTTTATCTTGCAATATGTTATAAAACCCGTTTTTTTTGTTTTTAGATGGCATTAAAATTCCCTTTTTTTCCACCCATTTTTTCTCCCTTTCAGGTTAATATGCTGTCATTGTGAAAGTTGCTTTTCTTCTATAATAGCACTACCTACTCATTGCTCACCCATTACGGATGGGATTAGCAATGGGTAAGCAATGGGTAAGCAATGCTCCCAAGGAAGAATATATAACTTCAATAAAGAGTGGGGATTATAGGCATTCTGCTATAACCTTTAATTTTTATCCCCAATAATGCGGTTGAATAAAAATGGGTCGGCAACTTCCAATTTGCCAAAGAAACTGAAGATTTCTAAAGGGATTTTTACCACCGGGTTAAAACCCGTTGTTAGTATCTGTCGTTCCTACGGAACTTTTTCTTAACAAAAGAGATAAGTTGTTCACTTTTCGCCGGGTTCAAACCCGTCGTTAATATCTGTCGTTCCTACGGAACTCATTCTTAATAAGAGAGATAAGTTATGTCCTTTACGCTTTTCGCCGGGTTCAAATCTTTCCATAATATCTATCATTCTAATTTCTTTCCCGCGAAATCAAGAATCCCAATATTTTTAAACTATATAACTGAATTTTCAATAGGGAACTAATCTAATTTGCTTTCTACGGAATTTTTACTACAATATGTGCTTAACGAATGGAGAAATGATATTAACTATTATTTCTATTGCATTATTGGGTTTTAAGGAAAGGTTTATGCTTTCCACGCTATCATTGTATTGCTCTTGGAAACTATAACAATGTTAAACTTCTAATCTTTTTCGTCCCTATCTCTTATTCTTATCTCTATGTTGATGTTACGATTACCTTTTTGGAGATATTCATCTATTATTGTTCCTGTTGGGTGAAAAGGATTATAAGGGTTAGATAACTTATATAACTTTATTAAGCCGTATCCTATAAGAATAATTAGGATTATGAACACCATTTTTTGTTTACCTCTAATTTACAATATATTTATTCCTTACCGCCTAACAACTACAAAATGAACGACGCGAATGTCGTTCTACCGGTTTATAATCAGTTCCTTTTGCCTGCGTATTTCAGAGGGTTTAGGAATATGAATCGGCTTTCCTGTTTCATAATCTAAACCGGTATAATACATACAAGTGGAAATTGTCATAGGCGTAGGGGTAAATTCCTGCACCTGTTCTACCTTTAATTTATTTTTTCTGAGCCAATTACGAAGTTCAAAAGCATCTTCCATAGTAGTTCCTGGATGACCAATTATCAGGTAAGGAATAATTTGGCTTTTTAGTCCCGCTTTATTAGTGTAAAAATAAAACTTTTTACAAAACTTTTCAAAGACCTCAATCTGCGGTTTATTCATCAAGCGTAAAACACTGGAAACAGAATGCTCCGGCGCAAGTTTTAAACGCCCTCCCGTATATTTAGTAGCAATGGCTTCAATATAGTTATCATCATTTACTGCCATATCATAACGAATTCCGGAGGCAATAAATAAATGTTTGATACGGGGTAACTTCCCTATTTTGGCGAGGATTTTCAACTGAACCGAATGATTTATTTGCAAATTGGGACAAATATCTGGAACCAGACAGGAACTTCTTTTACAGGTCTCAGGAAAATCCAAACGGCAAAATGAAGCATACATATTTGCAGTTGGACCTCCCACATCGGTAATTGTGCCGGTATGTTTTTGTGCTTCTTTCAGCAGAGAGGTCTCCGATCTGGATTGAATATTGCGTCCCTGGTGACAGGCAATAGCACAAAAATTGCAACCACCATAACATCCGCGATGAGAAGTAATAGAATCCTTAATTTGTTCATAAGCAGGAATTTTGTGCCCTGCATAAACAGGATGGGGTTGATATGCAAAAGGCAAGGCATAAATGCTATCCATTTCCTTTGTAGTTAATGGTTTTGCCGGTGGATTATGTTTCAGCCAGCGTCCTGCTGTCTTTTGAAAGATAGTTTTTGTTCTATAATTATCCTCAAATTGTCTGGTCATTTGATAAAAGGTCTCTTTAGCGGAACACTTCTCTGCTTCTGGCAAAATAATATCCTCCTTTGCCGGAGGAGAAGAAGAAAAAACAACAGTGGAAGGCAAATTTTGAATACTGCTTACAGGAACTCCTTTTTGCAATAAAATCGCCAGTTCCGTTACAGGTCTCTCCCCCATTCCGTAAATTAAAATATCCGCTTTGCTATCTGCCAAAATGCTATTGCGAACTTTATCCTGCCAAAAATCATAATGAGCAATCCGACGCAAGGATGATTCTATACCTCCAATAACAATTGGCACACCCTTAAAAAGACGCTTTATGATATTGGTATAGATAATGATAGCTCTGTCAGGACGCTTTCCAGAAATTCCATCAGGACTGTAAGCATCGTCATTACGCAGTTTTCTCTGGGCTGTGTAATGATTTACTATAGAATCCATATTGCCTGCAGTAATGCCAAAAAAGAGACGCGGTTTTCCTAAAACGGTAAAAGAGGAATCATTTCTCCAATCCGGTTGAGGAATAATTCCAACTCTAAAACCGGCTGCCTCTAAAGTGCGTCCGATAATTGCTGCAGCAAAAGAAGGGTGGTCTATATAGGCATCTCCACTGATAAGAATAATGTCTAAATAATCCCAATCCCTCTCTTTCAGGTCTGATTGGTTAACTGGAAGAAAAGGCATCGCTAAAAAAGGGGTAATGGAAAGTTATAAAATCCATTACCCCTGAAAAAAGGTAGGCATCTAATCAGGGATTAACTCTGATAATATTGATTGCCTGAATGCCTTTGTCCGTTTCCATCAAGTCAAAAGTAACTAGTTCATCCTGCTCCAAAACTTTCAGTTCCCGCGGAGAATTGGTAACTATAGATTTCCAGTGGACAAAGTATTCCTTGTTGTCATCAGTAATAATAAAGCCATAACCTTTATTCTTGTTAAACCATTTTACTTTTCCTTTCATATTGAACCTCACATATTTTTATCATAATGTCATAGAAAAAAATATAGCTGATTATGTCAATTAAAAAAAAGGCAAGACCTCACGACTCTCATAACATTTTTCTATTGACTATTTAAGAGAATTGATTATCATAGTTTATATAAGGTAACCAACAAATTCAGAGGAGTTTATATGAAGCCAAAACTTCTATTAGTGGACGATGATCAATTACTACGAGAAGTAATAGGTGATTTTTTATCGTCCCACGGTTATGAAGTTGATTTGGCTGACAATGCAGACAGCGCTTTGGAAAAGTTTGAACCTGGTAAATACCAACTGGCATTAATTGATTATATGATGCCTGGAATGAATGGATTGGAGTTAATGAAAATTTTATTGAAACAAGACCCGAAAATCTTTTGTCTGATTATGACTGGTTACCCTACTGTTGATTCTGCTTTTCAATCCGTTGTAGATGGTGCTTCCGATTATATTGTAAAGCCCTTTCAACTAAAAGAATTATTAAATACAATCGGTTCCTACATCTGATGCTGGAAATAGAATTAACATATCCGAAACCCGTTCCCAATCGCTCTTTAAATATTTGGAGCAATCCTGTTTTTATGCAGACGGTAGCTGAAATATCCAACTTCATACCATGGCATTTGGTCTGTTATAAAGGCACTACAATTGTTGCTGTTCTACCGCTTTACGAGAAAAAAATACTTGGTTGCAGAGTGTTAAAACGCTCCTCTTTATCCTATTATCAGGGATTAAACCTTTGGCTGGAGGAAAATTCTCTGCCGGCAAGAAAGTTGCTTGATGCCCTACAAATAACGATGGCAATAGCAAGGGGCTTAAACAGTAACTTTAAGAGAATTAGAATAAACTTAACTCCTGAGACCTACGATATTAGAGGTTTTTTGTGGAATAAGATGCAAGCTGTTCCTTTTTATACTTTTGTCCATAATCTTAACAGCGAACTAAAACCTCTTCCCGATAAACGCAGAGACCTTGCCCAAGCGGAAAAACAAAATTATACTTTTGAGGAGGGATTGAATACTGAGGAATTTATCGGCTTACTAAAAATTCTGAAGGTTAAAAAAAACTGGAATCCCGATTGCGATTACCAGGGATTGGTTGATTTCATCCGTATTTTATATCGGGAAGGAATGTTACGGCAAATGAATTTAACCCAACAAGGTAAAATAGTTAGCAGTAATCTTATCTTACAGGATGGCAAAAAGGTATATAATATCTATCAGGCAACTGAAGATAATGCCTTAAAAAAAGGTGCCTGTAGTTTGCATACGGTTAAACTGATAGAACTTCTCCAAAAAGAAGGTTTTCAGGAACTGGATTTCTGTGGCAGCAGCATACCTGAAATTGCCAGATTCAATAGTGCACTTGGTCTTCAGCTGAAGCTTTTCTTTCAAATTAGGTCTTCTGCTATGGTATAATAAAAAAGGAAAACTTACCTGTCTGCGGAATAAAAACTCTGCAGGCAATAAAGGATAAGTAAAAATGGAAAAAATTGTCGTTTTGAAAGGGGGAACTTCTCCTGAAAGAGAGGTCTCTTTGGTTAGCGGTGCAGAAATTGCTTCTGCCTTAAGAAATATGGACTATTCAGTAATAGAAATAGACCCTGCCGATTACCCGAAACTTTCTGATTTACTTACTGCCATTCAAAATGAACAGCCATTACTGGTCTTTAATGGTTTGCATGGAGGTAGCGGAGAAAATGGTGAACTGCAGGCAGCTCTTTCCCTGGCAGGAATTAAGTTTACAGGTTCCGGTTTCAAAGCCAGCTGTTTCAGTATGGATAAATACATTTCCAAGCTGATTGCTTTGGCGGAAGGAATTCCGGTTCCCCAATATATTTTAATGCGGGAAGACCTTCTGGAGGATTATCAGGATGTGGAAGATTATTCCGGATTTTCCAATCAGTTGGGACTTCCTATAATTGTAAAACCAAATGATGCTGGTTCTTCCGTAGGCATAAGCAGAGTGGAATGTTTGGAGGACTTGAAACCTGCTGTCCAAAAGGCATTGCAATATTCACATAGCGTCCTTTTGGAAGAATATATCCCCGGTAGGGAATTAACCGTCACAATAATTGATTCGGAGGCATATCCTGTTGTGGAAATCAAACCCCTGGAAGGTTGGTATGATTATACCAATAAATATACTCACGGAAAAACTAAATACGAAGCCCCCGCTCAAATTGATGATACCGTAGCCAAACTTTTACAGCTCTATGCCTTAAGGTTATGGAAAGCATTCGGTTTAAGTGGTTATGCCAGAATTGATTTTCGCTACGATGGCCTCAAACCCTATTTTTTGGAAGTCAATACACTGCCTGGAATGACTTCGCTTTCTTTAACTCCTATGGCTGCAAAAGCAGCGGGAATGTCTTTTCAGGAATTACTGCAAAAAATAATCTATATTGCTGATAAGGAAGGGAGGTAAAAAATGAAACGCTTTCTTTTTATTTTAGTTATCGCTTTGTTATTGCCAACATTAGCTGTGGCAAGAGAAGGTTTCTCAGTTACCTTTTCACCCCAAACCATTAATGTAAACAGTTTCAACTCTGCCAGTTTTGATCCTTTTGACCCTGACCAGCAACCTATTCTAACCCATCTAACTATTGATACAGGCACGGTTCCTAAAAAAATAGACCTGAAATTAGTTCTGGAGTGGAATAATATTAATTTGGTAGAAACTATTTTCAGCTCCATAAATACTCAGAATTCCTGGAAATTAACTAACAGGGATTTAATAACCAACGAGGCAAGCACCTATTTTGATTATAAAGAAGGATATGCAAAAATAACAGTAAAAGATGCAATAGAAAACAGTTCCACCTTAAAATCAGCTGTTTTGGCAGGTTATTTTCCCGATGGAGTCCTTAAATTCAAGGTTTGGGTAAGAGAATTTTCCACTGCTCCTTGGACTAATGATCCTAATTTACCTTATGATGAATTCAAAATCATAATTCGTAATGCTGGAAATATTACTTTGCTTTCTCCTGGAGTTCCTATTGGTAAAACACCAGCTTTAGTTAACGGAATTCCCATAAGCTTTTTATGGAATTCACAGCTGACTGATTTTAACGATTATAAGCTCATTATCAAAGAGTTTCCTCCTAACAATCCGCCTACCGTAAATACTATAGACAGAACAGGAGCCGTTTTTTATGAAACCCCAGAGAATACAAAAGAAAACAGCGGTTTTGCTGATTTCCTGCCTTTTACAGATGGCAACTATTATGCCTGGAAAGTAACAACTGCTCTGGCAACAGAATATAACCCAAAAAAGCAAAACACCGGTAATAATATCCTTTCCAGTAACTGGTATGTTTTCCAGTTTGTGGATGAAGAAAAAGCCGCCGCCAGTATTTCAGAATTTCAGGCACACCTCAATATGCTACAAAATAGTATCTTGTTAAATCTTTACACGCAAGGTTATGTTCCTGCAGGAATTGTGATTATAGATGGTAAAGAATTTTCAGGACAGGAAGCTATAAATCTGATTGATGCTTTGCAGGGACAGGAAATTTCAGTGGAATTGAAGGACTGAAGAGGAGGAAAAATGAAAAAGATATTTCTTTTCGCTATCATCCTCATTTTAACCGTTAATTTATTAGCTGTGGAATCAGTAGCTATTATTTCCGCCTCTAAAGGTAAAGTGGATTTACGCAGAGCAGCAAAAGTGATTAAACATAAAACCGGTGATTTTTTGCAGAATAATGATGAAATACGCACCGGAGGAGAATCCTTTGCTGCTTATAAATATATTGACGGTTCTGCTACTGTAAAGGTCTTTTCCCATTCTATCGTGCAGGTTTATGCTTCTACCAAAGACAAAAAGCTTGCCAAAACAGTTAAACTAAACCAGGGGAGCGTTTTTTCCCAAATAAAAAGTGATTCCGGACCCTTTTCCGTGCAAACGCCAACTACTGTTGCTTCCGTTAAAGGAACCGGTTTTATGGCTAAATTTGATGAGCAGGAACAGACCAAATTCATTGTTACCGAAGGGGAATTGGAATTGAAAATTTTGGATAAAACCGAAACCCAATCAGTTGCTGCAGGAAATACTGCTATCATTCAGGCAGATGGCAGTTTTGAAATCAGACCCAGTACGGAAGAAGACATCCAGGAAATTGAATTGACAGAACTGGAATCAATGCAGGAAAAAGAAATCAGGAAAATGCGTATACCGGTTGTTGCTCCTAATGGCCAAACCAGGTATATTGATATTACCTGGTAGGAGGATATAAAGATGAAAAAATATTTATTGCTGATATTATCAATTATCCTCGCTACTCAAATTTTTGCCGTTGCCTTGATGAATATTTCGCCTCAGGTTTATTCTTTCCATCAAAAATGCGATTTGAAGGTGGAAGTGCAACAGGGTTTAAGCGATATAGCCAAAATGAAGGTCTATTATCGTATCGGTAAATCCAATCGCTGGATGACCGAAGAAATGAAACAGGATAGTCCTGGTTCGCCCTATTTTATTGCTACTCTGCCTGCTGATTATTTAACTACTGATGTGATAGAATATTACTTTTGCGTTGAATTGAGCCAGGGAAATAAAGAATACTTTCCTCCACAAAATGAAACAGTGCCCAACTACATTCTGGAACCGGATATTGCCTTCGGAGAAGCAGAACCCGGTTTTGTTCTTTTAACCGATGATCCCATTATTTCTGCAGATGATGGCTATATGCTGGTCGTTTCTTTCTTTGCCATTAGTGAAGAAATTGATCCTGCCAGCATTGAGGTTTGGGTTGGAGGCAAAAATGTTACTTCTTTGTCTCAAATTAGCCCTCCCCTGATTGTTTATAAAGATGAAACACCTCAAAGCGGAACCCAAAAAGCGGTTATTAGAGCAAGAAAAGAGGGAAAAACAGTCCATTCTCCTATCTGGTCAACCGAAATTTTACCCTCAAGTAAAGCACTAAAGCAATTTACTTATCAGGGAACTGTGAATTTTGCCTCCAATTATTATAATTACTCCAATGATGATGCTCTCGGTTACACAAAAAGCGATGCCGCTACCTGGGCTGATTTCTATGGAAACTACGGAATATTAAATATGCAGGCAAACCTCTATTTCTCATCATTAGAGCATAGTAACAGTCAACCTGTGAATCGTTATACCCTGGGTTTCAATATTCCTCATCTGGAAGTTTTTGCTGGTGATTATGCTCCGACCTTCAGTCAATTAACTTTGAATGGAAAAAACTTAAGGGGAATTTATTCCCGCTTATATTACAAATCCTTATCGTTATCTGTAACTCACGGACAGACAGTTCGCAAAACGACAAACGAACTTGATCTTGATTCTGAAGTAGACGGGATGCAGAAATCGGGAACATTCAAACAGGAGGCATTTGGAACTCGTATTCAATACTGTGATGAGGATAACTTTATCTTTGGCATTAACTTTACTCGTCATAATGATGTAATCAGTTCTCTGGATAGCACTTACTATCAATATACCAAAGTAGATACCGTAGGTAATGAAAGTAAAATTTACACTACTAATGCACAAGAAAATGCAGTTTTGGGAATAGATACCCAGATGCATATCCGTAAACCAAATTTGGTTATAGGAGCTGAAATTGCTAGCTCGCTTTGGAATACAAACACTATTCCGGGAGCAATGACACAGGAAGAACTGGAAGAATATCTCGGCAAAGATTTCTTCCTCGATCCTCAGGATTTTAGCAGATTGTTTATCATCAATAAAAATATGATTCCTATTGTGCCAGGTCGTGCCAGTATTGCCTGGCTTACTTATGTTAGAACTTGCTTTTATAATAATCTCTTGAATTTCCAATATTCCGAAACCGGTTCTGCTTTCAATGCTTTTGGTTCTGCCTATCAAATTCCCGATAGCAAAGTCATCTCCATTACGGATAACTTCAATGTTTCTAAATATTTTATCTTAAGCGGAGGTTTGAATTTGATTGAAGATAACCTGATGAAGCATAAAAGTGAAACCAATAATACAACTTCCTGGTATCTCCAATCTCTCATTCGCATACCTCAAGCTCCATATTTCAAATTTGCCTATTACAATAATTCCGGCAAAAATGAGGAAAACAAGGATATCGCATACGAAAAAGAGTCGTTCCAAAAAGTTAAAAACAAGTCCCAAAACTTAATCTTCGGCATCGGTTATAATATTACTCAAATTCCTTATGTGCCTACTCAAGTGGATATCGGTTACCAAATGGGAACCGATAACAGTAAAAAAAGCGATTCGGACTTAACGGATAATAAAAATAACAATTTCAATATCACGATGTTAAATCGTTTCCAAATGATTCCTCTTACCCTGCAGTTTGCTATGACACTAAATAACAATAAAGACCTTTTGGCAATAACCAATAAAAAGGGAAAAAATAATAATTTCTTTGTTGGAGCAACATACAGCTTGTGGGAAGATAAAATAAAGCCCTATACCAATTATCGGATTGTTTCTGCCAGTGGAGCTCAAGGTGATAGAAGTTATCAATATTACACTTTAGGGGTTGAAGCATACCCTATAAAGTCCTTAAGCGTAAATACTAATATCGCTTTAACCGATTTTAATAATAAAGATAACACCCCTGGTGATTACAGTAATTTTATTTGGAGAGTTCTGCTTTCACAGCGGTTCTAATTTGAATAGTGACTTACAATTTATTGCTTCCGTTTTGCAGAAAGTTATTTTTCTGCAAGACGGGCTTTTTATTCAGGAGGTTTAGATGCCCGTAAAAAAAGTAATTATTTACCTCGTTATAATCCTGCTAATCGTAGAAATTATCTTTGCTTTTCCTTTCTTTAAGAATCTGGAATACAAAGCTCAGGATATGCTTTTCCGAATGAGAGGTAAATTACCGGTTTCCGATAAAATTGTTATTATAGGTATTGATGATGCCACCTTTAGCGCTTTAAATGAAACCTGGCCCTTTCCCCGGGACTATCATTCCAAATTAATTGAAAATCTGAATAAAGCCGGAGCCAAGCAGATTATATTTGATATTGAGTTTACGGAAAAAACTTTGCCGGAAAGTGATTTACGGCTGGCAGAAACTGCAAATAGATATCAGAATGTAATTTTTGCCGGAAAGGTCTTAACTTCACAGCGTCCCGGAGAACCCAGTCAGATTATTCCTCCCATTAGTCCCATAACAGAATATAATTTGCCTTGGGGAATTGTAAATATGGAAGCCGATCCGGATGGTTTTATTCGTAAATACACCCTTTTTGAAAACTTTGATCAAACCAAACTCTATAGCATAGGAATTGCATCTCTGGCAAATTTAAGGGTCTATCAAAACAATTGGGATGAGCACATTAAAGTTAACAGCAAGGCATTGCATTTAACCGATAAAAGTATTCCCCTTGCAGATAAAAACAAGGCAATCATCAATTTCCGGGGTCCTGCAGGAACTTATCCTGCTTTTTCTTATGCCAGCATTTTGGATGATTCAACTTTTTTTATGCCTGGTTATCAGGGTGCAGAATTGGATGAATTTTACGAAATAAGAGATAGTGGTGTTTTAAAAGATAAAATTGTGTTGGTTGGAGCTACAATTGATGAATTGCACGATAAATTTCCCACTCCTTATGGCGGAGAATGGACTTCGGGAGTAGAAATTCAAGCCAATTTTCTGGATATGGTGTTAACGGGAAATTACTTGAAGAAACTTAATCCCTGGCTGTTTTTGCTGATTGAAGTTGTTTTGCTGATTGGGCTTTGGTTTCTTTTTAAAGTGTTAAAACCCCAGTTTTCCGCTTTAGCTCTTCTTGGACTGCTGATTATTTTATTTATTATCAATCTGTTGCTGTTTAACAAAGCTGGAATTATTTGTCCCATCGCACAAACGATTATCCTTTTGATTCTTATTTATGTTGCCAGCATCTTAAATCACTATTGGGTAACGATGAAAGAAAAACGCTTTATCAGAAATGCTTTTCAGCAATATCTTGCTCCGGAACTCGTTAATCAACTTCTTGCCAATCCTAAAAGCTTAAAATTCGGCGGTTCTTTACAGGAAATAACTGTCCTGTTTTCCGATATCCGCAATTTTACTACTTATTCCGAAAAACACTCTCCTCAGGAAACAGTCAATATCCTCCACGAATACCTTACCGAAATGGTTAAAATAATAATCAACAATCACGGTATTCTGGATAAATTTGTAGGGGATGAAATTATGGCTCTTTATGGAACACCCGTTCCTTTGCCTAATCATTCTTTTGATGCCTGTAAAACAGCTTTGCAAATGAGAGAATGTCTTTCCCGCTTACAGGAAAAATGGCAAAGCGAAGGCATTGAACCCTTTGAAATAGGTATCGGTATTAATACCGGAATGGCTGTTGTGGGAAATCTGGGTAGCGAACAAATCTTTGATTATACTGCTATTGGCGATACAATCAATTTGGGAGCACGATTGGAAGGACTAAATAAGGAATATAACACTTTCAATCATATCATCATCAGTGAGTTCACTTATGAAAAAGTTAAAGACCTGGTAAATGCCAATTACCTGGATGAAGTGAAGGTTAAAGGAAAAAATATCGCAGTTAAAATATATGAGCTCGTCAGCTTGAAGTAATAAACCATATTTTTCCCCTTATGGTTAATATATTATATTGTTAAAATATATGAGCTCATCAGCTCAAGTAACAATCTAATATTATTTCAAATTGACAGCTCCTTGCTTTTCCTGCACCAGTAGGAATCCATTTATTCATCAAAGTTCCGTATGAACGACAGGTATTAACAACGTGTTTCAACCCGGTGAAAAGAAAGCAGGAGAGCCATTATCTCTTTTCCCGAGAAAAAGTTCCGTAGGAACTTTTTCTGCCATTTATGATCTATCAATATAATGATGATATTATTTTATTCCAGATCAATGCTTAGCTGATCAAGATAAGCACTAATGCGTTTGTTGCATAAATCAATATAAGCGGGCTCAATTTCATACCCGGTAAAATATCGTTTTGATTTTAAAGCTGCTATAGCAGTTGTTCCGCTACCCATAAAAGGATCAAGAACAATGTCATCCTTAAAGGAATAAAGTTGAATTAAGCGATAGGGCAATTCTTCAGGAAAAGGAGCAGGGTGGCCTATTTTTTTTGCCGATTCGGCTTTCATAACCCACACGGATTTTGTCCACTGAATAAAGTCCTCTTTACTTATAGTGTTTTGTCTATTCTTTTTATACCGATAGAAATCACCCTTGGAAAAAACAAGAATGTATTCATGAATATCTCTTAAAATGGGATTGGCAGCACTCAACCAACTTCCCCAGGCAGTTGACGGACTTGCACTTGCGGCTTTATTCCAGATTATTTCACCCCTCATATTGAATCCAATCTTAATCATAATTTGAGAAATATAATCTGAAAGAGGGATATAGGGTTTTCTGCCAACATTAGCGACATTGATACAAGCTCTTCCACCATTAACTAAAACTCTGTAGGTCTCTTTAAAAGCATTTTCCAATAATTGCAGATATTGTTTTAACGATAAATTCTGATCATAATCTTTGCTGACATTATAGGGAGGCGAAGTAATCATTAATTGAACAGAATTATCAGGAATTTCGTGCATATTTTCTGCCGAACCGAGAATAACCTTATTCAAATATTCTTCCGGGAAAGGATTTTCCGTTTTATCATTAGCTTTCTGGATCGGTAATTCTTCATATAATTTGGAATTATAGAACTTGGAAGAATCGTGATTAATTCTTCCTTTGGTTCCAAAAGGACTGGTTTCGGTACCTGTTTTTGTCATAGATTGCCTTTTATCCTCTTACCATTAATATAAAATTAATACCCCTTTCCATTTATTTGGCTCCCAATAAGTTAATCACTATTTTTCTTTTTAATTTCCCCTCTTGATTTGTCAAGTAAAGATGTAGAATTAGAATTTTCTTCCTTTTAAAATAATGGGAGATATTATTTTTTCAAATCATCCAAAATTTGAATTAATTGGTGCATTTGAGTGTAGGAATAATCTTCATTATCTACTCTTTCTTTTTTACATATTGCTTCTGAGTTTTGCCTTGCAGTTTCCAATTTATCTTTCAGTTTTTCGTATAAAGAGGCGATATAATTCTGATTTTTACAATATTCCGGAATATATTTACATAATTCAACAATAATTTCATCACAGTTGACAAAACATTTATCCGTATTTTTATAGTGTAAAAGGAACCAAAACTCTATACAGGGTCTGGATTCAATTATTGTTAATCTTTCTTTTGCCTGAACCAGCGACTTAATTCTTTCTTTTTGACGATTGTATTCATCAATTTGGTTTTGGTTATAAATCGCATCCATATCCAACACATAAAATATATATTTATAATTTGTTTTTTTGGGTTTTGCAAGTTGGTGTTTAATATCCTTAAAGGTCTTTTCAAAATCGGCATTGCTGATCTGGGGTTTCAGCTCTATGTGCACATTCTTGTATCTATCTTTTTTAAGACAAGTTAAATATACCTTTTCCGTTTCACCTTCACAGAAACATAATACCGTATTTTTGAATGGTTTTGTCGGTTTATTCGTCCTTGGTTTCATTTTCACCTTCCAAGAGAGTAGTTCCCAGATTGGGTAAACCGCCGATTAATCCTTTTCTATATATACTTTCAATAGAATGTTCTTTCCGAACGGGATATTCAGAAACGCTGGTAAGTGAGGTACTCCCATCTTCATTTCTTTCTGTAATCCAAATGGCATCTCTGCGTAAAATATCTTTTTCTTTTAAGAGAGCCGTATTTTGAGAGGTGAAAATTAATTGTCCCTTGCGCTTATTTCTTAAAAAAGTGGTAATATAATGAATGATAAGATCAATATGCAATGAACTTTCAATTTCATCTATAGGAACAATCCGATTTTTGTAAATAAGCTCTAAAAGAATTCCAATCAAACCAAAATATCTTTGAGTGCCCATTGATTCCATATGGTAATTTAACACATAAGTTTCTGATGGAGTTTTATGAATAAATTCAGTTTTTAGAGATGATATTTCTTCTTGTTCTTTATCATCTTCTTGCTCTTTAGGATTAGTTTCAAATTTAGCTCTAACCTCAGGGGGTAGTTCAGCCATAGTGAATATTTTTTCTTCAAAAGTGATATCTTCAATGAAAAAATCAGCTCTTTTTAATAGTTCTATGTATAATGGTTTATAGCGTTTTTCTTTTTCGGGAGTATTAAGATAATTAAAATAGTTAAACCCTAAAAGTACTGTTTTAGAACCCAACATATTTTTTAGAGTTATAGTAAACCAGTTTCTGGCTTCTTGGAGAACACCCGAATATTGTATTGTCGCTATTTTAGAAAGAATTGATTGATTTTGGACAGTTAATTCCAAAGCGTCTTTTTGTTTTTCATTTATTGCTGCATTTCTCCATTCATATTCGTATATAAAACCTTTGATGTCAACTAATTTGCGGGAAAAGATAAGGTTCTTTCTTCCCTTTGGATAATAGCTTAGCTCTTCCTGAATAATATTTTTTTTGTTCAATTCCAGATAGTAGCTATACTTGATTCCCTTCTGAAGAAAATCAATCTCAAAGATAGATGACTTATCTTCATCCAAAGCAAAAGGGGCTATTGGAATAGGAATTTCTTTGTTTATAGATGTATCACTAATAAATCGTTTTATAAAATCCAAAGCCATAAGCAGATTAGTTTTTCCGGAGGCATTAGCTCCATAGATCATAGCCATTCTAAGAATTCTTAGCTTTGGTTTTTCAACCGAAACTACATAATAGTCCTCAAGGGTTTTGTCACTGGTGGCACGAAAATCCAAAGTTACTTTATTCCGGATGGAAAAGAAGTTTTGGACACTGAAAGTAATAATCATTTTATTCTCCAGATTTGCATTTTTTCTGCATTCTAAAGATAATATTATTAGAGATATGAAAATGTCAAGCAAAATTTTGCAGTTTTTCTGTAATTTCCCAACTACAATTTTCCCCAGAGCCAAAAATCCGTCTAAATAGAAGTGTTGCGCTCGGGGCTCTCCCAAAGTTTTAGATAAGGTTTTAAAGTTTTATATCTTTCATTTTACAAGGGGTTTACACTACCATATCTATCATTGTGCTGCCCTGCGGGTTTTTTAATTAGCAAGCTAAAATTTGTAGAGCTGGCATTTCGCTTTTTCTATCTATGTTTTATCATAAGTTCTTTTCTTGACGGCTAACGCTATACTTTTCAATAAGATCCCTTATGCTTCCCATATCGTGATATGGGAACGATATGGGAATCATATCGGAATTATATCGGCAGTGAACAAGTAAAAAATTGGCAAGCACGGGACAATATAAGAAAAGCAAATATCGTGTTATTCAAAAGCTTTAGGAAAGGAACTCTCTAAAGAAAATAACCTGTTTTGGAGAGAATTATAGAAAGAGCTTACTTATATAAAAGAATTGACAGCAAGAGCAAATATAAAAAAGTGGATTTTTATAGCTAATTTGAAATTAAATAATAAGATAGACATTCAGAAAGGAGAAGCAAATGAAAAGTAATGGATGCAGATATGGAACGCACCGGGTAATTGAGCCAAAAGGTGTTTTACCGCAACCCGCAAAAATATTGAATAACGATATGAGCGAAATTTGGGACAATGAAATGCTGATTGATGTTATTCGTTTAAATATTGATTCCGCTTCCTTTCATCAGATTAAAAACAAGCTTATTGCCCAAGGACATCAGGATTTGGAAAAGGCATTTGCGGAACACGCTATTGAACTTACCAACAGAACCGGCAAGCATAAAAATGAAGATACGGGTTCCGGCGGAATGTTTATCGGCAGGGTTGCCGCTATAGGTGATAAATTTGAGATGAAGGAAGAAGTGAAAGTGGGGGATAAAATTGCTTCTCTGGTTTCGCTTTCGCTAACTCCTCTCAAAATAAATAAAGTAAAAAAAGTGCTGTTAGACAAGGATCAAATGGAAATTGAAGGTCAAGCAATTCTTTTCAGCAGTGGCGTTTATGCCAAGTTACCGGATGATCTGGATGAAAATCTGGCTCTTTCCGTTTTAGATGTTGCCGGAGCTCCTGCACAAGTAGAGCGACTGGTAAAACCTGATGATACAGTTGTTATTATTGGTGCTAACGGTAAAAGCGGTATTTTATGCAATGCCGTAGCGAAAGAAAGGGCAGGAATTGGTGGAAAAGTGATCGGAGCGGTGCGCAATGAAAATTATATTCCCACTTGCAAAGCAACCGGTTGTGATGAAGTTATCCTTGCTCAAGCTACGGATGCTATCACTATTCAAAAAGAGGTCTCGCGCCTTACTAACGGCAAAATGGCGGATGTAGTTATCAATGTTGTAAATACTGAAGATACTGAATTGCCGAGTATTATGGCAGCCAAAGATCGCGGTTTGGTCTATTTTTTCTCTATGGCTACTTCTTTTACAAAGGCAGCTTTGGGCGCAGAAGGAATTGGTGCCGATGTAGATATGATGATTGGTAATGGTTATGCCCATCATCATTCCGAAATTGCTTTGGATTTATTACGGCGCAATCCAGTTTTAATGAAGATATTTAAAGAACGCTATGCGGAATAAATAAAGAGGACAAAATGAGCAAACTAATTGACATTAAAAGCATTGCCACTCCTGAACAATGGAATGACTGGCACTGGCAAATTAAAAATCGCATCACAACTCACGCTCAACTATCTAAATACATTGAACTGCAACCCGAAGAAGAAGCAGTTTTTAAGGACAAGGCATTTTCTTTCCGGATGGCTATCACTCCTCATTATCTTTCTTTGATTGATCACAATAATCCTTATGATCCGATCCGTTTACAGGCAATTCCGCGCATTGCGGAAAGCCATATTTCGCCATCCGATATGGCAGACCCTTTAAGTGAAGATGCCGATGCTCCTGTTCCTGGAATGACACATCGCTATCCTGATCGGGTTTTGCTTCTTCTAACTGACCAATGTGCAATGTATTGCAGGCATTGTACCCGCCGGAGAAAAGCCGGTGAACACGATGCTCCTATGCCCAAAGAAAATGTGGAAAAGGCATTGGAATATATAAAAGAACACAAAGAAGTGCGCGATGTTATCTTAAGCGGAGGTGATCCCCTCACTTTAAGTGACGAGCGTTTGGATGATATTTTAAACAGATTAAGTAAGATTGAACATATAGAAATTGTGCGTTTGGGCACCAGAACTCCGGTTGTTTTGCCCCAACGCTTTACGGATTCACTGTTGAAAATTTTGCAGAAATATAAGTTTGTTTGGCTGAATACGCATTATAATCATCCCAATGAACTTTGTGAGGACTCCTGTAAAGCGCTTGCCAAAATTGCTGAAACAGGAATTCCAATGGGCAATCAATCCGTGTTACTGAAAGGTGTAAACGACAATGTAGATGTAATGAAAGCCCTGGTGCATAAACTGGTGAAAAATAGAGTTCGCCCTTACTATATATATCAATGTGATTTATCCGAAGGTATCAGCCATTTTCGCACCCCTATTGCCAAAGGGATTGAAATTATGGAAAGTTTGAGAGGTCATACCTCCGGATTATGTGTTCCAACTTATGTGGTAGATGCTCCTGGTGGTGGAGGAAAAATTCCTGTGATGCCCAATTATGTTATTTCCCAAATGCCGGGAAGAGTTATTTTACGAAATTATGAAGGTTTTATTACGGCATACACGGAACCGGAATTTGTGGAACAGGATAAAAGCAAATACCGTGAACTTTGTGCGGATGAATATAAATCCACAGAAGGTATAATGGCGTTAATGCGGGGTAAAAAAGTAGCCATAGGTCCCGCAGAAACGAAGCGTAATCGTCGTAGAAAACATTAAAGGGGACTTTTTGGAATTCTCCTGGATTTCCGGCAGGCGTTACACAAATATAGCGATTGTGGGAATCTGTAAAAATGCAGGTAAGACAACTGTCCTGAACTATATTCTGGCAAAATATCCTTTTCCGTGGGGTATTTTGAGTACAGGACGCGATGGTGAAACGGAAGATACTTTGTTTAAAATTCCCAAGCCCAAAGTGAAAATTCCTGAGGGCTGTTTTTTTTGTACCGATGCTAAAACCCTGTTGCAACACGGCTCAGGAATAAGCATTCTGACTAAAACCTCTTTCCAAAGCGGAAGCAGAGAACTCTGGATAGTAAAAAGCGAAAAATATCTGGAAACAGAAATAACCGGTCCCGCAAGCGTTAGTGGACAAATTGCCTGCGCTGAATTACTGCAAAAAATGGGAGCTGAAAAAGTTCTAATAGATGGCTCTCTGGACCGTAAATCCATTGTTTTAAGCAATGCCGTTGATGCCATAATTTTAACTGCCGGAGCCAGTTTTGGTAATCAGCAGGCAATAATTGAAGAACTAAAACGACTGATAACTTTATCTCAGATTGGAACATACTTAAGCCCCACCTTACAAAAACTTGCCGAACAAAATAAGATATTGATAAAACACAAAGGAAGATGGAAACAAACGGGTTTGGTGTCTTTAATTGCCAACGAAACCAAGTTGCTGGAAATTTTAAGTAAACTGGAAAAACCAAGCCATCTCTATCTTCCCGGTGCCTATTCAAGCAGTGTGAATAATCATTTAGGAAAACACCTAAGCGGAATTCAACTTATCTTTCGTCACCCGGAATGTATCAAACTTAGTAGTAATGAACTTGATGTCTTTTTAAAAAATCATAACCCCCTTGCCTTAATTCCTTTCAAGCTGAAGGCAATAGCGCTTAATCCTAAGGGAATTGGTAACAGCGATATTGATGCCGATGAATTTCATCAGAACTTACGCAGAACTTTTAAAGAATATCCTCTGTTGGATGTGATGGAGATATAAAATAGTGACGGACCGCGATAATTTAACCCGAGTAACTGTAAATTTAGGTCTGTTTTCCAATATTTTATTATCTATTGTCAAGACCTGCGTAGGCATTTTAGGTCATAGTGCCGCTCTTTTAGCCGATGGTATAAATTCCACTTCCGATGTTGTCTATTACATTGCCGTTAAAATCTTTATGAAACAAGCCCAAAAACCTGCCGATGTAGAACATCCTTATGGTCACAGACAACTGGAATCTATTTCTGCAATTGTGGTTGGCGCGTTTATTCTTACTACCGGAATAGCCATTTTTTGGGAATCGGTAAATAAGGTCTATGATTTGCTTTCCAAAACGGAAATTGGACAACCCCTTTCTATTTGGACTTTAGTTATAGCGCTCTTTACCTTTGGCTTGAAAATTTTCCTCTATACTTACACTCGCAAAAACATACCCAAAACCAAAAATCCTACTCTCAAGGCATTGGCTAATGACCATCTGAATGATATTATGGCTGCCGTAGCTGTTGTAGTTGGTGTCCTTTTGGGTCGTCTTGGCTATTATTGGATGGACCCGGCTGCCGGAGCTATAGTTGCTATTTATATCATAAAAACCGGAGTAGAAATAATAATGGAATCCTCAAGAGAACTGATGGATTATCTTCCTGACGAGGATTTTGTGCGTGAACTGAAAACCGAAGCAATGGCTGTGGAAGGAGTTCGTAGTATTGAAGACCTGGGGATTCATCGTTTCGGTCCCTATTTTACAGTGAATATGACTATTACAGTGGATGGAGATATCAGCGTTGATAAAGGCAATATTATTTCCGATTCTGTAGAAAAACGCCTGCTGGATAAATTCAGCACCGGCTTAAGACAAGTTCATATTCACTTCCATCCTTACTTTGAAAAACACTCTTCTACAGACCCCAAACCGGGCTCTAAAACAAACATTGGAGTTAACTTATGAATTGGGGAAAAGACATTCTTCTCGCCTTTATTTTTCTGCTTTTAACTACTTTTTGTCTTATCAGTTTAATGGGTATCAATCCTAAACATCCTGCAGAAATTAAGCCCGATTTACAAAAACCCTCAGAACCCTGGATAATACAAACCATTCCTGAGGGAGGAAGTATTTTTTCCGTGCTGGCAAATTTGAATTTACCCTTGAAAGAAGTTGGCTTGCTGGCTTTTAAATTCGGTGACTATATTGATGTATCCACTATTCAACCTGGGGATACGCTGAAAATATTGCTTTCGGAAGATAAACAACACATTGCTAAAATGATGTTTGTGCAGGAACCAACTACCCGTCATCATTTTACGGTTAGTGCCGATTCTCTTGTCTATTCCTTGGAGGCATTACCCGTTAAAAGAGTTAAACGCATCCTGGAAGGAAAATTAGAAGGGACCTTGGATGCTTCTCTATTAGCTATGGGTTTTGCTCCTCAGGATAAACAAGCAATAAATAACGGCTTGGAAACAGAAATAAATTTTGCCCGCGATGCGCGTAACGGTGATTTTTTCCGCGTCTTTGTAGAAGAACGCATTTTTGAAGGGAAAACCCTGCCCGGCAGAAAAATATTCTATGTTCAATATAGCGGTGAACGAACCGGCACTTGTGAACTTTTCCGTTATGAAGATGAGGAAGAAAAATCAGTGCTAAACGGTCTTTATACTAAAGAAGGAAAAAGCTGCCACAGCAACGGAGTAGGTTTTCCTTTATCTGTAATTCATCTTGTTTCTCCTTTTGGCAGACGCCTTGATCCTTTTTATGGAAACTGGGCTAATCATCAGGGAGCTGATTATCGTGCGCATTATGGAACTCCTGTTTATGCCGTAGCCAATGGAAAAGTTACGGATGCAGGTTATAACGGCGGCTGGGGAAATGAAATTCGGATAAAACATCCCAGTGGACTTACAACTCAATATGCACATCTTTCTTCAATGAGTGTCCGCAAAGGACAGACCGTTAAAAAAGGACAAATTATAGGACGCGTTGGCTCTACAGGACATTCCACAGGTGCTCATCTGCATTTTGGTTTAATCAAAGGTAAAAAGTATATCAATCCTACAAACCTGAAAATGGTAGGAACGGAAAAGCTGAATGAAACGCAGATGGCAAGGTTCAAAAGCCAGCAACAGATAATTCTGCAGGATATGGAAAATTTGATGCGTACCAAACCTATGATCGCCAGTGCAAAAAAATAGATAGAACAAAGAGAGAAAGAGATAAAGAGATAAAGAGGAAAAAAAGATAATTTGAACAAAGAGATAAAGAGATAATTCTAACAAAGAGATAAAGAGGAAAAGAGATAATTTGAACAAAGAGATAAAGAGGAAAAAAGATAATTTTAACAAAGAGATAAAGAGGAAAAAAAAGAATATTAACAAAGAAAGAGGTGTTCTCAGTTTTTTCGGTGTTCTCATTGTAAAAAAATCTCTTTTCCTCTTTCCTCTTTGTAAAAAATACCCTCTTTTTCTCTTTTCCTCTTTGTGAAAAAATTCCCTCTTTTCTCTTTTCCTCTTTTCCTCTTTGTGAAAAAAAATACCCTCTTTTTCTCTTTGTGAAAAAATAAAATCTGCGTGCTACATCAAATCCTTGTAACTATAATAACCAAAACCGAAAAGAACAGCAAACACAATAAATCCCTGTAGCTAAACTTCTGCCGATGCAGTTTACTTGGTTTTCCTTCACTTCTAAAACCTCTTAATTCCAAAGCAATAGCTGCTGTTTCACTACTTCTGATCAGTTCTGCCAAAGCTGTAATGGACAATTGTTTATAAACCTGTAAGCGTTTGGAAAAGGATAAACCAGCAGCATCAATTCCTCGCAATTTAAGCCCGGTAACAAATCCTTTTAACTGCCCTAAGAACTTCGGTACCAAATGAATAGCATAAGAAAGCATAAAGGATAGCTCTTCGGGTAAACGAATAGCCGAAAATGCTTTGGAAAATTCCGTATAATCCATTACTGCTAATGCCTTGGCACAATAAATAACGGTTAATAAACGCAAAGTTAGCTGTAGAGAAATAAGAACTCCCTCCTCGCTGATTTTTAGTATTCCATAAGACCAAAGTAATGTTCCTGTGCGTCGGAAAACAATTTGAAAGAAAGCTAAAACCAATAAAAAGGGCAAGGTATGCCAAAGTGTCTTGAATACTTTTTGCCAGCCGTTTTCCATCCTCCATACAGCATAAAGCAAAGCCAAAATAGTAAGGCATAGCAAAGAAACTGGCTTTTTGGCGATAAAAACGAAAGTGGAAAGCAACAAAGCTATCAAGATATGAGTTAGAGGATGCAAAGAACTCTTTTTCATCCCTTTTCTTCCTGCAAAGTTTGATTTTGGAAAGAGAACACTCTATCAAAAAGTTCCCTATGCGCTTCCAAAGAATGTGAAACAATCAGCATTCCCGGATAGTTTCGGCTTTTATATTGCAGTAAATTAAACAGTTGCTTGCCGGCATTTTCATCTAAAGAAGCAAAGGGCTCATCCAATATCCAGAATTTAGATAACATATGGGGTAAAATTTGTTGCGAAACCATTTTCTGCTGTCCGGCAGAAAGCTCTGTAAACAAAGGGTCTTCTTTTATAGGTAAATCCTTTAGTTCCGGAATTGCCAGTTGCCAGAATAGCCAGTTTTGTTTAACGCTTATCCCTAAAAGGTTTTCCTTGGTAATCTGGCTTTGGTAATAAAAGTGAGCAAAGTTTTTGGGGTTTAAACCCTGCAGAAGCTTTCCCTGCAAGTATATTTTCCCCTTATTGGGCTTTAGCAATCCAGTTAACAATTTAAGGAAAGTGCTTTTCCCGGCTCCATTTTTCCCTTTCAGTAGAATATTTTCCGTGCTGTTTATCTTAATAGAGAGGTCTTTAAACAAAAATTCCGCATTTGGATAAGCAAAACTGAGTTCTTCAATATTGTAAAGAACATCAGGAATAGGTTTTATAGCACAATCCCGCTTATCCTGCAAATTCAGAACTGCCTCGGTAAATAATGAATTATCTATAGTCAGCGGTTGCGGATTTTCCGGTAAAGTATAGGAAAAATCAGCTACTGTTTCCATTAACGGATTGTGATCAGCTACTACTATTATTTTACCTTGCTCTTTCTTGTTTTTCAGCCACTTAAAGACCAAATCGGTTGCTTGTTTATCCAATCCGTTTAAGGGTTCATCCAAAAGCAGTAAAGGAGGATCAATTGTTTCCGCAACAGCACAAAGCAAAAGTTTTTTTTCGCCTCCGCTAAGAGTTGAAGGGTCTCGTTGTAACATCTTTTCCAGTCCAAATTGTGCTGCTGCCAGGTTTATTTTAGCAACGATATTTTCCGCAGGCAAGGCAAGATGTTCCAAAGCAAAAGCAAGTTCGGATAGGCAATCCGGAAAAAACAGCTGTGCTTCCGCATCGCTTAACTGATGCCATAGATAATGAAATTTCTCCTTTAAGGGAATTGCTTGTAAATCCGTTTGCCCCAAAAGAATGTTCCCTGTAGTTTTGGCTTTCACATATTCCGGAATTATACCGCTAATGGCATTCAACAAGGAACTTTTCCCGCTGGCATTAGGTCCTTTTAAATGAAATATAGAGCCCTCAGGAATTTTTAGATTGATACCTTCCCATAATTTCTGTTCTGCAAAAGAAATGCCGAAATCCTGTAAAAAAAGCATCAGAAAAGCTCTAAGTAAAGCGCTCCCCTAAAGACCTGCGGTTCAGCCAAGGCATCTGTAAAATTCATCACCTCTTCCCTATCTTCAAAAACAATCCTGAATTGCATTTCCGGTGTGGTCTCCCAATGCAATATTTTTGCCAGACGAATCAGCTGATTGATAGAGTCCTCACTAATTAGAGCGTTATTATCGCATTGCAGATAAATAACATCTTTCATCCACATTCCACCTGGAATTTGCGGACTTTTTAAGTTGTAATGCTGTTCAGCTGTTTTTTCCAGAATTGCCCCTGACAAATGTAAAGGATAGGTCAAATGCTGTTTTAAGCCATCTCTACTGTATAAAATTACCTGTTTTTCTTCCGCTTCCGATAAATCCGACAAAATATCCCTGAGATACCAACCCTGTGTTTTTACAAAGGGCTCGGGGTCTTGCTGTAAAGGATATTTTTTCAGGGTTTCCTGCAGCAAATAAAAACGCCGGGGACGCATCAGCGGTTGAAAATCCTCCAGCACAACACGCTCCAAACCCTTTATCCATTGCATTTCTCTTAAAGCAGGAAAAATTAAGCGCAGCATATTTTCCTCAAAAGGAATTCCATCCTGACCCGTAACCAAGTAACTTTCCAAAGAATCAAATTCGCTTTTTTCCAGGGTTACTTGATAGCGGTCTGAGGATTCAAAACGGATGGTAGCAAAGTCACCTAAGTTTTGCTCTTTTAGCCAAATATCAAAGCGAAAACCCTGCCAGGTGTTAAGACGCACAGTTCCATCTTTTTCGCGAGAGGTTTTTATTTCCTGCGTTTCCTTTTTATAAAGTTCAGCATTACTATAAAAATGGCTAATGCCTTTTGTATCTATTACTTCCAAAGACGATAGAGTCATCATAACTCCCGATAAGAGTAAAAAACACAAATATTTCTTCATTGAATAATCCTTGCTGCTTTCAGCGATTGATAAATGCCAAAACCAAGATAGCCGCCTAAAATACCGGAACTAAATGCCATACAAGTATTGAAAACTATCATCACAGTAGGCATCTGAAAAAAAATAGCGGAAGAAATAAGAGAGCCGGTTAAATTGGCACAACCGCATAGAAACAAATGAGTTATCAGCTTATCCTTATAGGGCAGAAGCCAAAATAATAGGTCTGCAACAATTCCCGGTGCAGTATATGCCACTAAAGAAAAAGCACCCATTTTTCCTGCCATTCCGATAAGTAATACCAAAATTGACTGTAAAAGACCATAAAGCGTTCCGGTGAAGGGTTTATCTACTATCACAACCGCTAAAACTAACCATAACATATAAAGTCCACCGGTAATTGAACCCCCAGGTATTCCCAAAGGTGTAGAAAATAACTTGGTTACAGGATTGATAATCGGTTTTATGGCAATTCCCAAAGCGGCTATGGAAGTGATTGTAATTAAGTCCTTTACCGTAAAACGCCGGAAAATACTCATCAGATTAGTTTCTTTAAGGTATTACTCTGCAAATCAAACTTGATAAGTTCAACACCTGCTTCTCTAAAGAGTTCTTCCCCTAATTCATCAGGATAGGATTCAGCTATATAAACGGTCTTAATTTCGGCATTAATAATTAAACGGGCACAGATACTGCAGGGCTGATTGGTACAGTAAAGAATGGCACCCCGAGTAGAAGAACCATTGATAGCTGCCTGAATTATAGCATTTTGTTCAGCATGAACTCCTCGGCAAAGTTCTTGATTTTTGCCCGAAGGAACTTTTTGCTGTTCTCTTAAACAACCAATATCTTCACAATGGGGAACTCCTTTAGGACTGCCGTTATAACCAGTAGCTATAATTTGATTGTCACGAATGAGAACAGCTCCAACTTTTCTGCGTAAACAAGTGCTACGCTTGGAAGCAAGATATGCCATTTCCATAAAATACTGTTGCCAGGAAGGTCTTTCCACTCTTTTTTCCCTCTATATATTAACATTTAGCAATTTTTTAACCACCCCGCTTTCTGTCAATAGCTTTGCTGTAACTCACCCGAAAAAAACCGAAGGGCGAAACAATTATAGCGATGTGTACTTAAGCCCCTCGTAAAGTGAAAGATATAACGATTTTCTGTTTTAACTCACAATTTTTTAATTGGGAAACCATTTATAGCGCGGTTGGAAGTGAAAAAGCAAAAGGATTGTTTATAATTGGGAAAGCAGTTGAAAATTGTGAGTTAAAACTACCTCCAAAGATTCAGCCGGAATTCTCTTGACAAATTAAAGCATTTTCAAGATGAAATAATTATTCATAAAATTGATATCTTTTCAGCATCACCATTAGAGAAAAAGATTCAACGAAAAAAAATGGATTGAGGAGATTATAAAAATGAAACGCTATCTTTATGTTATGCTATACATTTTACTCATTATGGGTTGTTCCACAGTTCCCAAAGTAGTACCCCATCCTTGGAACAAAACTTTATCAGATGAGGAAATAATTCAGGGCTCTACAATTGCCATTGAAACAACTATTTTATCCACACCCTTAATTGGTTCCCAAGAATTATTGGAAGAGGAAATAGCGCAAAAAGCCAAATCACTTCTTGAAAGAAGAGGTTTTTATATTTCAAACAGCAATTATCAATACAAGATGAAAGTTTTATTTTCCGTTGAAAAACAGCTGGAAACTATTACTACATCAATGATTCAAAATTCTAATTATTCCGGATCGGCGATGACCGTTAAAAGTGGTTATGGTATAACTTTGGCAAACCTTATTTCCGAAACTATACAGGTCTCTAAAAGTGAAGTTTCCACCAATCAATATGATACTTATACTTATAGCTTTGCTTGCGAGATTTATACAGCATCTGGAAAACTAATCTGGAAGAATGATGCAATTCAAAAAGCATATAAATTTAATGTCCTTGATTATATTACTCCAATGCTACAAATTGCTTTTTCCAGTTTACCCAAAGATGAAAATATTTATCCTCGGGTCCCTAAAATTAAAGAGACACAGGTTAAAAACTTCCTTTCTGTAAAAGTTTATCAAACATACTTGCGTTGTCCTGCTTTACCTAATTTAATTTGTTTTGAAGATTACTGGTTAGATGATTATGAATACAAACCTCATAAATTCAAACAAAATTATTCTAAAAATCCTCAAGCATTTATGGCTTATATTGATCTGTTACAAACAGCTGAATTTGCCATTCCAGGTTCAAAAATAAAAAAATGGGATAATCCACTTGATATGAATAATTGGAGAACCGTCTATTTAATTGGGAAATATTATCTTGGTAATGATCAAAATCCAGTGAATATAGTAGTCAAATTAAAAGGAACTCCATCCTTTTATGTTGTTTCCAAATGCAATATCGTCACTGATGAAGAATATAATTCATACTATCAGAAATATAATCTCTGGATAAATAAATTAACAGAATTCTTTGATTTTTTTGAAAAAGGATAATGGGAACAGTATATATAAAATAGCGTTTTCAGATTTACAAGTTAATCGGAATTTCTATAAAAGCAGAAGCTCATATATGGGAAAAAGTTCCGTAGTAACGACAGATACTAACGACGGGTTTTAACCCGGCGAAAAGAGCATAGAAAATAGCTTATTTCCTTCTGGGAGAATGAGTTCCGTAGGAACGACAGATTTTATAGAAGGGTTTTAACCTGGAGAAGAAAAGACAAATTTTGTATTTTAGTTGCGGTATTCTAATTTGCAATAAACCGAATGCATTTATTTTTCAAATTTCTGCGAACTCCTTGGCAAAGTAGAAGTTGCCAATCCATTTGTTATAAACTACATTTTTGGGGTTAAATAAAGTACACTGCTTTCAGGGTATTTCAGCTTTTTCCAACTTGAATTACTGAAGCATTGCTTACCCATTACGGATGGCATTAGCAATGGGTAAGCAATGAGTAAGCAATGCTACTAAGGAAGAAAACGGAATTATATTTATTT
>ERZ1026800.205-NODE-205-length-55007-cov-9.043149_pt1 | contig 55007 bp, 54 predicted proteins | sample MGYA00520873_ERZ1026800 | MGnify/ENA primary metagenome ERZ1026800 (study PRJEB33270, sample SAMEA104284475) | anaerobic digester metagenome | biome: Anaerobic digester microbiome; feature: mesophilic sludge digester; material: Anaerobic digester biomass | place...
TAAACAGGGCCTTTGCGAGCAAGAGCAAGGGTCTCCCCGGAAAGGAGATCGATCCCGGTAGGGTCGCTTAGATTTCTTCGTGAGGCAACGAAGGACTTTCACTTAGATTCTTATGTGAGGCAACAGGGGACCGTGAATCGTGAATCGTTAATCGAAAGGGCAAAGGCAAATCTTAAGACGAGGAGATGGAGGGCCACATACCGTAGGAAACCGGGAGTGGCTTGGCGTTACAACACCGGGAAAAACCTGAAACAATACGCCCGAGGTCAAGGGAGACGGAAGCGGATGAAGACAGCCGTGTAGAAGACTTCCACGTCCTTGAGGTTCCTGGTAAGTATGGACTTGAGGATATCAAGGTTGAGGGCCTGGTAATTGTGAATGGCGATGTTGCGGAATCCTGTCATCTTCTCCATCCTTGAGGCGATCTCCGGGTCTATGATGCCCTTGTCCTTGAGGAGGGCGAAATTGTCCCTTACGGTCTCGGGGAGCCCGAGGCCCTCGGAGGCGACTATGTGAGAGGCAAGGTCTATTGAAGCCTGGATCGCTCTCTGGAGGTTGAGGACGAAGATGTCCTGACGGTTGATGTCATCGAGGCTTGCCGGGTCGAGAGAGGTGACATCCCGGATCCGTTCAAGGCATTTCTGGATCGTGGCGACCTTTGCCAGGATTACATCCCTGTCAGGCATAGAGCTTTCTCCCCAGGATCTTTTCTTCCGCTTCTTTGCGGAAGTGCTTGAGGTCGGTGTATTCGTTGAGAGTCCTTGTGAAGAATTCCTCGTAAGCACCTTTTTCCCCGTAGAGCACTTTGCCGGTCTTCAGGGCTTGCATTCGGATCACCGGCCCGGCGAGGTTCAGCGATACGAGGTCGACTTCTTTTTTCAACAGGAGGGTGAGGGCCTCCCTGAGATCGGATACTTCATCGCTCCCCGGGGGGGCGTCGAAGAGAACGGCCACGTCGACATCGCTGTCCCTCCGGGGGGTGCCTTTCGCGTAGGAACCCATGAGGAAGGCAAGCCTGGCATTCTTCTTTTTGGTATGGAAATATTCACTGAGGGTGTTCTCGATGGCGTTGTTCAAACCGGGTTCCTCCATGTTTCATCACAATACATCGGTATTATAGGGCCTTGAGGCGGGAAAGGGCCGGGTCGTTTATTTTGCCAACTCATCGATGTCGACAAGATGCAGGTCGTCGGTCGGGGGGAGCCCCGCAAACCCCGAACGGGAGAAGAGGTAATATTCCACTCTCAGGTTTTCGGCCCTCGATGCCTGCTGAAAGATAACAGCTTTCCTGAGCAATCCTCTGTAAATGGCACCACCAACCGGCTGGTTCGTCCATTTGCATTCGGCGAAGGCCAAACGATCCCCTTTTTGTCCGATAATTTCGATCTCCTCGTTCTTGTCCCACCATCGCCCGACCCTGTCGAAGGAGGCGCTTCTTATGAGCCAGGATCGGCATATCTTTTCGAAAGTCATAGAAGTGTGGAGCGACATTTTCCCCAGTATCTCCGCGAGCAGCTCCCTTCCACGTTCCCGGTAGATGAGGTCCTTGGCGTTCATCAGGAAGCGGAAGTAGAACCTCAGGTATTCGTCATCGATGAAGTACAGAGGCGTTTTTTTGGGAGTACCCAGGGAGAAGGGGTGTTCCTTTTTCACCAGGCCCAGGTTGAGCAGCTTCCGGAGGTATACAGGAAGGTTCTGGTGGGGCACACCGGATAACTGGGCCACTGCCGCCGCCCTGGTCCGACCGGAGGCAATGGTCTGAAGGATGGCAAAGAAGGTGGTGGGATCCTTTTTGAATTCCTCGAGGACGAGGAACCTCCCCTCCTCTACCAGGAACTCCCCCGGCGACAGCACCTTTTCCAGAAGGGCATCTTTGAATTGGCTGTACCCGGAGAACTGTTTGAGGTACAGCGGCACACCTCCCGTGACGGACCATGTCAGGACCCGGTCGATAAGTGACATTTCCTTTAGGAATGGTATTGTTGCCGAAAATTCCAGGGGCTGGAGGTGATACTGCCCCGTCCTCCGCCCGTAGAGCGGACTTTTCTCCAGGAGGGCTATCCGCTCCATCATCCCTATCATGGAACCACAGAGTACGAACAGGACCGGCATTCTGGAGAAAACGGTATCCCACCATCGCTGGAATACGGAAAGGAATGAGGGGTCACGCTGGGGGATATATTGGAATTCGTCCCAGACTACCAGGCGAGTGCTTTTTTCGGTGAGGGATCTTTCAAGGAGACTGAAAAAGTCATCCCAATTCGAAACCTCGATGCCGGCGGGGAGGTTGAGCCTGTTTTTGAGCGGCTCTGAGAATCTTCCTATCAGCACCGGCGTTTCCGCCAGGTCCGCGGTGAGGAAGAGGGCGTCGGGGAAAGTGTTCTCCAGGAGGAATGTTTTTCCGACCCGCCGGCGGCCGTAAAGGACGACCAGTTCCGCCTTGCCGCTTTGGGATCTTTTAAGGAACCAGGACCTCTCCGTTTCGCGCCCTATCATTTCGGCCCTCCGATCGCGAAAGATAAAAACACAGAATTTATGTTTGCAGTATATATGTTCTGTAAATTATTGCAAGGAGTCCATTGGGGTCAGACCTTGAATTCGATCATTTGTATACGAAAAGGGCAAAGGCGTGAGGGGCCGTGAATCGTAAGTCTGAAGGGCAAGTAAGCAAGGTTGACCGCGCAGGATAAAATGATATAGTATTTATATAAATATAGATCTAAAAACGTAAAAATTATATCAAAAGGAGGTGCCCATATGAAAGGGACCTATGTGGAATATGTATACGGAGAATTGAGCAAAAAACAGATCGGAGCCCCAATATATACGGGCGAAATAGGTGCAAAAATGGAAAAGTTTTTTAACCTGGGGCCAAAAGCCGCCGCGGCAGCTGCCTCGGTCGCGTTTAAGCGCATCCTGGACGGGAAAGCAATGCCGGAGCTCAGGTTCTATCAAAAGGGGATCTATTATCGGACGGCGGAAACGCCCTTCGGTGAGATGGGAATTAACAAAGAGCAGCTTATTGCCGATAAATACCTTTTGCCGGATATCGGATATGAAACCGGCCCTGCTGTATTGCACCGCATGGGCCTGACGACCCAGATGCCCAGAGGTCGCCTGCTGGCAACCAACGCGGCTAAAGACTGTATGCGGGCCGACAAGAAACTCGGCGTCCTGGTCCGCCCCCCCAAAGTTGCAGTTAATGCCAGGAACAAGGACTATTTGCAGACACTGGATGTTCTGGACATGATGGAGCGGGCACCCGTCGATGAAAAACATCCGCATCTTGTTGTAGCCCGCCATATTGAGAAACATAAGCTGCGGTACGATGTTCTGCTTTACCTCGCAGGCAATTATTACAATCGGAGGACAGTATTGGAACTTGCGCGTACAGCAAGCGCGGGGGATATCAGGATATGAGACTCCATCAGGATAAAGACGCATTCCGGGTTTTGCTGGATGATCTCCACTCTAAAACCGGCTACCGGACTGACGTGCTGGAAAAAGACTACTATGTCGTTCTCATCCTGAAAGAATTGGCGGGGATGCAAAAGGATGATCTTCCCGCCTTTTTCAAGGGCGGCACCGCCCTGTATAAAGCATTGAAAATTACGAACCGTTTTTCCGAAGATATCGACCTTTCCGTAGATACCAGAGGATGCACCAGGTCGCAGAGTGACAAACGCTTGGATCGTGCCGCGAAAAAGTACACTTCACTGTCAAGGGATCCCTCCCAAGGGAAAACAAATAGGTCCGAAGTGATATCAATATATACTTACGAACCAGTTACTGTATACGACCGGGACGATGCCCTGCAGCGTTTCGGGAAGTTAAAAGTTGAAGCGACATCTTTCACCATCAGCGAGCCCATCGAAGCCCTGGAAGTATCCGTCATACTATACGAACTGGCTTCAGCAGAACAGAAGAAAATACTCCAGGATGTTTTTGACGTGAATCCCTTCGATATCCAGACGATCACGCTTGAGAGGATCTTTATAGATAAGATTTTTGCAGCAGAAGCGTATGTCAGAAGTTCTTCATTGGACCATAGAGCGTTCGAAGCGGCGAAACATATTTATGACCTGGTAGTCATGGAAAACCACTCGAAAATCATTCAACTATTATCTGACGCAGACCATATGGAAAGCCTTTTGAAAATACGGATGGAAGAGGAGCTTAAAAGATTAGACGGAATTCCCGGCGTAGCTCCTGATGAGTTCGTCCTTTTTACGCAAACCAGCAATAACACCGATGTCCGAAAGGCTTATGAGATTATGCAAGACCAGTATGTTCTCCGCCCTGTTGACAGAATTGACTTCGATACAGCCACATCCATATTAGGAAATATTCATAAAAAGCTGTTGAATAACCCCTCCTGGTTGCATAGCCGCCCAGACATTGCTCCTTGACAACCTAGCCGTGACAATGCGCCAGGGGTCACATAACGGTCTGCTTCCTGCCCCTGGTCCCTGAGTCTGTCCTGGTGCACCGTCTCGAGGAGGCGGAAAGAGAGGACATGGGCCTGAGGAACCTGATGGCGGACTTGAAGAAGCTTCCGGCGATGAGAGTGGCCGCCCAGGGGCAGGGGAAAGCCTATGAAGCTTTCAAAGCGCTGGGGTCGAGGCCTCCGGAGAAGGCCCAGGCTCTGGGTAAGGGCTTTCCCGGCCAATATTTCTCACTGAATTGGTCCGCCTTGGACCAGATTACTTGTTTCTCCAGGAAAGGACATACAAAGTTCGCGATGTCTTTCATCATTTGCCTTCCCGGATGATCTTGACTATCTTGTCGATCTCCTCCGGAGTGGGTTTTTCGCTTCGGATAGTCCGGAAAAAGAGAGGAAGAGCGTCAAAGGTTTCCTGGTCCGAAAGGATGTCTTTTGGAATGATCCCCGCCGCGATCGCAGCCTTATCCATTAGCTCCTCGAAAAAGGGAGATCCCTTTTCGATACCCAGCACTTCCGCTATCAGGTGTAATTTTCCCTCATCCTTGGGTGGAGCTAAAAGACCTCTCTCCACCTTGCTCCAATTACTGGGATCCAAAGATGCCAGTTTACAAAACTCCCGCAGGCCTATCCTCTTTTTTACCCTTGCGGCCTTGACCAGTTCCCCAAACATCTCCACTCCTCCCCCTCCAAATTACCCCAAATGTGGTTATTACATACCACGTGGTTATTCTATACCACATCTTATTTTTGTGTCAAATGAGAGCAGGGGGCAAGGCGAAAGACTAAAAGCAAAAGAGCGGGAGAAGTAAGACGGAAAATCAAAAAGGCAAGGGCCGTGAATCGTAAACCGTAAATTGGAGGGCAGGAGACGGAAAAACAAGGCGACAGGCTTCAGACCGCAGGAAAAGCGAGGACTGTGAATCTGAAGGGCAAAATCTTAAAGACAGGATACTGGGGGCGCAGAGGCAAAGGCGTAAAGAGAAGGCGGAATCCGTCAACCGGGGATCGGGGACAAGGGTAGTGCTTATTAGTTTGTGTAAACCTTCATTGTTGGGGAGAATTGATATCTCTCAAGACGATGGAGGTTTATGTTATGGCAAAGAGAGGGAAGAAGGACAACAGCAAGCTGCGAGAAATGATCAAGGAGTACGGAATTAAGGACCTCAATGACGTGCACGAATTTGTGAAGATGCTGACGGCGGAGACGATCCAGGCGGCCCTTGATGCGGAACTTGAGAACGAACTTGGATATTCGAGATACGACTATAGGAACAAGACGACGGACAACAGCAGGAACGGTTACAGCTCAAAGACGGTACAGGGCAGCATGGGCAAGGTGGAGCTATCGATCCCCCGGGACAGGAAGGGCGAATTTGAACCTGAGCTGGTGAAGAAGCACCAGACGGACATATCGGCCATAGAGGACAAGGTGATCTACCTTTACTCTCAAGGGGTATCGACCAGGGAGATCCAGAAGACCATGGAGGAGCTGTACGGCATTAACGTTGATGACAGCCGGGTGTCGAAGATAACCGACAAGATCCTGCCCATGATAAGGGAGTGGCAGGAGAGGCCTCTTCAGAGCGTCTACGCCATGGTGGTCCTTGATGCCATACACTACAGCGTCCGTGAGGACGGACAGGTAACGAAGAAGGCCGCCTATGTGGTAATAGGCACGGGACTTGACGGCATGAAGGACGTCCTGGGCATCTGGCTTGGCGCGACGGAATCATCGAGATACTGGCTGACGGTCTTCAACGAACTCAAGAACCGGGGTGTCGAGGACATACTCATAGCATCGGTGGATGGACTGACGGGTTTCGTGGAGGCCATAAACACGGCCTTCCCGAAGACGGAGGTTCAAAGGTGCATAATCCACCAGATTCGCAACTCTACGAAATACGTCTCTTACAAGGACCTCAAGGAATTCACCAGGGACCTCAAGCCGATATACAGGGCAGCCTCTGAGGAGTCAGGCCTTGCCGCTCTGGATGACCTGGAGAAGAAGTGGGGTGCGAAATACCCTCTTAGCGTGAAATCCTGGAGGAACAACTGGAACGATCTGTCAACCCTGTTCAGGTACTCCCCCTTGATCCGGAAGCTCATCTACACGACCAATGCCGCAGAGAACTTCCATAGACAGCTGAGGAAGGTGACGAAGACCAAAGGTGCCTTCGTATCCGAGGGCGCCCTGATGAAAATGCTATATCTTACTACCATGCGGGTCAGTGAAAAATGGACCCATCCCATACCAAGCTGGGCGCTGATACTGGGAGACCTGATGATATACTTCGGGGACAGAATGCAGCAGCAACACTAGGACTCAACCCCGACAGTGGACTTTACACAAAATATTACGCACTCCCGGGACAAGGGTTTCACGTTGGACTATCAAACTTCTAAGGCATCAGGGACCTGAGCCCGAGGGCGAATACGCCTTCCGATAGTTGCTGTTTGCCTTCTCCGTCGAAGAGGACATATCCCTCTTTTATCAGGCCTTCGCGCCTTGCTTCTATAAGTGTTTTCGCGTGGGACAGGCTGACGGAGGTGGTTTTCTTGACTTCGAAGCCGATGTTGTCGTCGCGGCTTTGGAGGATGAAGTCGACTTCCCTGTTGTTACGGTCGAGATACCAGAAAAGGGCTGTGCCGGGTTTTAGGGAACTCCAGGCGCGAAGGGTCGTGAAAGCGGCGTTTTCGAAGAGGCTCCCGCCGTTCGTGTTCCCCAGGTAGGAGGCGAAGCCGGGGTCAAAGAAGTAGAGCTTGGGAGATTTACGGAAACGGGACGATGCATTCACCCATGGCGGCAGAAGCTCCACCACTCCGACCGTTTCAAGGGCGTTGACCCACCTTTTTACAGTAGTGAGGGCGACCCCTCCCATGTCCCTGGCCAGGTCCTGGAAGTTGACCCTGCACCCGGCCCTTCCGGCAAGAAGCCTGCATAGCCTGAAGATCTCGGCGGGGTTACGGATGTCGGCGACGGCGGGGATATCCTTCTGAACGATGGCCACTTCGTAGCCTTTCCAGAAGGAGAGCCACGCTTCTTCGTTGCGGTAACCAAGCCTGACACGGGGCAGCATCCCTTTTGTCCAGTCCGTAGCGCCGGGCCACTCACCCGGTGCTGGGGGGTACAGGGAAATTATGGAAGATCTTCCGGCCATGCTGTCGCCGAGGGAGCGAAGCATCCCCGACGTGGAGGATCCGGTAAGTACAAAGCGTACTTCTTCACTGTTATCTACAAGGAGCTTGACTACCCTGTCGATGCCGCCGGGCATGTGTTGGAATTCGTCGAGAATTACCTTCCCGGCGCTTCTCAGGACCGACTTGGGGTCAGCCGCAAGGGCCACCATCTGGTCGGGGTCGTCGGCCGTCATGTAGGTCCAGCCCCTGGGCACGAGGCAATTTTTCAGGAGGGTCGTTTTGCCGACCTGCCTTGCTCCGAGAAGCATGACAACGGGGCTGGTCCCCGTTTCTCTCAAAAGGATCTCCTCAGCCCACCGGGGGATATAATCAGGTTTTTTCATTTCGGCCTCCGCAAATATTATTAGCGTATGGCGCTATTTTATTATGAAAGGAGATCAGAGGCAAGGGTTTGGGGTCAGGGTTTGATTTTGAGCATTTGTATACCATAAGGGCGAGAAAGCCGTAAATAGTGAACCGAAATGGGCAAGGCCAAACCCTTTTCACCTTTAAACCGGGGCGGCTGGCTGTAGGCCGGATCTTCGATCTCCCCACGGTTACGCCGCTCGCTCGAAATGACAGCCAGGAGCGTTCGTTGCTTTTTTGTGCATTTTTTGAAAATTGTCCAGGTTGTTGCGGCCGGTTCCCGAAGCGCTATAGTTAAATCAGTAATCCATGGCGTTAATCATGGGTTGGGAAATTAGTCTTCATGTTCGGGGTGATAGATATGGGATTTTGGGATTCGGGGGAAACGCGTTTGCCGCTTTCGGAAATAGAAAGAAGGGTGCTTCTGCTTTCGTCTCCGCTGGCAAGGAGGGCTTTTGGTTCGCTTTTAAGACGTGACCTTGAAAGGGAAGGTGATATTTGGATCGCATTGCTTAATTTTGAGGAATTGCTTCTGATGGGGGAATGTATCAACAGAGACGTATGCCTTTTGGCGGCCGGGAAGGACCGGACAATTCTTGAGGGGATCCTTTCGAAGGTGCGAGACCGCGTTGATGATCTGCCTTCCCTCGCAGATTCTCCTTCGGACAGGGTTCGCCCCTGGGCGCCGGGCGATGATTTCAGACAAAAGGTAGCCCAAACAGTAAAAGACTGGGAAAATGGGCGCTTACCGGATTTGGACAAGGCACTGAAAAACCTCTCCCGCGATCACAACGAGTCTCCAATTGACGAATTCTACGGGCTTTCACCGAAACAAATGCACGAGCTTTTGACCCTGGGCTGGTGGAATGACGAAAGGGTAATAAACCTGAACGACGACCTGCCCGCCGATATGCTTGAAAACGCCCCGCTGCTTCATAACTGCCGAGTTCTGCTGGAGATTGTAGCGGGATCAGGCGGGGTAAAGGCTACGGCGCGGGGGAATCTGAAAAGAGATACGGTGCAACAGGTTTACGATAAGGCCATTTTCAAGGGTTTCGATTTGTACGATGTGTACTGGCAGCCAGGCGTGATTAACGAGGAAGATGCTCCGGCCGTGCATATGGCCAGGATAGTATGCGTCGTTGCCGGGCTTCTCAAAAAAAGGAAGGGCCTCTTCGAGATTACCAAGAAGGGGAAGTCTCTTTTGGTCGAGGGGAATGAGGGCCGACTGTTCGCCCACCTTTTCGGCGTGTATTTCCGCCAATTCAACCTGGCTTACTGCGACGGGCTTCCCGAACTGCCAGGCTTGCAGAATACTTTTCCCTACACTCTTTACAGGCTGTGCGAAGTGGCCGAAGGCCCCCTGGTGGGCGAGAAAAACATTGCGGTTTCGCTTATTCACCCTAACCTGCTGGATGAGATAGCCGCGTTGGAAGAACGTTATATGACCCCCGAAAGGTTTCTGGATATACGAATTCTGCGCCATCTGGAAGTGTTTTCGCTGATCGCAGTTTCAAGAGGGTTGACGGAATCTGGTTATGGCTACAGGGCGCAGTCATTTCGCAAGACGGAGCTGTTCGACAAGTTTATTTCTTTCCGTTTCTGATGAGGGGGTTCGCGATTTTGAATAAGAAAAAGGAACCGGGAAAAGACCAGTGGGAAAAACTGTTTGACCTGGCAAGGAATTACGCCCAGGCCAAGCCGTGGGAACTTTTTTCGGACATGGATCTCTTCGCGCTGTCCAGGCCGTCGACGCAAGAGTTGGTGTTTCCGCTGATCATGGGTTGCGGAGGAGAGTTTTTCGGGCTTTCATTTTACAGGGGCGAGACGGGGCTTGTTCACTATTCCTTGGCCCAGTTGGAAATGGAACCGGATAACCCCCTTTTCCTGGCGATGTATAACAACTTGCTGCTTTCATTTATGGAGCGACGATATCTGGAAAAGCACGACATTGTTCTGCCCGGGATTTCGGAAGTCCGGATAAAGAGGCGCAAGATGTGGCCCCAGTACCGGAAGATGGGGTGCATGAGGGTTAACAGCGGGATCACCAAGGAAGAGGCCGATCTTTTCATCGAGATGATCCCCCTGGTTCTTGAGGTTGTTGACCTGGCGCGCAGCAATTCGAAGTTTCTTGAAGTTTTTGATGAAAATCCGATTCCGCTTTTGCTGAAAAACGAGGCCGGGCACTGGGTTTCAGCGAATTTGCAGAATATCCCCGGCGCCATGGATATCTTGGAACCTCCGCAATTGATGGGGAGCCGGGACGCCGATATGCTGGGGAGCCTTGAAATAAGAGAGGATAAATGGCAACTTGGCTGGAAGGTGGCTCCCGCGTTTTTGGGAAATGACCCTCAGGATATGGCTTCCATGGCAGTAATGCACATTGTAGATAAGGAGACGGGCGTTCCAAGGCAATTCAGGACGATATCTCCGGACCAACCAGAAGATTTGTGGATTGATTTCTGGCGGGAGCTTGTTTCCATGATTAAGGAGGAAGGGTTTCTGCCTTCCGTGATAGAGGTTTCGGACCCCTGGGTGGCCGAGGCGATCAAGCCCCTCGGCGACTTGGGGATAAGAATTGTTGAGCGGGAGTTTTTGCCCGAACTGGAGGCGATATTTGATTTTGTGTTTAGTCAAATGCCCCGGGGCGGGCAAGAATGACAGGGTTAAAAGTTACGGTATTCAATCGTACACATACAAGCTTTTAGTAACTGTATTTGAGGATATGTATTAGGGCAGGGTCAGTTACGCTTGGGGGCTTCGCCCCAGTAATTCCAGGAGACGATGCGGATGGTGGGGATGTGCCCCATGTGGAGGCCGTCGAGCCCGAAGGAAGCACTTTTGAGGAGGGTCGGGACGTCCCGGTCGAGGTGACAGCCACCTGAAATGCACTGCCAGCCGGGGTTGAGGGCGCGCTGCCACCGCCTGACGCCGGGTTCGGGCGCCAGGCCGTGTTCGCAGAAGACGAGCCTGCCGCCGGTTTTCAGGACCCGGTGGATCTCCGCGAGGGCGGTCCGGGGGTCGGGCAAGGAGCAGAGGGTGAAGGTCATGAGGACCGTGTCGAAGGTCCCGTCACCGAAGGGGATGTCCTCGGCGCGGGCCCGGACGAGTTCCACGTCGAGTCCCGACAGGGCGACGCGCTCGGCGGCAAGGTCGGGCAGGTGCATGAAGGGGTCGAGGGCGAAGATCTTTTCGACCTTCGCCCTGTCGTAGTAGGCCATGTTGAGGCCCGTGCCAAAGCCCACCTCGAGGACCCTGCCCGAGGCGAGGGGCACCACCCTCTCGCGCTGCTTCATGAGGGGGCCGGTACTCGCCGCGTGCTCTATGACGTGGGGCAGGATCCTGTCGCGATACCAGGACATGGGTTACCTCCGGTCATTTTCCCCGCAAAGGGCGAAGGGGCCTATATGAATTTCCTGGCCAGCTTCTGGACCCAGGGGGTCTTCATCTTTTTCATCATCCACTCCTCGGCGACCATCTTGTTGATCATCGACACTGATGGGAAGGAGTGCTGCATCATCATCACGTGGTGCATCTTCTTCTTGTACTGGATGGCCATGGTCCATTCGTGGATGAGTTCGCTGGCGTTCTCGCCCACGATGGTGGCCCCGTGGATGCGGCCCCTGGCGTCGGTGACGATCTTGATGAAGCCGTCGGGGTGGCCGTCGGCCACGGTGCGGCCGTAGGTGCGGAAGTCCTTTTTCGCTATTTCGACCCGGAGGCCCTTCTCCCGGGCCTGCTTTTCGGTGAGCCCCACCTGGGCCACCTCGGGTTCGGTGAAGACCGACCAGGGCACCGCGTAGCGCCCCCGCTTGAGGAAGGGCAACGATAAGGGCGACAGTGCGTGCATCAGGGCGAGCATGCCCTGGTGCATGGCGGCGTGGGAGAAGAGGTTTCGGCCGTTGCAGTCGCCTGTCGCGTAGATGTGGCGCTTGTTGGTGCGCATATAGCTGTCGACGGTGATGCCCTTTTTGGTGAATTCGATGCCGGCCTTGTCCAGTTTCAGGGGTTCCAGGGCCGGCTTCCGGCCGGCGGCGACGAGGATGCGCTGGGACTTCAACAGGATGTCGCCGGCCTTGACGACCACGAGGCCGTCCTCGAGGGAGACGCTCTCGATGGCCGCTCCGTTGTGGACGATGATGCCCTCGCTCCGGAAGGACTCCTCCAGGAGCTGGGCAGCCTCGGCGTCGCCCAGGGGGATGAGGTGGGGGTCCATGTGGATCATCGAGACCTTCGTCCCGAGGCGGGTGAAGGCCTGGGCCATCTCGCTGCCGATGGCTCCCCCGCCGATGATGGTGAGGCTTTCGGGCATCTTCTCGAGTTGGAAGAGGTTGGCGTTGGTGAGGATGTCGGGGATGTCCCTGAGGCCGGGGATGGGCGGGATGAAGGGCTCCGTTCCGACGGCGATGAAGATCTTCTTCGCCCGGTAGTCCTCGCCGCCGGAGCGGACCGTGCGGTCGTCGACGAACTCGGCCTCGCCCTGGACCAGGTGGACCTTCTCGAAGACGCTCATCATCTTCTTGCCGGTGATGCCGTTAATCTTCTCTCGGACGACGCCCATGGGGTCGAAGTCATCGACGGAGAGCCCGGCGATGATGCCGTATTTTTCCAGGTTCCTGGCCGAGTGGAAGGCCTCAGCCGCCTTCAGGAGGGCCTTGCTTGGGATGCAGCCGCAGTTGAGGCACTCGCCGCCGACCTTGTGCTTTTCGAAGGAGACCACCGAGAGCCCCATGGCGGAACCCATGGCCGATATGGCCATCCCCGCGGGGCCCATGCCGATGACCATGAGGTCGTATTCTTTCATCCTAGCCGCCCTCCCCTGGAATGGAGATCGTGATATTTTTAATTTAGCGTCCCCATTATACCCCCTATCGGTATAGAGTCAAGCTTTGGGGTCAGACCTTGAATTTGAGCATTTGTGTACAAAGAGGCGGAAGACACCTGACGGCGGGCGCCCGAATTTTTACCTTTATGTATACAAATGATCAAATTCAAGGTCTGACCCCAATCAGTAACGGAGGATGGCGGCGAGGTCGAAGCCTCCGGGGACTTCGTCGAGGGCGACGGCGTAGACCTTGCCGCCCCCCTTGATGGTGAGGACGGCCGCAAGGTCGAGAAGGTCGCGGTTGCCGAAGGCGTGGGCTTCCTGCAGTTCTATGACGCCGCTTTCGACGTCGAAGGTCCCCCAGGCCTGCCTGCCCAGGGCGACGAAGAGGGTGTCGACCCTCCCCTGGGCAGAGGCGGGGACGACTTCCTCGAGGGAGACGGAGGTCTTGCCCGTCCCCTGGAGGTGCCCGAAGCGCTCCAGGGCCTCGTTCTTGGCCCGGTCGAAGAGAGGCTTGACGATCTTCCATGCCTTCTCGCGGATCTCACTGTCCTTGAAGGCCTCGGGGTTCCCCTCAACGGCTCCCTCCAGGAGGCCCGGGTAGGTGTTGGCCTCGCGGTATATGGAGTTGAGGGGGCTCACGCCGGCCGTGACGAGGGGAAGTTTTTCCTCGCGGAGGTACTTTTGGAGGCCGTCGTCGACCTGGCGGAAGAACCTCCGGATGTTGGCCTTGAAGTCCTCCTCCTCGGCACCGTGGGTGGGATAGGCCCCGCCGAACTGGCCCTGTTTTTCCATGGGGTCGTACTGAAGGGCCTCGGTGAGGCTCGTGGGGACCCCCTCGAGGGACACCTCGCCACCGCCGCCCCGGCCGAACCGGAGCAGGCGGACCTGCTTTTGGCTCAGGCAGAGGACGAGGAACTCCTCTTCCCCAGCCAGGAGGGGCAACAGGGGTTTTATGTAAAAACGGTCCGACACGGTCACCACGTCGCTCACCTCGGAGGGGATGCTGAGGACCCGGAAGACGCCGGCAGCGGCGAAGAGGGCGAGGCTGTCGTCCTGGCGCTCCCAGAAGACGGAGTTGGAGAGCAGCGACCTGGCGTCGGTGAGGAGGGCCTCCTTCTGGTGGGGGCGCAGGTCGAACCCGCCGAGGATCTCCTCGGCCCTGGCGACGAGATTCTTGAAGCGGATCTGCGTTTTCTTGGGGTCGTGCGGACGGGTCCCTGACATGTAGAGAGAGACGCTGGGCGTGCTCTCGTGTTCCGCCAGTTCGAATATTTCCTCTCGGCCCAGTACGTTCACGGTTCACCGCCTCCTTGTAGTGGGGTTTCATCCCGGCGGGCGGAACGCATCTGTTCTGTTTTTAAGGCGCCCCGGCTTGCCGCAGGGACGGTGCTCAGCACTCGTGGCACTTCACTCGGGTAAATTATAGCATGAAGCCCCTCTTGGGGTCAGACCTTGAATTTGATCATTTGTATGCTATCGTCTTTATCATGACCAGACCGTTAAGGCTTGAGTTCCCAGGCGCCGTCTACCACGTCATGTCCCGGGGGGACAACAAGCAGAAGATCTTCCTCAACGACCACGACCGGCGGCGGTTCCTGAAGATCTACCAGGACGTCGCGAAGCGCCAGTCGTGGATAACCTACGCCTGGTGCCTGATGGACAATCACTTTCACCTGGTCATTGAGACCCCCGAACCGAACCTTTCCGAGGGCATGAGGCTCCTCAACGGCATCTACACCCAGTATTTCAACGCGAACAAGGGCAGGGTCGGGCATGTTTTCCAGGGGAGGTTCCATTCGATCGTGGTCGATGAGAACGTCTACCTCCTGGAACTGGTGAGGTACGTGGTTTTGAACCCCGTACGGTCCGGCCGGGTCGATAACCCAGGGAAATGGCCGTGGAGCAGTTACAAGGCGACGGCCGGGCTAGAGCCCTGCCCGCCCTGGCTGAATGCGGACGAGGTGACCGACGCGGTCTCCGAAAGGATCGGCACAAGGCGGGATCGCCATAAGAGCTATGCCGACTTCATCCTGAAGGGCATGGGCAGGGACGAAGACCTGATGGAGAAAGTCCAGCAGCAGGTCTATCTTGGCGACGCGGAGTTCATCGTGAAGGTGCAAGACAGGTGCTCCGTGAGCCCCGAACTCGCCGATATCGCCAGGGAGCAAAAGAGAAAGCCCCTGGCCAGCCTCGAGGAATACTTCGGACAGTACCCCCACCCGAAGGAGGCCATGGCCATGGCCTACCTGGAGGGGAGGTTCAACCAGGCGGAGATATCACGGCACCTGGGTGTCCACTACAGCACCGTGAGCAGGGCCGTAAGGGAGTACAAGAAGAAGGCCTAAAGTATACAAATGCTCAAATTCAAGGTCTGACCCCAATCACCGATCGAAGTTGCCCGGCAAAGAGCAAGGAGGATAAACAATGATCGCTGAATTCAAAAAGATCAAAAAAGAACTTCTCGAAAGCTCCCAATTCAGGGAGGAATACGAGAAACTCTCCAGCGAATACCAGATCGCCAGAATGTTGATCCTCGCACGCAAGGAGGCCGGAATGACCCAGCAGGAAGTGGCGGAAAGGATGAGGACCTCACAGTCAGCCATCGCCAGGATCGAGTCGGGAAAACCGGTAAACCTTCGATCGATCGAGAGATATGCAAATGCCACCGGGAACAGAGTTAAGATAGACCTTGTAAGAGTGGCAAGCAGCGGATCAAGGAAAACTGATCTCGACCAAACAGGCATGACCAGGGACCAGGAGTGACTGGCGTATCACAACAATTCTTTTCGCACTTGGGGACGCAAACACTCACCGACAAGGAAAGGGGGCGCGATCGCGCCCCCTTGATCTGTGCAGCCTCGAACTGAAAAGTTCATTTTTTGATTCAGGGCTACCAGCCACCGCCGCCGCCCCCGCCCCCGCCGCCGCCGGAGAAGCCTCCCCCACCGCCACCGCCGCTGAAGCCCGAACCGGACCCCGGGGCCACCGACGAGGACGCCACGGCCGTCCCGAGCCCCCCGCTGAGCCCCGTCATGAAGGAACCCGCCCCCAGGGTATAGACGGGGTACGTGCCCGTGTACCACTGCGGGTCGTACTGCGCTTTCTTGAGGATCTCGTCGAAGTGGGCGGCCCACTCCTTCTCCACCCCCAGGGCTATGGCGTAGGGCAGCAGGCTTTCGAAGTGACGGGGCGTGTCTTCCGGCATGTCGACCCTGGCCAGGGCCTTGATGCGCCCCTTCTCGGCGGCGGACATGTACATGCGGAGCCCCTCCAGCCGGTCCATGAGCTTCCTCCCCTCGGGGGTGTAGTTTTTCATGAGTTTGAAGAAGAGGACGTTCAGGAAGAAGGCCGCCGCCAGGGAGAGGGTGTAGTTGAGAGACAGCCCCACCGCGAAGAGCCTGAAGAAAAGCGCCTCGACACCCATGAAGGGTATGGAAAAGAACAGCAGGAAGAGGCCCCTGATGAAGAAGCCCGCCTTTTTCCTCCGGAAGCCCTCGCCCAGGGAGGCAAGGGCTGAAAAGACCATGACGCCTATCCCCAGGGTCCAGGTGCCGAGCCAGATCGAGGAAAAGATAGTGTCCTCCTTCCCCGCCCCCCAGGTCCCGAGGAAGGCCGTGATGTAACCCATCAGGACGAGGGTGATCAATACGCCGAGGCCGACCCACTTCCAGTTCCTCAGGAAGTAGTCCTTACCGCGGTAGGCCACGTGGTCGGTGATGGCGCCCTTCGCCGCGGAGAGGACCTCGTGGTTCTCCTTGTCCACGTCGACGGACCTCCCACCGGGGAAGAGGGAGGCCAGGAAGGCGTTCTCCACCAGGGGGAGGCCGTTGCGGTCCTTGTCGGTAGGATGAAGGGTGAAGCGGTTCTTCCCCCGGCTGAAGAGGCCCTTGGGGACGTCGTGCTCCTCGATCCTCAAGTAGCTCCTCACGCCCAGGTCAATCAGGGTGGCAGTGAAGGTATCGTCCCGGAGCTTCTGGTTGTAGACGTAGGAGGCCATGGCCGGGGTGATGCCCTCGGGGGGGTAGAAGAGGGGGATGATGGTCCCGGGGCGGAGGTCCTTGCCCCAGCGGCTCCATACCAGGATGTAGTAGATGAGGACCAGCACCACCGCCAGGGGCGGGAGGTACTTGCCCCAGCGCTCGGCGAAGGCCGCCCGGGCCTGCCTCTTGAGGTAGTCCTTCGAAGGGTGGATGAAGCCCTTGGGGAAGCCCGCCACGATGGTGAGGCCCTCCCTGACCCCGAGGGGGACCGTGGTCTGGAACCAGGCCGTGTTACCGGCCGTCCTGCCCATGGCGTCCTGGGCGCGGGAACCCTGGGGGCCGGTGTACCAGGCGATCTTCTCCACGGGGACGTCCTCCGGCAGGGTGACCAGGGCGGAGGCCCTGTCGATGGGGAAATCCCAGCCGGTGCCGGTGACGTTCCAGTAGAGTTCGTCGTGGTCCTCGAAGAAGCCGACCTGCTCGGTGGTGGTGTAGACGATGGTGTAGGTGTGCTCCCCCAGGGGGGCGTAGGATCCGGGGTCGCCGATGCGGACCCGCACGCCGTTGCTGATCCTTTCGGTCTTCCACGGGACGGACCCGCCGTCGAGCAGAACCGTCTGCACCGTGAAGCCGACCCGGACCCGGCCCCCGCCGGGTGAGGTGTAGTCGGTGGGGAAGTCCCGGAGAAGGCCCCTCTGGATCTGGACGTGCTCCACGAGGACGGTGATGTCCTCCCTGACGGTGAGGGTGCCGTCGCGCCCCACGCCGATGGAGCTGTCGAAGGACAGTATCCTCTCGGCGGCGGATGCCGCCGGGACGAGGGCAAGGAGCAGCAGGACAGCCGCCAGGGCGCGCCTGAAGGTCCTCATGAAGGGATCCCTCCCGACCAAAACCGGGCTAGAACTGAACCCTCGGGACGGCGCGGTCTTCCTCGGCCGCCTCGAAGTATTCGCGGCTCGTGAAGCCGAAGGGGCCGGCCAGCATGTTGTTGGGGAAGACCTGGATGAGGGAGTTGAAGGCCCTCACGGTGCCGTTGTAGTACCGGCGGGCCATCTGGATCTCGGCCTCGAGTTCGCCCAGGTTCTTCTGGAGGTCCAGGAAGTTGGTGTTGGCCTTCAGCTCCGGGTAGTTCTCGGCCACGGCGAAGAGGGAGCGGATGGTCCCGGTGAGGGCGTTCTCGGCCTGGGCCCTTTCCCCGACGGAGCCGGCGCTCACTGCCGCCGCCCTGGCTTGGGTCACCTTCTCGAAGAGTTCCTTTTCATGCTTGGCATAGCCCTTGACGGTCTCCACGAGGTTGCCCACCAGGTCGGCCCGCCGCTTGAGCTGGACGTCGATGCCGCTCCAGCCCTCGTCGACGAGGTTGCGGGAACGGACCATGGTGTTGTAGGTCCTCCAGACGTACAGGACCAGGACAGCCGCTACTACTAAAAGGATCCATAGGACGGTCACGAGGATCACCCCCAGGTTGGTCGGTGTGTTGCGGATAATATACATCATAAAGAACAAAAGCCGTGAATCGTTAATCGTAAATCGTGAATCGGAAAACCAGGCGACAGGAGACAAGTGTCAGGCAGCAGGAGGGGCACGGGCGAAAGGCGAAAAGCAAAAGGGCACGAGACGTTAGACGGGAGACGGAAGCACAAAAGCAATGGCCGTCGATGGTGAATCGAAAATCGAAGGGGCACGGGCGGAAAGGCAGGGAGCGTGGACCGGAAGAGTCAAGGCGTTTCATGCACCAGGCTTATTACTTTTCCTGGCGCCTGCGTTTTTGTGCCCTTAGCCTTGCCTGTTGCCTGTCTCCTGCCGCCTTGCCTTTCCGTCTAACGTCTCCCATCTCACGCTCCTTGTATACAAATGCTCAAATTCAAGGTCTGACCCCAAAGGGTTGACAAGGGGGAAGAAGGTGATATTCTATTGATAACCAATATCAATAAGAAGGAGGCGATAGTCATGCCCGGATGGGATGGAAGAGGCCCCTGGTTCGGCAGCGGACCCGGCACGGGCTGGGGTATGGGCCCCTGTGGCGCCGGTTACCGCCGCGGGCGTGGTTTCCGCCGTGGAGCAGGGTTCGGAGGTTTCGGGAGAGGCTGGTCCGGCCGTTATTGGGGTTACGCGCCTTACGGCGCACCCTGGGCCCAGCCCTACCCAGCGATGGACCCGGCTGACGAGAAACAGGCTCTCCAGGAAGAGCTCAGCGCCCTGGAAGCGGAGATGAGGGCCGTCAAAGACAGGCTCGACAGCATGGAAAAGGAAGCCTGATCCGCCCCACTGGGCGGTCCCTTCCGCCGGACCCGGTTCACCCGAACCGGGTCCGTGTTTTATGGTGGTCGGCTATAATCGGGTTAAAACTCTTTCAGGAGGTTCGCTGAACAATGAAGATAGCCATAGCTTTGGAAGACGGCCATGTCAGCCTTCACTTCGGGCATGCCCCGGTCTTCAGGGTCTTCGAGACCGACGGGAATAAGATCCTGGGCCACCAGGACCACCCCAACCCGGGACACGCGCCGGGCGTGATCCCCCGGTGGCTCTCGGGCCTGGCGGTGGACGTGATCATCGCCGGCGGGATGGGCCCCAGGGCCGAGGAGCTTTTCAGGGAGGCCGGCGTCAAGCCGGTGATAGGGGCCAGGGGCGAGGCCGAGGAAGTGGCCAGGGCCTTTCTCGACGGTACGCTCCAATGCGGGGACAGCTCCTGCGGCCACGTGACCGGCGAGGGGCACGGGGAGCACCACCATCATTGATGGCTGAAAAACCGCTGACCGTCGCCGTCGCCAGCGGCAAGGGCGGAACGGGCAAGAGCTGCGTGGCCGCTTCACTCCTGGTGACCGTGCCGGGACTGCTGGGCGCCGATGTCGACGTGGAGGAGCCCAACCTGGCGCTGCTGCTGGGCGCCGAGGCGGTGAGTTCTTCCCTGGTAGAGATCCCCTGGCCGGTGATCGACGACGCCCTCTGCAACCGGTGCGGTGAGTGTGTCAGGAATTGCCGCTTCGGCGCCCTGCTGATGTTCGGCGGCGGGGCGCCGGTGCCCAACGACCTCTGCCACGGCTGCGGGGTCTGCTCCATGGTCTGCCCCCAGAAGGCCATCACCGAGGTGGGGAGGCCCGTGGGGGAGGTAAGGCTCTGTCGCAGGGGGGACCTTCGCCTCTACGAGGGCAGGCTCCGCGTGGGGATGCCCAACCCCGTGCCGGTGATCGACGCCGCCCTGAAGGCGGCCCTCGCCGAGGGTCGCGACCTGGTCATTGATTCACCGCCGGGGACGTCCTGCCCCATGGTGTCGGCCGTGAGGGAGGCCGACGTGGTGGTCCTGGTGACGGAGCCGACGCCCTTCGGGTACGCCGACCTTGACCTGGCTTTGCAGGTGATCCATGAACTGGGCAAACCGGCCATGGCGGTCGTCAACCGCTGCGACCTGGGAGACGCCGATATCGAGGGCCTCACGGAGAGGTACGGTGTCCCCGTGGCGGCGAGGCTGCCCTTTTCGAGGGCCGTGGCGGAGTCCTACGCCGCCGGCAACCCCCCCGCGGCGACCGACGCCCTCTGGAGGGACGCCATGGTCACCCTGTGGGAGAGGGCGAAGGAGATGGCGGGAAGATGAAGATCCGGGAGATAACCGTGGTCAGCGGCAAGGGCGGCACCGGAAAGACCTCCATAACGGCGGCCCTGGCGGCGTCGGCCCCGGGAGGGCTGGCCCTCTGCGACGCCGACGTGGACGCGCCTGACCTGGAGATACTCCTCCACCCCGAACCCCGGGAGGAGCACGCCTTCATCGGGATGGACACCGCAGGCGTCGACAGCCAAAGGTGCATCGGCTGCGGCAAGTGCCGGGACGTCTGCCGCTTCGACGCCATAAGGATGGAGGGCGGCAAGGCGCGGGTGGACAAGACCTTCTGCGAGGGCTGCGCCGCCTGCACCCTGGTCTGCCCCGTGGGCTGCATCGCCATGGAGGAGACGAGGCAGGGGACCTGGTTCGTCGGCGAGACGGGCTTCGGTCCCATGGTGCATGCCAGGCTCAACCCCGGCGGGGAGAACTCGGGGATGCTGGTACAGCTGGTCCGGAAGGAGGCCCGGCGGATCGCCGAAAGCAGGGGGCTTGGGACCATCCTCACCGACGGCCCCCCCGGGATAGCCTGCCCCGCCATTTCGGCCGTCACCGGGGCCGACACGGCCCTCGTCATCACCGAGCCGACGATCTCGGGCGAACACGACCTGCTCCGGGTCGCCGAACTCTGCCGGCGCTTTGGGACCAAGGCGGCGGTGGTGCTGAACAAGGCCGACCTGAGCACCCAGGGCGCGGAAAGAATAAAAGAGGCATGCCGTAGGGAGGGCCTGCCTCTTCTCGCTTCCATTCCTTTTATCCCCGGCGTGGTCCACGCCGTCTCCCAGGCGATGATCCCCCTGGCGGAACTGGAGGAGTTCCTGGGACCTACCTGGGACCGCCTGAAGGGGTTGTGACCGCCGAGGCCGCAGCGGAGAGCACCCTGGCGGCCATCTCCTCGGGCTCATCCCCGGAACGGTACTCCTCGAGCCTGCCCGAATCGGCCAGGGTCGTGATCTCCTTGTCCACGGGGAGGCTGGCCAGAGCGGGTATGTCCCACCGTGAGCGGACCTCCTCCAGGTGACTCGGGCCAAAAAGTTCCCAGCGCTCGCCACAGTGGGGGCAGAGGGCAAAGCTCATGTTCTCCACGATGCCCAGCAGGGGCACGTCCATGAGTTTGGTCATGTGCATCATTTTTTCGACGATGCGGACCGAGAGGTCCTGGGGCGTGGTGACCATGATCACGCCGTCGAGGGCTATGGTCTGCATGACCGTCAGGGGTGCGTCGGAGGTCCCCGGCGGAAGGTCGATGACGAGTATTTCCGCGTCGCCCCACTCCGTGTTGTTCCAGAACTGGCCTATCACGTTGCCGATCAGGGGACCTCGCCACACGACGGGCTTCGACGTGTCCTCCATGAAGAGGGTCATCGACATCACCTTGATGCCCAGCATGGGTGACGTCGGTGGGACCAGCCCGGTGGGGACGCCCAGGGGCATGCCTTTTACGCCGAGCATGGACGGTATGGAGGGTCCAGTGATGTCGGCGTCCAGGATGGCCGTCTTATGGCCCAGCCGGGAAAGGCCTATGGCCAGGAGGGCCGCCACACTGCTCTTGCCCACCCCTCCCTTGCCGCTGCCGACGGCGACGATATGCTTGAAACGGCCCCTCGTGGGGACCGGCATGGAACAGGTAGCGGGGTCCTGGTCGCAGGAGCCCTGGCTGGGGCACCCCTTGCACTTGTTATCGCTCACGAACTACACCTCTTTCTTTTAAAGGGGGATCTCCATCAAGGAACCCTCATTGTACCTCTTCAGGGCTTCTTCGCAGGTCATCCCGGAGGCCTCGAAGGCGCGGATGCCGGCCGCCTTCAGGGCCGCTACGGCGTTGGGGCCCAGCCTCGGTGCGATCAGGTCTGTAACGCCCTTGGTCGCCAGGAGCTGCACGGCCATACCGCCGGCGCCATGGGCCGCCTGGGTGGCCTGGTTGGGCATGGCTTCCAGGAGCGATCCCTCCTCGTCGACGATGAGGAAAAAGGGGCACCGGGCGAAACGCTCGGCCACGGGGCTTTCCAGGGTCTGTCCTTCTGAGGATAGGGCTATCTTCATTGGTGGTCCTCCCTTGTGAGAATTGTTATCAAAAACAGGAACAATATAGGTCAAGGTCGAAAGAAAGGCAAGGAGGGGTTGACAAAGGGGCGGAGGCGAGGTAACTTATAAAAAAGTTTGGGCATGCTAACTTTTTGGAACGATCAGCCGGGAGGTTCTTCACGATGACGATGCTCTGCACGTTGGCCAATGGACAGACCGCGAAGATAACGGCCCTTCCCCCGGGCATGAGCGGGAGGAGGCTCGAGGCACTGGGGCTTCGCCCCGGCAAGGTGGTGACCAAGGTCTCGGGCATGCCCTTTTTCGGCCCCGTGACGATCGCCCTCGACGGAAGGCAGATAGCCATAGGCCACGGCATCTGCTGCAAGGTCTCCGTGGAACCCCTGGCGGAGAGGAACGCGAAGGGGTAATGCTGTTCAATAAATGCGCCGGCTGCCCCCTGGGTGAATGTCCGGGCAAATGCCCCTTCTCCACCCTGGAGATCGGCGGCGATACGGACAACAAGAAGGTCCTCCTGGTGGGTAACCCCAACGTAGGGAAGAGCGCCCTCTTCACCCGCCTGACAGGGGTGCACGCCTTTTCTTCCAATTACCCCGGCACCACGGTGGGCTTCACCGAGGGCTACCTCCGTCGCGACGGGGTCCGGTACCGCCTCATCGACGTGCCGGGCGCCTATACGCTGGAACCGACCAACGAGGCCGAGGACGTGGCGAAGCGGATCCTCGAGGAGGGGGCCGACGTGGTGGTCATCACCGTCGACGCCACCGCCCTGGAGAGGAACCTCAACCTGACCCTGCAGGTCCTGGAGATGGGGCTCCCCTCGGTCATCGCCCTGAACATGGTCGACGAGGCCCGCCATGAAGGGATTAATATCGACGTCGAGTCCCTCGAAAAGGCCCTCGGTGTGCCCGTGGTGGGGACCGTAGCCGTGACGGGGCAAGGGATCAGCGAGCTCATCTCCCGGCTGAAGGACGCCAGGCCGGGCATCGCCGTGCCCGCCGCGGAGCGCTGGAACCGCATAGGGGAGATCGCCGCCTCGGCGCAGACCATCGAGCACCGCCACCACACGGTGAGGGACCGGATCGAGGACCTTTCGGTCCATCCCGGATGGGGCGCCCTGCTGGGCCTTTTCGCCATCCTGGGCAGTTTCGCCGCCGTCCGGGTGATCGGCGAGGGGCTCATCGACTACCTGCTCGACCCCCTTTTCAACGGCCTCCTGATGCCAATTTTCCAGTGGCTGGGCCCCTTGCTCGGCGGCGAGGGCTCCCTCCCCTTCCGTATCCTCATCGGGATGCTCGTCGACGGCCGCATCGACCCCGAGCTGAGCTTCGGGCTGCTCACGACAGGCCTTTACGTACCCCTAGTGATGGTGCTCCCCTACGTGGTGGCCTTTTACGGGGTCCTGAGCTTCCTGGAGGACGTGGGCTACCTCCCCCGCTTCGCGGTGCTTTTCGACGCCCTCCTCCACAAGGTGGGGCTCCACGGCTTCGCTATCGTGCCGAACCTGCTGGGGCTCGGCTGCAACGTCCCGGGGATCATGGCCACCAGGATCCTCGAGTCCCGGCGGGAACGCTTCATAGCGTCGACGCTGATCTCGGTGGCCGTCCCCTGCGCCGGGCTCCAGGCCATGATCATCGGCGCCCTAGGCGACCTGGGCGGCCGCTACGTGCTGGCCGTCTACGGGACCCTCTTCGTGGCCTGGGTCATCCTGGGCAGGATCATGCACAAGTTCCTCCCGGGGTACAGCCCCGAACTGGTGGTGGAGATACCCCCCTACAGGCTTCCGGCCTTCAAGGGCATCGGCATGAAGCTGTGGTTCAGAATAAAGGGTTTCCTGATGGAGGCCATCCCCATGGTCCTGGCGGGGGTCCTCGTGGCGAACCTGCTCTCCACCTCGGGCTTCATGGATGTCGTATCGGCCCTGCTCTCACCCCTCTTCAGGGGCGTGCTGGGCCTGCCGCCGGAGACGGCCGGGCCGATACTGCTGGGCTTCCTGCGAAAGGACATCGCCGTGGGAATGCTCATCCCCATGAGGCTGCAGCCCGGCCAGATGGTGGTCGCCGTCGTGACCCTGGCCATGACCTTCCCCTGCATAGCCACCTTCATCGTGCTGTGGAAAGAACTGGGGGTCAAGGACATGCTCAAGACCATCGGGATAATGGTCCTGGCGGCCCTGGCGGCCGGCGGGGTGCTGAACTTCCTCTTCGCCCTGGCCTCCTGAGCCCCGGGGCCACATCAGACCAGCGGAAAGGCGGCCCTGAACCCCCCCGAAAGTTCCTCCAGGCTCCAAGGGGTCTGAAAGACCTCGGCCAGGAGCACATCGTCCACAGCCCTCGGCGACGGGGGCTCCAGAAGCAGACCGTCCTTCAGGAAAAGGACCCTGTCGGCGAACCGCAGGGCGTAGTTTATGTCGTGGAGGGCCACGAGGATACCCCTGCCTTCCTCCCTGAGACCGTCGAGGAGGCGGAAGACGGCGATGGCGTGCCGGGGATCGAGGGCGCTGACGGGTTCATCCAGCAGGAGCACCTTTGTCTCCTGGGCGAGGGCCCTGGCGATGGCCACCCTCTGGGCTTCGCCCCCCGAGAGGTCCGTGACGAGCCTCTCGCCGAAGGAGGAGAGGTCCACCGCCTCCAGGGAGGCTTCCGCCGCACGGCGGTCCCCGGCGGTGAGCCTGGAAAACCTCCCCGCCGATGGGAAGCGCCCCATGAGGACCGTCTCCATGACGGTGAAGGGCGTCATGAAGCCCGTCTGCTGGGGCACGACGGCTATCCTCCTGGCAGCCTCCCTCCTGGTGAGGGCGTCCAGGTCGTCGCCCTCCACCAGGACCCTTCCGGCATCTTTCCTTCCGATACCCGCAGCAGCCGCCAGGAGGGTGCTCTTGCCGCTCCCGTTGGGGCCCAGGAGCGCCACGACCTGGCCGGCGGCGACCTCCAGGTTGATCTCTTTGAGGACCTCCCTTGAACCGAGGGTCACCCTGACGCCCTCGAGGGAGAGGAGGCCCCTCATCTTTCCCTCCAGAGCAGGAAGCAGAACAGGGGCCCCCCGACGAGGGCCGTGATGACCCCCACGGGGAGTTCACCCAGGGAGCGGGCCGCCGTGTCCGCCAGGAGCAGGAGAAGGGCCCCGCCCAGGACGCTCAGCGGCATGAGCCTGCGGTGGGCCGGACCGACGACGATCCTCACCAGGTGGGGCACCACGAGTCCCACGAAGCCGATGACGCCGCTCATGGAGACCACCATGGCCGTCGCCAGGGAACTTCCCAGGAGGAGCACGCCGGAGGTCTTGCGCTCGTCGACGCCCAGGGAGGCGGCGTCGGCGCCGGAGGAGAGGATATCGAGGTCGCGGACCCAGAAGAGCCCCAGGACCAGGACCACCGCCGCCATGGCGGCGCTCCGGGCGGCGTGGCTCCAGGTGGAGAGGGAGAAACTTCCCAGGAGCCAGAGGACGATCGCGCCCACCTGCTCCCCCGCCAGGGCCTCCATGAGAGTGATGACCGAGCCGAGGATGCTGCCGACGATAACGCCGGCCAGGATGAGGCGCGAGGGCGAAGCCCTGCCGCGGCTGCCCCGCCCCAGGAGCCACACGAGCCAGAGGGCGGCGATGCTGCCGGCGAAGGCGAAGGCCGATATGAAGGGCAGTCCCAGCGTTATGGCCGCGGAGGCCCCGAGGGCGGCCCCGGCGGCCACGCCCAGCGTGTAGGGTTCGGCCAGGGGGTTGAGGAGCACCCCCTGGAAGATGACCCCGCTCCCGGCGAGGACGGCCCCGGCCGACGAGGCGGCGAAGGCCCTAGGTAGGCGTATGGAGAGGACGATCTTCGACCGGGGGTCCGAGGCGGGTACGCGGCCCGTGATCACCCCCAGGACGTCGCCCCCGGGTATGGGCACCTCGCCGACGGTGATGACCCAAAGGAGCGCGACGGCCAGGAGGGCCGAAAGGATGACGAGGGGGAGGGCCAGCCCGCCCCGGAAGCTCATAGCCCGCCTCCCTCCGGAGGATGGACCCCGCCCGCGATCTCCCCGCGGAGCCGGGAGGCCCGATCCAGGACCCTTTCGAGGGTGAAGCCCGACTCCCCCGCCAGGAGGGCCGCTCCCGAGGCCCCCGCCCCGTCGGGGGTCTCCCCCAGGTCGACGGTCTGGGTCTCGAGGTCAAGGAGCGCCGAAAGGTCGCCGAAGGCCCCGCCGAGGTCCCTTTCGGTCCGAGCCGTGACGGCGAGGGAGAACCGCCCCTTCTCGCCGAGGTCCCTGAGCAGCGCCGCGGCGGCGAGCATGGGAAGGCCCCCCGAAAGGAGGACCTTCGCTCCCCCCATGGCCCCAGCCGCCAGGGCCGCGGCGACCACCATGGCGGGGTCGCCCAGCTCCGAGGCGGCTTTGAAGCCATGACCGATGAGGTCGCCGGGGCGAATGCCCAGCCTCGACGATGCGGCCTCCCAGGGGTCAGGCCCTTCACTATTGGCCGGGAAGTCCTCGATGGCGGCGGCCTTGTACCCCAGGGCCTTAAGGAAGAGCCTGGCGGTGACCTCGCCGCCGGGGCAGGAACTCCCGATGACGAGGCGGTCGTCGAGGCCGGCCAGGAGCCTTCCGAGGCTGAAGCCGCTGTCCCAGGTCACCCCGGCGCCGGGGAGAGCCGGGCCCTTGGCGGGGTCTCCCCCCGTCGGGGTCCCCGTTTCCATGTAGGGGCACTTCGGCGCGGTCCTGGAACCGCAGCGAACCACCAGGGTTGGGAAATCGGCCAGGAAGCGTGCCGCCCTGGTGACCAGGACCGGGGGGGTCGGGGAACCGCCGGATAGGGCGAGGACCATACCGGGGTCGGTGATCCCCCACCAGGTGAAGTCAGCCTCGGCGTGGGAGGGGAAACGTCCGGGGGAGGCGTTCCCGGCTTGGGAGTCCCCCGTCAGCAGGATGAACAATCCCCACCCTCCTCTTCGACCAGTGAAAGGGCGGCCCGGAGGTGCTTGCAGTCTCCCCGGTTGCGAAAGCCGGGGCAGCTGCAGGAGCGGTGCTTCACGTCGACGGCGTAGTCGGCGGTGCCGTGGGCGATGAAGATAGTTGAGGAAACGCGCTCGAGGTCACCCCGTGGGAAGGAAGATGGACCTTGGCCCGGTGAGGAGAAGGCCCTGTTTGAGAGGGCGTCGGCGGCGGCGTTTCTCTCCCGGGGGACCCACTGGAGGACGGCGCCGGTGGTGCGGGCCAGCTCGCGGGCCCTTTCGGCCAGGGGTCGGAGGCGCTCCTCGCGGACCTTCCAGAGGCCCTTCACCTGGGAGATGACCAGCCGGCTGTCGCCGTGGACGGTGACCTTCTTGAGGCCCCTCGCGGCGATCTCCTCGAGGAGCATTATCAGGGCCTTGTACTCGGCCTCGTTGTTGGTGCCGATGCCCAGGGCCCGGGAGCACTGCCAGGCCACCTGGCCGTCGTCGTCGATGATACAGGCCCCGGCGGCCGATTCGCCCGGGTTTCCCCGGGAGGCCCCGTCGAAATAGGCTGTAGTCATGGGTATCCCCTCACCTCACCCCTGTTCATGAAAAAGTATAACAGAGCCAGGGCTTTGGGGTCCAAGGAGCGTGAGACGGAAGACGGAAGACCAAAGGCAAGGCGACAGGCGGCAGGCGACAGGCAACAGGAAGGGCAAAATCCGTGAATCGGGAATCGTTAATCGGGAATCGAAAAGGCAAAGAACAGAAGGCCAAGGAGCGTGAGACGGGAGACGGAAGACCAAAGGCAAGGAGACAGGCGTCAGGCGCAGGCGACAGAAGGGGCAAGAGACCGAAGACCAAAGGGCGTAAGAAGGAAAGGCAAGGCGCCAGGAGACAGGCAACAGGAAGGGCAAGGGCGAAAAGCAAAAGAGCGTAAAACGTGAAACGTAAGACAGGAAGAGCGGAAAGCAAGGCCAAGGGCAAAAGGCCGGGACGAGGGCGAAGGGCGCGGGGCTGGGGACGGGTGGTGGGGGGTTGCGGGTAGAATAGGGGCGAAGGCTTCACTTTTCCGATCTCGCAAGGGGGGAGAAAGATGTTCGGAAAACTTCTGCACGTCGATCTTGGGACGGGGGCCTTCGGGGATCACGTCGTCCCCGAGGAGGCGGTGAGAAAGTACATCGGCGGGAAGGGGCTCGGTATCTACCTGCTGGATTCGATGACGGCGCCGGGAACAGGAGCGCTGGACCCGGGGAACGCCCTTTTCTTCCTGACAGGGCCCTTCACTGGGACGATATTCCCGACCTCAGGCCGTTTCGTGGTGGTGACCAAGTCGCCCCTCACCGGGATGTACGTGGACAGCCACAGCGGGGGGCACTTCGCGAAGGAGCTGCGGCGGGCCGGCTACGACGGGATCATCGTGACCGGCAAGGCGGAAAGACCGGTCTTCCTCTGGATCGAGGACGGCAGGGCCGAACTGCGCGACGCGTCGGGCCTCTGGGGGAAGACCGTGGACGAGACGGTATCCGCTGTCAGGGGGATGACCGACGATAAGGCCCGCGTGGCCGTGATCGGGCCCGCGGGGGAGAACCTGGTGCCCCTGGCCACCATCACCATCGACAGCGACAGCGACCAGACCAGGGCGGGCGTGGCGGGCAGGGGCGGCACCGGGGCGGTCATGGGGAGCAAGAACCTCAAGGCCATAGCCGTCAGGGGCACCGGGGCCATAACCGTCGCCGAGGAGGGCCCTTTCAGGGAGCAGGTGGCCGAGATCGTCAAGGCCATCAACGCCAACGACCAGGTCCACACCAGGCGCATCGTGGGGACCTCCTCGCTGGTCGAGTCCATGAGCCGCACGGGAATCCTGCCCACCTACAATTTCCAGCAGGGTTACTTCGTGCCCATCTACGGGATCGTCTCCACCAACATGAGGCACTACACGAAGAGGGACGTGGCCTGCTCCAACTGCCCCATCATCTGCGGCAAGGTCCTGGATGACGAGGGGCACGCCGTAAAGATGGAGTACGAATCCATCGCGCTGCTGGGGAGCAACAACGGCGTGGGCGATATGCCGTCGCTGGCGCGGTCGGTGAGGGTCTGCAATCAACTCGGCCTGGATACCATCTCGGCGGGGAACGTCGTGGGCTTCGCCATGGAGTGCAGGCAGAGGGGGATCCTTCCCGAGGCGCCCGAGTTCGGCGACGCCGGGGGGCAGGCGGAACTGCTGGAGGACATGGCCTACAGGAGAGGCCTGGGGGCGCTCCTGGCCGACGGGGTGAAGGCGGCCGCCGAAAGGGTCGGGAAAGGGACGGACCATTTCGCCATCCACGTCAAGGGGATGGAGCTGCCCGGCTACGAACCCAGGGCGACCTGGGGGATGGCCCTGGCCTATGCCACCTCCGACCGGGGAGGCTGCCACCAGAGGGCCTGGACGGTGCTGGGCGAACTGGACGGGTACCTGCCCCGCTTCTCCACGGAGGGCATGGCGGCGACGGTGAAGACCATCCAGGACGAGAGGGCGGCGGCCTATTCTCTCGTGGTCTGCGACTTCGCCCCCTACGAACAGGAGAGGGCCCTGGCCTGCCTCAGGCACGTCACGGGTTGGGACATCACCGAGGAGGAGTACCTGGCCGCCGGTGAGAGGACCTGGAACCACACGAGGCTTTTCAACGCCCGCGAGGCGGGCATTTCCAAGAAGGACGACACCCTGCCGCCGAGGATGCTGGAGGACCCGCTCCCCATGCCGCCCAGGGGAGAGGAGAAGGTTTCCCTCGGGCGGATGGAGCTGGACAGGATGCTCGACGAGTACTACGAATTAAGAGGATGGGACCGCGAAGGGCGGCCCAGGGCCGATACGCTGAAGAGGCTCGGGATCGAGGCGCGGTCATGACGGGAGGTGCCTTAAAAGGTATGTGGGATTTGGGCTTGGTGGGTTTCGGGAATGTTGGGAAGGGCCTGGCGAAGATCCTCGATCAGAAGCGGGACGACCTGCGGAGACGCTACGGCTTTGAGTACAGGGTGACCTTCATAGCCACCGGAAGCCGGGGTTCGCTGCTGAACCCCGCAGGGATCGACCTAGGGTCGGCCCTGGCGGAGATCGGTGAAAAGGGGAACCTGAGGGGGCACGCCGACGCCACGGAAAAGGACGCCCTCTCGCTGATAAGGGGCAGTCACGCCCGGGTGTTGGCCGAGACGACGGTGACGGACCTCAGGACGGGTGAGCCCGGGCTCACCCATATCCGGACGGCCCTCGAGGGGGGGATGCACGTGGTCTCCACCAACAAGGGGCCCGTGTCGGTCGCCCTGCCGGAATTGACGGCCCTGGCCGAGGCCAAGGAGCTCTCCTACCTCTTCGAGGGCGTGGTGATGAGCGGTACCCCCGCGCTGAACCTGGCCCGCGACGCCCTGGCCGGCTGCGGCATCAGCGGCGCCAGGGGCATCGTCAACGGCACCACGAACTACATCCTTTCCCGGATGGAAGAGGGCATGGGTTACGGCGATGCCCTGGGAAAGGCCCAGGAGCTGGGCTACGCCGAGGCGGACCCCACGGGGGACGTGGAGGGCTGGGACGCCGCCGTCAAGGCCCAGGTGCTCGCCATGGTCGTCCTGGGGGAGCCGCTGCGCCTCGAGGAGGTGGAGCGCGTGGGCATAACGGGCATTACGCCCGAGGATATCGCCTCAGCCCGGGCGAAGGGCGCCAGGATCAAGCTTATCGCCGAGGTGAGAAGGGACGGCGGGAGGCTGGCCGCCCGGGTCACGCCCGAGGAGGTGCCCTTGACTCACCCGCTGGCGGGCGTCATGGGCGCCGCCAACGCCCTTACCTTTTACACGGACCACCTGGGGGAGGTCACCATCGTCGGGCCCGGCGCGGGGGGCGTGGAGACGGGGCAGGCCCTGCTCACAGACCTGCTCGCCCTTCACCGGCGGCACGGGAAAGCCTAGAGGGGACCCGAAAGTGCCGGGAGGACCGACACCACCTGGGGGCGGACGCCCTTGCCCTGGATGATATTGAGCAGCAGCCGGGCCGAAAGGGTGCCCAGTTCGAAGGCGGGCCAGTACAGTTTCCAAGCCCCTGGGGGGACCGCGGGGCAGCGCCGGGTGGCGCTGATGACGACGGTATCATCGGGCGAGGTCCCCTCTTCTTGAGGGAGGCGGCCGTCGAAGAGCCTGACGGTCCCTTCTTTCCTGGGCGCGCCGCCGGGCTGGAGGGCACCGATGCCGGGGAAGAAGGGGTTCTCCCCCTGGAAGAGTTCGACCGCACGGCCGTCGGCAAGCCGGGCCAGCTGCGAAGCGGCGGAGCCCAGGTCCACCGAGACCGTGTGGCCGCCCTCTCGCTTGGGGCCCACGATGACGGAGGGGATGTCCGCCTCCGGCGCCGGGCCGTTGTCGAAGAGGATGAAGCCGTCGACCCTCCTTGAAAGGAGCCCCGACAGGGCGTTGTACCTCTGCTGGGGGTCTCCCCCCGTCGCGCGGAGGATGATATCGACGCCGTGGCGGGAGAGGACCCTTTCGAGGCCCGCCAGGTACTCCGCCGCCCAGGGCAGCGAGATATCCTCCAGGAAGACCCCTACGGTGTCGCTCCTGCTGCTTGAAAGGCCCCTGGCGATGGCGTCGGGACGGTAGCCCAGTTCCTTTATGGCGGCCCAGACTTTCTCGGCCGTGCCAGGGCTTATGCGGGCGTCACCCCGGAGGACCCTGCTGACGGTGGCCTTGTTGACCTGGGCGGCCCTGGCAACGTCGGACATGGTCACGCGCATGGCGAAGTACCGTGGATCGCAAGTCGTGGGTCGTGAATCGTGAACCGCAAAGGGCGGACGGTTTTTAGTCTACTCAAAGCACCCGCCCCCGATGAATTCGCGGAGGATGGAGTTGTCGGGGACGAAGTCGGCGGGGATGTAGGGTACGAACCGGAGGATGTTGAGCAGGCGCTGGGCCTCCCCAAACTGCTTCGAGTCCTCCCTGACGGTCCTGAGCATCGGCTCGGCGTAACCCTTGAGGACGGAGAGTTCGAAGACCAGGGCCGAGTTGAACATCTCGTCGGCCAGTTCCTGGTAGGGGAAGATGTATCGGTGGGCGCCCCGGATGACCGACGGCCACTGCGCCAGGGTCGTGCCCGCGCTTTTTCCCCTGAGCCGCCGGTCCCTCACGAGCCTTCTCAAGAGCCTGTTGTCGGTGGTGCTGGTCCGGTTATGCCTGTCCAGGCTTATGCCCGTGAGGGGCGAGACGTAGACGCTGAACTTGAATTCCGCCGGGATCGAGCTCGAGATCCTGCTGTTGAGGCCGTGGATCCCCTCGATGATGAGGACCTCGTCGGACCTCATCGTGACCTTGGGACCCTCTTCCCTCCTGCCCGTGAGGAAGTTGAAACGGGGCAGGGTGACCTCCCTCCCGTCGAGCAGGTCTTCGAGGTTGCCGTTTATCAGGTCGAGGTCCATGGCATCGATGGTCTCGAAGTCGTGTTCGCCCCGGGAGTCGCGGGGGGTCTTGTCGCGCTCCAGGAAGTAGTCGTCCAGGGAGACGACGACGGGCCTGGCGCCCATGGCCCTGAGGTGGATGGCCAGCCTCATCGCCGTGGTGGTCTTGCCCGACCCCGAGGGGCCGGAGATGCGGACCAGCCTTACTTTCCGACTCGTACTGATCCTCTCCGACATCCTGTTGAACTTCTGGCTGTGAAGGGCCTCGCTGACCAGCACCAGCTCGGCGGCCCTCTCCTCGGTGACCTGGCCGTGGAGGTTCTCCATGGTCCGGACCCCCAGGATCTGCAGCCAGCCACTGTACTCGTTGAAGACATCGGCGAGCTTCTCGGCGGGGGTGAAGGGCGGCAGGACCAGGGGGTAGGCGACGGTGGGAAACCGGAGCACCATCCCGTCGCGGAAGGGGACCAGGTCCCAGGAGGTGAGGCTCCCCGTGGAGGGCGCCAGGGGGCCGTGGAAGAAACCGTAGACGCCGTCGCACCGGTAAAGGGTCACGGGGTCCACGCCGGCGTACTTGAGGAGGTCGGCCGTATCGGGCTCGTTCTGTTGGTGCAGTATCCTCTCCGCGGCGTCGATGCTCAGGATCTCGCTTTTTATAGGGAGGTCCCTGCGGATGACCTGCTCCACGGCCCGGCGGACGAGGCCGGTCCGTTCCTCCAGGGCCGGCCCGGACTGCAGTTCACAGTAGTAGCCGTCGCTGATGGAGTGCCGGACGAAGATGTCCTCCCCCAGGGCGCGGCGGCACGCCAGGGAGAGGACGAAGGTCAGGGTGTCCCTGTAGACGGACATCCCCTCGAAGGAGGAGGTGTCTACGAAATCGATGACGGAGTCTTCCCGAAGGGGCCAGTCGAGGGGCCTGAGGTAGCGGTTGACGTGCCAGGCCACGATTTTCCTGTCGCAACCGGCGCCCACCCTCTCGAGGAGGTCCTGGCCGGTGGCCGGGGGATCGAGGCTGTAGACGCCCCCGCCGGCTACCTCGACGGTAATGGTCATTCCCTAGGAGTTCTGCCCTTCCACGGTGGTCTCCTGGCAGGGCGGTCCCTCAACGGTGATCTCTCCCTTTCTGGGACCGCCGGGGGCCTTGCCCTCGACCACTTCGAGATCGGAGGTGCCGGCCCACTCGTGGAAAGAGGAATCGTAGTTGCGGGCCTTGTCGTAACCGGCCATCCTCAGGACCATCACCAGGTAGGCGGCCCGCACGCCGGCCGTGTCGTAGACGGTGATCTCATCATCGGGGCTTAGGCCGTAACTCGAGAAAAGGGCGTTGAGGTCGGCTATGTCCCGGACGGTCATGTCGGGCTTGAAGACCACGTCCCAGGGGATGTTGATCGCACCGGGAATGTGTCCTCCCCTGCGCTCCTGGAAGATCCTCCCTCCCTCGTACTCGAAGGGGGTCCGGGCGTCCACGACCTTGACCTCGCCGAGTTTGGAAGCGAGCCAGGGCGTGGTGACCTTGTAACCTCCCTGGAAGGCCTTGATCGAAAAGGCCACGGCCTTGGGCTTGGCGGCCGTGGTGGAAACCTTGCCGCCGGCCGCGAGCCAGGCGGGGTACCCGCCGTCGAGGATACGGACGTTGTCAATCCCGGAAAGGCGGAACACCCAGGCGGCCCAGCCCTCCTGCCCCCAGCCACCGCAATCACCGTAGACCACGATGGGCTGCTTGCCGTTAATCCCGAGGGCGCCGATCTTCTTGGCCAGGGTATCCTGGGGGAAGATCTCACCCCAACCGGGGTTCCCGGGCTGCCCTTTCACGTTGGCGAAGTAGGTCCACTCGGCGTTCACCGCCCCGGGGATGTGCCCCTTGGCGTAAAGCGACGAAGCCCTGGCGTCGACGAAGATCAACTTTGAGGCGTTCTCCTTGACCCAGGGGGCATCCACGAAGAGGGTGGTCTTCGAGAGGGCCGCCTCGGCCCCGAAAGCGGCGGGGGCCAGGCACAGGAGCAGGGCTAGGGCTAAAAGAGGGGTCTTTCTCAAGGTTATCATCCTTTCCTTTCGGTGTTGGGGGGCCGGAGTGCGAAAGGACCCCGACCCTGTTATTTTAACCTGCCTAGGCTCTCCGGTCGATGGGCATCAAACCAAGAATTGGGGTCAGACCTTGAATTTGAGCAATTGTATACCAAAAGGGCAAAATACGGGAACCCGTGAATCGGAAAAGCCGTAAATCGTGAGTCGTTAATCGTGAATCGAAAAGGCAAGGAGCATAAGACCAAAGGGCGTGAGACGGGAGACGTAAGACGGAAAGGCAAGGCAACAGGCAATGGGAGGCAGGCAACCGGAGAGGCGGAACCCGGGAATCGAAGGGGCAAGAAACCAAAGGGCGTGAGAAGTTAGACGCTAGAGGTAAAAGAAAGGCGCGGGCAATGGGAAAAACGAAGGGCATGGATCGGCCAGAGCCAAAGTGTTTCCGGTACCATGCCCTTGAGTCTTCTGCAGACTGTCGCCTTATGTCTGCTTTTTTTGGCCTTGAGTTCTTCCTGCCTTCTGACTACTGCTACCTGACACCTTGTCTTTATGTATACAAATGCTCAAATTCAAGGTCTGACCCCAATCACTTGTTGTTGGGGTCCCACTTCCTGGCGAGGCCCTGGGTGATGCGGTCGATGACGATACCCATGATCACGATGGAGATCCCCGCCTCGAAACCGCGACCCACGTCGATGCGATTGATGGCCATGAGGACTTCCTGGCCGAGGCCCCTGGCCCCGATCATGGAGGCGATGACGACCATGGCTAGGGCCATCATCGTAGTCTGGTTGACCCCGGCGAGGATCGACGGCATGGCCAAGGGTATGCGAACCTCCTTGAGAAGCTGCCACCGGGTGGCTCCGTAGGCCCTGGCCGCCTCCTGGGCCGGGGCGGGGACCTGCCGCAGGCCCAGGCAAGTGAGTCTCATCACCGGCGGGAGGGAATAGATCAGCGTGGCTATTACCGCCGGGACCTTCCCCAGGCCGAAGAGCATCATGGCCGGGATGAGGTAGACGAAGCTGGGCATGGTCTGCATGGCGTCCAGCACCGGCTGGATGAAGCCCGCGAAGAGGGGCAGTTCGCCCATGACGATCCCCAGAGGTATCCCGATGATGAGGGCTATGACCACCGAGGTAATCACCAGGGCCAAGGTCTCGATAGCCAGCGCCCAGAGACCGAAGATCCCTATGACCAGGGGAAGGGCCGCGAGGATGATCGTGGGGAGTATCTTTTTCGTGGCTATCCACGCCATGAGGGCGACAACTACCAGGTAGGCCCACCAGGGTATGACGACCAGGACTCCCTGCACCCGCAGGAGGAGCCCCAGTATGCCGGAGGAGAAGTGGTCGAAGGCGGACCCATGGGTGTTGAGCAGCCACTTGATGGCGTGATTGACACTCTTAGCTACGGAGTATTTCAGGGCCTCAGGAAACATCGCCGATCCCCACCCTTTCCGCCTGGGACGCCGCCATGGCGGCCATTTGTTCGTCGGCCCTGCGGATCTCGTCCCTCTTGTCCTGGACGAAGCGTGCCACGTAATCATCGGCGGGCCGGGCGAAGACCTCCGCCGGCCTGCCTATCTGGACGATCTCGCCGTTACGCATCACGGCCATCCTGTCGCCGAGCCGCATGGCCTCGTCGAGGTCGTGGGTGACGAAGAATATCGTCTTCTGGTACTCCTGCTGGATCCTCAGGAGTTCGTCCTGCATCTCCCGTCGGATGAGGGGGTCAAGGCCGCTGAAGGGCTCATCCATCAGGAGGATCGGGGTGTCGGCCACGAGGGCCCGGGCTATGCCCACCCTCTGGAGCATGCCTCCACTCAGGGAAGCCGGGTAATAGTCGACCCAGTCCTCGAGGCCGACCGCCTTCAGGCTCTCGTAAGCCCTCTCGCGGCGCTCCTTTTTCGGCACGCCCCTGAGCTTGAGCCCGAAGGCCGCGTTCTCCAGGACCGTCTTATGGGGGAGCAGGCCGTAGTGCTGGAAGACCATCGCCACCTCGTGGCGGCGGAACTCGGTGAGTTCTTTCATATTCATGGCCGTTACGTCCTGGCCGTTTATCCGGACCTCGCCCCAGGATATCTCGACCAGCCTCAGGAGGCACCGGATAAGTGTCGATTTGCCGCTCCCGGAGAGGCCCATGACGATGAAGACCTCCCCGGGTTTGACGGTGAAGGATACGCCCCTAACGGCAACGACCGTTTCGTTGGACTCGTCCAGCGCCGCGATCAGGTCCCGGTCGTCCACGTCGAAAAAGACTTCTTTTTCCGAGTAGACCTCCCAGAGGTCCTTCACTTCAATAATATTTTCCATCACGGGATTCTACAGCTTCGCCAGGGCTGCCTCGACCTTCCCGGCCACGTCGCCGGGGAGCCATGACTTCCAGACATCCTTGTAATTGGTGAGGAACCAGGCGGCGGCCTCCTCCACGGTGGCCTCCTCCTGCTCCATGAAAGCCAGCGCCCCGTTGTTCTGGGCCAGCGTGGTCTCGTACTTTTCCAGGAACTCCACGACCTCGGGGTGCTTTTCGGCAAACTTGGTGTTGATGCCCTTGTGCACCCTGGCGGCGGGGAAGGCGCAGCCGTAGTCCTTGCCCTCACCCCACCGGTCGGGGTCGTAGGGCGGTTCCTCGAGCATCACCATGTCGAGCAACCCCATGATCCACTCGGGCTCCCAGTAATAGGCGAGCACGGGCTGCCCCTTTTCGTAGGCCGATACGATGGCCGTCTGGAGGGCCATCTGGGAACCGGGGTCGAAAACGGTGTAACTGTCGGATAGCCCGTAGGTCTCGAGTTTTTTCAGGTTTATGTCGTGCACCACCCACCCGGGGATAGCATTGTAGAAGCGCCCTTTACCGGGCACCTCGGGATCCTTGAAGGCCTCCCAGTACTTGGGCAGGTCGAATACGGACTTGAGATCGGGGGTCGTCGCCTTTATCCCCCGCTTTTCGTCGCCCTTGATCATGTAGGCGGGGACGTACCACCCCTGGGGCGCGTCGGGGAAGATGGAGCCCAGGTCAAGGACCTCGCCGGTCTCCTCGACGGCGTCGGTGTACCATTCGAGCAGATTGTCCACCCACACCTCCATGGCTATGTCCACGTCGCCCTGCTGCAGGCCCGTGAGGCCCGGCACCGACTCGGCGAAGAGGTACTCCGGGGAGAAACCATAGCCATGCTCCAGTATGAAGCCGGCGATACGGTCATGGACCTGTACGCTGCTCCAGCTGAAGTCAACCAGTACTACCCTTTCGGCTGCGATTGCGGCGGGAACTGAGGTCAGCCCCGTCACGACGGCAAGAACCAGTGCCAGGATCAATGCGCCTTTTCGTCCTGCTTTCATGACAGAATCCCTCCTTTGATTGACGCACGCCGAACTGTCCTTCCAGTGACGCAGTCTCCGACTGATACCAGCCCTTGGGCCGGATAAGGCGCGTGCTCTCCACAGGGGGTGAAGGGGAAGGTGAAAGGAGAATACCGATCGAAAGGTCCACCGATGGTCCCCGGGAAGAGTCGCGAAACGAGCCGAAGGATCCCAATGAAACATTAAAATTTGGATTCTGCGCCCCCAGGACCGGGCAATAATAGTTGAACGAAAGGGAGCTGTCAAACTTTTGTATGCAATCCTCGCCGCTCCCGGTGGAAATCGTTTATGAAGTCTGAACATTTAGTCTTATTGCGAACTCTTGCACAAAAGGTCTACCTGGTATATAAAGTGTACTGGGTGGTCCACCGGGGAGGTCGAGAAATGATCGAAAAAAGACTCCGCCACACCAGGATCTACGAACAGGTGGTCGAGGAACTCAAGGACCTCATCGCCTCCGGTGAGCTCCTGCCGGGGGACCCGCTCCCCCCCGAGCGGCAGCTCATGGCCGAGATGGGCGTGAGCAGGAGTTCCCTCAGGGAGGCCTTCAGGGTCATGGAACTGCTGGGGCTCATCGACAGCGTCCCCGGTAAGGGTCGCTTCGTACGGAAGCCCAGGGGCGAAGCGGCCGATTCGCGGAACATGCCCCTCGAGGACGAGGCCGTGCTCGAACTGATGGAGGCCCGCAGGGTGCTCGACCCGGCCATCGCCGGAGCCGCGGCGATGCACGCCATGCCCTCGGACCTGATGAAACTGCGAAAGGTCCTCTCGCGGACCGAAAAAAACCTCGAGGATATCGAGAAACGATCCCAGGACGACTTCGACTTTCACCTGGTGCTCTCCGAGGCGACCCGGAATTTTGTCTTCATAAACATCGTAAAGATGACCTTCAACCTGATCATGGCCACCCACGAGAGGATCTACTCGCTCCTCTCCGACAAGGAAGCCTTCCTCAACGAGCACCGGGCCATCTACGAAGCGATCACCGACCACGACGTGGCCGCCGCCCAGGCGCTGGCCGCGGGTCACATCGAGAGGATCTACAAAACACTGCAGGAAGCGCTGGCCCTTGAGGTCAAGGATAGATAGAGGCGCCAGAATTTCAAAACATCCATTGGAGGGATGCAACATGAGAGACAGGATCGTTAAGGTTTTCCCGGAGATCGACTGGGTCCAGGACAAGGGGCTCAGGGAAAAGGTGATCGACACCATGGAGGACGCCCTCAAGACCGGCGGTTGGGAACCCGAGGATATGGAGAAGATACCCTTCACCCTCCTCATCCCCGACTGCCCCGCTTCCCTTAACGTCCACAACCGGGGCGTGACGAGGATGGCCAAGGCCATCTACGACGAGTACAACCCCCTCTACGAGAAGAACGGCGGTTTCAAACTTGACTACGACACCCTCATCGCCGGTGCCATCCTCCACGACGTGGGCAAACTGGTGGAGTACGAGAAGAAGGACGGCAAGATCGTGAAGTCCCAGATGGGCAAGGACCTCCGGCACCCCTTCTCCGGCGTCGGCCTGGCCATGCGGAACGGCATCCCCACCAGGATATGCCACTGCATCGCCGTCCACGCCAAGGAGGGCGACGGCGGTTACCGCTGCCCCGAGGCGGTGGTCATCAATAAGTGCGATTTCATCAACTTCGAGACCATCAAGTCGTTCCTGGGGCTTCTCTAGCAAGGACGACCAACAAACAGGAGGTGCATGACCCATGGGCAAAACGATGATCGAGAAGATCATCCGGCGGGCGGCCGGTCGGGAGGTCAAGGTCGGCGAGAGGGTCTGGTGCGATATCGACCTGTCGACGGCCCGCGACTTCGGCGGGGCCAACTGCGTGCTGCAGTTCGAGGAAGTGACGGACAAAAAGGGCAAGGTCTGGAACCCCGACAAGGTGGCCTTCACCTTCGACCTCCAGGCCCCGTCCCATTCGGAAAAGGTTTCCAACAACCAGAAGATCATCCGTGAATTCGCCAAGAAGCAGGGAATCACGAAGGTCTTCGACGTGGACTGGGGTATCGGCCAGCACGTCCTGCTCGAGAACGGCCTGGTTAAACCGGGCGACGTGATCCTGGGGACCGACAGCCACATGAACCTTCTCGGCGGGGTGGGCGCCTTCGCCACCGGCGTGGGGAACACCGACATCGTGGCCTCCTGGTTCGAGGGGACCAACTGGTTCCGCGTCCCCGAGACGATGAAGATCACCGTCACGGGCAAGTTCAAAAAGGGCGTCTGCATGCGCGACCTGCTGACCCACATCGTGGGGACCCTCGGCGCCGACGGGATGTTCTTCCTGGCCACCGAGTTCTACGGTGAGACCATCGAGAACTCGTCCCTGGCCGAGAGGATAACCCTCTGCTCCATGGTCACCGAGATGAGCGGCAAGGTGGGGCTCATCATGCCCAACGGCGAGGTCCTGGACTGGCTGGTCGGCAGGGCCGGCGACGAGGTCAAAGAGAGGGTCAAGACCCTCGCGGCCGATCCCGACGCCGTCTACGTCAAGGAACTGGAGTTCAACGTGGACGACCTCGAGCCCATGACATCCTGCCCCGACGCGCCGGACAACGTGAAAAAGGTCCGCGAGGTCGCCGGGGAGCACGTGGACCAGGTCCATATCGGGTCCTGCTCCAACGGGCGCTTCGAGGACATCACGGCGGCTTTCGAGGTCCTCAAGGCGGGCGGCTTCAAGGTGGCCCCGGGCATGCGCGCCATCGTCACTCCGGCCACCCGGGAAGTCATGCTGCAGTGCGCCAAGGCCGGTTATATCCAGAAGTTCCTCGAGGCGGGGGTCATCTTCACCAACCCGACCTGCGCGCTCTGCACCGCCGAGCACTACGGCGCCCTGCCGAGCGGCGATGTGGGCATGTCAACGACGAACCGGAACTTCATCGGCAAGGTCGGCAAGGGGAGCCACACCTACCTGGCGAGCCCGATGACGGCCATGGCCACCGCCGTGCGGGGCAAGATCACAGATCCCAGGGATATCCTCGGATAGGGAGGTTGGGGAAGAATGGAAAAGAAGATCCTTCGCGGAAGGGCCTGGGTGTTCGGAGATGACGTCGATACGGACCTCATCTACCACAACAAGTACCTGGCCGAGACCGACCCGAAGAAGATGCCGCAGTACTCCTTCGAGTACTACCCCGGCAAGGAGAACTTCGCGAAAGAGGTGAAAGAGGGGGACTTCATCGTGGCCGGCACCAACTTCGGGTGCGGCTCCTCCCGGGAGCACGCCGTCTACTGCCTGAAGTACGCCGGCATACCCGTCGTACTGGCCGAGTCCTTCTCGCGCATCTACTACCGGAACGCCATAAACAACGGCTACCCGGTCCTCTTCGTGAACGGCCTTAGCCAGGCCATCAAGGACGGCAAGATCAAGGATGGCGACGAACTCGAGGTCGACCTGGAGAAGGGCGAGATCAAGGACATCACCAACGGCAACTCCTTCCACGGCGACGCCGTCGCGGACCTCGAGATGGATATCATGAAGGCCGGCGGCCTCATCGAGTACCTCAAGGAAAAAGCCGCGGGCAAGTAGGAGGGGGTCGGCATGGGAAAGACATTCGCTGAAAAGGTACTGGGCAAGGCTGCCGGCGAGCCCGTTTCCGCCGGGCAGGTCGTCATCGTCGAGCCTCACTTCTGCATGAGCCACGACAACGCCGCGCCCATCTGGGGCACCTTCGAGAAGATAGGCGTCAAGAAGGTCTGGAAACCCGACCACCTGGTGTTCATCCTGGACCACGCCATCCCCGCGCCGACGGATAAGCACGCCGAGAACCACATGAAGATCCGCCAGGTGGTCAAGGAACAAGGGATCCGGTACTTCTACGACGTGACGAGCAAGGGCGGCGTCTGCCACCAGATCATGTGCGAGGAAGGCTTCGCCCTCCCCGGCTTGATCGTCGTGGGCAGCGACAGCCACACCTGCACCTACGGCGCCTTCGGCACCTTCTCCACGGGGATAGGGCGCAGCGAGATGGCCGCCACCTGGGCGACGGGGCAGATCTGGTTCCGCGTCCCTGAATCGATGAAGATCACCGTGACGGGCAAGTTCAAGAAGGGCGTCTCCGCCAAAGACCTGATCCTCAAGATCGCAGGCGACATAAAGGCCGACGGCGCCGACTACATGTCCATTGAGTTCCACGGCCCGGCTATCGAGGAGATGTCCCTCTCCGAGAGGATGACCCTCTGCAACATGGGGATCGAGGTCGGCGCCAAAAACGCCGTCTGCCCCCCGGACCAGAAGGTCCTGGACTTCATCAAGCCCATAGCAAAGACGGACCAGTGGGAGGCCATCTGGGCCGACGATGACGCGGTCTACGCCAAGGAACTGCACTACGACCTGGGTGACCTGGTCCCCGCCGTCGCCAAGCCCCACACGGTGGACAACTACGCCCCCATCGACGAGGTCAAGGGCACACCCATCCACCAGGCCTTCCTCGGGAGCTGCACCAACGCCCGCATCGAGGACCTGCGGCTTGCCGCGGGTATCCTGAAGGGCAAGGAAGTGGCCGTGAGGACCATCGTGCTGCCGGCCTCCTGGACGGTCTACCGCCAGGCGCTGGAAGAAGGGCTCATCGAGGTCTTCCTCGACGCCGGGTGCGTCATCGTAAACCCGGGTTGCGGACCCTGCATGGGCAACCACGAGGGGATACTGGCGCCGGGTGAGACCTGCATCTCGACGGCCAACAGGAACTTCAAGGGCCGCATGGGCAACAAGGACAGCTTCATCTACCTGGCCAGCCCCATGACGGTCGCCGCCTCCGCTTTAAAGGGCGAGATATCCGATCCCAGGGAGGTGCTTTAGCGCCATGAAGGTCACAGGAAAGGTCTGGAAGTACGGCGACGACATCAACACCGACGTCATATTCCCGGGGAAATACACCTACACCGTCTCGGACCGTAACGAGATGGGCAAGTACGCCCTCGAAGACCTCGACCCCGAGTTCACCAAGAACGCCCAGCCGGGCGACATCATCGTCGGCGGCAAGAACTGGGGCTGCGGCTCCTCCCGGGAACAGGCCGTCACCTGCATCAAGATGCGGGGGATCGGGGCCATCATCGCCAAGGGTTTCGCCAGGATTTACTACCGCAACGCCCTGAACGAGGGCCTGCCCATCGTGGTGAGCCCCGAGGCCGTCGACGCCCTCGAGAAGGGCGATGAGGTCACCGTCGACTTCGACAAGAGCGAGATCGTCACCCCCAAGGGGACCTTCAAGTTCCCGCCCTACCCCGATTTCGTCAAGGGCCTGATCGAGGATGGGGGGCTGATACCCCACGTGAAGAAGAGTTTGGGGCTGTAAGGGCAAAAGAAACCGTGAATCGTAAATCGTGAATCGGGAATCGAAAGAGCCAAGGCAAAAGCGTGAGACGTAAGACGTGAGACGAAGGAGAAAGGCAAAGACAAAAGCGTAAGGCATCAAACCGAAGGCATGAGAAGTAAGAGCAAAGCAAAGGCGGCGGGGACAGGTTTTCGCCGGCGGTGAGGGCGCGTTTTCGGCCTGCCTTTGATGAAACCAGGAGGGGGAAGTGCACATGGCAAGAAACGTGATGCAGGTGAAGGAAAAGAAGGACCGGTACCAGGTCTGCTATATCCCCGGCGACGACTCCGGCTACGACGTAATGGAAGCCGCCATGATCGTCATGCAGGCCCTCAATCCCCCCATCGACTGGGTTAGGGCCGACATGGGGTGGAGCATGTGGGAGAAGTCCTGCAAGGAGTTCCCCGAGGGGGACAAGAGAAGGAACACCGTACCCCAGGAGACCATCGACAAGGTCAGGGACACCGACGCCACCTTCATGGCCGCCATCACCTCCAAGGCGGGCGTGAAGGGCTTCAAGTCGGCCATCCTCCAGATGAGGCAGATCTTCGACCTCTACATCAACTTCAGGCCGGCGAAACTGATGCCGGGGCTCGAGTGCCCCCTGAAGGGCGACCCGAAGATCGACATCAAGCTCTTCCGGGAGAACACCGAGGACCTCTACTCCGCCGTGGAGTGGCGTCCCCTCCCCCGCGAGATGTTCGACCTTCATCCGGGGATGGAGCGCTTCAAGGACAAGGAGGAGGTGGCCGTCTCCTGGCGGGTCTACTCCAAGGAGGGCTGCGACAGGATCATCAGGGCCGCCTTCGAGTACGCCAAGGCCAACGGCCTGAAGAGCGTGGTCAACTGCAACAAGGCCAACGTCATCAGGGCCACCGACGGGCTGATGAAGGAGCGCTTCCTCGAGATAGCCAAGGAGTACCCCGACATCGTCGCCCGCGAGGAGAACGCTGACGCCACGGCCATGTGGCTCATCAAGAACCCCCAGGACTACCAGGTTATCGTCACCTCCAACGTCTTCGGTGATATCCTCTCCGATGAGGCCTCCCAGCTGGTCGGCGGCATGGGCTTCGCGCCCAGCGGCAACATCGGCGAGAAGGCTGCCCTCTTCGAGCCCAGCCACGGTTCGGTGCCGAAGTACGCCCACCAGTACAAGATTAACCCCTGCGGCCTCCTGATCACCGGGGTCATGATGCTCGAGTACCTCGACCTCAAGGACCACGCGGCCAGGCTCGAAAAGGCCATCGGCGACGTGCTCGTCGAGAGCAAGTACCTCACCTACGACATCTGGCGCGACGACAAGGCCGACAAGGACTGGGAGAAGAAGGCCGTCTCGACCCTCGATATGGCCAAGGCCATCGCCTCGAAGATCGACCCCGACTTCGACAAGAAGGCCGACGCGATCTGCGCCAAGGCTCGCGAAATGTGCGCCTGGGAGCACCTGGTCCAGAAATAGGAGCGACATACCGGGAAAAGCAGTGCCTCAAAAGAAAGACCTTGAGCCCGGGGCTCACCTTCGGGTGGGCCCCGGTGCTTCGGGGCGGCCAAAAGATATTGTCCCAAATGATACCGACCGGGTGAGGGCTCCCTCCCCCATCCCGGTCCCTGGAGGTAAGAATATGAAAACTGCCCAGGCAGGGACCCTCGAGTCGATGGACTGCATCGTCACCGTTACCGAGACGGAAAAGGGGCGGGGCATATCCATCGCCATGGAGGGAGCGAGCATCGTCCGCTTCGGCGAGGCGATGTTGAAGGCGACAAAGGACACCCTGAAGGACCTGGGTGTCCGCGATATTTCCGTCTCCATCCAGGACAACGGGGCCGGCGACCTGGTACTGAAGGCCAGGGTCGAGGCGGCCGTGAGACGGTTTGCGGGGGTGAGGACCCCATGAGGCTGAGAAGGACCAAGCTGTATCTCCCCGGGAACAACCCGAACATGCTCCTCCGGGGACACCTCTTCGGCCCCGACGGCGTCATCCTGGACCTGGAGGACGCCGTGGCGATGAGCGAAAAGGACGCGGCCAGGATCCTCGTCAGGGATGTCCTGAAAAGGGGCGACTTCGGCGATTGCGAGGTCACTGTGAGGATCAACGGCATGGACACGGAGTACTGGAAGACCGACATCGAGACCGTCGTGCCCTGCGGTATCGACGGCATCCGCATACCCAAGGTGGAGGACCCCAAGGACATCGCCCTCATGGACGAGGCCCTATCCCAGATCGAGAGCAAGGCCAGGATACCGGTGGGCAGGACCCTGATCTTCTGCCTGCTCGAGACGGCCCTGGGCGTCTGGAGGGCCTTCGACATAGCCAGGGCCTCGAAAAGGGTGGCCGCCATCTGCCCCGGTGGGGAGGACCTCCGGGCGGACCTGAAGACGACCCGTTCCGAGAACAGCGAGGAGCTCATTGGCCCCAGGAGGATGATAGCCTTGGCCGCCCACGCCGCCGGCGTCGACGCCCTGGACACGGTCTACGCCGACATAACCGACGACGCGGGGTTGAGGCGGGAAACGGAGTGGGTCAAGCAGCTGGGCTTCCAGGGCAAAAGCGTCATACACCCGAACCAGATACCTGTGGTCCACGATGTCTTCACGCCGACGGCCAAGGAGATCGAACAGGCCAAAAAGATCGTCGAGGCCGCCGCTGAAGCCGCCGCCAGGGGGCTTGGGGCGGTCCAGGTCGACGGCAGGATGGTCGACAAGCCCGTGGTCAAGAGGGCGGAGTACACCCTCCAGCGGGCTGGTCTGAAAGCCGGAGGTGAGAAAGCATGACTATAAACGCCGCGGGACGCAATATTCCCGATACGATACCCGGTTACGGGGAGGTCCGGCACTTCAAGGGCCACGACAGGAGACCCCCCGAGGGGTGCCGGTTCGGCAAGAGGAACAGGGCCGCCTTCAACACCAGGAGGGACAAGACCCTGCCCGACCTCAAGGCGGCTATCAGCGCCTCGGGGCTCAAGAGCGGGATGACCGTGTCCTTCCACCACCACCTCCGCGACGGAGACTACGTGGTCAACGCCGTCATCGATGCCTGCGCCGAGATGGGCATCCGTGACCTGGTGATCTTCCCCACGGCCCTCTTCAAGGTCCACAAGCACTTGACGAAACATATCCAGAACGGGGTCATCCGCCAGATCATGGGCTCCGTCAACGGACCCATCGGGCAGCTCGCCTCGGAGGGCGGGTTCAGCGTCCCCGTCGTCCTGAGGAGCCACGGCGGACGCCCCAGGGCCGTGACCAGCGGCGACGTGGTCATCGACGTGGCCTTCATCGCCGCCCCCACGGCGGACAATTACGGCAACCTGACGGGGGCCGTCGGCAGGTCGGCCTGCGGGTCCCTGGGGTACGCCCACAGCGACGCCCACTACGCCCAGTGCGTGGTGGCCGTCACGGACAACCTGGTCAACTACCCGGCGCCCTGCATCCAGATCCCCCAGTTCTTCGTCGACTTCGTGGTCCCCGTTGACAAGATCGGGGACCCCGCCGGCATCGTCAGCGGCACCACCAGGGTGACCAGGGACCCCATGAGGCTTCTGATAGCCCGTAACGCCGCGAAACTGATCGAGGCAACCCCCTATTTCAAGGACGGCATTTCCTTCCAGACCGGGGCGGGGGGCATCTCCCTCGCCGTGGCGGCCTACGTCAGGGAAGCCATGCGGGAGCGGGGGATTAAGGGCAGTTTCGGGCTCGGGGGCATCACCGAGTTCTTCGTGGACATGATGAAGGAGGGGCTCTTCGAGAGGCTGCTGGACGTCCAGTCCTTCGACCTCGCCGCGGTGAAGTCCATCGCCGAGAACCCCAACCACGTGGAGATCTCGGCCGACTGGTACGCCAACCCCTGGAACGCGGGGTGCGCCGTCAACATGCTTGACACGGTGGTCCTCGGCGCTACCGAGGTGGACAGGGATTTCAACGTGAACGTCAACACCGAGGCCGACGGGGCGATGCTCCACGGTATCGGGGGGCACCAGGACACCGCCGCCGGGGCGCAGCTGACCATCATCACCACCCCGCTGCTCCGCGGGCGGATACCCTGCGCCGTCGACTCGGTCTACACCGTCAGCACGCCGGGCGAGGTGGTGGACGCCGTGGTAACGGAGTTCGGCGTGGCCGTCAACCCCAGGAGGCAGGACCTCATCGACGCCGCCCGGGAAGCCGGCGACGTCCCGCTGGTCACCATGGACGAACTGGTGGAAAAGGCCCAGGAATTGACAGGACCAATGACCCCCGTCGAGACGGAGGACCGGATCATCGGCGTCGTGGAATACCGCGACGGCACCGTCATCGACGTGGTGAAGCAGTTGAAGAAAAAGTAGCATCGTGGATCGTGAATCGTAATTCGTGAATCGAAAAAACAAAAAATACCGATCCTCGAAAGAACGGGATCATATTACTTCCCTAAGCCGCCATTTGGCGGCTTAGGGTTTCTTTTAAACCATTAAACACTGAAACAAAAACCCCTTCTGTTCTCGCTCCGGGTTTTTCCCGATCCACGCTTTTGTTTTAAATCCTCCCCACCCCGTAGTAGGAGAATCCCAGGGCTCTCACGCGCTCCGGCGAGAGCTGGTTCCGGCCGTCGAAGACCGCCGGGGCGGGCTTCATGGCGCCCTTGACCCTCTCCCAGTCGGGCCTGCGGAACTGGGGCCACTCCGTGACCAGGACGAGGGCGTCGGCCCCCTCGAGGGCCTCGTAGGAGTCGGCGCAGAAGGTCACCGAGCCGTCGTCGGGGAGCAGGGCCCTGGCCTTTTCCATGGCCACCGGGTCGTAGGCCCTCAATAGGGCGCCCCGTGACAAGAGGGCCCCTGCCAGGGCGAGGGAGGGCGCCTCCCTCATATCGTCGGTGTGGGGCTTGAAACTGAGCCCCCAGATGGCGAAGGTTCTCCCGCCCAGGTCCTCACCGAAGTGGCCCGTAATTTTTTCCAGGAAGAACCACCCCTGGGCCCTGTTGGCCTCCTCGACGGCCCTGAGGATGGCCAGGTCGACCCCCCTGGCCGAGGCGCTCCGGATGAGAGCCCGGACGTCCTTGGGGAAACAGGAGCCCCCGTAGCCAAGGCCGGCGTATAGGAAGGAGGAGCCGATCCTGCTGTCGGTGCCCATGCCGATGCGGACCTCTCCCACGTCGGCGCCGACCTTTTCGCAGAGGCGGGAGAGCTCGTTCATGAAGCTGATCCTAGTGGCGAGCATCGCGTTGGAGGCGTACTTGGTCATCTCCGCCGAGGGTATGGACATGGTGTAGAAACGGTCCTCCCTCATGACGAAGGGGGCGAAGAGCTCCCTGAGCTGCCTGTCGGTATCCTCCCGTTCGGTCCCTATTATGATCCTGTCGGGGCGGAGGCAGTCCTCCACGGCGGCACCCTCCTTGAGGAACTCGGGGCAGAAGGCCACGTCGAAGTCGAGGTTCCGCAGCTCCCGCTCGGCCAGTTTTTCCCCGATGATCCTCCTGATCTCGGCGGTGGTCCCCACGGGTATGGTCGACTTGGCGACGATGATCTTGGGGGTCTCCATGAGCCCGCCGACGCGGGAGGCGACGTCGAAGACATGGGTCAGGTCGGCGGAGCCGTCCCCCCGCGGGGGCGTGCCCACGGCGATAAAGACGAAGAGGCTGGGGCGGAGGGCCTCCCCCAGGTCTGTCGTGAAACGGAGGCGGCCTTCGGAGAGGTTCCTTTTGACCATGTCCTCGAGACCGGGCTCGTAGATGGAGACCTTACCCTCCTTCAGGCCCTCGATCTTGGAATGGTCAACGTCGACGCACCAGACGTCGTTGCCGTTCTCGGCGAGGCAGGCCCCCGTGACGAGGCCGACGTACCCGGTTCCGATGAGGCAGACTTTCATGGATATACCTCCAGGGGCGGGAATGGATTTAAAAACAAGGCGACAGGAGTCTGGCGTCAGGAAACAGGAAATCTAGAAACTAAGACAAAAGCAAAAGTGCGTAAGGTGAAAGACCAAAAGCAAGGCGGCAGGTCAAAGACGGCCCTCTCCGGTCCGTTCCCTACCTGCTTATGACAAGCACGCCCGACAGGATCAGGAAAACCCCGATCAGCCTCACGAGGGTGACCTGCTCTGCGAAGAAGATGGACGACACTCCCAGGACGAGTATGAAGACCAGCCCCGACATGACCGGGTAGGCGACCGACAGGTCCACCCTCGTCAGGGCCGCGCTCATGAACATGAAGGAGACGCCGAAGCAGACCACCCCCGTCACGGCCCAGGGGTTGCCTGCTATGCGGAACACGGCCGCGGCGAAGCCCCTCTCGAGCAGGTCCTGCTGGTGGCCGAAGCCGATCTTCATCATGCTGCTGGCCGTGGCGTTGAAAAGGGCGGAGCCCAGGATCATGATCATGCCGAGCCGGTCCATGGCGGAGCACCTCCCGCGGTTGGTAATTCATCGGTCTATACCGTTATAATAATCCATGTTCGCGCTCTTAGCGCCCCTGGTCTGAAGAACCCCGCTGGGGAGGCCGTGTCCCTTGTTCTCTTCTCATAGAAAGAACCTGCTGTTCCTCCTGGCCCTCATATCAATACTGTACCTCGTAGCCCTCGGGAGTCACGGTCTGCTCGACCCCGACGAGGGGCGGTACTCGGAGATCCCCAGGGAGATGCTCGAGAGCGGGGACTTCATCACCCCCCGCCTGAACTACGTGGCCTACTTCGAGAAGCCGGTCCTCCACTACTGGCTCACGGCCCTCTCCTTCAAGGTGCTGGGGCAGAACGAGTTCGCCGCCCGGTTCTTCCCGGCCTTCCTGGCCATGGCAGGGGTGATGATCACCTACTGGCTGGCGGACAGGATGAACGGCCCCAGGGCGGCCTTCCTGTCGGCCTGGGTCCTGGCCACCTCGCTGGTGTACTTCGCCGTGGGGCAGATCAACATCACCGATATGCCCCTTTCCTTCTTCATGACCCTGTCGATGGCCGGTTTCTGGATGGGCTACAGGCGGGACAGGAGGTACTTCACCCTGTTCTACCTGGGCATGGCCCTGGCCCTGTTGACCAAGGGCCTGGTGGGCGTGGTGCTGCCAGCGGGGGTAGCTTTCTGGTGGATCGTGCTGACCCGCAAATGGGAGGTCATCAGGGAGGCGCTCTATCTGCCGGGCCTGGCGCTCTTTTTCCTGGTGGCGGCGCCATGGTACGTCCTCGTCTGCCTTAAGAACCCGGATTTTTTCCACTTCTTCTTCATTCAGGAGCACTTCCTCCGTTACACGACCAGGATGCACGGCCGCTTCGAGCCCTGGTGGTGGTTCATCCCGATAATCATAGTGGGCTCCATCCCCTGGGCCGGTTTCCTCCCCGGGGCGATAAGCGCTTCGCTGCCCTCGTCGGCCTCCAGCCCGACCCGCCAGGACCGGGGGAGGATCTTCCTCCTGCTCTGGTTCGGCGTCATTTTCCTTTTCTTCTCCCTCTCCAGTTCCAAGCTTGTACCCTATATCGTGCCGGTGATGCCCCCCCTGGCCATCATGATGGGCAACTTCCTCGACCTCCACATGGACAGGGGCAAGAGCAGGCCCCTGGGGTTGGGGCTGCTCCTGAACAGCCTGGTGCTGGCGACCTTCGGGGTGGCGGCCGCCGCCTACCCTTTTCTCGACCAGCGGTACGGCAAGGAGCTGCTGCCCTTCGTGGCGCCCGTGGCGGCGGTGCTGATACTGCTGGTGATCCTCTCCTGGGCCTATTACCTTAAGGGGCAGTCCAGGAAGGTGGTGCTGGCCCTCTGCGTCTTCGCCTTTTTGAATATAGCGACCTTCAAGAATGTCTTCGGCTTCTACGACAGGATCATGAGCGCCAGGGACCTGGCATCGGCCATAAAGAGCCAGGCCCGTCCGGAGGACGTGGTCGTCCAGTACCGGGATTACGACCAGGGGCTCCCCTTCTACCTGAAGAGAAGGATCGTCCTGGTGGACTGGCGGGGCGAACTGGAGTTCGGCTCCGAGCGGGGCGACCAGTCCGACTGGTTCCTCGACCAGGAAGGGTTCCTCCGGCGATACTGGACCTCGGGCCAGAGGGTCCTGCTGGTGATGAGGGACGAACAGGACACCGCCTTTCTAGAGGAGACCGGGACCATACCGATGGTCCTGGGGCGGGTCGGGGATAAAATGCTGGTCACAAACAAGGGAGATGAACCGTGACGATGAGAGAGACCTTCCTTCCTTTCGCGAAACCTGATATCAGCGAGGAAGCCATAGCCGACGTGGCGGATTCGTTGAGGTCGGGGTGGATAACCACCGGGCCCAAGGCGTTGAAGTTCGAGAAGTCCTTCGGGGAATACCTCGGCGTGCCCTACGCGCTGGCGGTGAACTCGGCCACGGCGGGTCTTCACCTGTCGCTGCTCGCCTTCGGCATCGGGCCTGGCGACGAGGTCATAACGACGCCCATGACCTTCGCCGCGACGGCCAACACGGTGATCCTGACCGGCGCCAGGCCCGTGCTGGCCGATATCAACCCGGTGACGTTCAACATCAGGCCCGAACTGGTGAAGAAGGCCCTCACCCCGAGGACGAAGGCCCTCATCCCGGTGCATTTCGCGGGGCGCCCCTGCGAAATGGAGGCCCTCGAGGAGATCGCCGAGAAGAACGGCCTCGTCATCATCGAGGACGCCGCCCACGCCCTGGGGGCGTCCCGCCGGGGGAGGTCCATCGGCTCCCCGGCGCGGCAAAGGCAGGCCGCCGTCTTCAGCTTCCACCCGACGAAGAACATCACCACCGGGGAGGGGGGCATGGTCTGCACCGCCTGCGAGGACGCAGCCGAGAGGGTCTCCGTCCTCAGGCAGCACGGGATGAGCAAGGGTGCCTGGAACCGCTACGCCGCCACGGGGACCCCCCACTACGACCTGCTCTTCCCGGGCCTGAAGTACAACATGCTCGACATCCAGGCCGCCATCGGGAACGACCAGCTGACCCGGCTGGCTTCCTTCAACGCCCGGAGGCGGGAGATAGTGAGCATGTACAGGAAGGGGCTGGAGGGCCTGCCGGGCCTCGCCCTGCCACCCGAACCCGCCCAGGGGGACGTCCACTCCTGGCACATCCTCACCCCCCTCATCGATATCGGCTACCTAGGCTTCTCCCGGGACGAGTTCATGGCCAGGATGAGGGAGTTGAACATCGGGACGGCCCTCCACTACCAGGCGCTGCACCTCTTCTCCTACTACGGGAGGGAGTACGGCTGGAAGAGGGGCGACTTCCCCGGCGCGGAGTTCGTCAGCGACAGGATAGTGTCGATACCGCTCTTCCCGGCCATGACCGACGGCGACGTGGCCGACGTGATCGAGGCGATCCGGCGGGTCTGCGGGAGGTGAGAGTGTCCTTGGAGAAGGCATCCCTGGACGTTTCGGTGGTGATACCCGTCTTCAACGAGGAGGAGTCCCTCCCCGGCCTTTTCGAAAGGCTTTTCCCCGTAATGGAGGGACTGGGCAAGAGTTGGGAGGTGGTCTTCGTCAACGACGGGAGCAGGGACCGCTCCCTGGCCCTGTTGCTAGGCGAGGTCGACCGGCACCCCGGCTCCGTCAGGGTGGTGGACTTCAACGGCAACTTCGGTCAGCACATGGCCATCATGGCGGGTTTTTCCGTATCGAGGGGCAACGCCGTGGTGACCATGGACGCCGACCTGCAGAACCCACCCGAGGAGATACCCCGGCTGCTGGAGAGGATGGACGCCGGCTTCGACGTGGTGGGGACCATCCGGTCCACCAGGAAGGACCCCCTCTTCAGGAAGTTCGCCTCGAAGGTCGTCAACAGGATCACCAACAGGATAACGGGGCTGAACCTCCACGACTACGGCTGCATGCTACGGGCCTATAGCCGGCGGGTGGTGGACCTCATCAACAGCTGCCCCGAGTCGACCACCTTCATTCCGGCCCTGGCCCAGAAGTTCGCCCTCAACCCGACGGAGATAGAGGTGGGACACTCCGAGAGGGAGCTGGGGACCTCGAAGTACAGTCTCTTCAGGCTCATCAGGCTCAACTTCGACCTGATGACGGGCTTTTCCCTGGTGCCGCTCCAGGCCGTCACGATGCTGGGGCTCCTGATCGCGGGGCTGAGCTTCGTCTTCTCCATCTACATGGTCCTGAGGAGGCTCTTCGTGGGGCCCGAGGCGGAAGGCCTTTTCACCCTGATGACGATAAACTTCTTCCTGATGGGGGTCACCATGTTCTGCGTCGGCATCGCCGGGGAGTACATCGGCCGGATCTTCCAGGAGATACGCAAACGGCCCCGGTTCCTGGTGAACAGGATCTACGGTGATGAGGAAGAGTGAAAGGCCGAGGACCGTCGTCTTCGCTTACAGCGAGGTGGGGCACCGGTGCCTCAGAGCGCTGATGGGCCTGAGGGCCGATATTAGGGGCGTCTTCACCTACGAGGACGACAGGAACGAGAACACCTGGTTCAGCTCCGTGAAGGACCTGGCCATGGCGGGCGGCATACCCGTCTTCACCCCCCGCGGCCTCGGCGACGCTGGCGCAGCGGCCCTCGTGGAGGGCCTGAAGCCGGAGGTGCTTTTCTCCTTCTATTACCGCGACCTCATCCCGGCGGACATCCTCGCCATGCCGCGCCTGGGGGCCTTCAACATGCACGGCTCCCTGCTGCCCAGGTACCGGGGGAGAGCCTGTGTGAACTGGGCCATAATCCACGGTGAGACCGAGACGGGGGCCACCCTCCACTGGATGACGCCCCGCCCCGACGAGGGGGATATCGTCGACCAGGAGAGGGTCCCCATCGGGGAGAGGGACACCGCCCTGGAGGTGATGCTCAAGGTGGCCGATGCCGCCGAGAAGGTGCTCACCCGGAGCCTCCCCCTCATCGAGGCCGGGAAGGCCCCCAGGATACCCCAGGACGAGTCGAAGGCCACCTACTTCGGTGGGAGGAGGCCCGAGGACGGGCTCATCGACTGGAGCGCGCCGGCGAGGGACATCTGCAACCTGGTGAGGGCCGTCACGCACCCTTACCCAGGCGCCTTCACCTTCCTGGACGGGAGGAAGGTCTTCATCTGGAAGGCGACCCCCCTTGACGAATGGACCGGGGCCGCCTCGGGCACGGTAGTGGGGCGGGACCCGCTGGTCATAGCCGCGGGCAAGGGGGCGGTAAGGGTGGAGGAATGGGAACAAAAGCCGTAAATCGTGAATCGTGAATCGGGAATCGAAGGGACAAAACACGTCAATCGTTAATCGTAAATCGGGAATCGAAGGGACAAGGGCCGTGAATCGTAAGGTCAAAAGCGTAAACGGCAATAGCAAACTTCAAAACCAGGGCAAAGGTGAAAGGTATGGGTTCTGCTTTTTCGTCTCATCTAACGCCTCACGCTCTTAAGGTTTTGCCTTGCCCTTTCGATTCACGACTCGTATATTCTTTCGTCGGTTCTAAAATGAACCCTGTAAGGCAGTAGGTTTCGGGACGGCGAAGACCGATTTGCGACTGAGGCCCTAGAGCCTGTTCGTGAGATAGGTCTAGTCGTTCCCACCGAGAACGGACGGTATGCTTGGGGCCCGGTAAGCCCGCATTTACGAGGCCGTTCCCTGGGAACAATGCCGTCCCGACAAACCAACTGTAGCATTTCCTACGGGGG
>ERZ1026800.208-NODE-208-length-54629-cov-4.797182_pt1 | contig 54629 bp, 40 predicted proteins | sample MGYA00520873_ERZ1026800 | MGnify/ENA primary metagenome ERZ1026800 (study PRJEB33270, sample SAMEA104284475) | anaerobic digester metagenome | biome: Anaerobic digester microbiome; feature: mesophilic sludge digester; material: Anaerobic digester biomass | place...
TTAACAATTATCCGTTAGGGCACGAGCCACACAAACAGCACTACTCGAACAACTCACACGACCTGCAAGACCTGCACGACTTGCATGACCTGCAAGACCGCGACCGAAGGGAGCAAGACCGCAAGACCGCAAGACAATGTATAATGTATTATAGGCGATGGATTATAGGCGATGTATAAACAATTAGCAATTGGCAATTAGCAATTAACAATTATCCGTTAGGGCACGAGCCACACAAACAGCACTACTCGAACAACTCACACGACCTGCAAGACCTGCACGACTTGCATGACCTGCAAGACCGCGACCGAAGGGAGCAAGACCGCAAGACAATGTATCATGTATTATAGGCGATGTATTATAGGCGATGTGCCGCATTGGAAGAGACCGCAAGACTGCAAGACCGCAAGACCGCAAGACCTGCGCCCTGAGCCCTGTGCTTTTGCCGCGTGCCGCTCGCCGCAAGCCGTTCTTCCGCCCTGTGCCCTGTGCCCTGAGCCCTGCGCTTTAATGCCTTACATCTTATTCTAAAAGCTTTTTTGGTCATAATAGACAAAGTGATTAATTTTGTAAAAGATTCCGGTTTTTTCGGGGTCACGGAGGATGATTTGCTGAACCCGCATAAGAATCAACCAGGCCCGGTTACGGTAGAAGATAAAACAGTGACCAAAAAAAGTTGATTGAACAGCTTGAGAATGAAAATAATTACGTGATTTACAAAATGCCCGTTGCTATGCTGAAAGAAATTTTTGGATTTCTTTCAGCAAAACATCGCGACCAAATGATTTAGAATATGAGACTACAGATAATACAGGATAGCAAAGGCAATGCCACCGGGGTTTATATCCCCATCAACGAATGGAAGGAGCTTAAGAAACAGTACAAGGATCTGGAAGCCCTGGAATATGAAGAACCTACCAAAGAACAGATTTTACTGGAACTCAAAGAAGCAGTAAACGAACTAAAACTGGTGGAGCAGGGTAAATTGAAAGCACGTCCTGCAAAAGAGCTTCTGGATGAGTTATAGTATTTCTTCCATACCGCTTTTTGACAAGCAGGCAAAACGACTGGCCAAAAAATACCCTTCGCTTAAAAAAGACCTGGCCGGGCTTATCGATAAACTCACAAATGAACCTAAACAAGGAACTGCTCTCGGCAATAGCTTTTATAAAATCCGTCTGGCAATTTCTTCAAAAGAAAAAGGGAAATCAGGTGGCGCTAGGGTAGTTACATACGTGAAAGTAGCTCACAATATAGTTTACCTTACTTCCATTTTCGACAAATCCGACAAAAGTACCATCACCGATAAGGAACTCGAACAGATATTCAAACTGATTCCATAAATCTGACCCATTATTGTATTGAGTAGCGGGAAGAACGTTATGCGGTACGCGGTTAAAAGGTGAAAGGTGAAAGGTGAAAAGAACGGCGTGCGGCTAGCAGCACAAATGACAGTTGAAAGTGAAAAGTGAAAAGCTCAGAGCGTCCAGCGTTTAGCTACAACGTTTAATACAATCAATAGCCTCATTGTAAGAGACTTGCAGGACTTGCAAGACAATGTATCATGTATTATAGGCGATGTGCCGCATTGGAAGAGACCCGCAAGACTGCAAGACCGCAAGACCGCAAGACCGCAAGACAATGTATCATGTATTATAGGCGATGTATTATAGGCGATAGATTATAGGCGATGTGCCGCATTAGAAGAGACCGCAAGACCCTGAGCCCTGAGCCCTGTGCTTTTGCCGCGTGCCGCTCGCCGCCAGCCGTTCCTCCGCCCTGTGCTCTGTGCTCTGAGCCCTGCCGCCTAATTGGCAAAAGCAACTTCTTTTCCGCTAAGCCTTATCCTTCCGCTGACGACATTCGTGAACTGAGGATCGAGATAACCGCTGAATCCGGGCTGTTTTCCGCCGACCGTGATTGAAAAGTATCCCGGTTCAATCACTCTCTTGTTCTTCTTGTTGATGATTGAAAACTGTCGCGGTTCGAGACTGAACTCAACAATTTTGCTTTCACCGGGTTTAAGGCTGATCCTGGAGAAGCCCTCAAGCTGCCTTACCGGTCTGGGGGTTGTTGCCTTCTCGTCGGTCAGGTAGAGCTGTACTACCTCGTCACCTTCCACTTTGCCGGTATTGGTAACTTTTACTTTCACGCTGATCTTTTCTCCGGCAACAGCCTTCTCGGGAAGCGACAGATCACTGTAGCTGAATGTAGTGTAGCTCAGACCATAGCCGAAAGGATACAATGGTTCTTTCAGGAAATACCTGTAGGTTTTTCCTGTCATGTTGTAATTCTCGAATTCGGGTATCTGATCGATTGACTTGTAGTATGTCACGGGCAGTCGGCCGGCAGGATTGTAATCACCGAAGATGACATCGGCAACAGCATTACCAGCCTGTTGTCCTCCGTAACCTGCAAGCAATATAGCGGCAGCTTTTTCCTGAGCATTGTTTATTGCAATTGCCCCTCCGTTGGTAAGAACCACTATTACAGGCTTGCCTGTGGCAACAATGGCATCGAGAAGTTTCTCCTGGGCTTCAGGAAGCCTGATGTCCGTCCTGTCACCGCCGCTGAATCCTTCGATCTTGATAGGCATTTCCTCTCCTTCGAGCCTTTGCGATAGACCAAGCACCAGCACAACTGCATCGGCCCGACCGGCTGCTGAAACAGCCTCCTGAAGCATATCCTCGCGGGGCTGGCTCCAGAGAAGCTTAATATCGGCATCGCCTGCATAATTCTTGTAAAACACTTCAATCTTGTATTTCCGGCCGGCCACAAGCTCAGTCTGGAACTCCTTATGAAAGGCGTGATGTTCGCTCCTGTCCGAAAGGACCTTCTTGCCTTCGAAATGTATCTCATAAGCCGACGATCCCCAACTGCCGATTGCATACGAACCGCTCTCGGGAGGAACAAGGTATGTAGTCCATTTAACCCCGAAATCATCGTCCGGCAGATCCTGCGAAGGCGAAAAATGCTCCCAGTAAAAATCTATCTGGTCGTCCCTGCGCGTAAAGACAGGTTCTCCCTTCATATCCCTGTTGTTGTAGTATTCTCCAAGTGCGCCCTGTCTTCCGTCGGGAGCCTGCAGGTATCGCGAAGGAATGACGGTGAGATTGTGAACGCCTTCCGCCAGGTCGCTTCCCTCGGCGTAAATCACCTCGGTTTCAGGCTCCAGCTTGTTCCTTATTCCCCTGAGTATGGTAACCGGATCTTTTGGGATTCCATTGTAGTTCCCGATCAGGGCTTCGAAATTATCTGCATTGGGCCCGATAACGGCAATGGTCTTTAGCGTTTTGGCTAGGGGAAGAATATTGTTGTCATTCTTGAGAAGCACTATTGATTCGCAGGCTGCCTTCCGGGCAAGTGTATTATTGTAATCGGAACAATTGACAAAGAAAGGAATGCCGGCATAAGGAACAATTTCGTCAGGATCGAACATCCCAAGCCTGAAGCGCGCTGTAAAGACTCTCTTTGCCGCAAGGGTAATTTCATCTTCCGTGATCAGCCCTCTTTCAACGGCTGCAACAAGGTTTTTGTAATCATATCCGCACTCCAGGTCGGTACCTGCCCTTACTGCCTGGGCAGCCGCCTGAGCAGGATCAGCGGCATAGTTGGTGAACTTGTAGAAATCGGATATTGCCCAGCAGTCTGAAACGATATATCCCTTGAAACCCCACTCGTTCCTGAGTATTCCGTAGAGAACCGGATTCGCACAGCAGGGATGATCGCGGAACATGTTGTAGGCTCCCATCACCGAATACGCGCCTCCATCAACAATTAAAGTCCTGAAAGCAGGAAGATAGGTTTCCCTCAGATCCACTTCGCTTACATTTGCATTGAACTCGTGACGTAGCGGCTCCGGACCCGAATGCACCGCGTAATGCTTTGCAGTTGCCACAGTTTTAAGGTATCTCGGATCGTCACCCTGCAAACCTTTTACAAACTGCAGACCCATACGGCCGGTAAGATAGGGATCCTCTCCATAGGTCTCATGGCCCCTGCCCCACCTTGGATCCCTGAAAATGTTGATATTGGGCGACCAGAAAGTGAGGCCCTGGTAAATCCCGGTCTTGCCCCTCCTTTGAAACTCATGGTATTTTGCCCTGGCCTCATCCGAAATAGCATTGGCTACATTGAACATAAGACCTTCATCCCAGGAATTGGCAATGGTTATCGACTGGGGAAAGACAGTGGCAAACCCGGCACGCGCAACCCCGTGCAAGGCTTCGTTCCACCAGTTGTAAGAGGGAATCCCAAGACGCGGAATCGCGGGTGCAGTGTAAACAAGCTGATCAGCCTTCTCCTTGAGAGTAAGCCGCGATACAAGATCGTTTACACGCTGCTCCTCATCCAAAGAAGGATCCCTGAAAGGAAAGGAATAATCTCCCTGCTGAGCTTCAACAGGACAGAAAAAGCCCATTAGAAAAACGGCAAGCATAACCCGAACTAACTTTTTCATAATAATAGCAGATAATATAATTTTGATTCTCATTACTCTTTCATGAAGGCTCAGGGCGCAGGGCTCAGAGTACAGGGCACAGGGCACAGGGCACAGAGCACGGGGCACAGGGCACGGGGCTCAGAGCGCAGAGCACAGGGCACAGAGCACGGGGCGCAGAGCACAGGGCACGGGGCTCAGAGCGCAGAGCACAGGGCACAGAGCACAGGGCACGGGGCGCAGAGCACGGGGCAAACCAAGAGAAATACCGTGCACCGATCTTTCCTTGTGCCGTTCCCATTGAAACCATTTAAGTGTCATAATTGTTCATTGTTCATTGCTCATTGCTCATTGCTCATTGCTCATTGTTCATTGCTCATTGCTCATTGCTCATTGCTCATTGTTCATTGCTCATTGCTCATTGCTCATTGCTCATTGCTCATTGTTCATTGCTCATTGCTCATTGCTCATTGCTCATTGCTAATTGTTAATTGCTAATTGTTAATTGCTAATTGCTAATTGATTCTCAACGCAATATCAGTCATATACAAAGGGCTGTTAAGCATAAGCCAGCCACCCTGATGACCTCGTATTTCATTCACAGTCTGTCCTCCGGTAGTGGTATTGACCCAGGTAAAGCGGTGCGACCCTGCCGGGAGATTTATTTCCAACAAGGCGCTTGTCCCCGGAGTTTCATTCCCGTCAAGGTAGAACACCATGGTCCGGCGATCATCCGAAAGGCCCCTGACCGAAACCTTTTCCTGCCCTATAATCCTTGCAACTCCGTCTGGCACAGGTTTCATGTCAATAAAATCAAGCTGCTTCATGAATCCGGCAAGTATCCCGAGCTGATCGCGCAGCGCCCTGCCCCCACCGCCCGGCTGGTCTTTCTGCACGGCAAAGGTCCCATCCTCGGCTCCGACAGTAAATGAATAATCAAGGTGATTGAACAAAGCACCTCCGGCAAGAATGAAATTCCAGGCTTCCTTCCGGTATATTTCATCGTCTGTCCCGTTAAATCCGGTCTCATTGTCTCCTATGGGAAAATCAAGATGATAATTCATACCGACAGCCACAGGCGGTGCTGCATAATGAAAGTTATAAACCGATACTCCCTCCCTGGGTTGTGAGACCTTCTTTTTGAGGTTTGCCACATTGTGCGAAATAAGATGCCTGGGCTCCATATCCTTCTCTGCATCGACAACGATCCGGGTCATATGATCCTCCCATTGCCTCAGGGCAAGGGTATCACCAAAATATGGCTCATTGCAGATCTCATAATAGAGATTACCGAAATCCCTTAGCTCCTCAACGATCTTCCTGACCATCATTTCCTGGATCTCAAGCAATTCCGGATGCTTCAGCGACAACACTTCCCTGTGGTCGGTTACTTTCGGAGTGCCGTTTACATTATTCGAGTAATGAAGCGGCGACAGCTTCCACTGCAGCGTATCATAGAAATTTGAAAACAGGTCGAGTTCGACCACGATATCCCTTTTGGCTGCTTCCGCGACAAAGTCCTTCAACCGGTTGAAATACTCCGGATCCCAGCTGTCGAGATCAAACTTGTTTCCTCCCGCCGCGTAACCCGGCTCGTTACTTCTGGCCCATGGACAAATAAACCTTCCCGAATCAGGGGCAAGGGTATTCCCGCGTATCCCGAATGCTCCCTTTGGTTCTACATAAATACCTGAGAATGTTCGTGTAACATTTAGTCCACGGGCAGCAAGCTCATCAAAATACTTTACATAATCAAAATCAAGATTCAACACGGCACCATAGTGCTCGGTCGATCCTGTGAGTATGACGGGCTTTCCCCTGAACATGAAGTAATGAGGATTATCAGGATGCACCGACAAAAATTCTCCCTTTTGGGATGAAGAACTGCAGGAAAAAAACAGACAGACTGAAAAAAACCAGCCTGCAAGGTTTAATACTTTCAGATCCATTAATCTATCAGCTTTATGAACTCTCATGTTGCCGGCTCAAGCCACCGGAAGGCGCCTAAACAACAGGCAGCTTCCACGGAGCCCTGTAATCGGGAACCAGGTAACTGTTCGCCTCGGTATCGTTGGTGAACCTGGTACCGTCCCAGACAAGCTTCTTGCCCGTGCGATAGGCTATGTTGCCAAGAGCGGAAAATTTGGCTATGTGAGCGCCAATTTCTATGTCGGCATTCGTCTTCGGATTCCGGCTCGCAATACACTCGAGATGATTCTTTACATGATTACTCAGACCCTGGTTGCTTCCTCTTTTCAGGGGCACTGCTTCCATCCTGATCTTGCCGTTTACCCTTTCGGGAATCACTTCCCAGCCTGCCCTGTCAACAACAAGAGTTCCGTTCTCACCCACAAATCCCAGTCCGTGGTTTCTTCCGTATGCACCATCATCGATCCCTATGGCATGATCCCACAGAACATTGAAACTGTCAAATTCATAGATGGCCTGAAGGCTATCGGGGGTTTCACAGGCATCATCAGGGTAACCGTATTTGCCTCCCATTGCCATTATCGACTTCGGCGCGGTTACATTCATTGCAAACAGTGCATAATCGAGAAGATGCACGCCCCAATCGGTCATCAGGCCGCCGGCATAATCCCAGAACCATCTGAATGTGAAGTGAAAGCGATTCCGGTTAAAAGCTCTTGACGGGGCGGGGCCTAACCACATATCGTAGTCAACTCCTTCCGGAACAGGCTCATCGGCAAGCACGGGAATAGTCGGGCACCAACCCTGGTATGAAAAGACTCTTACCAGCCTTATCTTGCCAAGTTTTCCCGACTTGACAAAATCGACTGCATCCTGCCAGTGCGGATCGCTTCTCTGCCACTGACCCACCTGAACGATACTCTTGTATTTTTTAGCAGCCTTTACCATCAGGTTGCATTCCTCGATGGTCCTGCCAATAGGTTTTTCAACATATACATCCTTTCCTGCCTCGCATGCCGCAACCATCTGGAGGCAATGCCAGTGATCGGGGGTTCCGATTATAACCAGATCGACATCCTTATTGTCAATGACCCTCCTCCAGTCCTTGTAAAGACCGGCAGGCTTTGCTCCCCTTATCTTCTCAACATTGCCGGCCCTCCTCCGGAGCACAGCATCATCGATGTCGCACAGGGCTATACATTCCGTCACGGGATTTTCAAGATAGGCGCTGAGATTACTCCAGCCCTGACCGTTGCAGCCTATCAGGCCGATTTTAACCTTGTCACTCGGAGCCACAGGCTTTCCGAATCCAGTCAGGACAGGTGCGATTGCCAGGCCCGCGGCCGTAAAAGCGCTATTTTTAAGAAAAGTACGTCGAGTTGTCATATTATTCATGTTTAATCATTTGCATTTCTTACAGAACCGAGAACCTGTAGATGGTCCTGGTTTTATAGGTCTCCCCCGGATTCAGAACAGTGGTGGGAAAATCAGGATGATTGGGGCTGTCGGGAAAATGCCCTGATTCAAGACAAAATCCCGTCCTGAATTCATAAACCACTCCCCCGTGTCCGGTCTCGGTACCATCCAGAAAATTGCCACCATAGAACTGAAGGCCGGGCTGATCGGTTATCACCTCAAGTACCCTGCCTGAGAGTGACTCATATACCATGGCATCAACTTCCTCAACATTGTCGAGAACATAATTGTGATCATAGCCATTCCCGAGAATAAGCTGATCGTATGGTTCCTCAAGCCTCGAATCAATCATGGTAGGCTTTGTGAAATCAAAGGGAGTGCCTGCAACCGGACGTATTTCCCCGGTCGGTATCATGAACGAGTCGACGGGAGTGAAGGCCGATGCCTTTATGGTAAGAATATGATCGTTGATATCATCCAAACCGGCGCCGTGAAGGTTGAAATATGCATGATTGGTAAGGTTGATAACAGTTTTCTTGTCGGTGGTGGCCTTGTAATCCATAATTATTTCATTGTCGTCGGTCCAGGTATAAATGACCTCAGCATCCACATTGCCGGGAAATCCCATCTCCATATCCGGACTCCTGTAAGTGAATTTAACTGCAGGATATTCGTTCCCTTTCAGTATTTCCGTGTTCCAGACCACGCTGTGCCATCCTTTGGGGCCTCCGTGAAGCGTATTCGGACCATTGTTCTGAGGAAGTACATATTCGACACCGTCGAGAGTGAATTTACCGCCGGCAATCCTGTTGGCATATCTCCCCACGGTGGAACCGAACGACATATCTCCATTCAGGGTCCCCTCAAAGGTATCGTATCCGAATGTGATGTTTTCCCTTTTACCTTTCCTGTCGGGCACTTCAATCCAGTTAATTTTGGCACCGTAATTTGTCAGTTTGATCACGTTTCCGTTCCGGTTTGTAAGGGTAAGGAGAAATACGTCCTTGCCTTCATGATTCCCGAAAACTTCCTGTCTTACATTCTTCGACGAGCTTCCGCAACCGGTAAAAAACGCCAGCGATACAAGCGCCAGCATTGTCAGTAAAAAATTCCTTTCCATACAGTATTAAGTTTTATTTTCTTTTAGCTTTTAAAAATACGCAATTTGAATTCAATTTCCCTCACCTGAACGGAACTGATTCACGGAAAAAGCGGATTTGGCGAACAATATCCTGATTCTCCTGCTTCAGGTTCCAGGTTTCAAGCTGCAGGCTGAAACAGGATATACAAAAAAAGCTGATCCTGATTTTCATCCTTTTGTTTATTTCATATTTCATTCAGCCTTGAAAACCCTGTAACTATGGGGTTTAATGGTGATTTCAAAAGTTTCGCCCTCGCTCCTGTCACGACCCCAGACCATACTCGCTGTTTTCCCGGATGAAGTTATTACCTCTCCTGAAATCAAATCTGTGATCTTAGTCACACCCGGGCCTGCAATCACTTTTATTTTAGACTCAGAAGGCAGAAATGATTCGGTAATAAAAGTGTTGTTGTCGTAGGCAAACAGACTTATCATTGAAGGTCCCTGGATACGGAATTTCATATCGGGACTCAGGACTTCCCTGATCCTGTTGAGAACTCCTTCGGGAAGTTCATACAAATCGCCAAATGAATCGGGGATAGTAAGAACGAACATTGAAGCATTACCATACCTTCCCTGGTGAAGCAATGGCCACCCTACCGGGCCTCCGAGCGCTTCAATATCTGTCCAGGAATCATTTGTAAGATACATTATCTGCGGGATCAAAATTTCTTTTGAAGCCTTGTTGGCCGATCCGAACATACCGGCCGAGAAATCCCTGACAAGGGCTTTCCTGTCGGTATATTCCAGTTCAATTATATCCTCGATGCCTTTCCCGCTGAGAGCCCTGAGAAGTCCCGAAGTGATCGTGACATCCTTGCCTGCAATAAGCCTTGCCTTGATCTTTTTAACTATGTCCGGATCAAATTTGGCCGACTCGGTAAGAATTATCATACCCGGATCATTTGGAAACTCAGGCTTCAGATCCATAGGAAGTCCTATCATGCCCAGGTAGTTGTGAAGAAAATCCTCGCCGGTAGAATGGTAAGGCCTGTAGCCCTGAATACCCACGGGCTTTCCAAGACTTCCAAGAAATTCATCCACCTTTTCGAATGTCCAGCCTGCTGCCCGAGCCACCGTTGACGGCTTAACTTCCTTTCCTTTTACCATATATGGTTTTATCATATCATCATAGTCGAAGCTCGGTTTCTGATCCTGCCACTCAGCCCGGTCAGCCGGACGAATGGCCCGCTGCATCTGCCTGAAATCGAAAAGGGTTATCTCGGGAGCCTTTGCAAAAAGGGTAAGCCATAACTGCTCTGCATACCTGTCCATATAGGTCATGCCTCCGGTATCAACCCATCCTCCCCCGTTTCCGCCCGGCTTGATGTTCTCAAAATACCTGAATATCTGATATCCCAGGTAAGCCTGTAGATGTTGCCCGGGAGCATTGGCATTTCTGGTCTCAGTACCGGTATAAATACCGTCAAAGATCGGCGGCTCCGTCTCAAGATTGAACCCAAGTCCCTGAAAATGTTCATACCAGTTGGGATACTTGACAACCATTTTTACCTTCGGATTTACAGCCTTTGCCGGACCAAGGATCAGGTTATGAGCAGCTTCCGTCATCTGTTTCAACCTGAAACTTGTCCAGCTCATTTCCCCCTTGTCACGGATGCACAATTCGCACTTACAGTCGGTGAAAAAGAAATCATCGAGAATAATCTCGTCAAAATGCCTTGCGGTGAGTTCAATTATCTCCTTCACCTTCCTGCGATGTTCCGGATTGGAATAACAGTAAGTCTCAAACCTGTTCATCTCACTTACAGTCAGAGTAATTCCTCCGGCTGTCTCCACTCCCCTGCTGTGAAAGAACTTCTTTACTTTCTCCAGTGTCTTTTCATCAACAATTACCATGTCGCGGTGCGTCTCGAGATATATCTTGTCGACATGGACCTGGTTTGAAATCATGTCCCAGATCGGTTCAAGCCACTTCAGATCGTCCATTTGCCTTACCTCATAGGAACGGGCATAAACCGACACTTTGAAATTGCCATATCCCTTTTCAATCTGTGAAAAGGTGACATTAAATCCAGGAATTAAAAACAGAAATGAAAACAGAAATACTTTTTTCATCTTTTTAATTTTTTATGAATCACAATAGCATTGAAATGACATCTCGCGATATTGCTTACTTCATCAGATTCAAGCTGTATGAGAATGTAACGGGAGCGAGATTAACCATGTACTGAGGCTGTGGTCTCGGACCGCAGCTCCCGGAGCCAACTCCAAGAGTAAGGTGACTGATACATAAAACCGTCGCATTACTTTCGGGCAGATCAATCCTGTATTCAACCTTATCCATCTGCTCGTCGCTGTACGGAAGAGCCGTGAACTGGAGAAGGGATGAGACGTATTCAGCTGTTATTCCCCTTCCACTTGTATTCATCACTTTCACCCACCTGACATCCTCGTGGTTGCCTGCATCCATCGGCTTTTCGTAAGGTGTCATCAATTCCCTTACAGTGGCTTTATAAATTCCCACATCAAATCCGCGCTTCCTGTCGGAATAATTTTCCATCGGTCCGCGACCATAATACTCAACCTGGTCATACTGCCTGTCGAGGAACATCCTTACTCCTATCCTGCCTGCAACAAGAGTAGGATTGCTTGAGCTGACACTGTTTTCGGCTTTAATGACTCCATTGCCCGAAATTGTGTAAACAACATCATGATCTACCGTGAACCCGTTTTTGCCCTCCCCGGTAAGCTTAACTGAAATAGTGACATCAGATGGCGAAGTCCGGGCGGACGTTATTTCCTTAACCGTCCATGTAAGCTCCTTGATACCAGCATTTGTCCATGCCCTGTCGGCATACATGTCGTCGTTGCGGTGAGGAGCCCTCCAGAGATGAAGCCTGGGACCTCCGTCCGGAAGAAGAATATTCACCCCGTTCTTTCCCATCCCCGAGAAAGTACCCGATTCCTTGTCAAAAACAAGGGAAAAGCCATTACCGCTGAGAGTGATTGCCTTTTCATCCTGGGTCATTGTGACAGGACCTGCCGGTTTGGCTTCTGCAGCAACAGGTGATTTCACAGGAAGCAAGAACTGGTGGGATGCTATTTCGTACCCCCTGGCTGCCCAGATTTCGTCTTTTGAAAGTTTGAATGAGATGCGAAGAAAATACTCAGCCCCAGGTTTCGGATCTGATATCTCAAATGGTATCCTGAGGGAGGTCTCTTTCCCCGGTTTAAGGTCAGGAGATGTGAATTTACCTGAACCGATAAGCGTACCGTTCTCGGAAAGTGTCCACGATGCATCAAAATCCTTCAGGCTGATGAACTGATATTTGTTTTTTATTTTTATTGTTCCTGCAGCCAGATCCTCTTCCGTAATCCCTATCCACTGGTAGGCCTTCTTCATCTCGGGATAATGGGGTTTGAGCGATCTATCGGAAGCAACCACCCCCTTGTGAATAAAATATTTGTCGTTCGGGAATTCACCGAATCCTCCTCCGAAGGCAAGGATAACCCTGTCGGGATCGCGCCTGTTCCATATCCCCTGATCCTGCCATTCCCAGATGGCGCCGCCCAATATCGATTCGTATTTGTCGAACACATCATTGTATTCGCCTATGGCTCCCATTGAATTGAACATCGCATGGGCGTATTCGCACATATAGAAGGGCTTTGTGTAAGCAGTGTCAGTCAGCGCAATTGTTTCCACCTGCGGAATGTTGGTGTACATCCGGCTGTCGATGTCGGCAGGATTCATCCTGCCTATTCCAAATCCTTCATAATGAACCGGCCGTGTCCCGTCAATCTCCTTAATCGCGGCCATGGCAGCCCTGAAATTCGAGCCTCCTCTCCCGTTCTCATTGCCAAGCGACCAGATTATGACGGACGGATGATTCTTGAAATTCTCAGTATTGGCCACATTCCTGTCGATGATTGCAGCTTTCATCCTTGGTTCCTCATCAAACTTTCCCGAATTGCCATGACATTCAACATTGGCCTCGGCAACAAGCCAGACACCCCATTCATCGCAGAGCTCATACCATAGCGGATCGTCAGAATAATGACTGGTTCTGACATGATTGCAGTTGCCCTGCTTAATAAGCTCAAGATCGCGGATCATCTGCTCCCTGGTAACGGCATGGCCTACATCAGGCCAGTTCTCATGACGGTTTACTCCCTTGAGCTTAATAGGAACGCCATTCGCGAGGAAAACCCTGCCTTTTATCTCAACTTCCCTGAAACCGGTTCTGGCCGACAGGATTTCAATTACGTTTTTCCCTCTCTGAAGTGTTAGTACTGTTGTGTAAAGCTTTGGAGTCTCGGCAGTCCATTTTTCAGGATTTTCTACAGGAAATGAAAGTCTCACAGGGACTTCCTCTCCAGGCTTCAGGGCAGGTACTCCGTTGACAGGCGAATATGATGCCACAACCCTTTCCCCGTCATAAACCGTAACAAGCAGTTTTGAGGCTTTGGCAGGCTTACTGCCGTAATTCTTGATTTTCGCAGTAACATCCATTGTGGCATTTATGTAATTGTCATCAAGGTTTGTCTTGATAAAAAAGTCCCGTATATGCGTAACCGGAGCACTCCAGATGTTAACATTCCTGAAAATCCCGCTGAGCCTCCACATATCCTGATCCTCCACATAACTGCCAGTGGTGTACCTGTAAACCTCAACAGCAACCATATTCCTACCCGGGTTTATGTATTTTGTTATGTCAAATTCAGCAACGTTACGGCTGTTTTCACTGTAGCCGACTTTATGACCGTTAACCCAGAGGAAAAATCCGGCATCCACACCGTCGAATGCAATGAAGACCTGTCTCCCGTTCCAGTCGGCCGGAACATCAAAATCCCTTCTGTAACTGCCGACAGGATTTCTTTCTTCATAAGCGGTGAAGTTCTTCGGCGGAGTGCTCATCACTTTCGGAAAATCCCTTTTGAAAGTATAACCAAGGTTCCTGTAATATGGGGTACCGTAACCCAGCAGCTGCCAGTTCGACGGGACAGGAATCTCGTCCCATCCCGAGACATCATAAGCGGGTTTATAGAAATCGACGGGCCGTGCCTGAGGCCATGATACCCAGTGAAATTTCCACATTCCGTTCAGGCTCCTGCAGAACGACGATTCATGCCTGTTTGCCGCCAGGGCTTCGCCAAGGTCCGCATAGGGCATCAGAGTGGCATGAGCCGGCTCCTTGTTGATAGCAAAGACTTCAGGGTCTTCGATTTCAGGCGGAACCGGTGCGCCGCCAAGCGAATCCCGGAGTGATGCAAGCTGTGCTTCGGCCGGCGGGATCATGAAATAAAACGAGATGACAACAATAAGAAATAGTATTTTTTTCATCATATTTAATGTTAAGTAAGCTTATCGTTCAGTATTTTTCACAACCACCGGGCTTCCGTCATAGCTCAAGGTGGCATGAGGCTTCATATCCGGATCAAATTCAATGTTGTTTATTCTTGTCACCCAGATAATATTAAAGGTTCTGTCCCGGAGCATCCCGGGGTACTGACCCTGTCGCTCCCCGATGGTCAGTTCGCCCGATGCCTCATCATAATTGAAAGGAATGAAAGTACATTCCCCCCTCTCATAACCGTAGTTGACTCCTTCATCCTCATATAATGTGAAAGAGGCATTCCTGCCCGTGTAAACAAAGAGGGTGACAGGATCAGCCGGCTTCTGTGATGTGTATTCAATCTCCGGTCCGAAAGGAATTATCGATCCCTCCCTGACGAAAAGGGGCAGCCTCTCGTAGGGAGCACTTACATCAAGATACCTGCCGCCCGGGATGAACTGGCCCGAGTAGAAATCATACCATCCGCATGCTGAGGGAAAGTAAACTTTCCGGTCGCGGGCCTTATACTCGTAAACCGGGGCAACCAGAATCGACGGACCGAACATGTACTGGTCGCCGATGCTCCTGACCGCGGCTTCACTTCCGAAATCCATCACCATTGCCCTCATGATGGTGTAATCGTTGAACCAGGTCATACCGGCCAGACTGTAAATATATGGCATAAGCCTGTACCTCAGCCGGTTGTAATAAACCATGCTCTTGTATGCCGGTGTCCCTGCCGGGGAAATATTGAATATCTCCCTGTAGGGATACTGCCCGTGGCTTCTGAAAAGAGGACAGAATGCACCAAACTGGAACCAGCGCGTATTCAGTTCCCTCCATTCCCTGAGATCTTCCGATCCTTCAGCAGCCCTCGTGTAACGGTTTTCAACACAAAATCCGCCTATGTCAAAGGTCCAGTAAGGGATTCCCGAAAGGGCAAAGTTAAGTCCGGCCGATATCTGGGCTTTCATATCCTCCCATCTTGTCCCTATATCACCACTCCAGGTGGCGGTGGAATACCTCTGCAGGCCTGCAAATCCGCTGCGGGTAAGCAGGAAAACGCGGCGGTCGGGGTCAGCATCCCTCTGTCCCTCATAAATACCCTGGGCATTCAGCAGGGCATAAGTGTTGAAATACTTTGTCGAAGGCCCTAGAGCCGTGGGTGTCGACAGCTTCTTCCTGTACTCAATGCTTGCATTCGACAGGATATCGGGCTCCGAAGCATCCATCCACCAGGCATCAAAACCATGGATATATAGATGATCCTTCATCTGCTGCCAGAACAGCTCACGGGCCCCTTTGCTATATGGATCATAGAACGAACCTATGTAGCCCTTCCCTATCCAGTCCCTGACACTGTCGTCCACAGCCTGCCTGTACATCCAGCCATTATTGTCGAACTCCCTGTAATGATCGGTAGTGTGATAGAATTTCGGCCACACCGAGATCATTATCCTGGCGTTCATCAGATGAACCGAATCGACCATTCCCTTCGGATCGGGAAAATATTTCGGATCAAACTCATGCGAACCCCATGCATCAACAGGCCAGTACGACCAGTCGAGCACGATATTGTCAATGGGTATCTGCCTTTTCCTGTATTCCCTGAGCACATCGAGCAGTTCAGTCCGCGACTTGTACCGTTCGCGGCTCTGCCAGTAGCCCATAGACCATTTTGGCATGATCGGGGCCTTACCTGTCAGTTTTCTGTAACCGCTTATCACTTCGTCGGGGTTGGAGCCGCGGATGAAGTAATAATCAATCTGATCGCCCATCTCCGAGCTAAGGCTGAGCGAAGCCTGTTCCTCAGCGGGACGAGGACTCAAAGCCTTGAGACCTATATATGAGATGCCGCCGTCGGGTTTCCATTCAAGCCTGACAGGGTATCTTTTACCCTGCTCAAGTTTTCCTGAGAACTTATATGTATTAGGATTCCATGCCGTCCTCCAACGCTCAGGTACCACAAGCTCATCACCGATCCAGAGCTTCGTGTAACCCGCGTAATAAAGCTTGAAATGATAGTTCCCCGTCTCTTTCGGTTCAATCTCACCGGTCCAGGTTATCGTGGAATTGTAAAACTGAAATCCCTCAGGAAAGTTCTTTACAGTCTCAAGATTTTCATAATCAATGGAGGATTCAGTTCTTCGGACAAAGACCCTGGCCGTGTCTCCCTCAGTGTAATATGAAGCAGTAAGTCCTCCTGCTTTGCCCTCATCATCATAAAGGGTGAACAAATCCATCTGCATATAGTCGCGTGGATCGCCGAACCTGGTAAGGGAGTAGTTGTCCCATAGCAGGCCGTAATTCTTGTCTGATACAATAAAGGGCACTGACACTTTGGTGTTGTACTGGTACAGTATCTCGTTCAGTCCCTTGTAGTTGAATTCATCAGACTGGTGCTGTCCAAGCCCGTAAAAGGCCTCATCGGGGGGCGAACTGAACACCTGGCCAAGAGTATAGCCGAAAGTTCCTTCAATCCTGATCCGTTTGAACGATTTGCCTCCCCCGGGAACTTCCTCAAGGAGGACATTGCCATTCGGATCGCAGAAGGTTACCTGCCCGTCGGCCAGGGCCACTCTGACCCTTACCAGCGGAGCCGATATCACAAGAGTGTCCGCCTCTTCAACAGCCGTAAAAGCCGGAGCAGGAGCAGCGGGACCGATCACGCAAAGGCTCGTGTCGCCGAAGAATTCTTCCTGGGGACCAGCCGTAACATGAATAATGCCATCGTCAAGAACTTCTATCCTCATCAGTCTCGGGATACCCGGAGCTGATGACAGGGGCCTCACAAAAACCCCGTTATCCTTTAACTCCCATCTGCTCCGCGAACATGAAGGAAAAATAATAATCAATACTGATAATATCAGTAAGAGTCTTTTCATTGGTATCTGGATATAATATGACAATCTTTCCGGTAATAATACGGAAAAACAGAAAAAAACCGGCAGGATTTCCTGAAAATTTACAGTGTCATTACCGCTTCAATTTCTGTAAGCAGATCATCCCTGCAAATATCGGCTTCTATGAACACGATAGGCGATCCTTTGAACTGCTCTTTGCAGATATCCCTTACTATTCCGAAATCATCCTGCCTCTTTATGTAGACGCGAAAAAGTGAGTACTTTCCTTTATCGTCCTTACCTGTCAGATTTCTGATACGCCGCATGTCAGCAACCCTTCTCAGGTTCTCGATAGATACTGCTGTTTGCTCGGCAACATCCCCCCTGCCTATCGTTTCCTGACCTATTATCGATGCAGTGCCGGAAATGAAAAGTGTGCTTACTTCCTTATTGATTACCAGAAGACCTCTTTCAAACTGAGGCGGATTCTTCAATGAACCCGTACCGGCTGACCGGCCCTTGAGAACTTCCTGGCCATATTCATAGGCATTGACCTGACTCGGGTTGGTGACAGGCTCTATCCTGACCGTTTCATCAGATTTGACAGCACAGAAATCGAGATAGACACCGCCATATTTCATACCGACACCGGTCGCTGCCGGGAATCCGTTGATTGTTCTGTACTTATTGTAGTATTCTGTCCTTACTTCATTGAATATCTGGTAATTCTGAAATCCGTTATGCATCCCGAGAATATCCCCGATATAATTCCACTGACGCACTATATTGTTAAAGCTGAGGTTTTCCCTTTCAAGAATCTCGCCCATTATGTCGAATGCCGCTTCAGCACATTTCCTGGTATCATCATGGTCTTTGTCCAGCCCGAGTCCGGCCGACCAAACTTCCTTGCCGTTATTCGATTCGATCACGACATAGGGGAATTCACCGAGAAAGCGCGTGCTTATTCCCGACCTGCTTCCGGCCGCGAAAAGGGCTTCGACTGCTACGCGAAAGGGTTCTTCAGGGGGATGGATTGAAACATTAAATGCAGGGCAGTGATCGCTGAACGCGGCTATGACCGATCGTGAAATAAACTGCTTTTTTTCAGTATAATCCGGGAAATCGGGAACACTGATGAAAATATTCAGCTTTACCGGCCTCAATCCCTTACCAACATCTTCCGAAATCTGATTCCTGCACTGCTCCCATTCACTCCTGATACTTCCCCTGACTGAAGGAGTGTATATCCTGTATTCCTTCACCATAAAAATTCAGTCTGAAAGAACAAAATTAATATCTTTTGCCGGAGAACCAATTATTTTGAGCATGTCCAGACCGTCGGTACCGAGCTTCGAGTTTATGAATTCAGGAATGTTAAATGACCGCGGACAGGAATCATAGAATCCCGGGTGTTTCTGAGGCAACATGAAAGGCTTGCTGAAGGTTCCGTCTTCATCCATGTGGGCTATGAAGGGGTGTGTGTATAAACCGTCAATCCTCCGGCTGCTGAAGATCATCCACCGCGAGTTGGACGACCACGAGTGATAACTCTCCGTCTCAGGACTGTTAATCACATCTATGGGTTGATAAATTCCCGTTTTCATATCGATCCTGTAAAGGTCAGCCTCCCTGTGCCATATCGAGAAATTCCCGTAGTCAGAAAGTGTAAACACCAGTGTTGTTCCATCAGGAGATATCCTCGGAAATGAAACGCTCTTTCCAGTCCGGTCCGCGCTCACCAGAGTATCTATCAAGCTGCCGAAGCGGCCTGTTGCCGGATCAAAATCGATGCTGCACAGGCTGTATTTGATCCTGTCGTAATCATCGGGCTGTATTCCCGCGGAAGCGCTGCAGAAAAAAAGCTTCCTCCCGTCGGGTGAGAAACAGGGGAAAGTCTCAAAGCTGTCTTCACGCATAAGCCTGGAAGTGGATACAAGCCTGTTGTTCCTTATTTCAAATACTACAATATCCGATTTTGAGTCAAAAACCTCTATCCTCTTATCTTTTACCGAATGGAAAACCTGCTGTATATTGTTCACGGAAAAGGCTATATAATCCTCCGAAGGATGCCAGTAGGGATATACACAGTTGGATATGGTTTCATCGGTCTTTGTATTCAGCTTCACAGCCTCCCCGTCCATCACGAGCATGGTGCCGCCCAGGTTTCCCCGGATGTGGAACATCATATTATCCGGACTGTTGGCCTGAAACGAGTGGCAGTTCATGCAGGCGCCCGGGAGAAGGCGGTTATCGACGATGGTCTCCTGACGAAAGGAAGAGAGTTCCCGCTGATAGATTCCCATCCTGCTCCAGGTCTCATAACCAGGGGCAATGAGCCTGTAAACTATCCAGGGATCAATGGGATCACTGCTTATAGTGATGCTGAATGGCTCGTACTTCTTCCAGCCCTCATTGTATGCTGCATACAAGCTTACCTTCAGACTTCCTCCCCTGTTGTCGTCAATGAGTTTTTTCCACTTCCGCGGGGATATTATTATTCCTTTCTTCCCCTTTAAAGTGAGAGTCTCCGATGAGCCCTCCATCACGGCCACAGTCAGGCGCGGCTCATCTTCAAGCCTGAAGTTAAGAGGAGCTATTCCCGAAGGTATCACAACATCACGGTAGTCGGGAAAGATAAGCGGCTTCGTACCGGCTTCCGCGGCATTCTTCCACTCTTCCCCGCACGAAGCGCTTAGAAGTATGACTATAATCAACAGAATATATCCTGATAAGCTTTTCATGTCGATCCTGTATTATCCCTGGTCTCTTCAACCTGACTCAGTTCGGAATCAACGAAATGCAGGTAGTACCAGTAAGTGCCTCCAAACTTCTCCGACAGCCGCAATTCAGCATCGGGCCTCGATGTATAGATATCAGCATATGCCTGCATCCTGGCCATTGTTTCGCGCCCTATATAGGAGGGAGCATCTCTCGCCGGATTATCGCTGCTCAGCCCGATTATGTACATGATCGCTTCCTGGTATGAGACAGGAACAATCCTGTATTGCATCTTCTCCATCACCGGGATAAGGTTCACAAAATTCCGGAGATCCTTGTTTATCATGTAAAATGCCATCAGGTATTCAAAAGCTATCCTGTTGCCGGGGTTTTCCTTTACCATCCTGTTAAGAACAGCCTCGATGTTCTTTATATGAAAGAAATAATCGCCCCTTACACTGAATTTCCTCTTTTCGCCCCAATCGGGATGATTATTTATTTTTTCCTCATCACCGAGAAATGTCATCGTGGTCTTCGCCCATTTCCTGTAAAACAGTGTATTCTTCAGAAGCCTGAGATATTTCTCCGATACCTTGTACTGCCCGTTGATCAGGTTTGTTTCAGCCAGACGCTTTAATGCCCTGACCGACTGCCCCATGTTGGGGATGGTTTGAATGCTCTCGAAGGCATACTCCTGGCAGGCATTTGTCAGGCTCAGATGATAAAGTATCTCGCTTCCCATGAGAGCAGTTACATATTCCCTGTTGAATGCAAGAAAAAGGCCGTTGACCCCATGCTGATTGTACTTGAACATGCTGTTGCCAAGCTCGCCCGTCTTTGCAAGCGACAGGTTGAGCATGGAAAGCGACAGGTAGTTTCTGGGAGGTTTCTTGTCGGCATATTTAATTACATCCTTCCATCTTTCATGCCTCACGAGGTAGTCGTAGGTCATTATCTGCTCCGCTTCAAAATTGGCAAAGCTCCTGAAGCCAAAGAAAGCCAGCAGCGCGATCATTCCTGCCTGAAGGACAAGGGCTCTTTTCATATGTTTTTCCGCGATGACAGTCAGTTTTACAATGATCATCAGTACAGGCGGGAGAATGAACAGCAGGAAAACGGCGCCGGGCAATGCCGTTCGAAGATTATAGTAGTACTCCGTGATGTAAGTCAGCATGATGGGCTGCCGGATAATAAACTGCCGTACCAGAAGTGGAATGCCGGCTGAAAGGACTATCAGGGCAGTGAAATACAGGCAGAGGCTGAAAGTCCTCTTGCCGGCTATGCTGACTCTTTCATCCTTCCCTGAACTTCTTCCCAACAGTGATTCATATACAAAAATGATAAGGAGAAGACTCAGGTACGAAGCTCCGGCAAGCCAGTAAACCAGGGGGATAAGAACAATGCCTGCCGTGAACCTCGCGGACTGACCCGCTATCCTCGTGTATCTCAGTCCTGCAAACATGGCGATCACAAAACCCGTGATCGAGGAAAGCGGATAGAATTCGTTGCACAGGATCATCCCGGCAAGCAGTGAGGGGAGGAAACTAAGGGGAAAGAGTTTGGGATCGGGATTAACGACTGCCAGCATCCGCCTTGTAAGTAATTGAATTGCAAGAAGCAGACCTACAATAATCAGGGGCCCTGCTACAGACAGATAATAAAACTGAGTTAAAAATTCCCCTATCCAGCCGTTGAAACCTCCCGGAAGCGCGATCATGGAAGCAAAATAATCACCGGTCAGCAGGAACAACTGAAACTGCTCCGCGAAATGTAGGTGACTGTTATAGAAAAACATGAAAAACACGAATATCCCGGAAAAGAAGATTCCGGTAAACAAAAGCTCCGAATCACGAATTAATTTTTCTTTCTTCATAATATACCACCGCCGGCAGATATAACAAATCTAAGGTTTTTTATGATACCAGCCTCAAAAAGCATCGACGGTTTTAGTAGGAAGAACGGCGCACGGCTAGCGGGAAGTTCCCAAAGAAATTTCCACTTTACTGTGTATCCGTTCGGCGTCATGCATATTGTTTCCACGGAAGTGCTGAGATAATTTTGGCACCAAAACAGGTTTGATGAAAAAGCAGGAACGTATTAACCGTCAGGCGGAAATGTTATCCCTTATCGAACAATGGCAGGACAGTGGCAAAACCCAGCAAATCTTCTGCCAGGAACACGACCTGAGCTATACAACATTTTATTACTGGCTCAGAAGATATCGTCGCCAAGTAGAAGAGAGTAGCTTTTTACCAATTGAGATAAGTTCATTATCTCATATCGAGATTCGTTACCCGGGAGGAATAATCTTACAATTACCCTCGGCCACAAAGCTGGCAACCCTCAAACAACTGTTAAGCCTGTGATCAATCCTTTAAAATGTTTTCTCTCAGCTCCACCTTCCGGTATTATTTTTACAACTCTGTCACCGACATGAGAAAAGGCTTTGATGGCCTGTGCGGGTTGGTACATGTTGAACTGGGTCGGAGGCCCATAAGCGGAGAAGTATTTATCTTTGTCAATAACCAGCGTGATAAGATAAAACTGCTCCATTGGGAACATGGTGGTTTTGTATTGTATTACAAGCGACTTGAACGAGGGACTTTCGAACTGCCAAGGGTCAGTGTTCCGGGAAAAACATGCCAGATAAGCTGGTCATCTTTGATGCTGATGATCGAGGGAATTTCTATTGAAAAATACAAGCAGCGAAAGCGATATTTTATTAACAAAACCCCTTTGGCATCTTAATAATAAAGCCTGAAAATATTAGGGTTAGCGAATGTTTTTTGCCATTTTTGTTACATGCAAAACGGGCAGGTAACATATAAGAAAAACAGACCAATCTCAGAGGAAGAATACCTGCTTGTCCAAAAGGAAAACATTGAGTTGTCAGAGAAGGTTGCCAATCTTACTGCAGAGCTTTTATATTATAAGCATGAACTTGCTCAGCTCAAGAGAATGATCTTTGGCAGTAAGAGCGAAAGACATATTGGATCTGATCCATCCCAGTTAAACCTGGGTCTGGATGTAGAAACAATCGAACAGCCTGAAAGAGAAACGGAACAGATCACTTATACCCGTAATAAATCAGACAATAAAAAAGGATCGGCAATACGGCTTGCTTTACCGGCTCATCTATACCGTGAAGAACATGTCATTGAACCGCGGGAAGATATTACCGGTGCGCGTAAGATCGGGGAAGTAGTAACGGAGATCCTTGAATATACCCCGGGTAAGTTTTATGTTCAGAAGTATGTTCGTCCAAAGTATGTACTTCCCACGGGGGAAAGGATTGTTATCGGGGAACTCCCGTCGCTGCCCATTCCAAGAGGCAATGCCGGACCTGGACTGTTGGCACATCTTCTTATAAGTAAATTTGTCGATCATCTTCCTTTTTATCGTCAGGTACAGCAGTTCAAGAGGCAGGATATTGATATAGCCGAATCGACAATCAGCGGATGGTTCGCATCTTCATGCAGGTTGCTTGAACCTTTATATGACAGGTTGGTAACAAGAGTCCGACAAAGCAGTTACCTGATGGCAGATGAGACCCCGATACCGGTTCTAACCCGTGATAAACCCGGGTCAACACATAAGGGATACCATTGGGTGTATTATGCACCACTGGAAAAACTTGTCAGTTTTGATTACCGGAAAGGTAGAGGCCGGGAGGGACCCGAAGAGTTCCTTGAAAAGTTCCGTGGGATGCTTCAGACTGATGGTTACAATGCATACGATATATACGAGAAAAAAGAAGGCATAACCTTATATGGCTGTATGGCCCATGCAAGAAGGAAGTTCGAGAATGCAAAAAATAACGATCCCATAAGAGCTGAATATGTTCTCGAGCGAATGAGGAAGTTATACATGGTCGAGCGTGAAGCGCGGGAAAGTAATCTGACATATGATCAGCGTAAAGAGCTTCGGATAGAACGATCAATCCCCCTATTGCAGGAGTTGGAGAAGTGGATGAAAGAACAATTGCCTGAAGTGTTGCCCAGGAGTTCAATTGGCCAGGCTATAGCATATACCCTGGGATTATGGAACAGATTGACCAGGTATACCCAAAACGGACAGGTTGAAATAGATAATAATCTAATTGAGAATAGCATCAGACCAGTGGCCCTAGGCCGTAAGAACTACCTCTTTGCCGGATCACATGAAGCGGCTCAGCAGGCAGCAATGATACACTCATTCCTGGGTACCTGCAAGATCAATAATATCGAACCATATTCCTGGTTAAAGGAAACCCTGTCCCGTATCCCGGATCATTCAATCCAGAAGCTGGACGATTTGCTACCCCACTAACAATCTACATAACAATCTTTACCGGAAATACAAGAGGCATCATACCGAACGCTTACTTTACTGTCACACTTCACCATTTCGATTCGTATATATGTTATACGATAAACCCGGATCCGAAACTTTTAAAAATCATTGAAATGAAAAACAAAATTCTATTATATACCGTAATCGCCCTGTTTTTGCTGATAGGAGGAATGGGGTGTGAGAAAGAAAAACTACCTCATAATCAAGCACAAGGAAAAGTTTTGGGACCTACAGGCCCATGCCAGGGGTATGCACTCTATATTGAAGTAAAAAATCCCAAAGGTATAGGACTGGAAGGGGAAGGCATTTCCGCCGGAAGCGGCAGAACGTGGAATTACCGGAATGCAATCTCAGTGCCTCTTTTTAATCGGATAGGTTTACCTGTTGAGCTTATGGAAGAGGGTACATGGCTGCACTTCGAATACCGGGAGTTTACGGAAGAGGAGAAAAATCGAAGGCTTTTTGAACCGGATGAACCGGTGATATGTCTAATGAATCAAATTCCACCTCCAGCTAATACTTATATGATAACAAGAATCATTGCACACAAGACATCAAAATAAATTCATCATGAAACCCACATGTATTGCATACACAAACACGTATCTATATAATTTTCAAACATGTGGGTTCCCCCGCTTGAGCGGGGCAGGCTATCCGACCTTTAAAAGAAATTAAAATAAAATTATATACGGATGAAACCCTCATTGCTGAGGAATTAATTTTAAAGGAGCAGGCACAAAAGGACATGTAAAATTACATTAATGAATTGAATAATAATAGTTTAACTAATATATTTACGTGTGAAAAAAGGAATAATTGTTAAATCGGTAAACGCGGTAAAGTCGGCATTCTCCTGGGCTGCAAGCTCCGTAACAGGACTACCGTTGATAGCCGGGATGCCTGCCACCGTATCCTTCGAACTTACCAACCATTGCAATCTCCGGTGCCCGGAATGCGCGTCGGGATCGGGAATGATGATCAGGGAAAGAGGATTCATGGATCCCGCGCTTTTTGAAAAAGCGATCGGCCAACTCAAGCCCTGGCTATGGTACGCGAGCCTATACTTCCAGGGAGAACCATACCTGCATCCGGAATTATTCTCCTTTATCCGGATGTGCGAAAATACAAAGGTTATAATAAGCACAAACGGTCACTACCTCGACAGCGCCAATTCAAGCGAAACAGTGAAGTCAGGCATATACAAGCTGATTGTTTCGCTCGACGGAATGGACCAGGAAACATATTCAAAATACAGGGTGAAGGGAAATCTCGAAACGGTAATGGCCGGGATAAGGAATGTAAGCCTGGAAAGGGAAAGGCTCAGTTCGCCGATGAAGCTTGAAATTCAGTTCCTTGTGAACAGATACAACGAACACCAGATCGCTATGGCCGAATCCTTTGCCCGCGAGGTCAAAGCTTCCCTTAAACTTAAATCGATGCAGGTCATCGACAGTAGTGATGCCGGTAAATGGATGCCGTCGGAAACAAAATACGCCCGGTACGAGATGAAAGATAAGAGATTTGCCATAAAAAATGTCATGCCGTCGCGATGCCTCAGGCTCTGGCTGAATCCTGTCATAAGCTGGGACGGCAAGGTGCTGCCATGCTGCTTCGACAAGGATGCAGAATATGTTATGGGCGATCTCAACTCCCAATCTTTCAGGGAAATATGGCACGGCAGCAAGTTCAGGGAATTCAGGCTCAGAGTGCTCTCCGACAGAAAATCAATACCCATTTGCAGAAACTGCAGCTCCGGAATAAGAAATGTGGAGTGTTGACCCCCTTTCCGGTTTCCCCCCAGGGCTACCCCCAAAACCTCTACCCCCAATATAAAGGGAACTTTGAAATCCGTTATCATTTTCAGTTCTTGTTTCCTCCTGCATTCACTTACCCCCTTTCCCGTTTCCCCCAAGGGGTGAAAAGCTTCTTCCAGTATAGGTTGTTGCTCAATTTTTCATATTAAGCATTGAAGTTCATATTCCTTTCCAATAATAGCAGAATTCTTTTGCTCCTTCACCCCTGGGGGAAGTCCCGATAGCTATCGGGAGGGAAGGGGGTTGGGATAAATTAATTGATCTTGACCCCCTTGCCGGTTTCCCCCCAGGGCTACCCCCGACCCCCAAGGGGGCGAAAAACGAAAAAGTAGCTGAAATAGTTCCAGAAATGACGTTATAACATTGTTATAACAATGTTATAACGTGCTATAATTGCTTTATTATCCGGATATTGCAGCAAGAATGGCCCATGCTTCCGGGAACATGGTTTATACGGGCGAATCCCGGTGGCATATTATATATCAACTCGTAATAAACCCTTCCCGGTATAGCATTTCCAAAGTCCGCGAAAACAGCTCTTTTTATAAGATTTGTAAGCTGTTTGTCGTCTTTCTTCTCAATATTCCTGCACTAAACTCCGTTAGTATCCATACCCCCTGATTTGATGATCATGGAATTACAAATTAATGCTACTTGACCATATGTTTCACAACAGTATAGCCCCGGCGGCGGCAAAAGGAACAATTGCAATATTGTCACGGATTTTTTTAATTCTTTTACTGACGATCGTAGCGCCGGTATTCCAGCTTGCTGATCTGTCGGGTCGCGACTATTACGTCACAGGAGTGGTGACCGACCGGCACGGTGCTTCAATTCCAAACGCGAGGGTTTCGATGATCGCCGGCACGGCTGAATATTCGGCCATAAGCAAAACCGACGGCAGTTATTCGCTCAGGATATCCAATATTTATGAGAACATTTCGCATCTGATGGAAGTCGGCACACCTTATCCCAATCCCTTCAGCTATTCGGTCAACATACCTTTTATAATAAACAGCCGCGGGGATATCAGGCTGGCTGTCTACAACTATTCAGGGAAGAAGGTGATGGAAGAGCTTTTCAGGTCAGTTGAAGCCGGAAGTTATCACATAGTATGGGACGGTTGCAACCAGGGAGGGGCTCCCCAGCCCAATGGCTTATATTTCTACTCCATCAGCTTTGGCGGCAAAACCCTCTCGGGCAAGCTTGTCAAGGCACGGGGTTTTTCAGGCTATTCCGCGGGTACGGCCATTGAGCCTGATATGATGCCGCCCACCATACCAACCACTCCAGGAGAGTTCAGGTTCCCCGTGGCAACAATAGTTCAGTGCGACAATTACTACCCCGTCAGGCTTACCGACATAACGATAGCCCGCGACACCATTATCGACTTTGAACTTACCCCCAGGCAGGAACTGCCTTTCAAGACATCGGGCAACCATATCGCGATGCATACCGGTAACGGATACCGGCCGCTGATTCTGAAGGGAATTAACCTGGGCTCCTCACCTCCCGGATATTTCCCCGGCGAGATAGGCTATGCTCTTGCTCCCATGGTATATGAGAACTGGATAAGGGAAATGGCAGAAGCCGGATTCAACAGCATCAGGGTATATACCCTACATCCGCCTGTTTTCTATGAAAAACTTGCAAACTACAATGAAAGGCATCCTGATAATCCCCTGCTTCTTTTCCAGGGGATATGGCTCGACGAGGTTGAGGATCCGCGTAATCCCGAATCGTACGACCTGCTTAACCGGGAAAACAATTTCAGAAAAGACATTAAGGAGATCATCGATTGCGTCAACGGAAAGGGCGACATAGGTTACAGGTACGGCAAGGCCTACGGAAGATACCTGACCGACGTGTCGAGATGGACCGCGGGTTATGTGATTGGAAGGGAGATAAGCCCTCAGGAAGTTGACACAACCAATAACAGGAATCCATCAGTGACATCATTCAACGGAAGGTATCTTAGCATCAGCGGAGGAAAGGCCAGTGAGGTATTCTGCGCGAGGATGCTGGAACAGACCATTCTATATGAAGCCAACAACTATTCAACAAGGAGACCTGTCAGCATTTCGAGCTGGCCAACACTCGATCCACTGTCGCATCCGACAGAGATCCATACCGATGAGGACAAGGCACACTACGATATAACAAAGATCAGCCTCAACATGCCTGAACCGGGAATATTTGCATCCTACCATGCCTATCCCTATTACCCGAACTTCATAAGCGAACAGCCTTCCTACCTTGGCTACAGCGACGAACACGGGCCCAACAGCTATCTTGGCTATCTGCACGATCTGAAGGATCATTATTCCGGTATGCCCCTGGTAATAGCCGAATTCGGGGTGCCGTCGAGCTGGGGAAGCGCTCACCAGTCGTACAGCGACATGCACCACGGAGGCTACTCGGAAAAGCAGCAGGGAGAAAAGAACATGAGGCTGATGCATAATATTCTCGACGCGGGTTGCGCGGGTGGATTCATGTTTGCATGGATGGACGAATGGTTCAAGCCTACCTGGATTGTCAGTTATCTCGAAGCCTATGGAACCAATATGGGCGGGAACCTTATACCAACAAGGCAGCTCTGGCATAATCTTACTTCGCCGGAACAGAATTTCGGCCTTGTTTCATTCGACCAGAGAAACGTCGATCCCTTCATTTCATACCAGATCAGTCATCCCGGTGGCCCGGTGCGAAAAATAAACGCGACACACGATAACAGCTTCTTCTTCCTCGACATTGAAGCAGGAAGGCAGCTTGAAGCCGGTGATACAGTGATGGTTGCCTTCGATACTTATCTGGCAAATCTCGGCGAATCGAGGCTTCCCAACGGCAAAATACTTGACAACAGGTCGGAATTCCTCATGACAATGGTATTATCGCAGGACACTGCGCTATATCATGTCACCCAGGCCTATGACATGAACGGACTCACTCCTCGTTTTGATCTGTCAAACCACGCTGTCCAGAGGTACAGGAGCACTGTCACCGACGGGGCTCCATGGGTGCTGATGCACTGGTACAACGACGGTTTTAAACCGGATGGCCAGTATATCGGCAAATTCCCGATGGAAAACTCCCCGGGTTTCACTTTCGGCGAGATGACGGCAGTGGCATGGAGCGGAAACAAAATAAGAATCCGGGTTCCGTGGACCCTGCTTTACTTCTACGATCCTACACAGATGAGAGTGATCGACGGAGCCGTATCATACGATGGCGGATACAATTATGTCATCTCCACAACTGAATCCGACGGCATTGCAGTATCGGTATACCTCGATAAAAACGTCACTTCAACAGTCAGCAGGTACAATTGGGAGAAATGGCTGACGGTGCCGTCAACAGTGTCGAGGGAAAAGAAATCGCTTGAAATAGTAAGGAGCGGATTGACAGCAATCCCGCGATTTAACGACTGAAATTACCGTCAACAACTCGGGTACGGGCTTTCTTCTTCTTGCCGAAGCCTGAACGCTCAGCTTTTCCCCATCCCTTCTTGCCTCTCAGGGCTTCCAGGTTACCCCTCACTGCAAAGTATGTATGAACAGGGTAAAAGAAAGGCTCGAGGAAGGCTATACCGACAAGCTTCAGGACATCTCTTTTGCTCTTGTACTTGTGGAAGGTGATCTCTTCAAACAGTATGGCCCAGGTCGAAAGGCTGACGGCAAAGGAATAGACGAACAGGAAGAGCAGGAGATAGAACGGCCAGTTCAGTGAATCGCGTACAATAAGATATATGGTATAGATAAAACCTGCGAAAGCTATGAGAGGCGCCATCCATTCAAAGAAGAACCAGTAGGGATAACCCAGGAGGCCAAGCCGCCCGTACTGACTGTTAAGGAACATCTTGCGGTGAGTACGTAGTGATTCAATAAGCCCGCGGGTCCATCGGGTCCTTTGTTTCCTCATCGACTTAAGGTCGGAAGGAACTTCAGTCCAGCAAAGCGGATCGGGTATATATGTAACTTCGTATTTCGTATCATTCTCAGCCATGTAACGCCTCATCCTGAGAACCAGTTCCATGTCTTCCCCGACAGTCTTTACACTGTAACCGCCGGCCTTGATAACCGTTTCCCTGTCGAACAGACCCATTGCTCCCGAGATAAGCATCAGCCCGTCGAGCTGGCTCCATGCCATTCGTCCCAGAAGAAATGCCCTCGTGTATTCAAGAACCTGAAGACGAGGCAGAAAGTTGGAAGGAATCTTTATCTCCTTGATATGTCCCCTCTCAACTTCGCAGGAATTGACTATCCTGATAACACCACCCGTACCGATGACTTTCTTATCCTTCTCCTCAAGAAAAGGCTTAACCAGCTTCAGTATGGAATCGGCTTCAATTATAGAGTCGGCATCAATAGATACAAAAAGGTCGCTGTGGCAGATGTTTATTCCGGCATTGAGCGAATCGGCCTTGCCCCCGTTATTCTTGTCAATAATGGTGAGCCGGTTGTACGACGGATTCTTTGAGCGGTAAACACCCCTTATCCTTTCACAAGGGATCCTGTAGTCAAAATAATAGTTAACCTTAACAAGATCGTATGCTTCCTTCATCAGCTCAAAGGTGTCGTCGGTTGAACCGTCATTCACGATTATAACCTCAAAGTTGTTGTAGTAGAGTGACAAAAGGGTGCGTACGTTGTCTATGATAGTCTTGCTTTCATTAAAGGCGGGTGCAATGATGGAAATCTTCGGACTGAGGGGTGACAGCACGAGCGAGTTGTAATTGACAAAGCTGTTCTTGCGAAGGTACTTTCTCAACGCTATCGCTGAAAAGATTCCCAAAAGCAGGTAGCTTGCAAAAAGGAACAGCGTCAGATAAAATATTATATGTGCAAAAAATATTCCCATGGCTTCTAGAAAATTCTTCGGTCAAGCACGTGCCTGACGATAATGTTGTAATTCTTGTACTCCGACTTCATAAGCTTGACAAGAGTCTTGACACCTTCCTCGCCGTTGTTCTCAATAGCCTTCGTGGCTTCGATCTGAAGCTGCACATCATCCTCCTTATCGAGAACAAGCTTAAGGAATCCCAGAAGTGAAGGATCGGGCATCTTGGCCATAGCCTTGATGATCTCAAGACAGGTTGCGTTATCCTGCGACTTGTACATCCTCTTCAACACATCCAGAGTGGAACGGAATTCCAGATCGCCGGTAACTTCAACTGCCAGCTTGCGGACTTCCTGCGACTGATGTTCCAGTGTCTCCCTGACATCATCCTCTGCATCCCGCTGCCTGAATTCCCTTATCATGCGGAGAGCAAACATTACGACAGTCGGATTTGCTGCCCTGAGGAACTTCTTGAACTCGGGCACAGGCAGGTCATGCTGAATCATAAGCTCATGAAGTGTTATCTGCTCCCATAATGAGAAAGGCCTTTCCAGATGGAAGAGGAAGCCGAACGGATCCTCATTGGTAAGCCTGACAAGAGCTATCTGGGCCTCCATCCTGAGAATTTCATTCCTGGAGTTCAGAGCCTTGTAGATAGCATCATTGGCATCCTTGATATTCATAAAGGCAAGTTCCCGGAAACCCTTTATCTTCTTATGCCAGCGATAGTCGTGGGCACGCCTGATAGAATCCCTGTCAAGACCGAGATAAAGATACAGGCTGCCAAGCTTCTCCGCGGCATCTCCCTTCAGGTTAACACTGACATCTATCATCTGGTCGATCAGCGACTGCCTTCTGTAGTTGTCGGAGGCAATGCTCCGGAATTTGTCCGGACTGCTTCCCGTGAACAGGTAATCAATGATCATCCCCTGATAGGTCTCGGCAAGATACTGTCTGAGATCCTCCTCCTTCTCCATCCTTCGCCTGTTAAGAAGGATGACAATCAGAAGGATTATCATCGTGGTAAATGAAATGAAAATGGTAATTATCAGGGCATTGACAAGCGTGTACGACTTGCCGAAATAGTTGATCCTCTTCAGCCAGGGGCTCTCGGAATTCAGAAGGAAAAAACTCGGGGGCTCAACCTCAACAGGTTCCACGGCAGGTTCAGGCAATTCAACATGGGGAGGAACAGCCACCCTGGCTTCCTCCTGAAGCGTGTCGGCGGAAGCGGTATTTACAGTGTCGCCAGCAACAAGCCGCGGTTCCGCAAGCCCTTCCTGCTGTACAGCTTCTTCCTCCGGGGGCTCAAGATAAGCCCTGACCTTGTCGAGATTAAGCTTTGTGACCCTTACCTTGAAGTAACCGTCTTCCTCAATTAATGTAACATCATCCCCGATCACTCCGGAAACATCATTGAACATCTTCTCGGCATTCGATTTCACCCGGAATGCACCTATCTGAATCGGATAGAAATCCTTCGAAAGATCAACTATGTCGTTTAACTTCTCCTCATCGTTCCCTGACGTGATCAGAAAAGCCCCGTCGGCTACGTAAACCGGTTCGGGATGTATTCTTTTAATCAGGGAATAGTCGGCTGAATTGCCTGCCCGCAGGACACTGAACACAAGAAGTGACAATATTGCAATTACACGGTGTTTCATCACTTCATTTTAATTGCGTAAATAAGATGTGCATTGCCTTCGAACCTGTTTCTCCAGGTCGGACCAGCCTCCCCGTCGTATTGTTCGCGTGAATAACCTGCCCCCAGCCTGATAGTAAATCGTCCGTTAACCGCGAAGTTATAGGCAAGTCGCACGCTGTGGGCATTCAACCTGTTTATATCTTCCCTTATATTATAAGGTTCGTCCGGAGCTGTTCCGGTGCCAAGGGTAAGCTGCAGGTAATTGAAATCGGTAAAGTAGCGGCGTGCATTCAGATAGAATGAGGTTCTCGGACCGTCATCCTTGAAATACACGTAACACTTGCCCGACAACCAGTACTTGCCTATATACTTCTCAACAGATGCAAGGCCTATGAAGATGTTCCTGTCGAAGTAATAGTAATTGAGCCCAGCCGAAATCCCCCAGCCTTTGGGAAGTATCTCCCAGAACTCGAAAGCTCCCCTGTGTGTCGGGAAGTAATTGCCCGGGCTGTAGGCATAGGCTACATAAGCATAATTCTTATCCGAGATCCTGGGATAGGCCTCCGCCTCAACCTGGAACTCAGTGGCATAAATATTGGTTTCAGGATCCGTTATCAGGTTGCCGATATTGACGCCGGCCGCTGCAGGACCCCATCCGAAACGGTGGCCTGCACCAACATTGAAGACCTGCCAGAACCTGGTATAGGGTTCTTCGAAATAATCAAAGGAATAGCCTGTCCGGAAATCCGTTTCCACAGCAGTGTTGTCCTTCGACCATAGAGAGATGTCGCGTCTGGCCGACAGTGCATCGGCATTATCCGGTTCCGTAAGAAGAAGTGTGTCGATAACGGCTGCTGCTTCATCATAGTTCTTCTGCCAGGCAAGAATCCTTCCCAGAAGTATCCTTACATCACCATATTCGGGATAAGCCTTAAGCAGCTTCCTTGCATCAGCCGCGGCTTCTTCAAGCTTGCCTTCAAAGGCCATAGTTCTTATCCTGAGATATTCGGCTTCAGGATTGATTATTTCCTGATTAGCGGCTTCCTGGGCAGAAAGCGGATTAAGCCCCGATAAAACCGCGATCAGGCCCCCAACAAGAAGCAATATGACGAATCTTCTCATAATCTATTTGTTGAGTAATGATTTAATCCTCGAAACCAGGTCGCTGGGATTAAAAGGCTTCACTATGTAATCACTGATTCCCAGTTCTCCTGCCTGCCGCTGCATCTGATGGTCGCTGAATGCCGTAAGTATGATGACCGGAGTGTCCTTGCCCTGTTCCGACCTTACAAACTTTATCAGTTCGAGACCGCTCCTGTAGGGCAGGTGTATGTCAATAACCAGCAAATCATAATCATTCTTCTGCAGCATCTCAATCCCCTCATTGCCGTCTTCTGCCACATCGGCATCAAATCCTTCCCTCTCCAGAATGACTGAGAGAGTTTTCATTGCCATAGGATTGTCTTCACATATCAATATCTTCATTATCAGAACACAGGATTAAGATTAACTAACAAAATCATGCTCCGCCGATTATATGCTGATAGTAGGGTCAAATTTGGGGAAATTATTTAGCCCCGCAAAAGAAATTTATTGATATTTGACCTCCTGTACATTTTCGACGACCAACGTAACAGTTTTATGTGACCAAATCATAACCCATTATGCATTTTTTCCCCTATCCAGGGCCCCGTTGCTGCCTATGACATCAGCGCTTTCCCGGTTTATACGGTTCCCGCGCGCTGCCTGCCGGGGCATTCCCTGGTCAGATTAAGCAAATCAGCTTAATCAGATTATAAAACTCAATTATCACTTCAATTATTGTCACGAATCCGATCAATACAGGAAGTTTTTCAGTCAGTTACCGGAATTCATGGGCGCTTATCCGGCTGCTCAGCCTTTACTTATTCCCTGTACGTAATCTACAGTGAGAACCAGTAATTCAATTTAACTATGAAAATGTTGTTGGGATAAATGTCACCAAGATACCTGAATGAATCTCCTGTCGACGCACCCGGAAGCATGTTGCTTCCTGTCCTGTCGCTCGACCATACAAGGTAAATGAATGAACCCAGACGGTATTCCCATTTTGCAACCAGGTTTGACCTGAACTGATGAAAGTTGAAATCGGGATTATCTGCCGTAACATTCACCTGTACACCGTTGTCGTTGTCACTCAGGTAATAAACACCATTTGCATATACGGGATTCTGATAAACTGCAAACCTGTCGCTGTAGTTTTTTGCCTCTGGACTGGTAACTCTTTTCAGATCGGTATACTTGCCCCTCGAAATGAAAGGGCTTCCGTAATACTGAATTGAAAACTCGGGAGTCAGGTTAACATCGGCCCTGAAAGTCAGCCCAAGTGTTGTTTGATCGATTGTCCCGAGAATATACCTCGTTACCCCGGGAATAGGGTCCGTGGCAGTTGTAACATATTGCAGCTCATCATGGTTCTTCTCATAATTGGCTGTAATTCCAAGTTTAAGTATCCTGAAGGGGCGGACCGAGATACCGGGCAGTATAGTCCATGACGAAGCCGAATTATTTGCTCCCTTATCATAAATCCCGCCAAAGGTTGCTATAAACCTTTTCGAGGCATCGGTGCTCAGCATTCCCCCGATTTCGTAACTCGCGGGCATCATCATGTCGTAACCTCCCCTCAGTATCTTGGTATCAATATCCTTAGTATGGAAAGCGGCTTCGGCATGCAGACTCCACTGGTTCTTGAATGTTGAAACGAACGACAGTTCCCCGTCGGAACCAAGGGAGGCTCCGCCAAAGGTCCAGGAGTTGCGCTGTTCAAATCCGACACTGAGCGTCCGGAAGATTGATACGGGCTTTGTGGTCTGATACAATATCTCGTTCTGATTCTCTATCTCGTCGGCAGTTCTCATATATCCGAGATCGTTAAGCTCAAGACCGGGTGTAAGAAATGAAATTGCAGTTGAATACTTCCAGTTTCCCCCCGCTCCCTTTCCAATCTCCACCTTGCCCCCTGTTCCGCTGAGACTGGTCCTGTTCAGGTCATAATCAAGATAATCGGCACCGGGCCTCTGGTAGTACCTTGCCGATGACTCCTGCAGCATTTTCATCGCCTCCTTGCTTCCATTGATGTAGCTCCCGACGAGTTTTGCATTGATAAAAAACTTCTTGTCGTTCCAGTGGTGAAGGATATCAAATCCGCCGGTGAAAGCATTGTCTGCAAGAAACTCCAGCTCCGGATCATCAATCATGCGGTTCGTGGATGTGAACATCCCTCCTATCATCGTGTTGCCGGCATTGTAGCCTTTCTGAATACGTCCGACAAGATAGTTTGTCAGCGGTTCCACCTTCACTTTTGATTCATTCCCCAGCGCATCGCTTACACGGGCAAACTCATTTGCCGTCACACTCTGGATCAGCCCGACCGAAAGACCTTCGGAAGTAGTTCCGCTGAATTTGGCCGCGCTGATGATCTTGGTCATGTCGGGCGACTTCACGTAGTGGTCGTCCAAAGCCGGGACTGTCCTGGAAGGCGAATGTCCTATACGCCTTGAATAGAACAGGCTCTGCTGATCGAATTTGTAATCGAATATCGTCAGGCCTTCAAGGAAGAAAGGCCTTTTTTCTTCATAAAAGGTTTCGAATGCTGTCAGGTTCATTACAGAAGGATCGGATTCGACCTGACCGAAATCGGGATTGACAGTAATGTCGACAGTGAAGTTGCTCGAAACACCGATCTTTGCATCAAGACCAAGATTGGCTCCCCATACCCTTCCATCCTTTGTGTATGGATTCCCCGGTATCTCTTCAAGGGTATTGAGCTTCCCAAGCGAGAAGGGCAGTATCTCGAGCCGGCGCGATTTCTTAAGTCCCTTGAGACCGATGAATTCACCATAGTTGTAAAGCATACCCGGACCTGTTTTTGTCTGCTTTTCCCAGTTGCTTTCCTCCTGCAGCCTGTCGATCCACCTCCAGGTATGCATACCCCATACCTGCTCATCCTTGTTGCTGTAACGAAGCTGGCTGAGCGGAACTTCAATTTCGGCCACCCACGCTGAATCTTCCAGGCCTACCTTGCACCTCCATACGGCATTCCAGTTGAAATCCCAGTTCTCAGGATTGAAAAGCACGAGATCTACCTTCTGGCCCCAGGCCGTGACTGTAAACTCGAATCCTGTGCGGTAATCCCGGTAACTGTCGAAATTGACTCCGACCATATCGCCAACTATGTTGTCCCTCGCATCAGCATACCTGTGAACCTTGTGTGGTTCCGGGTCGTAGGCTCTGAAAGCTATGTAAAGGTACTTGTCGTCATACTGGATGTTGTGCTCGGTCCCGAATGTCGGTTTGGCGCCTTCATGGGGAACAAACTGGGTGTAGTCGCCTGCCCAGTTACCCTGATTCCAGCATTCATCGTCAAGCTTGCCGTCAATGACAGGTCTTTCCGTAACAAGACGGGTGGTAACGTACACCGGTTGTTTCAGCTTCTGCCCCTGCATTGAGGCTGAATCCTGACCTGAAAGAATCTGCCCCTGAGAGTAATTGTTTAAACCGGTTGATAAATAACAAATTATTAGCAATAAGGCCGTCAGACCTTTTCTTCTGATATTGTGTCCGATCATTGTATTAGATTAAGAGTTCCCAAAAATACTGTTTTGTCCAGATTAAAAAAACACAAGGATCACAGATAATGATTATACAAATCAGATTATATGAATAATTTGGTATATTTAGGAGCCAGGCTGTAAAAACAGGAAGCAACAGGAATATAAATTAAAATACATATCATGAAGAAGCTCTTTTATCTCTTGACTGTTTTCTCTATCTCATTGATCCTTAATGCCCAGGATATCGCCCGGTCTCCCATTGGAGGCCAGCAGCCACAGTCCGATCCCGACAAGATCATTTCCATCGAAACGGCGAAATCAAGCCTGGTGCTTAAGGTAAGCGGCCGCGACGGACGGCTGTACCACTTGTACCTCGGTCCCAGGCTCAGCAGTACCGACAGTTTCAACCAGCGGGGGAACGAGATTCATCCTGCATATGCCACATTCGGAACCGACAATCTCTTTGAACCGGCTATAAGGGTTCTTCATAACGACGGAAATCCCTCTCTCGAACTTATCTATGTAAGCCATGAGACGGTCAATGCCGGCAATGATGCAACTCTGACCAGGATACTTCTCAAGGATCCCCTGTACCCATTCGAAGTCACCCTCTTCTGCAAGGCTTTTACTGCCACGGATGTGTTCGAGCAGTGGGCCGAGATCAGGCATACCGAGAAGAAACCGGTTACCATTTATAATTATGCTTCCTCAATGCTGCATTTCGATGCCGAAAGGTACTGGCTTACGCAGTTCCACGGCGACTGGGCCGAGGAAATGAAAGCCAGGGAAAGTGAACTGACAGCAGGAATAAAAATACTCGACAGCAAACTTGGAAGCAGGGCACACATGTACCAGACTCCCGTCTTCCTGCTTTCACTTAATGAGAAAGCCGAAGAAAACAGCGGACAGGTACTCGCCGGCACTCTTGGCTGGTCGGGAAATTTCCGCTTCCTGTTCGAAGTGGATGAGAAAAACTCCCTGAGGGTGATATCAGGAATTAATCCTTTTGCATCGGAGTATTCTCTCCAGCCGGGTCAGGTTTTCAAGACACCATCCATGATCTTTACCTTTTCAGACTCGGGAACCGGCCAGGCAAGCCGTAACCTTCACCGTTGGGCAATAAACCATGGTGTTCTCAACGGAAAGGGATCCCGTTATACTCTCCTGAACAACTGGGAAGCCACCGGTTTTAACTTTGATGAGAAGAAACTTACTTCAATCCTCGACGATACAAAAAAGATGGGACTCGATGTCTTCCTTCTCGACGACGGCTGGTTTGCAAATAAATACCCAAGGAACCACGACCGGGCAGGACTCGGCGACTGGCAGGAAAACAAGGCGAAGCTTCCCGGCGGACTGGGTTATCTGGTAAAGGAGGCAGATGCCAGGGGAGTGAAATTCGGGATCTGGATAGAACCGGAAATGGTCAATCCCAAAAGCGAACTGTATGAGACCCATCCCGAATGGATCCTGAAGCTACCGAACCGTCCCGAGCATTATTTCAGGAATCAGCTTGTTCTCGATCTCACCAACCCGAAGGTACAGGAATTTGTTTATAATGTTGTCGACGGAATGCTCACTGCAAATCCCGGCATTGCATTTATCAAATGGGACTGCAACAGGATGATGACCAATATGTATTCGACCTACCTGAAGGACAAGCAGTCGCATCTGTACATCGACTATGTCAACAGCCTTTACGGAGTTCTGGAACGCCTGCGCTCGAAATATCCCGATCTTCCCATAATGCTTTGCTCAGGCGGCGGCGGAAGGGTCGATTACGGAGCGCTGAAGTATTTTACCGAATTCTGGGCCAGCGACAATACCGATCCTCTCGAAAGAATTTACATGCAGTGGGGTTATTCATATTTCTTCCCTGCAATCTCGGTCTGCAACCATGTTACTTCCTGGGGAAAGCAGTCGCTTAAATTCAGAACCGACGTGGCTATGATGGGAAAGATGGGTTTTGACATTGAGGTTGACAAGTTCTCCGATAATGAACTCAAATTCTGCCAGGATGCAATTGCAAACTATAACAGGATTAAGGATGTGATATACAAAGGCGACCTTTACCGCCTGATATCACCATACAAGGAAAACAGGGCTGCCCTGATGTATGTGAACCAGGAAAAAACAAAGGCTGTTCTTTTCAGCTACACCCTGAATACACGATACGGCGAAACCATTAACCGCGTCAGGCTCCAGGGGCTTGATCCGGACAAGACTTACAATATCAGGGAGATCAATGTGCCGAATGAAGGCCGTTTCCGCGGAATGAGTGAAAACGGACGGAGCTACACCGGCGACTACCTGATGAATGTCGGACTAAACGCCGGTTCATCCACCCCGCTTACCAGTGTGGTGTACGAAATTACCGAGTGAGGGTTATTTCCCGTCCCAGCCGGCAATCCTTGCCCATAGCCACCAGGCCGCGTAGGCTTTCTGGTTGGCATTGAGAGGCTGGCTGTGTGCTGCAGTGCAATCGTACCAATCGAGTCCGCGGGTATGAGCGTTCTGCCATTCCACGGCCCAGTTACCGTCGAGGCTGCCGTTGCCGTCAGTATCATAATTGCAGCCGTCATCGGCATTCCTGTCCCCAAAGAAGACTCCGTCGGGATTGTAAGATTCTATATCTGCAAAATCGTACAGTATCTTGCCGTTACGCGTGCAGAACGACCTTATCTGCTCATTCCTGAGGTGAAGATTTCCGCTGAGACCACTGCCGTCGAGGTGTCCGGTCATATAAACAAAAACGACATCCGGATAAGCCTTTTCAAGACCTTCCATCAGGCTGAGATAGGTGTTGATATGCGATTCGGTCGCATCCGAAACCTGTCCGCACCACGACCAGATTATCACGTTTACATCCGGATTGGCGGCCAGATAGGTCCTGGTTCTCTCAGCCCATGATGTCCGGTCGGGATTTCCAAGATCGCCGCTCATTGCATAGTCGTGCAGATCGAGCGATCCGTCAGTCCCTCCGTTGTTCCACGAGAAGGTAGGGCCCTTGAATGAAGCCAGACCAGACATGCCGTCGGTAAGCTGGCTTCCATGTGATGTATGCCCGTAGGCAATGTGAAGATTCGATTTTGCCGCTTCAATCCACTCAGAAGGGATCGCGGCCAGCTTGGTGCATGAGTGGTCAATGATGAAACCATCGCCCGGAACGATACCCGGCCCGTCTTCCTTGCTGCATGATGCAAGAAGGAAAACAAATACAATTAAACAAGATACTTTAAAATATCTCATAAAAAGTTATTTGTAAATAATGAAATTCCTGCTCTGACTTTTTACATAAGCCATATCAGATATAAAACGTATGAAAGGCCGGATTGTTGCAAAAATATATTTCCGGTTTTTCAAAGATACACGACTGCATGCCCTTCGGGACGAACCATCGCAATACCAAATACATTATTGTTTTTGTTGTAAAAGCGGCATTTTGTCCCGGAGAATTACTATTTTTCGCAGCATCAAAATAAATCATAAGTAAATCAGCGAGAAATGAAGAATGGAATAAAACTGCTTGTGCTCCTTATCGCCGGAGCAACTGTTGTATCGTGTTCACCATCAAGGATAGGAGAGTCCCAGACCGATAACAAAGTCAGGAATGTTATCCTGATGATTGGCGATGGAATGGGCCTGCCTCATGTTTATGCAGCAATGACAGCGGCCGGTGTTCCCCTTAATATTCAAAGGACACAGGCAACCGGACTGCAGACCAGCTTCTCGGCCGATGACTATGTTACCGATTCAGCCGCGGCAGGAACAGCGCTGTCGTCAGGCGAAAAAACAAATAACGGAATGATCGGCGTTGATCCCCAGGGAAACAAGGTAAAAACTATACTGGAAATTGCAGAGGAAAACGGCCTTGCAACCGGACTTGTTGCCACTGCTTCAGTCACTCACGCAACTCCTGCAGCGTTTATAGCACACCAGGCTTCAAGAAGCAGTTATGAGGACATTGCCAGGGATTTCCTCCGGACTGATATTGATGTCTTTATCGGCGGAGGCTACGATCATTTTGCAAAAAGGGCTGACGGACTCAACCTTATCGATAGCCTGAATGCTAAAGGTTACGAGGTAATAACCTCAGCCGAAGCGCTTAAAAATTCAGATTCTCCGGCTAAACTGGCCGCCCTGCTGTACCCTGATCAGCCACCCTACAGGCTTCAGGGAAGAGGTGACATGCTCTATGACGCAACCAGAAAAGCAATCGATATTCTGAGCCGGAACCGCAAGGGCTTCTTCCTTATGATTGAAGGATCACAGATCGACTGGGCAGCCCATGCAAACGAATCTGAAGCCACAGTCGATGAAACTCTCGATTTTGACAAGGCTATCGGGGCCGCTATTGATTTTGCCAAATCTGACGGTAATACCCTGGTTGTCGTTACGGCCGATCATGAAACCGGCGGTGTCACTATCCTGGGAGGCGACATCAAATCAAAGCAGGTAAAGCTCAATTTCTCAACAAAAAGCCATTCAGCAGTTATGCTTCCGGTTTATGCATACGGCCCAGGCGCCATGAACTTTACCGGCATCTATGACAATACCGATGTGCCCAAAAAGATACTGAAGGCCTTCAGCTTCGGGAAATAAGGTGAATCAAGTGACAGACAGTCTCAGACCCTACGGGGACAAGCAAAAGATCTTCGACAAGAGATACCTGCAGATGGCTTTGATATGGGCTAAGAATTCCTACTGCAAACGCAGGCAGGTAGGAGCTCTTATCGTCAGGGACAAAATGATAATTTCGGACGGCTATAACGGTACTCCCGCGGGATTCGAAAACGTTTGTGAGGATGAGAATAATATGACCAAACCGTATGTTCTTCATGCTGAAGCTAATGCTATAACAAAAGTTGCGAAGTCAAACAATTCCAGCGAGAATTCAACGTTGTATGTAACGACATCTCCATGCATGGAGTGCGCAAAGTTGATCATTCAGTCAGGAATTGGACGGGTAGTTTACTGTAACAGGTACCGGATTACCGATGGGCTCGACTTGCTGAAGCGTGCAGGAATTGAGATTGTTTATATTGATCCTGATAACGATATTTATGAAGTACAATAATACCAGGAGGGACATCATTCTGCCATTGGTTGCAGCACTTGCACTTGCTGCCGGAATCGTGATCGGCATATGGCTCCCGGACAGGAACAGCGCTCCCCAGCAAACCGGTTTCAGAGTAAAAAGCGACAAGATAAACAGCATCCTTAACATTATTGAAGCGGACTACGTTGACACGGTGAACCGCGCCGAACTGGTGGAAGCCGCTATACCTGCAATACTGAAGAAACTTGATCCGCATTCGGTTTATATCCCGGCTAAAGACCTCCAGCGCGCAAACGAACCACTACAGGGCAACTTCGACGGCATAGGCATATCATTCAACATGCTTACGGATACAATACTGGTAATAAGCACTATACCAGGAGGGCCCTCCGAAAAGGTAGGACTGATGGCCGGCGATAAGATTATATATGTAAACGATTCCCTGGTGGCCGGAAGAAAACTGAGCGACGAGAAAGTAATGGGCATGCTCAAGGGACCAAGAGGCACCGTAGTCAGGATAAAGCTTATGCGAAAAGGATACCCCGATCTTATCCCCTTTGATATTACTCGCGACAAGATACCGATCGCCAGTGTAGACGTGAGCTATATGATCAATGACAAAACCGGATACATAAAGATCAACAACTTCGCGATGACCACATATGACGAATTCCTTAAAAGCATCAGGGAACTGAAGTCGGTGGGAATGCAAAAACTCATACTTGATCTCAGAGAAAACTCCGGTGGCGTTATGGAGGCAGCTACCAGAATAGCAGACGAATTACTCAAGGAAGGAGAAATGATTGTATATACCCTTGGCAGGTCGCAGCCCAGAAATGAGACAAGGGCAAAGGGTAACGGGGAATTTGAATCAGGCGACCTGGTTCTCCTCATAGACGAATGGAGCGCATCTGCAAGCGAAATCCTGGCAGGGGCAATCCAGGATAACGACAGGGGTACCATAATCGGAAGACGCTCCTTCGGCAAGGGACTCGTCCAGGAACCCGTACCCTTTAACGACGGATCGGGAATGAGGCTTACGGTAGCAAGGTATTATACACCTACCGGAAGGTCAATTCAGAAACCTTACAACAATGGCTTCGACGAATACTTCGACGACCTCAATTCACGATTCGAGAGGGGTGAATTCACAGCGTCGGACAGCATCCATTTTGCCGACTCGCTGAAATTCACTACAAAGGGAGGAAAGACCGTCTATGGAGGCGGGGGAATAATGCCCGACATATTTGTCCCGGTCGACACTACAGGCCGTTCTGCATATTTCCTCGCGGTGAGACCGCTGATTTACAGATATGCCCTTAACTATACCGAAAAGAACAGGGAGACACTAAATAAATTCACCGAATCGGGGGAAATGGAGAAATATCTCGACCGGCAGGCACTTCTAAATCACTTCATCAGCTTCGCCGAAAAGAACGGTGTTAAGAGGGACACGGAAGGAATTAAGCTCTCCGGTCAGGTGATTTCAATTCAACTGAAAGCCTATATTGCCCGCAACATACTCGACAACAAGGGATTCTATCCTATCTGGAAAGAGCTCGACACTACCTTGAAGTTCGCGGTGGATTACCTGGAAAAAGATTAACCGCAAAAAGCCTGTTGCTCTTTTGCCCCCTTTTAGGGGGATCCCGATAAATCCCGATAGCTCCCGATAGCTATCGGGACGGGACGGGAGGGGAAGGGGTATGTTAATGTTGGGGGTCGAGGGTTAGCTGCTTTCAAGCATCTCCGGATCCCATCCCGCTGACAAAATCTGAAATCAGCTCTACCGAAAGATCCTGCTCCTCGATGAATCCCATATGCCCCGAATTCTCAAGTATCTCCAGCCTGGAATTTGCAGGCAGACTGACCTTCAGGATAATATCATCGCACGAAATGTAATTATCATGCCTGCCAAGGATCCACAGGCAGGGAACCCTCCCCTGCTCCATCACCTTAAGCCTTGAAGGCCTGTTCATCATCCCGTTGAGAACCGCAATTATTCCCTCATCACTTATTGTGGCGGCAATTTCCTCCGACCGCCGGAGATCGTCTCCGAACTTTTCGAGATTCACTGTGGAATACATCCGGGATATGTTGCCGGGGTATAACAGATGTTTTTTGGCTGCTCTCACAACCTTTATCTCCCTTTTCCTGTTTGCAACGACTTCCGGCCTGTCGGCAAAAGGATGGGAATGGAAAAGGCAATATGCCGAAAGCATGTCAGGAAAGAGTTCAAGAAAAGCAAGAGCTACATAGCCTCCCAATGAATGACCCGTGATGAATGCCTTCGGCAGATGAAGGTTCTCCATAAGACAAGCTATAGCCCCGGCCATGAATTCCATGCTGTGATTCACGCTGTAAACCTCCGAAAGACCATGCCCCGGAAGATCGACACAGATTACACGGAACTTCCCGGAAAGCTTATCGGCAAAACCAGCCCATATCTCCGAAGTCTCGAGATAGCCGTGAAGAAGTATGATGGCCTCTCCCTCTCCCTTATCGCTGTAATAAATCTTGCCTTCGTTGTAATTGATGTACTTCTTCATCATAATATAATTTTAATTCTAAAAACGCCGCGCGGGGCACGGGGCGCGGGGCACAGGGCACGGGGCAAAACGCCGCGTACCTTTCTTCCCCGAAAGATACTTAATCTCAGTGATTGATAATATCGTTAATTTTTATTAATTTTATTATATTGTTCCAGTCGGAAATTCCGCAAAAACTCAGGGTTTATGTATAAATTACTTTTCTCCTCCGTTTCCAAAAAATTTGTGATGGCACTGGCAGGTCTGTTCCTGATCCTGTTTCTGCCCGTACATCTTTTCATCAACTTCATGCTTCTGAAAAGCGATCCGCGGCCTTTCAACGAAGCCGCCCGTTTCATGGTAAGCTTTCCACTTATCAGAATAATAGAAATCGTGCTGATCGCTGCCATCATTATCCACATCTGCTATGGTATTTACATCCAGATACAAAACTGGAGGGCCCGGCCGACACGGTATGCAGTAAGCATAAAGACAAAAACATCCTTCTTCTCAAAATTCATGATCTGGACCGGAGCCGCGGTGTTCACTTTCCTTATCATTCATTTCTTCAATTTCTACTTTATACGGCTGGGTCTGGCAGAGGGAAATCCTGAAGATTTCTATTCGGTGGCTCACAGTCTTTTCAAAATACCAGCCTACAACTATATCTATCTTGTATGTTTCGTCCTTCTCGGACTACACCTGTATCATGCCATCACTTCGGCATTTCAGACTCTCGGACTCAATCACAGGCTCTGGACCCCCGTTGTTAAGGCATTCGCCTGGATATATGCAATTGTCATCCCTGCCGGTTTTGCTGTTATTTCAATAACAATATGGTTGTTCAGATAGAAAATACCAGGAACATGGAAAAATTAAACGCTCTAATCCCCGACGGCCCCCTTGCCCTGAAATGGACAAACTACAAGGCTTCGGTAAAACTGGTCAATCCTGCCAACAAAAGGAAGATCGATATAATTGTTGTCGGAACAGGGGTCGCGGGAGCAGCAGCAGCAGCATCCCTCGGCGAACTGGGATACAATGTGAAAACATTCAGCTATCACGATACGCCGAGAAGAGCCCATAGCGTAGCTTCGCAGGGAGGAATCAATGCCGCCAAGAATTACCGGAATGACGGTGACAGTGTTTACCGTCTCTTTATTGATATGATAAAGGGAGGCGACTACAGAGCGCGCGAGGCCAATGTATACAGGGCTGCCGAGGTGAGCAACCAGGTGATTGACCATTTCACGGCCCTGGGAGTACCCTTTGCCCGCGATTACGGGGGCACTCTCAATACACGGTCGTTCGGAGGAGTACAGGTCTCCAGAACTTTCTACGCCAAGGGGCAGACAGGCCAGCAATGCCTTCTCGCTTCCTATGCATCCCTCAACCGCCAGATAAAAAACGGAACGGTTACAATGTACCCATACAGGGAGATGCTCGACCTGGTTGTGATCGACGGAAAGGCAAGAGGCATAATTGCCCGAAACATGATAAGCGGTGATATAGAACGACATTCAGCCCATGCCGTGGTGCTGGCAACCGGCGGTTACGGAACTATATTCTACCTGTCAACCCTGGCAGTGAACTCAAACGCCACCGCCGCGTGGAAAGCCTATAAAAAGGGAGCCTTCTTCGCAAATCCCAGCTTCGTCCAGATTCACCCCACCTCAATACCCCAGATGAACGAATTCCAGGCAAAGCTGACACTTATGTCGGAGTCGCTGAGAAACGACGGAAGAATCTGGGTTCCAAAGGAAAAAGGCGATAAACGACCGCCCAATGACATACCGGAGAATGAACGGGATTATTATCTCGAAAGACGCTACCCTGCCTTCGGTAACCTCGTGCCAAGGGATATCGCATCAAGAGCAGCAAAGGAAAGATGCGATGCCGGTTACGGAGTCGGTACTACCGGGCTTTCCGTGTACCTCGATTTCAGGGATGCATTAAACAAACAAGGTAAAAAAGCCATAGAAGAGAAATACGGCAACCTCTTCGATATGTACAAAACGATAACCGGAACCGATCCCTATACGGAACCGATGAGGATCTATCCGGCAGGACATTATACAATGGGAGGCCTGTGGGTCGACTATGAGCTTATGACAACCATCCCCGGACTATATGCCATCGGCGAAGCCAACTTTTCCGACCATGGCGCCAACCGCCTCGGGGCAAGCTCACTGATGCAGATAGCAGCCGACGGCTATTTCATACTTCCAGTGACCATAAATAACTACCTGGCCGGGCAGATAAAAGCTCCCTCCATACCGGTCGAAGGCAGGGAATTTGATGAAGCAGAAAAATCGGTTAAAGAAAGGCTTGAAAAACTTGTTTCCATAGGAGGCAAACAAAGTGCCACCAGCTTCCACAAACGCCTGGGAAGGGTCATGTGGGACTACTGCGGGATGTCGAGAAACGAAAAGGGACTGCTGAAAGCGCTCGACCTAATAAAAAACCTGAGGGAAGAGTTCTGGAAGGATCTGAGAGTGCCGGGTTCGGCTAAGGAACTGAACCAGGAACTTGAGAAAGCAGCCAGAATAGCCGATTTCCTTGAACTGGCCGACCTGCTCATCGCTGATGCCCTCTTCAGAAAGGAATCGTGCGGAGCCCATTTCAGGGAGGAATACCAGACTGCCGATGGGGAGACACTGAGAAATGACGCTGAATATACCTGCGTGGCGGCATGGGAATATGCCGGCGAAGGGAAAGCTCACGTACTTCACCGGGAAGAACTTAAGTTTGAAGAGGTGGAGATGAAGGTCAGAAGCTATAAATGAAACGAGTTTAATCAGGATATCATGAATCTTACACTGAAAATCTGGAGACAGAAAGATGCAAAGTCAAAGGGGAAATTTGTGACATACAAAATGGCTGATGTATCGCCCGAGATGTCGTTCCTGGAGATGCTCGACGCCCTTAACAAAAAGCTTGTGGAATCAGGCGGCGATCCGGTGGCCTTCGAACACGACTGCAGGGAAGGGATTTGCGGATCGTGCGGAATGTATATAAACGGCCATCCACATGGTCCTGTTCCGGCTGTGACCACCTGCCTGCTGTCGATGAGGTACTTCAGCGATGGCGACACCATAACCGTTGAACCGTGGAGAGCCAAACCATTCCCGGTTATCAGGGATCTTATAGTCGACCGGAGCGCGATGGATAAAATACAGATAGCAGGAGGCTATATTTCAGTTAATACCGGAGCCGCACCCGACGCTAACTCGATACTGGTTCCGAAAAAGAACGCCGAGGAAGCATTCGACGCCGCGGCATGCATAGGATGCGGGGCCTGCGTGGCTGCATGCAAAAATGCCTCGGCCATGCTTTTCGTTTCAGCCAGAATCTCCCAGTATGCCCTTCTGCCACAGGGAAGGCTTGAGGCTAAGGAAAGAGTAAGGGCCATGGTTGAGAAGATGGATGAACTCGGATTCGGCAACTGCTCGAATACCGGAGCCTGCGAAGCCGAATGCCCCAAACAGGTCAAACTGGTAAACATAGCCCGCCTCAACAGGGAATACTACAAAGCATACTGACAGGACGATTCAGGCAATTATCCCCGCCGGCAAAAAGATGAACCTGCCGGCTGTTACCCTATGAACATAATTCCTCTATCCCGGCAACGGTTTTTGGTATCGGTTTGCCAAGAAGCTTATTCCCATTCTCAGTGATAAGTACATCATCCTCAATCCTTATTCCGCCTATATCCATCCAGTCGGCCAGCTTTTCGAAATTGATGAAATCCCTGAACTTCCCTTCTGCCTCCCATTTGCTTATTAGCTCGGGAATGAAATAAATTCCCGGTTCAACTGTGAAAACATGACCTGGTTTGTAAGGAAGGGCAAAACGCAGAAAGGCCAGCCCGAATTGCCGGCTTCTCTTTACCTCGTCATTGTAACCTACATAATCTTCTCCAAGACCTTCCATGTCGTGAACATCCAGTCCCATCATATGGCCAAGCCCGTGAGGCATGAAGAGGGCATGGGCTCCCTGCTCCACAGCTTCGGCAGGATCACCCTTCATCAGTCCAAGCTCCTTCAGGGATGAGGCAATGATGGTACATGCATTCATGTGAAGATCGAGGTTTGAGATTCCCGGCTTTGCAAGCCTGATCGACTCCGTGTTTGCCTTCAGCACAATCTCGTAAATATCCTTCTGCCTGGGGTTGAATTTCCCTCCAACCGGAGTAGTACGGGTGATATCGGAACTGTAGTGCATGTTCGATTCGGCTCCGGCATCAGTAACCATCATCCTGCCCTTTACCAGGATATTATCGTGATTATGATTGTGAAGCGTCTGTCCATTGATGCTCAGAATAATAGGAAATGCAGATCCGCCTCCGCACGACAATGCAATGCCTTCGATAGTTCCGAAAATCTCCTGCTCCTTCACGCCGGGCTTGCACATCTTCATCGCGGTTGTATGCATCTCGTAAGCTATGCCCACAGCCTTTTCTATTTCATCAATCTCGACCTGTTCCTTTATTGAACGCATGGAAACAACAGCCTTTATCAGTTCAACCGATGCCTTTGTCTTAATCCGGCAGGGATTCTCCCCGAGAAGAGTTCCCAGCATCATCTTGTTTTCAGCCCTGTAGGGAGGAAGAAAATGAATTTTCCGTTTTTTTGAAAGGGCATCACCTATCAGGCTTTCAAGTTTCGCCGGAGGGGCGGCATTGAACACGCCGCATCTCTGTGCCAGCTCCTTTACAGTAGGCTGAGGACCCATCCAGATGATATCGTCAATGTCAACATCATTCCCGAATATCCAGTCCTGCCCGGTGTCAAAATCCATAAGCCCGGCAAATCCGGGAAGATCAAGACCAAAATAATAGAGAAAATCACTGTCCTGCCTGAAATGATACTGGTTGGCAGGATAATTCATTGGAGAATCCACATTCCCCGGAAAAAGGGCGAGTCCCGATTTCATAATACCATGAAGCCTTGCCCTCCTGTTAGAATAAACTTCTTTCTTGAACATATCTTTTTTTTACTGATCCGACAATGCAGCTAAGTTAATATCCCCGGATGGAAAATCCCATTTTTCAGACAGTTAAAATCAGGCAGAATATAAATATTAACGGAAAATGCCTTAATTCTGTAAGCGGAACACGTTGTTATCAAATATTTTGTTATGCGAATACTATTGGATATTAACAAAACGTTATTATATTCGCAGCAAAGTTATCAACACTTTATTAACACCACCCGATCGTATGCCTTACCGTAGATTGCCGAATACTGATGCCGCACGCATCAGGGCGATGAGAATCGCGCTCGAAAGAGGCCGTGAGGTTCCTCCAAACCAAATGGCCTATTCGCCGAAACTGATCGTCAGGCTGCAGAGATTCCTTCCACAGTTTGAAAACATGATAACATTGCAACGCCAGTCTTATGCTTCTCAGAACAATAAAAGCAAGGATTACGCCGAGACTGTCAGAAAAGCAAGGCTTTACATCACTCATTTCATAAGGGTGATGAACATGGCGATTTTCAGGGCTGAACTCCCCCCGGAAACGAGGGCTTTCTACGGACTGGCTACCAATGAATCGACAGTACCGTCGATGAATACCGAAAACGAGCTTATAAGCTGGGGAAAAAGAATTATTGAAGGAGAGGAATTCCGGATCAGGAAGGGCGGAACTCCTATTACAAATCCCACCATTGCCGTGGTGAAGGTAAGATACCAGAACTTCCTCGATGCACATCATTTCCAGAAGACTCTCGCGAAAAGAACCCTTGATTATACGGAAAAGAACTACGAACTGAGAAAAGAAGCCGACGATCTTATACTGCAGGTCTGGAATGAGATCGAAAATACCCACAGTACACTGCCCGAGGACCAAAGACTGCCGGCAAGCGAGAATTACGGCATAGTCTATTTCTACAGAAAAGGTGAACTAAACAAGGCAGAATCGGCTGCAAAAGCCCAAAGCTAAATCCGGCCCTAACAAATAAGTTCTTGAACATAGGTAATATACAGCTCGGAGAATATCCTTTGTTCCTTGCTCCAATGGAGGATATCACTGATCCATCGTTCAGGTATCTATGCAAGATGTACGGTGCGGATTTCATGTACACCGAATTCATATCATCCGACGGGCTTATAAGGGACGGGGAAAAAAGTGTCAGAAAACTTGATATTTACGACTTCGAGAGACCCATTGGCATACAACTGTACGGACATCTTACCGAAGCCATGGTGGAGGCCGCGGTCATAGCCGAAACTGCAGCACCCGAACTTATTGACATCAATTTCGGATGCCCTGTGAAAAAAATCGCCAACAGGGGAGCCGGTGCGGGGATTCTTCGCAATATCCCCCTGATGATCTCAATGACCGAAGCCATAGTAAAGGCAGTTAAACTTCCCGTAACGGTAAAAACCCGGCTGGGATGGGATGAGGAAAGCAAAAACATAGTGGAAGTGGCCGAGAGACTTCAGGATACAGGCATAAGCGCACTTACAATTCACGGAAGAACAAGGTCACAGCTTTACAAAGGCGTTGCCGACTGGACCCTTATCGGCGAGGTAAAAAACAATCCCAGGATGAAGATCCCGGTAATCGGAAACGGCGATATCGACAGCCCGGAAAAAGCCAGGGAGATGTTCAACAGGTACGGCGTCGACGGTATCATGATAGGAAGGGCAACGGTTGGCCGGCCCTGGATATTCAGGGATATAAGGCACTACCTCAGCACCGGAGAACTCCTTCCCGAACCGACCGTATCTCAAAAGGCAAAACTGGCACTGCTTCATCTCGACAAATCCATAGAATTCAAGGAAGGAAAAAGGGCTATCTTCGAGATGAGGAGACACCTCTCAAATTATTTCAAGGGCCTGCCCCACTTCAGGGATACAAGGCTGAAACTTCTTACAAGCCTCGAACCTGAAGAGATTAGGGAAATAATAAATGAGATAAGCTTACGCTGGGGCAGCTACCGCAGCGACGACAGGACATCGGTATACGGAGTCTGATCGATCACGGCAGGCGGTTCAACACGGGACGTGAGCAGCGACCATGATCCCCACTTCAAAACCTTCTTCATTATAAGTATAAAAATCAGCCCGGTAATAATCAACCCGGCTAATTCGATCATGGGATAGAGCTTAAGCTGCTCAAACACCGCATCGGTTTGCAGAGCCGACGACTTATGCGTGACCATGATGCACAGGAATATGTTGTTCGCCGCGTGAGCTCCGATCGCGGCCTCGATACCGTCATCGAAAACCGTAACCACCGCGAAGATAAGCCCGAAGAAGATATACTGGGGCATCATCATCATGAATCCGAACTCGCCAACCTCCGGGTTAAAGGAATGCATAAGCCCGAACAATACCGAAGTCATCAATATGGGAAGCCACCTGTTGCGGGAAAGTACCGTAAATCCCTGCATCAGATAACCGCGGAAAAGAATCTCCTCGAAGGCTGCCTGGAAAGGGATCAGGGCCAGACAGATAAGGATAAGCGGCCACAGGGTGCCCGAGATGTTGTTAAGCCTGAAATTGGATGGATCGGCCTTCATGGAAACAAAAAGGTAAAGTGCCGATAGAACCAGCCATACCGATGCCGAAATTATGAACCTTTTCCACCTGAAGCAGCGGCCGCCGTTTATCACGGCACCGAAGGTCCTCTGATTAAGCGGTTTAATAAGAAGTACAAAAGCCAGAATACCTATGATGAAAGGGAACAGGTTCATAAGAAGAGCTATATTCGAGTCAAATCCTAGAACCCCTATGTTAGCGGGATCTTCAGCGATTTTGCCGAGCATATCGGGATCACCGGCAACTTTTGAAAAATATCCCACCAGGAGGGGCAGGGCTCCTATCGTGTTTGTAGCCAGCAGAATGGTTACTAACATCAGTAAATACCTCCATGCTCCGTTTCTGCCGGTGAATGATGATTCCAGATGATTCATTATGATGTTGTATTACTTTATGGAACTTGTTCTTTTGGGATAATCAATTGAATAATGTAGACCTATGCTCTCCTTCCTGTTCATAGCCATCTTGATTATCAGGTATCCTACATTTATAAGGTTACGGAGTTCACAGATCTGTTTTGAGATCAGCGATCGCTTGTAAAGACTCTCCGTTTCCCTGTACAGTATCTGAAGCCTGACCATTGCCCTCTCGAGACGAAGATCGGACCTGACTATCCCGACATAATTACTCATTATCGACTGTAGTTCCTTCTGGCTTTGTGTAATAAGCACCATCTCCTCGAGATGCGCCGTACCCTTGTAGTCCCAGTCGGGCAGATTCTCTTCAAAATCAAGCTTTTTCAGGCGTGAAGATGAGTGCATCACCGCCCTGTGAGAATAGACCACGGCTTCAACCAGTGAATTTGAGGCCAGCCGGTTGGCACCGTGAAGCCCCGTCGATGAAACCTCTCCGAGAGCATAGAGCCGGTCGATGTTGCTCTGCCCATCCATGTCGACCTTTATCCCGCCGCATGAATAATGCACGCAGGGAACCACAGGGATCTTATCCTTTGTAATGTCGATACCCCTGGTCAGGCAGTGTTCATAAACATTAGGAAAATGATCCTTCAGCCCGGCCGGATCCAGATGAGTGCAGTCGAGCCATACATGATCCTCTCCCCATATCTTTAGTTCATTGTCAATGGCTCTTGCAACTATATCCCTGGGAGCAAGCGAACCGCGGCTGTCGTACCTGTTCATGAACTGCTCGCCTGCCATGTTCATGAGAATAGCCCCGTATCCCCTTAAAGCCTCAGTAATAAGGAACGATGGCTTTTTCTCCGGGTCATAAAGCGAAGTCGGATGAAACTGGATGAATTCCATATTCTCAATGGCGCCCTTGGCCCTGTAAACCATGGCAACCCCATCGCCGGTCGCAACCTCGGGATTCGTGGTCGACATATAGGCATTCCCCAGTCCGCCCGTAGCCATAACCGTGATCTTTGCAAGAAAGGTATATACCTTCTTCTGCATGAGATCGGCCACATAAGCTCCGTAACACTTTATATCCTGAAAACTCCTCTTTACCTCTATCCCGAGATGATGCTGAGTCAGTATCTCAATTGCAAAGTGATGCTCGTAAATCTCAATGTTAGGATGATTCCTTATCTTGGTGATCAGAGTGTTTTCTATCACTTCGCCGGTCTTGTCCTTGGCATGAAGGATCCTGTACTCGGTGTGTCCGCCCTCCTTGGCAAGGTCGTAGGTTCCATCCTTATTCTTGTCAAAGGGAACACCTATGTCAATCAGATCCTGAATCCTCTCCGGGGCTTCCTGAACAACCATCCTGACAACTTTCTCGTTGCATATCCCGTCACCGGCAATCAGGGTATCCCTGACATGCTTTTCAAAATTGTCGGGCTTCCTGAAAACTGCCGCTATGCCACCCTGGGCATACTTAGTATTGGAATCATCAAGTACCGATTTGGTAACAATTGCAACTTTCCCGAATGACGCCGCCTTTAACGCGAAAGTCAATCCCGCTATACCTGATCCTATTACCAGGAAATCCGTCCGTTTTTTCATTGCACCGGCTGTTTATTTTGACCGTCAAATATACTAAATTAATGCTTTTCGCCGGGTCAGCCGCCTGAGCTGCAGCAATGCACCAGGGGTTTCAGTATAAAACAAGATTGCTAAACCGGACTTTTTAATATATTTTTGCTCACCAAAAACTAAACGACTTATGGCTCAGGATGATGTTTTCAAGAAACTGGTGGCCCACAGCAAGGAATACGGCTACGTGTTCCCCTCAAGCGAGATTTATGACGGTTTAAGCGCAGTTTACGACTATGGACAATACGGGGTTGAACTGAAGAACAACATTAAGAAATACTGGTGGGACAGCATGGTGCTTCTGAATGATAACATAGCAGGCCTCGATTCTGCTATCTTCATGCACCCCACCATCTGGAAAGCATCCGGACATGTCGACGCCTTTAACGACCCGCTTATCGACAACAGGGATTCCAAAAAAAGATACAGGGCCGACGTACTTATTGAAGAACATCTCGCGAAGATAGAGGATAAAATAAGCAAAGAGGTTGAAAAG
>ERZ1026800.213-NODE-213-length-54195-cov-5.901365_pt1 | contig 54195 bp, 89 predicted proteins | sample MGYA00520873_ERZ1026800 | MGnify/ENA primary metagenome ERZ1026800 (study PRJEB33270, sample SAMEA104284475) | anaerobic digester metagenome | biome: Anaerobic digester microbiome; feature: mesophilic sludge digester; material: Anaerobic digester biomass | place...
AGAGTCGGCGGCTCAAACCGGTTCGATGACTCCTGCGGCTACCAGGGCCGGGTATTCGCCCAGGCTGTTGCCGGCCGCTCCGAGAGCCTCCACTCCGGCTTCGGCGAGGACGGCCAGGACCGCCAGATAGTGGTTGAATTCACCAATGTGCGTGTCCATGCGTTTCACCCGCGGTACATGACGGTATCGTGGGAGATTGCCAATATCCCCGGCGGGACTGATTATACAATCGACATAGAGCGCTCAGAGACACCTGATGGGCCATGGACGCTAATTGCTCAAGGGCTAGTCGATAGGGAGTTCTATCACGATTGGGACGCCAATCAGTACAACCTCCGCAGACGGCATTTCTACAGGGTGACTTATAGGGACGGTAGCGGAGCACCGGTGGTGTCTCCAGCCGTGACTAACCTTAACACTCCAGATGCTATTGCCTATGACATCATTCGCCGCGAGCAGCTAGCCCTCAACGTGCTTTCAGGCAGGCCGGGGTTTTTCCTAATAGAGCGCACGTGGGGAGCTCCGTGTACGTTTTGCTATGATAGCGTAGCGCAAAAAACTAGCGTATCTGACTGTCCTTATTGCTACGGCACGCGCTATGCTGGTGGATATTTCGAGCCCATCTTCGGATATGTCTCTCAGCAGGGTTTGTCCAACCTTAATCAGCAAGCTACGCCCATCATGGAAATGCAACAGGTGACCAAGCAGTTCTGGACTAGCAATTCGCCGCTGCTAAAAGTGCGAGATGTGTTTGTTGATGCTGAAAACAACCGCTGGCGCGTCATGGCGATCTCTCATACGGAAAAGCTAGGCGCGTTTATGCGTCAGATCATGTCAATGAGCGAAGTGCCTAAGGGGCATATCATTTACGACATCCCCGTGCCTAATCTATATGACTTCCACCCGGTGAGGGATTATCACATATGGGAGACCACCCCATTCCTCGAGCCATAGTATTATGGGATCCTGGCCGTGTCATCTATACTAACCATGGAGTCATAGAATGGAGCGGCCGGCATGAAAAGTCCCGTAGACATCGACAACGACATTCTCGCTTTCCTGCAATCGTTTTTCTCGACTCCGAGGACGGTGATTGTGGGACAGGCGCACCGGACGCTGCAGTGGAATCCCAATCCCAAAACGACGGATCTGCTGATCAGGGCTAAAGACATCGCCAATGCCGAGACGCTAGACGGCAATAAAATCTCCATCATCATTGATCGCGGCAACTCGCGCTTGCTGTATTCAAGCCTAAAGAGCAGAATGGCGCGTGATATCCCTCGAAATAGCGAGACCTTTCTGGAGCTCATCACCGTTCCTTATGCGCTGCACTGCCTATCTTCTAACGACTACGAGGCCAGCCTAGTCGCGGGCATCGTTGCCAACGCCATTTGGATGCATCACGACACCTTTAAGCCATTGGGATATCATCGTGTGAGAGTTGACGGAATTGGTGGGCCGACTATACTTATCAACGAGAAGAGTAGTGTTAACCTGTATGACGTGCCAGTGTCGCTTCACATCTTCTACAACACGCATTACAGGATTAGCCACAATACCGAGGAAGTAATGGGCTATAACACGCCGATTATAAAAGAGATAGCAACGGAGGGCTAGCATGGCTGCATATCGCGAACCCGGGGTAAATGTTACTATACAGGAAGACCGCCCCTCTCCAATTCCGGAGGCGCGCAAGCTCCCTGCTGCGGTAGTGGGGCCTGGTTTTCAGGTAGAGGAAGCGCTATGGGCGGGTACGTATGATACGACCAGCTGCGATCTGCCCTATCCCAATCTAATGTCTGGCGCTAGCGTTGTGACTAATAGCGTGAAGGTCACGATCGCCAACTCGGCCGATGATGTCAGTTACAGCATCCTGCCGGAGTTTTACACCGCTGGAAACGACGGGGTAACGCTGGATGCCGGCGTGTATCACGTACTTTCTTCGGGCAATGCAGGGGCCTTGACCAATGGCGAGGTGGAGTTCTACGACATCGACACGTGGTCCAGCGCGATCAACTACCTGTCGACGGATATACTACAAATCCTCAGCGGGCCTTCCGCGGGGCCGTATGCTATTGCCGGCTTTGACGCCGCTACACGCAGGCTAATCCTTCAGGATGCCTGGTCTGGGACAACTGGGACAACCTTTGAGTGGGAGATTAGGCGCCCACTTTCGGGTGGAGTGCGGCTCTCCTATCACGCCCTACGCACTGATCACGTGCGTGCGCGTGCGCAGTTCTTGACCACTGACGAGGTTGTTGCCGCTGCTGGTGGCAAGCAGGCGATCATCCCCGAAAACCCGCTCTTCTACGGTGCCTTTATCGCCGCATCGCAGAGAGCTCCCGTATGGGTGGTGGGGGTGGAGGATGCTGATGGCGCCTTCAATCCCTCGCTGGCTAATACGGCTGCTTGGTTGGACGCATTGGAGTACTGCCAGCAATTCACCGATATGTACTCCTTCGCCATTCTGACGCAGAATGACACTGTAATCACATACGCCCAGACGTTTGTCGACTGGATGTCTCTACCGGAAAACCGCTGTGAGTGTATCGCGGGAGCTTGCCCGGCGCGCACCACACTCGAGGAGGCTATCCCATCGACTACCGGCGGCCGCTTCAGCGCTGATGGCACGACCTTCACCCACTCCGGTGGATACAACTTCATCTCCTATGGATGCGAGCCCATGGGTTACATCGAGGCTACGCTGGGAGACACTACGGTAAAAGTCAGGGTGCGCAAGGTTGAGGCTAGCGTAATGCAGGTTTTCGACGCTGACGACGTGCCAACCTCAATGCGCAGCCCGGCGACTGTTTCGTGGCGCTATGTTAATAAGTACTTCACCAACACCGAAGAGGCACAGTACTATGCCGCATACGGCGAGAGCTTCCAGGACAAGAGGATGCGTCTCTTCTGGCCCGACAAAATCGGAGCTCTCGTCAATGGCGTAGAAGTATCCATGCCTGGGTACTACTGGTGGTGCGAGAGGTTTGGCAGGCTAGCCGCTTTGCGCAATCCTGCAACCCCCTTCACGCGGACTAAGTCTAGCTTCTTCACTCGCGTCTTCATGCCGTTCCGCGGACGCACGCTGCTTAATATCATAGCAGGTGGCGGCTGGGAGCTCGGCGTGCAGGATTCCGTCAGCTTGCCTCCGTATTGCAGGCATCAGCTGACAACTGACATGACCCATCCGGCGCGTGCTGAGCAGAACGTGGTTCACTCGATAGATCACTGCGCTAAGTATATCCGCGAGGTGCTTGATAAGAACGTTGGCTCGCTAGGCAGCAGCGCCTTGCTGACCAATCTTAAGAGCATCTTGAGCGGCGTGGGGATTTATCTAGTGAATAAGATCCAGAGTCTGGCTAGCTTCAAGACTCTTAAGCTAGATTATAGCGAGCTTGATCCGCGGCTATGGGATGTCAATGTGCGCGCTGGCGCTCGTTATCCAGTCAATAACCTAGACGTTATCCTAATGGTGTCGTAGGGAGGCTCATATGGCTCTGCTTAAAGATTGGAACCAGCATGTATCGTCTATCGATCAACTTGATCCAGGCGAAAACATTGGGAAATTCATAGAGGGCGAGACCATTGCCTTGGCTGCGGGTCCTCCGGTATTTGACCCCAACAACCTTGACAGTGTTTCGGTAATGCACCTAGTCGGCCTATGTCAAAGCATCGGAGTCACGCAGGGGCAGCAGACTCAGCGCGTTTTCGAGCTAGGCTCTAGGCGCTCGTTTATCGTCCCCGGGCGTTCTGCGGGTAGTCTAGTTATCTCTAAGCTATGGATTAACGGCCACTCCCTCCTGGGCTCGCTCTACCGCGCGGTAAGCGATGCTGCAACGGAAGAGGCGCTTTATCGCAAGCCGGGCTATAACTACAAGTATACCAACCTGCAGTCCGAACTGTTCCACCGCCCAGTCGGTATCCTCATCATGGTGCATGACCAGAATGACGACATGGTTTCCGCGTCGTTCTACGAGTGCTGCTACATATCGTCTAGCAATTGGGGCACCTCTGCTGCAGGCCTTACGGTAGCCTCTAACGTGCGTGTTGAGTATGAAGAGGAATACCCGATCGACCCCGGCACAATCGAAACGGAAGTCTAACGAAGGAGAAATATGGGCTACATCTACCAAACGCTGACCAAGCAGGCGGCGATGAACTTTCCTGGGTACTACTGGTTGGGCGAGAGGTTTGGCAGGCTATCCGCTTTGCGCAATCCTGCAACCCCGCGGGGCAGAATTCTTAACGAGACCTCCCACCACAGTCCAGCTTCCCTTCAAAATTATTTAACCCGTCTGCTCTCCTCGGCCAATGCTGGACAAGCCAATATATACGAGTACGTGAAAGGTTTGCGCAATAGGGTAGGGGAGGCGGGCTCCCTCGCAAGAATGTATCAAGATCCGCGGAAGCCAAGGAATTAGATACGGCATCTCCCGACAAGCGGCAGGGGTTTTTGGTCTTACTGAAGAGGCCCCGAATCATGGAAGGATAATAATAGCCGCATGGGCTACATAGCACAATCGATGCAGAAACAGGCCATCACGCTTAATATTAGGCAGACTGAGGGCCTGCGGCGCAACCCCGAGATTGGCAAGTACCTGTCTGATATTCTTAAGGCTACCAGGACGCGCGGCAAGGGGCATGACCTTAAGAGGCTGCTTTCCCTGACCCCCGGAGCTGCTCTTGGGGTAGCCGCCGGATCGGGAGCAACCATTCCCACCGCTGCGGTGGCAACAGCTCTAGGGCTGGCGTTGGGGATCAAGTTTGGGCTGCCGGCTATCCAGGACGCCATATTGCGCAAGAAGCTTAAGAAGGAGCTAGGGGCTGATAAGGGCGAGGAGGTAGGCAATCTATCTCAGCGTGTATACAACAAGAGCACCGGGACGCTGACGCGTGGTGGGGCCATGTTAGGCGCCGGAGTGCTCCCATCTTTCCTGGGCAACGTTGGCAGGGCGTCTCGTCAGGAGGATGCTGCCGTTCTGCTTTTGGATCGCGTGGAGCGCATGCTGGCAGACCCAGCACAACACGTGGGGCCGTATTCAGTGAGACACTGATCAAGCCATAGATAGCATGCCCCCCAAGCCTCTTGCTCGAGATAGCAATGCTCAACTTGGGGGGCTTTCGCTAGGGGAAGAGAGGGGCGCCAAGCAGCGCCCCTCGCATATCATGGCGGTATTGGTTATGGCTTATATTGCGGCAGCACAGTCCGCATGCCCATGTGGAACATCATGCCATAGACTATCAAGCTAATTAGCACTAGGTCTCCCGCAACGAGATACAGCATGAGGTACAACCACTGCCCGCCTAGCGCGTAATGGATCAACGATACGCCGGCCACGCCAACAATCGCCACGAAAACAGTACATGCAACTAGCGCTACAAGTGCGCTTAGTGCCATGGCGGGCCACTTAGGGTTCTTTGACATAAGGCTCCTCATCCTCCCATATCATATTGCGCCATTCGGCGTCTATGTAGCCGTGTTCCTGGAGCTCGTCCAGCATGGATTCGTAATTATCAATCACAAGCGCGCGCCAACCCATAGACTCCAGGGCGGTCAGCCACGCTGTCTGCTCTTCCGACGCCTTGCCGCCGGGGCGTTTTAGCTCTACGCATATAGGCTTGAGTTGTTTGCCTTCTATGCCAAAAATAAAAAGATCGGGTGCCGCTTTGCTTGTCCCAAACGCGCGCATAGTCATCGCAATGCGTGGAGTACGCAATGCTTCATTGGGCGGGTGATAGAAGAGTATTCCTTCTATTCTATTCAGAGTACGCACTATGCGCATATGCAAGCGCCCCTCTGCGTAATTCCGCCTAGAATGGGCAGCCATCTTCCTCATCCTCTTCTTCATCGCATCCGCCCCAATAAGCGGGATCATCACGCTCGGGGAGGGAGTTATTGTCGTCCCATACGTGGGTGGGGAGGGCTACTGCCATAAACTCAAAGCCAGAACGCAGTGCGGCTATGGCACACGCTGCGCAGAGCTTATGATGTGGGTCGATCTTGACGCTAATCGTCAACTCGCCATCCACAGAGCCCCATGGCGTTTGATTCTGCGTATTGAAAGCATCCGTCGTGGGATTGAGGGCTAGATCTTCGTCCGTAATGTCGGCTCCACACGCTGCGCACCTATACCTATCCATGATTAACTCCTTAGCGCTTCAGGGGTTTCAATCGACTGTATCGAGCCGAGCCTGCCGTTGCGATATACGGCATAATCGAATGGCGCGCATACATAAGGGTCAAGGTCTATGCACGTATTAAGCGTGGCGATAAGTTGCTCAACGGGATCGGAGGTAAAGTGCTGTGCGGTTTTGATTGAGGGGTAAACGATGCGCTCGGAGGACCCAATAGCCCCACAGTCGCCCATATCCATGATGGAGCGCTTGTTGCATACGTTATAGATCCCGCCATTGTAGACAATCAGCATTGACCCCATGATCATGGGCCACTCTGCGGTTAGATCGCCTTCAGCCTCGCCATTCATCCCGTAGTTGAGCTCGCGGTGTGTGGCCAATAGATCTGGCAGGAATTTAGTCGCCAAGCGGGCCTCAAATTCGTCCCGAGAGTCGTTGTCGTCTTCCGCGCGATCGAAGCTCCAGTTTTTAGAGCGCAAGATGGTGTTGATCACGATAGTCCCGGCGGCCATTGCGACAACGTCCGCACCGTTACGCTCTCCCAGCGGAATTATTTTGGGCAATGCGCTCTTGAAGCGATATCCAACGCCTTCATCGGTTATCATGCGGTCGGTCAGTAGATGCACATCTTCACCGTGTCTAAGGGCCATGCACAGAGTCGCCATCGTCTAGCCTCCTTAGGTGTACTAAAAGATAGTGCATAGCGCAGAGCGTGTCAAGTGTAAAAAGAGGGGGCGCCAACCCCCTCTTTCTCACAGACTAGTACAGGGGGCCGTACTCCCCCGTAATCACTCCGTACCAGTCTGTGAGGGCCAGGGCCAGGAACAAGATGGTCCCGACCCAGATGATTGCGCCCCGTATGATCCGCCACTTGACGGACCCCAGGGCGCGGATTTCGAGATCGTCCCACCACTTCATAGACGACCTCCTTTCCTCGCTTCATTTATATGTAGTGTGACATCGCGTTCCGCCGCCCAGCGATGGATTATCCTAACCATGCGGCGGAAGTCGTTAATCAGGCTGGCGTGTCTCTCACGCTCAGTCTGCCCCTCGCGCCATGCGACCATCAGCACGTCAATGTCGGTATAATCCCAAGTTGAAGCCGTAAGGCCGGATGGAATCTTAGATAGTTCTTCCACTAGCAGCTCCCGGCCTTGTATGCCAACCGGTGGCGATAAGTGGCTTATGATTGCGGGCGTCCTTTCCTCAGGTACATCAACGAACGTGAACGCATACTTCAGTATCATCCTTGTCATGAGAACTTCCCCGGGACAACGCATAGGATCATATCACGCTCTCTAGTCCAGTGATGCAACGCTGTGATCATCTTACGCGTCTTCTCCACTACATCCATGTGCCCTGCTGTGCTACACACTCCCAGATAGAGGGCCAGCGCGTTATCGCCAATGCACATATTATAAGCTATGACGCCGTGTAGGCTATCTATCAGCGGCAGCATTACATCTGGCATCGCGAATCTTGCGGGCAGCAACAGTTCAAATTCGGCTATAGCCAGATCGGGCGGAAGCCCTGGTTTCGCCTCCCTAAATCGCAATATAGCCTCATCGTGAGTCATGGTCGTCGCCCCCCCCTCCATGCCTCTCGTGCGAAAATGGTATCTCCTAGCGAGGAGAGGCACTTGCACAAATAATCAGCCAGAATATAATCGGGGGTATTGCCGCATGCTGCTTCCAGATTGTGGCGATTGATCCATGCCGCCAACTCTCTCTTGACGCTATCGGTGAATATCAGATTCGACATTTTAACCTCCCTCGCCGCTATGCAGCTTCTCTATCGCCGTAGCGGCTTCTTCTAGCAAGTCGGCAATCCTGTCCGGCTCGCTCAGTTGTACGCTCTTGCGCGTGGGTATTTGCCTGCGTATTTCTGCACGCTTGCGTAAGCGCTCGACGAGATCGGCGTAGTAAGCCCCCTGCTCCTCTGGCGATGTGGGCCTCTCCGGGGAGAACTCACGCTCCTCTTTGGCAAACTGCTGGGGACGGGTGAGCGCTGGCTCTGTTGAATACCGCATCGTCTTTTGCGCTTCATCTATAACGTATTGCAATGCCCCGATGGGTGTTTTCTTGTTTAACTTGAGCTCGCGCCTCATTGTAGCCTCCTTCGTCTGATTGAGTTGAAGTTTTCCGGCCGCGTGGCCATGATCTCCTCAATGCGCGAGAGTGGTATCGGTTGCGGAGAGTATGCATCTACTATCTTGCCCTCACGCGCGGCGTAATCGTTCAGGCCGCCATGGCTGTGACCATGTATATGCCATGATCCGTAATGCGATAGCGGCCACACCTTGTGACAGTGATGTGCCACGAAGATGTGGGTGTTTATTGCCTTATGATACAGCATGAAGGTGTCGCAGATCGCGCCGAAGCGGTCGCGGCACTGCAGCGCGGTTTCATCATGCGATCCCTCGGCGAGTAGTATTGTCCCATTGAGCCGCTCGAGGATCTCTCTCAATCGCCGAGTGGTGCAATGCAGGGATACGTCTCCGGCATGCATCACGACGCCGTCGGGGGGCACTACTTCATTCCACGCGCGGATCATATTCTCCGTGCGTCCGAGTATTGCCGCCGCTGAATAGTCCATCCCGGCGCGTCTCAGCACGCCGGGATCCTCGAAATGAGTGTCAGCTATGAAGAACCACGGCCCATCTATACGTCGTTTGATCATAGCACTCCTTTGTCGTCATGCTTTAGCTGACGATAATAGTCGCATCCGTCGCATTTTTCGCCATCCAGTATTTGAAATGCAGCGCACGGATCGCAATTGGGATATGCATCGTAATGCAGCCCCGTACGCGGACAGATGCGATCATCTGGCCCATCAGGCGGCTGAAACTTATGCTTCGGCGGGTTGCGTCTCACGCTCTACCTCCTCAATGTTACTTACAATGGGGACGCTTCGGTGGCATCGAGATCGTCTCCCGTATCGTCAAGCCGGAAGAACGCTGGCTCGCTGCCTAGCTCGGTGAGCTTGTTGGCGGCTTGAACGCCGTTGATCAGAACGGGTGCCCTGAAGACTTCTTTCACCACGTATCCCCTATCCTGAGACTCGCGATAGATCTCGTCTATCGCCATGTCGTGCGGAATGGGCTCCCCTGATAACACCCTAAATCCAATCAGGGTTTCGTAGAACTTGCGCTCGCTGGCCATTACGCCTCCTTGTTGTGGTGGGCCGCAGGGGAATCGAACCCCCGACCACCGGATTAAAAGTCCGGTGCTCTGCCGACTGAGCTAGCGGCCCATGGTGCCCGGAGGGGGACTTGAACCCCCACGGTATTTCTACCAGCGGATTTTAAATCCACCGCGTTTGCCATTTCGCCATCCGGGCGATTGTTGCTGGTGCCGGAGGAGGGAGTCGAACCCTCACGCCCTTTCGGACAGTGGATTTTGAGTCCACCGCGTCTGCCATTCCGCCACTCCGGCTCTTATGCTGGATCCACGAATGTAACATACTCGTCGATATTAAGGCCCTTAACAAGTTCCTCGAAACCCACGCCGTGCGGCAGCTCTACCTGCTCGCCGGTTTCTTTAAGGTTGTCAATATCAATCACGCAAACGCGCGTCGCCCCGGGCTGGCTCTCAAAAACCTCCGCCACGCCACCCAGCACGTGTACCAGGACGATAGGCTTATCGTTGTGTCCCATGATGCCCCCTTAAATTAGCGTTCCGTCCACGATGTTTATAACGCAATATCGGTATTGTTGGGCCGGTTGTCCGTGCCTGCCTTGCGCAGGGTGTATGCGGCCAATACCATACAATGCCATGCCGCGGATATCACGTGCAGGGAACGGCTTTCGGGATCTACGTCTTCTCCACGCCAAAACTCGTTCAGGTGCCTCAGCGCGGCATCGTAGGATAGGGACCATTTATACCCCTTCTCCCAATTGCGCTCTTCGTATTTGGGCCCGATATCGGCTCCATTGCCGCCGCACTTGCCGTAATGCTCCGCCAACTCCCACAGTGCATCTGCTGGGATAAGATCGAAGCGCGCCAGCTTGGTGCCCTTAGCCGCACCAGTGACGGGATCAACTATCATGCGTTCGTCAGACACACCCTGCCTCCTTCGTGGTCGTTGTGGGAAGCATAAAAAAATACGCAGGCCGCGTCAATAGTAGAGATAAACTGGCGGCCGCCCCGTTGCGACCGCCAGTCTGCACACCCAATTTTGACGCAGTTTTAGCCCTATCGGCTTGTTCGGATATCCATGGCTGTCGACTCCCCCGGCATTCCATATTCCATTGAACATTGCGCCCTAGGGCGCGGTGGACCAAAGCCTTTAGCTCTCCGGAAATCGCATCGTAGTTTCAATCCACGCGCCACGTGGGCGCGACACGTAATAGCCCGTGGTCATGAACCCCACGGCTAAAGCCGGGGGCTTGTCTCTGGCGCTGCACTCGCAAGCGCGGATGCATCCGAGACGATAGGCGGCATGACACCCGCCCGCAAAGCAATGTTTTCAGCCGCGTTGACATCGGCGTGCGCCGCGTGTCCGCAGGCGCAGCAAAGGAACTCGGATTGACTGCGACGGTTGGCTTTCTCGATATGCCCACACACAGCGCACTGCTGGCTGGTGTATTTCGGGTCCACCAGGACAACCGGGATACCGGCCAGTCGCGCCTTGTAGTCGATGAACTGCCGCAGTTGGGCAAAGCTCCAATTGCTGTGTCGCGCTCGTTGTTCGGCCCCTCTAGCCCTGGTCCGCGCGCGGATGTGCGTCAGGTCTTCCAACGCTATCGCGCGGTTCGTGCGCTGAGCCGTCTCAACGAGACGCTTGCTAATCGTGTGGTTGACGTCTTTCTGAAAGCGGCGCTGGCGACCGGCCAGCCTGCGGAGGTGGCGCTTAGCCGACAGGCTGCCGCGCGCCTGCAAGTTGGAACGGAGTTGCTGCATCCGCTGGCGGTTGCGCTCGACCGGTGCGCTGGTCAGCACGTCGCCGTCGCTGGTGGTGGCAATGTTGGTCACGCCCAAATCGACGCCCAGCGCGGTTTCCACGTCGCGCGGCTCCGGGTCGGGGATTTCGCACGTCGCCAGCAGGAAGAACATCCCATTCCAAAACACGAGGTCCGTCTCGCCCTGGCGGTGCGCCAGCAGTTCAAGCTGGCGCCCTCCGGCGCCGAACGGAATAGTCTGCCGGCCGTCCGTCGTCCAGATCGAGACTTCCTGCCGGTTCAGTTTCCACGACAGGATGCGGTCGTCGTAGGCAATGCTCCCCAGCGGCTTGAAGGTGCGCAGCGTTTTGTGGTCACGCGCGTAGGCGTCCGCCACTTTCGCCAGACAGCGGATGACCATCTGCGCCGAGAGGTCGAACCGCGCGCGCGCGTCGTAGTAGGTCAGGTTTTGCATGCCGTAGCGGTGGAAGATCTGCGCCTCGAACGCCCGCGCGCTGATGTAGTTGCACGCAGCATTCGCCATTTCAAGCGTGTGCTTGAGCGTGGCGTGCTGGTCTTTCGTCGGGTAGAGGCGCACCTGCGCAATCAGCTTCATGATATGACTAGTATAGCGCAGGAGTTCTGAGATGTCAAACTCAAGAGGCCGCGCTTCCTCCCCACGCCTAAAGGCGGGGGCTTCCGCGCGGATTTTTCGGTGAAGACTCCGCCTTGTGGGGTGGCGCGTTTCGCGTCAATGTGCGGGTCTTCTATGCTCACATCGCCGCTATAAACACTGGCTATGTGGCGACCGGCAGATCTGATGTATATGAAGTCCTTGGCGATCTCTGCCGAGCATCGACCCCGCAGTCCCTCGAGGGTCCCATCGCATGGATCGGCGTTGTGATCGAATGCCATTAGAGCCCAATTACTCCTCGCCACGACGCCTCCCTGTCTCCACAATATATGCACATACCGTTGCGGTAATGAATACCCCCAAGGCGGCCGGACGCACGACCCACGCCCAATTGGGTGGGGTTTCTCCAAACACCACGATGATAACGTGTATGAGTGCTCCTAATGCAAAAGCACCTAGTGCTATGCCGGCGTAGAACATACCAACGAGCATGGCCCACAAGGCTTGGTTTATGCGATTTCCCTTAGCATTATTCATAATGCCTCCCGATGACGATATACGCCACGATGGACGCGAGCATGATCACTGCCAGCGCCACGGCGACAATCACGGTTGCCGGCGAGACGGGTTTGACCGTCCAGGCGACGAATAGCGTGTACGACACAAACCCCAGCAGCGCCACCACTGTCCCGGCTAGCAACCCATAGAGAATGGCCAACAAGATACGATCCGAGCGCTCCATGATCACCTCCATTTAGTCAACCGGACTCAGCGTGCCGATCGCGACTCGGCTATGACATCCTTGCATTAGCTTGGCGAGCGTCACCCCGCCTCACCGCGTCAACCCACCCCAGCCTTGGCCTTTCTGGCGGCATGATAACGGGGGTTGTTAGGATGGTTGTATCGCCAGTGTTTCCATCCACTTTAGCAATTTGTGGGTCTCCAGGCAGGTCGCGTAGGCGACCCACCAGCTTCCCCACCTACGCTGAGTCGATTAGTCGGATTTATTCGCGCTTAAGCGCGTCGAGCTTGTGGATAATGATGAAGGGGATGGATAGGATCTCGACTATGATCTTCCACGCCACCGGACCCAGGATCAGATTTATGAGCCCGTACAGAATGCATCCTATCCAGGCCGAGGTGCTGACGTATTCTCCGCCAACCGAATACCCGGTGTTGGAGAAGGCCAGGACGACGCCGAGGCCTATCATGAGCACCCCGGCGAGTACTGACAGGGTTGTACCTGCAGCCCACAGGACCTTGATGATGACAGGTGTCACCAAGCTGTCGAACGAAAACCATTTCCTTAGCCAACGCATCATGTGCCTCCTTCGTTTGTTTAGTCTCACGCCCGGCACGCTACCTCTCCTTAGCCAACGCATCATGTGCCTCCTTCGTTTGTTTAGTCTCACGCCCGGCACGCTACCTCCGGGTAGATGGGTTCAGTTGCTTTAGATCATGTGAGACACCCACCAGGTGTACAAACGTCCTGCGTGTACGCGACTTTCCACGCCTTCGTGAGACTGGGTTATGATCTATTGACGTACGCCTCGAGCACTTTTCGGACGAGCTCTTCTCCGCCATCGCCATAGCGATGGGATATGTCACCAGCGAACACCTCCGTGGTGCCCGGCTTGTACAACTCGAAATGATAACTCAATTCATCATCGTCTGCAGGAAACCGAGGCGCATTCCTGTCGCGCACGATATAAACATGCGAGATCAACACGCCATTGATTTTCAGGTCTGCTGTTAGCATTACCACCCCTTCGATGAAAGGGGTGGGGGCCCACCTTTTGCGGCACCCATGCCGGGGTCGATCTTCCCGTTTGGGTATTAGCAGGCCCCCACGCTGATGGTGCTAGCGGCGGGAGTTGAACCCGCATATCCGTTGGGACACTAGCTCCTAAGGCTAGCGCGTATGCCAATTCCGCCACGCTAGCAAATGGATTTTGTGCGGCGCTCCGATTTGAACGGAGTTCCCCAATTCCGCGCACGGCTGCCATGGGGCGGGGACCCCTCAGTTTGCCGTACTCTCCCGTGGACCACCTGTCCATACCGCCGCAATTGATCACTGGTCGGGGCGAGAGGATTTGAACCTCCGGCGTCTTGCTCCCAAAGCAAGTGCGCTACCGGGCTGCGCTACGCCCCGCAAACGACCGACACTGGCCGCACTCCGGTGAATACGGCCGGGCTCGAATGGGAGGACATGGGGGGTACTCTCCGTACCAGCGTCTAGCCGCAGCCTACTGCGCCATCTCCCGGTGCCACAATTTTGGCTCCTACAGATGTCTCGGCTTATAGGGTAGCCTGTAACGTTCACACCCCAGGATCCGATTCGCCAGCGCCCACTTACTCCTGGAGAGACCGGATTGGCGCCTCCCTGTGTCGCTGCCGGACTTAAGATGGTGGAGCGCGGGGGAGTTGAACCCCCGTCCAGCCCGTTGCTCTGACGGCTTTCTACATGCTTAGGTGTGGCTCTTCGCCATCCCACACGAGCTCTATTTACGGGTGAGCTCTGTTCCCATCTCGGACGCTCGGACATCCTCTCCGCATTAACGTCCATCCCCCGCCTTGAGAGGACCGGGCTTGAGGGCGGACGGCGGACTAAGCCGCTAGTCTCTCTGCGCCAATTACTTGGCTTGCCTGTTTTTTACATCCACCAGGCTGGATGGCATGCTTGACCGTTTTGCACACGTCTGTCGATTCCCGTGCGCCCCATGATATTATGAGTAGACACGCTGGCGTGTCAACACCCAGCGATTGCTCCGCATTGTTTATACCCCAGATTCGTGAGTTTTAGTCATGCACAAATTCCACCTCTTCCCCTATATAGCGTGCAGCGTTGACCAGCATCGTTACGCACTGGCGGTGGATAGAGATTGCGGCCGCGTGGTCTGCCGGACACACTGCCCAGTCGTTGTCGCGACTATTATCTGCCCCCCCAAGCCACACATATGCCATAAGCCCGCCATGGTCGCAGAAAGAGCCACCAACGTCCGGAAAGTTACTGCTGCCCACAAAGCCGCCGCAGCGCTGAGCATGGTCTTTGTGGCATCCAAGACAGCGTGGTGTTTTAAAGAACAGCTGATTATCGCGGATGTAGTTCAAACACCACGCAGGAGATTGGTGACAAACGCGCATCTTGATGCAATCTCGGCCATACCTATCGTTCCCCATTTTGAACACTACTCTCAGCATGTTACCTCCACATTCAGATCCAGGCGGCGGCCTACGGCCACAAGCGCAGTTACAATAGAGCGTTGCACTTGAATCGCTTCGGAGTGGTTCAAGCCCCCACGCACTGATGGCTCAAAGTCAAATCCCGAATGATTGCCTCGCAGAAATAGCCACACACGTAAAGAGTCGCTCGTCCCTGATATACGCACTTCTGGCCCGCCAAGGCTTGACACACGAACCTTCGAGTATCCAAGTGGATATCTGCCTTTTACTTCTACGGCATAGCCCGCACTGTCGTCACATCGCACCCCTACCGGCCATGGCTCGTACCATTCCGTGCTCTGTTCCCAAACCCGCCACTTTAGCTTGCTATCGTTAACTATTTCTATCTGGCACCTTAACATACTACGCCTCCAAGCTGAATGGGCAGTTAAGAGTGCGCGCTTGTGCTAAGAGCGCAGTGATGATAACGCGTTGCAGCACAACGACTTCGTAATGATCCGAGAAGTTATCGGCGGGACTGACTGTTACCGAGTCGTCTAGCGCTTTAGCTTCGCCACGTAGCCATATAGCAACACCTTCGCCAGCGGCATACGACAACGCAGGGCAGATGCTACTACGCACCCACACTGTGCCGTGGGGATGAATTGCTAACTTACTATCGGCAAGGGAGTACCAAGCCTCCTCTTGTTCTAATATTTGATACTCTAATTTCCGGGGCTCGATGATGTTGCAGCGTATACGCATTTACGCCTCCAATTCCAGCGGGACGCCCAGCGTGCGGCAATGCGTCAACATGGCTGTGATAATGGCGCGCTGCACCACAATGCAGCGCTCGTGGCTATCTAACGCCTCAATCTGCACTCTGTGATCAAGCTCGTCTCGGCCACCCCGCAGGTATATTACGGTATATCGCACGAATCCAGCGCTTATGGCCGGAAACTCCCTAGACAGCACCGTAACTCGATGTGGCGATGTCTGCGGGCTAGACGTTGCGACATGAGGCCATGTTGTGCCGCGCCATTCGGGCTCCTGCATTCTTACTCCCCAGACCAAGCGACGCCCACCAACCCCCCTTATCCCGCACAATATTCTCATCCTAATCGCCTCGCATCAGCTCGGCTATTTCTGCCTTCACTTCCTTAATCTGCTCGCGGAAGGCTTTGGCAGAGGCCTTCTGGTCCTCCTCGAGAGACAACAGGCGATCGACTAAGACCGCCAGGCGGTCGTCGGTTCCCTCTGGCATTATCTACGCCTCCCTGTCAGTGGTCTATTTGTGCTCGGCGTTGTCGCCGATAGATTGGTGAACGGCCATAGCGGGCTTGCGGCATGTTTCTTGAGGTTGCGAATAGCTATTGCCGCCCCGAGCATCGCTATCACGGAGCGCCACAATTCAGACCCACAGATTCCATCAAGGCCACACTCGCCAGAAATAGCTTCGGACGAGATTATGCGTTCCCGAAGCCTCAAATGCTTACCATATTCTCCATATGCCTTTGCGCTTAGAGGAACTGGGATTTCACGCCCCGTATAACGAATAGCCGGAACGTAGCTATGCTGTGAGTCAACCCAGACCGTTACCCTCGTAGACCTTATCTCAAAATCAGCTACATTATCTAGTGTTAGCTCACCCAGCATGGCCTGCGGGCGTGTGTCTCGGTATACCATCCGATATTTTGCCCTACTCGCTATGCGCTGCGAGATGGGCACGGCATCGAACCACTCGCGAAACTTCTCATCGTGCAGGCTGTCTGCCGATATAACATCCAGGCCGGACACGCCCTTTATCTCAAACGCTATTGGCATGATGCTCCCTTCGGATATAGCCCCCGGGGATTGCTCCCCGGGGGATGGGTTGTTTTACAGCCTATACAGCTTAGGTTGCCCTGAGTGCGCTAACCCGTAATACACCACGCGAGCAGCCTTGTCGCGGATGGGCTTCTCGAAAGCCCTGCTACCAACCAGCCATGTGGCATATAACGGAGCATACTGCGCTAGCGCATCATCCAGGGCATTCCCTTCTTGAGGCGTTTCCCCCAGAAGGGAGCGCAGATGATTGTTGCAGTCATTGCTTATAATTATGGGCCGATCGAGGTTGGCCGGGGGGTCTGGAACTCGCCCCCTCGACTGAAGGGCTATCACCGGCCGCGATTGAATGGTGTAAATACATCCGTGCTGCAACAATACGATATTACTGCTCAGGGTATGCACTGAGCCACCTGATATCTCAGGACGCTCCGTCAAAGCCAGCCCGGCAATCCGCTCGGGAATTAACGCATCAATGAGTACCAGCAGCCACGGCTTGCGTGACATAAACTCTATGCAGGCCCTCTCAAGAGTTGTGGGGCGAGTTGTGCCTATCATATCCCTTGCACTAGGTATTAACAGCACTCCTCCGGGAGGCATGGTCCGCGACATCCTGATCAGGTTGCCGACGTTGTGGTGTATGCAAGTACCTGCTACTAGCATCACCGGCGCCCCTTGCTCAGCACATATCCCGCCAGACTTGATCCACCAACAGCTAGCGCTTTGCCGGCCCATGATAGTGCTAAAGATCCCACTATCGGCAGGCTGACCAGAAATCCTATGGCTGCGCCCAACACCTTATTCCTCCTTTCCGTGTTATTCCGTGAAGTAATAGTCATCGTCGTGATCGTCATCTTCTGTTCCGCCGCCCGCCGGCGGATCGCCCATGGCGCGACCGGCACCCCTAAGAAACGCCTCTACATACCACCACCGCGCTTCGCGCCTCTCAACTCCTAACATCACAAGCATCTCTACTGCACCCAGATAAATCAATGCCACAATAATAAGGTTGATGATTATCAATACGGTAGTCATTCATCACCTCCCTTCAAAAACATGCAGCCGTATCAGTTGTTTTATAACGCAATAATGACGTTCTTAGACACGAAAGGGCCCGGCCGAAGCCGAGCCCTCACGCTAGATGTGAGCGGGATTATATGCCGAAGAGTAGCTTCCAGTTGGGATCCGTGCCGCGTGGTGCATTGGGGCCGGAGAGCAAGTTCCAGACACCCTCTGCGCGGCTGTGGGCAAGATCCCTGGCTAGTGACTGGTTTTCGTTGGTTATGGCCCGGAGCAGGCCGCGCATCTTGTTAGCCTCTAGCCTCCTGCGGTGCCCCTTGGCGGAGATGATGGCATATAGCTCGGGATACTTAATGCTGACTATCATCTTCTGCACGCTAGGCCGCATAAAGACCGGGAGGGAGCGCACCACCTTCTCGAGAAAGCCGAGACGAGGGGCCGTCCAGAATCCAGCCTGCTTCTCCATGTGACGCAGGGCAAGTGATCCGCTAACGTACTCCGGGTTAAGCGCCAGGCAATACAACGCGGCTTGCTTGGCCGCGTCGCGGCCTTTCATTGTCTGATATATGCTCACGATGTACCCCCAGTTTTCCTTGTGTCCATTCTTGGCTGCAAGCGCCTTAGCTTGGCGCCACAATCTTTCATCGCTTTCGGTCTTAACCAGATTGGTGGGCATATTATCCTTCGTCAATGTGCAGCGTGATAGGCAAAACCCACCTATTTCCCGTAAGCGTTTCTGCTATTAGTTTAACGCTATATGGCGATAAGGCAAACGAACCGCCGCGTATGCGTATGCGTAGCGCGCCGCCAACAACTATTAGTGAGTTTAGGTCGAGCACCTCTTGCGTGGCATTAACTCCGTTGCGGTCTTCGGCCATGGCAGCGCATTTGGAGTGATCAAGAATATCTCCGCGTAATACATTGGCGAAGTTGCCCGTTATCATAAACTGCTCTTCGGGGAGTTTATGCACGTCTGCCATTATAGCACCTTAATAAGTATGTTGGCCGCAACCACTGCTGCGCCTATGATTCCGCTCCATACCAAAACCTTGTTGCGCACTGCGGGCCATTCATTGGCATAGAAAGTCTCGAAGTTCTTGCGAAACATACACTGCTCACAGGGGTTCTTCCCCTCTAGGGCAATGATGCGCGCTTGGTCTTGATCGTGAATAACCTGCTCGCGCTCTATCATTTCAACGCGATCGCGCAAGCGCTCCGTAGCCTGCGCGATTTCGGTCAAGCGCGACTCCAGAGTGCCCAGCACGGTCTTGGTATATGCCATAAACTCGACGATTTCGCGCCAAGGTATATCGCTCGACACGCCTTACCGTTCATACCCCTCTGGTGATGTCACTCGCACTACCCATACCGAGCAATCCTCATAGCCGTTGACGCGATTCAGGTGGTGTACCTCACAGCGCGCGGGATGCAACACGGCGCCGCTGAATCCGACTAGGTTGTAGGATTGGCCATTCACGCAACGGATAAAGCGACTAATCGGCTCTCCCTGTATGGCCTCTCCGTCAAGGCCCAGCCAGTTAGAGAGCGTTCTATTGGCACGCACCACAATGCCCTTGTCGGTAATGGCTATGCCTTCGCTAGCGTGATCCGACATTAGCTGGAGCTGTACGCTGCTTTCCCTAAGGGCGTGCATGGTGCGTATACGCGCTATCGTAGAGGCCATATTGGATGATATGGACGACAATGCATTGCAGAGAGCCACGTCGCAGTCAAACTCATCCTCTGACAGCATAACCAGCACACCCTCGGTGCCGCGATGGCTAGTCATCGGCAGCACCGCTATCTGTCGCTCAGCGTCCCTCTCGGGATCTGATGTCTTGTCAATCATGGCCATAAATGTAACATACGGCCCGAAGTAAGCATCACCTATCGAGGCGAAATTGACCGCATACGACTCGCTATCAAAGCTAGGATACCGCCCGCTAAGATGACGCGGCATCTTGTATTCCAAGGCCAGACCAAAGCTTCCGCTGGGCTCTAAAAGGTAAATCGCCCCAGCGTCATATGGCGTATTGTGCGATATGCGCACCAGGCACTGAGACAGCGCTTCATTAATGTCAAGCGAGCGACACAGCATATAGGAGATATCCAGCTGTGTCTTGATTAAGGCTTGCGCATGCGCGCGCTCTGCGCGAGTCTGCAGGAGATACGGGCGCAACCGCGCCAGGATACCATCCATGGCCTCCAGCTCGTGCGTAACGTCTCGTGATGCCTTGTCTTCCACCATCTCATCCAATACTTACATTGGGCATCCTAAAGCTGTTGAACGTCATCGGATCCTGCATCATCTGCATGGGCATATTAGGCTGCATCATCGTGGGGGCAGTGGGCAACGGCATGGCTTGTTGCATGGCCGCGCGCCCCTCTGCCATGGCTTGCTGATTACCAGTTACCATGTTAAGGATTGATGGCAATACAGACATGGCAATCATCCCTATGGCTCCAGCCCTGCCTCCAGCCCCCATGCGCCCCCACAAGCCCCTAAGCCCGCCAGCGGCAGCCGGAGTTTGGGCGACAGGAAACCCACCGGATGGCATTGGATTGGTCCACGCTAATTTAGCGCGCAACGCGCCCAGGTAGCTAACGTCGTCACCCATACATCATCATCACGGGAGCGCGCCGAGGGGGATAATACCCCTCATCATCTCTGCGCCTGCCCATGCCATTGAGCAGCTGACCGATCAAGGCTCCGCCTATCAGCCATCCCCATGGGATGCCCCCGGGGCCTGAGGGCTGTGTGGCGGCTTGAGTCGCCGCCTGCGCCGCGGGAGCCGACTTAGGCGTCTGCGCTGCTGCCTGGGGAATCCGTGGCGGGATTTTCTGCGGCGCTGCTGGGGGGATCTGCTGTGATGCATTACGCCTAGCCGCCGCCCTAGCTCTGGCGTTAGCCTTGGCTATTGCCGCTCTGCGCTGTTCGTCGCCTAGCAAGCGCTGGAATGTGGAGCGCCGATCTCTAAGCGGACCGCCGCCCTGGCTCATTAGCCACGCCCCCTCAGGGCCTTGCGGGAGTAGCGGGGTGGCGCCGTATGTGCCGGGTATGTGCATTGCGTTGTCAAACATGTCCCACGGTCCGTATATCGCCAGCTTCGTTCTGAGATTAGTTAAGCGTCCCATGTTATCACATATACATCATGGGCATAGTCATCATCGGCATCGGGCGAGTCTGCTGACGGTCGTCTCGCCTATTCAAGCCAAGGATGTCGCCCAAGCCCCCATTTAGAGCCGACATTGCCAAGACGCCACCAAGCAACCACTTCCAGGGAGAACCACCGGAGGGCTTAGTAGCCGCCGTAGACATGGCCTGTTGCATCTCCTTAGCCTGCTCCGGTAGACCGGCGGTTTGCAGTGATGTTACATTCGCAACATTGGGGTCTACCCCCTGCGCCACGGCTCGCCTCATGGCGTTCTCGGCATTGCTAAGCCTGAGCGTTTGAGCCCGTGGGCTGAATCCGAAGTTGGTGATGTCTGCCTGAATACCCTTCCGAATATGCGCCGGCAGGTATCCCTCGGCATTAACAAGTTGAGCATCAGTCAGCCCGGATAGCACGCCGGCAGGGAGGCGCTTCCCCGTGAATGTAGCTTGGCGGGTGGGGATATTGGTGCCCACCAGTCTCCTGGCAAGCCACCCTCTCACCGTTGGCTCATAAGACAAGTTGATTAGCCGCTGCGGGTATCCCCTGGTGGCAGCAGCGCGACCGCCAGCCATCATGCCGCCCCCCAAAAGCAAGGGGAGAGCTAGCCCAGCCATAGACGCCGCTTTGGTGTTTACGCCGAACGAATCCGCTAGGATTTCATTCACCGATGGCAGGGCGATCTCCAGGCCGGAGACAACTCTCGGCATAGAGGCGGTTGGAGGCTTGACGGTGGGGATTTTAGGCGCCTGGACGGCTTTTACCGCAGGAGCCTTTATCTTAGCCGCCGTCGGCAATACTGGCGCGGGAGTCTTCACTTTGGGAGGCTGGCTCACCTTGACGGACTGCGCCGTGGTCCCCGTGGCAGATGCGGCTTCTTTTAGTAGTTCAGCTAGTCGCATGACTACCTCTGATTTCTGCGGAACATGTTGCCTATAATGGGCACTCCCCCCAGAAGGTCGGGGAGAAGATTCAGGCCCACTAGTCCGCTTCCTATTGCCCAGCCGGGGTTAGTCTTAGCCCACTGAGACACAGTAGGCCCAAAGTTCATCAACCCACCGCTTGTCGCGCCGTAACGCCCCCCGCCGAGGATTTGCATCAACTCCGCCATGGCGTTGATCTTGCCGGGCTCTAGCTTAAACGGCGCAGCTGCTAGTTTCGCGCGTAGCGTCCCGAGATATGTATCCATCAGCTACCGTACCTTATGATTGTAGGCGCACCGCCTTCTTTAGATTCACGCTTGTGCTTGGAGTTAAGCAGCGCCATTACCGCAGCCCCTATGCCGCCTGCGGTGAGAAGCTTAAACATGTTGTTGCTCTTGGTAAGCTTGTCAATGTCTAGCTTGGCCTGGTTGAGCTCGAGAGCGTTGCGCTGGGCTCTGGCCAAAAAGCCTGGCGCCATCTTGCCCAGCCCCATTCGGTAGCGCAATGCCTGCAAATAGCTGCCAATGCCAGCCGTCTTGTCTTGCTCTACATCATCCCATATTGGCCCCATGGCATCTCCTCTTCCGGCGTTGGAGTGATAACCTCCGGCTCGGGCTCCGGCTGGATGACGTCCGGCACCGCCTCCGGTTCGTCAGCAAATAGCGCACGCTCTAGCGCATTGGCTAACCGTGACGGGCCTTGAGGGGAGTTTTTAGCTAGCGTCCACGCCAGACTGCCCCCACCCAGAGCCCCACCGGCGGCGATGGCCGCTAGGAGCGCCCGCTTGCCTCGCGGCGTAGCTAGCTCCTTTGCAATTAACGTCATAACGTCAGTTCCCCTGCGAAGAGCGTGGCGCTCCAGATTCAGGCGTAGACGGTCCAGCATGCCGATATTACCCGCAAGCGGGATGCTCGGCTCTCCCAGCAACCTAGCTATGAGCTTAGATGGCGGCGTTGCCATTACTACGACTCCACGCTAATAGCCAGCCCCGTGCGCGGGCTGACAAAGCCTAGGTATCCCCATTTGGCGCCATTACCGCTGCAGACCTTAATGGATCGCACCTTGAAGTTAGTTATCGTTACCGCCTGGTTGGGCTCGAAATGCTTCTTCCGCAGCGAGTCCGTTCCCGGGCCGTAGGTATCTTCGTTGTTGAACGAAACGTCATAACCAGCAGCATCGCCCCCGAACGTCAAGATGAGGCTGCTGCACGCCATAGGCAGCCTAACTTCATCCTCGCCGGTGGACCCCACGCTCCGGTCTTCAGCGCAATACGGTTCGACTGTATGGCGAGCCACATCAATCCTCCTAGTCTATGCTTCACCGATAGTATAGTACTATCGTCAAAAAAGCGAATAAAGGCTGGGGCCGCCCCCGACTAGCAAGGACGGCCCCGTTACTCCACCAACACGTGGTTGGCGAGCTAGTCTTTAGAACGCTGCGTAAGCGCTATTCTCCTGTGCTTTAGCTGGCTAAGCGTGTGACTCTTCTTGAAGTTCTGATTGAGATACTGCAAGAGCGTTTTAATTGGGACGCGGCCCCAATACTTCATGATGACTTCGTCTTCTCCCGGCTCGAATATCTTAGCCTCACGCGATGCCGCAATAGCTTCAAGGTCGTCAATGCTTATTTCGACAGTGTGTGTCCCACCAGTACTTCCGCATAACGCCCCCGCGGGGACTCCATGGCTGCGCGTCTCCGCGCGCCGCTTGTGCGACCTAAACACGCCTACGCCCCCTTGAATAATGATCGGTTTCCGGAACTGTAACCTTAATATCAAGTAGCTCTGGATGCCAAGCCACGCCGCCATTCCGGTCAAAGTCCAATATCACAATGCCAACGTCATAAGCCTTAGGGGCTATCCTAGAGCCATACAGCGTGAAGGGCAGCTGTAGACTAGGCAACGTCATTGCCAACCACTTAGAGGTGCCCGCGAATGTATAAGTATGCACATGAGAGCGGATCAACACCTTAGCCTCGGGGTATTTAACGGTTTCACGCGCTAGCAGCATCTTGATGGCGTCGCCACCGAGTATGCCGACTTGCGTGCCGGAATTTGCCCCCACTCCAATATAATGCCGAACGTGTATTGGGGTTCCCTCAATGTAAAAGTAGTCTTCGTTATTGTAGGTAGCCCCTAAACGGTCAGCTAGGGTGCGCTCCCACGTGCCATATCCATCAACATGATAGCCGGAGCCACTCAAGATGCGGTATCCATCAGCTGGTTGCCATACCTCTAGTGCGTCGAATGCCATATCGCTCTGGATGGCCATGTCTGTAGTCAGCTGCTCCATGCCGGCGCTCTTGCGTCCCGGACCGTCTAGCGCATCTCCGTTGCATATGACCATATCCGGCTTAGCGTAACGCTTAACTAGGTCGTAATAGAATTCACGCAGAGTGTTCTGCCACCGGCCTTGTGGGGTGTAATCGGGTGAAGCCACCGGTGAATCCTTAGGCACAAGCCCCATGGGGTGCCCAGTATGCAAATCGCTCAAACATACAACGCGGTACGCTGGAGTATCACCGTTTAGTACGATCATCATCTCTCCTCACCATTCGGGGCCACATCGTACCTCGCTGATAGTATAAACTAAAAAAACAAAGCGGTCAAGGGGGGCGCAAAGCGCTATTCGCTTCACACCCCCCGACCTCACGCTACGACTCGCGCGCCTTAAGCGCGTTTAGCACGGCCACGTAATCATCGAGACGCCACATGGATGGCGCTGCCTCGGGCAGCTCTACTCCACTGGCGATCATGTCAGCGCGATACTCCTCCCACGACTTACCCGAATCTATGATGCGCTGACGCATCTGGGTGCGGTACTCGGCTAGCTGTTCGGGGTCCGACGCGGAGTTTAGCCATGCCAACAGGCGCTCGCCTAGCTCTTCGCCCGGCTTATTCAACACGGTGCTCGAGTCGAAGAGACCCGTGTGATCTGTTACCGGATACGCGTTATGCTCATGGTCCATCAGGAATGACACCATGAACTCGTACTCAATGTCATCCTTCTGCACGGGGTCGAGCCCAACCCTCTCGGGCTTGCTGCGACCAGCCTCTTCGTTAACCACCCACTTAGTCTTCGTCCGCATGGTAACGATGATATGAGCCGGGCTGCGCAACAGTGCCTCGATTAGCGCCCTGTGACGCGGAGTCACCTTAGCCCATGCCATGAAGCTATTCATCTTAGGAGAGTTGGCCAGTTGAGCCTGTATCTCTAAGACGCCGCCAATACCCGACCACTCGTGAGTCAAGCTGTCTACTATGATCGTTCCTGCACCAGACTCTTCAGCAACCTTCAGTGCTTCGATATAGCGCTCGGGAGAATACGGCTCGCCAAGGTCAATTATTCCGAATGGCATAATATCTGCGCAAAGATCGGCGCGATGCTGCTCTGTATCAATCACTACGGTCTTCTCGCCCAAACCCTTAGCAATCTTCACCGACGTATAAGTCTTGCCCGATCCGGACGGTCCCATCAAGGCCACGCGTAGCTTGGCCTTCTTGCGCTCTGCAGCGCGGACAACGAAACTCATTCACTATCTCCTTCCTCGGTGTTGTCGGCCGATTCCAGCACCTGCTGCTCGGCCCATTGGGAGCAAAGATGACGCGCCGCGCAATAACCACAACGCACGGAGCGACCCAGCCTATGATCTATAACATAATCCTCGGGCTTTTCGCGAGCGGCGATATACGCCACTGCATCCGCCTCATTATTAAATACCCTAGAAGCACGAGTCGCGCGCTTCTTTTTAGCTGCCCAGCGCTCGGGGGTGTACCACCGCTCTTCATCAGAACACGGCGGGACTTCGTCCTCGGGCGCGCCGGCAACTGCTAATTCATCGGCTAGGATTAAACGTTCGGACATCTCTCGGCTCCATGATTCTACCGTTTTAAAATCCCATAGATCGACAGGATACCGCACCACGTCAGATTGTGGATAGTCGAATGTAAACGCCGCCTTATAAGCCTCTCTATTACGCAGGATCAACACAAGCTCAGCCTCTTTGACGGGAAATCCCACAAGGCTATACAGCCACGCATAGCATCTTAACTGCATCAGCCAATTAGTTTTGTCATAAGACAGCGCTGCTACCTTGCAGAACTTCCAGTCAGTCAGCCTGTAGCTATCGGGGCCAATCTGAGTTAGCAGGTCAGCCTGCCCGGATATCGCCACGGAGCGCTCTCCTATCGTATGATGATAGGTCAGGCGCTCTTCTGATATCTCGTTGTCACCGCAATGCTCTGCGATGAAGTTGTGTAGCATGGTGCCCATGATGGCCCATAGCCGCTCGGAAGCATCGCTCCTCAGTTCATCCCAGCGTGCTAGCTCAAACCAGCGCATACGGACTGAGCCGGTTAGTTGACTCACCCTATGCCGCCATAGAGATGGCGGATATGCGCCGGTGCTAGCTGCCTTAACAAACGCATCGGGCAGGCCTAGTGTGTTGGTTATTATCATGCCGGCTCCTTACGGCCAGAAGAAAATTAATTCTCGCCTGGGAGCATACCATATTGTCACCGTGGCGTCAATGACCCCTATGTCCAGGTCTTCAAGTCTGGAAAACGCCACTTCACTCAAGTCTATCTCCCGGCGATAGTGTCGAGGGATACGATCATTCACGCGCACAAATATACTCTTGCCATTATGCTGCACCATGATAATAGAGCCAAATGGGGCATTCACGTGAGCACACGTCATCTCCTTGCGATTGTATATCTCCTGATTGGCCGTCTCGCGTCCATGACATTCTATGCCATACCATGAGCACTTAGCCGTGTGAGTGTCCACGCGCGCTGTAAGAAAAAACTCGAGTACGCACAGCAACCAAACAACCATCAACACACCTCCTGGGTTGTGGGGGCACCCGAAGGCGCCCCCGACCCTGGACTTTACCCAGCCGGCTCTTCTGCCACCTCGTCGGCGGCCTTCTTCCGGCTTACCCGCTTCGGCTTCTCGGGCTCTTCAGGAACCTCGAATAGCGCGGCGAGCCGCGCGGCGTCCTGGAAGGCGTCTCTCGACACCATTTCCACGCGACCAGTCTGCCGGCGGAGTTGGGCAATCCCGCCCTCCGCCTCCAGCTCCATGACCCTACCCCTGTACCAGAGATAGGTGAGCCCGTCCTGGTCTCTACGCCACGGGGCTCCCGGCCATGGTAGCCTTACCATGGCAGTGTCGCCGAACGCCGGGTCCACAAGGGGGTCTCTCTCGAATATCCGGAGGATGACCCCGAAATCCTCACGGACAAATGTGCCATTGACCCGCGGGAGGCTCAGCCACCGCCTCCACCCCTCGGTGCCTTCGACGCGCCACGGCAGACGCGGGATGTCTCGCGCGAAAGCCATGTAGCGCACCTGGTCGACCCCCGGCACGTCAACCCCCATCACGTATACCGTGACGGAACGACGCCGGAGATCCGACGGGTCGTAGAACTCGATCGTTCGCGCCTGCTCACCCTCAAATCTCATCCCCCCGATCGCGTCGCGGATGAGATTGGTAGCTGTTCCGGGGAGCAGCCGGATGCGGCTGCCGTCCAGCATGACCACGATGGGCTTCTCGGGATCGAACTTTTCGTCCCTCAGGCCCACGCAGCATCCGGGGGCGTCGTCTGCTACCGGCGGGAACGAAACCCACCCAGTCGTATAGGTGCCGACAACCATGCCGCTGTCAGCCCTCACGACGAGACTTCGACCGTTGCGCAGCAGCGGTATCGCATCCTTGATTTCGCCGGGATGCAACACCTGGTCCTCTTCGTCTAACAACATGGTGCGTCTGCCGGAGTTCCACATCACATCAGGCATCGTAGCCTCCTAATTAAAAGCAGGGCCACAACGCATTGGCCTATCCAAAGCGCCATGACCCAACGACCACTTGACGTCCCGAGTTGTTTATAACATAATTCATTATGCTTTAGCACTCATTTACCAGGAGGCAGTTATGCACGTTCAACTTAAGACCCCCGATGGACCGCCAGACAACCTCTGCGCCAAGATCGGCGGGCTATTAGTCCACGATGACTTCAAGGCTAAATTACGTAATGGCAGGTGGATATACGAGTCGTCCCGACACACGGACAATAGCCTAGCCATCCCGGCGTGGATAGATCGCTCCACGGTGACAATGAGCGTGCATGACGAAGAGGCTTATGTCAACGGGGTAGCCCATATCGTGTGCGCCACCTCGGGGCGCCCGCTTGTGCCGTACTACGTACCGGTACAACACGCTACAGGTTCGCCCGACGCGTGCTTCTCGCTATCGTTCCCGTTCGTACATATCGCTTATTTAAAGTCGATCAACTATCTGTGGATCAGACACGTCAATCCGGTGATGCTGGGTGATGAGGCTACTGCTATGACTGACGATGTTTTCCGCGGCCCTGTTGCGGTGCGCACGGCTTATTGCAAGAATTGTGATCAGGAGTTTGACGCAAGATACCCCCACGACCTAGACCATCATATAGTTGTTTCTACGTTTGATGTTCCACAAGAGCTGGATTACTTAAGGAGCGCCATTCTTGCCGCCACGCGTAAAGCTTGGGGGCCCAAGCCATCGCGTGCGTATTATGTACACAAACCCGAGAGGAGAACGTTGTGCAATACGTAATGTTGGGTCTGAGCGTAGCCGCTCTAGCGGTAATGGGCGTTATTATACGCCTTCTTGACCGCATCGCGCATAGCATTGATAAGCTGGATGCTTACGTGCACGAGATGTTGGACTATCAGAAGACTGAAGCGCTAAACAACGCACTGCAGAATATGACGCGCGCCTTCACGGGCAACTTCCCTGCCCTCGTTCCGCCGGCGGCCCCCCAAGAGGAAGCTCCGGCTGACATATCAGAGCTGGTTGAGCTGGCTAGGCGGCTAACCCGCGCATAGTGCGTCGCTAATAGCAAGGGGGCGGCCTGCGAGGGCCGCCCCTGCTTTATTGTGGCTGTCCTTATATGCTGACTGGAGGTTCCGCCTCGTGGGCCGCAGCAATATCCTGCAGATCCTGCGGCCCTATGCCCTCAAGGGCTCCGGAGGCCTGCAGCACGGTAGCAAGCTGCGTAGAGATGTCGTCAACCTTTTCCGTCTGAGCCTTAGCTAGGTCAAGCGCGGAATCCGCCACGCGCAGCGATTGCTGTAGCAGGTTCTGGTCAATGCTAGGTTCTGGTTCCGCCGCCCCGGGAGCTCCCGCCGGTGCGTTGGCTATCATCGCCAGCATATTGGGGTCGATAGGCATACCACCCACGGGAGGCATACCTCCGCCCATTGCCGCGGGGTCCATCGGCGCACCGCCCATCATTGCGGGGTCCATCGGCATGCCACCCCCCATCATCGCGGGATCCATTGGCATCCCCCCGCCCATTGCGGCAGGGTCCATCGGCATGCCGCCAGCCTGAGCCATCATCATCGGATCCTGAGCTACTTTTAGCATACCAGACAAGCGTCCCATATTACTCTCCTTATGCCATTCCTGGGCCCTGTAAGCCTGTTAGATTGCGCATCGTGGTAGGCATTCCCAATCCACCATACGGCCCCATCATGGCTGCCATGATCGGAGCGTATTCGTTGATAATCTGTTTACGTCCCCTGCTATACGCCTCCATCTGGCTGCGCTGCAGATGTGCATTGAGGGTCGGTATGCCCACCATTGCCGCTACAAGCGCAGCGGGGATGAGTCCAGCGGCGGTTTTCGTAGTACCCACATCGAGCATGTTGTCGGCAACGCGCGGGGCGATAAGTGGCCATATCAATCCAAAGCGAGCAGCCTTCATGCGATCACCCGTTAGGCCGTCGCGGCTAAGCTTAGCTAGTTTAGTAAGTGTCTGCTCGCGCATTTCATTCCCCCAAAAACTCTGACGCCCATGGGTCGAAATCCTCATCTTCTTCGGGGTCGGCGCTTTCTTCCTCGAGAGGCTCGTCCACCACCTCTGGGGCGTGTGCCATCAGCATGGCTTTAAGAGCCTCGATAGCCTCTGGCGGAGCTTCTTCACCCTCCGGTTCCGGGATAGATTCCGAAAGAGCCAAAAGCACGGATGGGTCTACATCCATGTCTTGGGCAAGCTCGTTGAGGGCGGCTTCCTTCATGTGCAATACCGCCATGTGCGCGGACTCTACCAGCTCTGGCTCAATTGGATCGAATCTATTCATGGTATCCTCCACGCCATACAGTATAGCGCATTCTATTCAGGAGGCAACTCATCGTCGCCCTTAGTCTTCTTAATAAACCACTCGTATGCAAAGCTTGAAGCTGTAGCATATACAATGGTCGTGGCAGGAATAGTAGACCACGAGAATGGCACCTCAGACAGCACCGCTCCTGCCACCTGATAGGCTACGGCGCAGATGAAAGCCGCTGCCAGCGCACACATCATGCCGCAAAACTTGCGCCTGACCTTGAAATAGCGCGCTATTGGCGGGATCGACTTTATGGCCTGGGCTAGATACCCCGTGCCGATCATCATGCCAATAAAGCCCAGCGCAAACTCTTTAGAAAAGAGTTGGAGCGTCCCCACTTTCCTCTCCCCCCGCGTGATCAGCCTCTATTATAGATACGTCCACACACTCATCATCATTATAGGCGTTATGCCACTCAAAAACAAAATCCGTAGTTGGCGCGCCAGCAGACCACATATTATGATCCACCAAGTTTTGGACAATAATAGACTGCACCCACGCCCTAGCCCTGGAGGACGTAGTGCTCAAGTGCTTGGAGTATATATCAACACGGTAGGCTTGATTGCGATTGGCCTGCTTCTTGTTGAATGACGCCACGCGCGCTACTCGCAACGCCGCGCCCCACGCCCGCATGACTTCGGATATAGTCTCCCCGCGGCCATCTTCGAGCCGCGGAACAGATGCTATGCGTAGAATAGTTTCCACTGTGCCCTCCTAAGCTTAGTATAGACATCATCCGGCCCAACGCCAGACTAAAAAGAACAAGGGGTCGGGGGGCTTGCGCCCCCCTTCCCTTGGCGTCTAGTTGCCCTTGACCACGGTGGTCAGGGTAACGACGTCGCCGTCCCTCAGTTCATATGAGAGGTTGGCGATGCGGTTGTTGACGCGCATCTCGTCCTTGTCTCCCACGGACATACCGGCCTGGCCGAGCGCATCCCTCACGGTCCTGCCGCCGTTGAGGGTGATGACCTTCCTCTCGCCAGGGACCCTGGCGACTGTGACGTCGATGTAGTCAGGCATGTTCCCCTTCACCTTCGCGGAAATGGTGACAATGTCACCGTTGCGGAGTTCGGCGTTCAAGATGCTTGGACGCCCGTTAATCATGACGGAGTCGGACTCGTAGCAGGAGATGCCTGCGAGCCTGGCGCACTCGCGAACGGTGCAGCCATCCTCGACCATCATGTCCTTCCTCTGTCCTGGGACGCGAGCGATCGTTACGTTCGTCATTTGTGAATTCCCTTCTGATGTGAATGTGGTCTACCACTTGGTAGAGACGTAAGAGAATGGATTCAGCCCATAAATAAGCTCGTGTTCTGGACGCTCAAATTTAGAAGCATCTAGCGACCAACCATGATATCGAATAAACTGCCACAAAGCAATGCCCGCCAGTGTGTACACCGTAGGTCCGACGGTTGTGGTCGCTCCGCATGGTGATGCTTCTGCATCATCGTCACTCACTAGAGTGCTGGACCACCGTTCCACCTCTGATGGCATGGCGGGGTTGACTACATACACTCGCGCCAAGTCTGCGCCCATACGGGTCTCGATCACGCAGCGCGTGTCGAGCTCAGCCTCTATATCAGCCATGATGGTTTTCCGCGACGCCATGGTATCTGTCAAGAGGAAGACATAGGGAGCCCATGGCTTTTCTACATCGCCTGGAGCAAATCCCATTACGGTATCTATCTCGCAACCCGTTGCGCGCTTGATTACGTCGGCTAAAGCCGCGACCTTCGCCTGCCCGATATGGCACTGCTCGAAGCACTGATTCGCAATGTTATGCTCAGCAACCACATCGCCATCTATCACGCGAATATGCTCTACCCCTAGCTTCGCTAGGCCTAGGGCCAGATAGCTACCCGTAGCTCCCGCCCCTATGATGTCTACGCGATCGTTGAACGACCTTGGATCAAACACCGCCAGGTGTCTTGACGGATCTATGATGTTTGCCATTAGTCGAGCCCCGCGTAGTTGTCGCCACCCCATAGCCAGGAGCGCGTGGCCTGCGTGGCGGCGTTATCCGTCGCGCTTTTGCTGCTGGCTTTGCCGCCCTTAGTTTTCTTGCCCTGATTGAATCCCCCGTATTCGATGCGCTTGACTTTCTCCGCCAGCTGCTGCTTCCAGTATTCAGCGCGATCCTCTGTGGGGTAGTCAACCTCCCATGGCACATTACGCCACACGCCGTTCAACTCGTAGTTGAAGATCGTGTACTCGCAATGTGTCGGGGCGAAGATGCCTCTCAGGAACCACGGGCATCCGTTCCGCCTGAAGATCGTCATCTGTGCTTCATCTTGCGAGCTTGGAGACACACCCCCAAACGGGTGCGTATGCCCCCAAAACCTGAGCTTGTCGTAGTCGTCGTTTCCTCGCCCCATCAACTCGCGACCCAGCGCAGCCATCGCATCCGCCGACAGCTCTGTCGTGCCAGAGTGGCACTCCTGCTCGAGCAGGAATATCTCTGTGATTCGATAGTAGTCGGCGACCAATATCTTCTCATCCGAGTACTTGAGCTCGCGTTCGACAAGACCCATAAATCCGACTTCGCTTGAAACGTGCCGTGATATCTGCGATAGATCTTCCGCAATTGCCGGCGACACTAGAACCTTAGGCTCGAGCAGAGTGTGAAACACCGGCGTCGCTTTGTGTGGGACTAGCGTTATCACGCAACTCCTTTCGCGTCAATTGGAAATTCCGGGGTACACTTAGTATATAACGCATCTTTGCGGTTTTTGGCAAGGCCGCCCGTCAGAGCGGCCACGCCGTCACTCCTCTTCTTCCTCGTCGTCTTCGTCGGGCATCAGTGGCGCGTCATCGTCTGAGCCATAGCGTTCCTCGGCAGCCGCCGCCTCTTCAGGTGTCATTGTGCTGACTCCCGATAGCGGCCAGACCACAGCACCAACCCCGGCGCCATCATTTAGATTGGCGCTCTGCAAGAACGATATGACAAGCGATAACGCAGATCCAAGGTCGAGCTGCATCATCGCCTCGGTGAGCAGATAAGACGCATTGCCCAAGCACACGCGCCCATCATCCCATGCGTGCGGCGCAGACATAGCCTCTGAGCCGAACGAGCGGATTCTGCGCGTGATGTTGTAGCATGACAGCGCCATCGTCGACACATTAAGGCGAATGACAAACTCGCCAAGGTCATGCGTATATATTGATCCGTCATGCACATACTGTAGCGGTATGGGGTCGGTCTGTATGATCAAATCTTCATCTCCTATCGCGCTAACAAAGCGTATGCCGGGTATTTTAGGCAGATCTAGCGGCCTCGCCCCAGATATCACTTCGTTAAGCTGTTCCTTCCTGCGCTGTAACGCCTTGATCCCGCTCAGCACTTCGCTGTACTCTCTCTCGAGTCTGGCCAGTGCTTGCTGCTTGCTACTGAGCACTTGCTGCGTCTCGTTAAGCGCTCTGCGGAATGCGCTAGCGCATACATCGCCAATCGGTCGTGTTGTTATCTGCTCCGACTGGGCATCTTGGATTGTGCGCGCCAACTCACGCCAATCATCTGCGTGGTAAATTAGCCCGCCGTCGGAAGGCTTGGGGGCCGTAATCAGCACCCCTCCCTTAGTCAGGAGCACGGGACGGCCGCCTGCTGTATAGCGCTTAACTCCGCTGTATTCTGCGCCTATATGGGGCGACTGACACACGCCAACCATATAGCGATCCTGCTCTTCCATCCATGGGATCAGGTGCTTGAAGACGCATATCTGAATTGGCTTGCGCACCACCGGAAGGATAGCGCGCATACAGTCGCCGACAAAGCTTCTGCGATTGTCTGGTTTGACCAACGCCGCATCGGGGTCAGATTCCGTAATCGCGTCAGACGATATCGACACCCAGTTCTGCCCAGCGCGCCCCCATCCGTTTGCCTCTGTGATTCCGCACAGCAAGTACTCGCCATAAACCTCCGCGTAAGACCACATCGCTATGTCATCGCGAGCCATTAAGGCCGCCTCTTCCTCTTCCGTAACGGGCATGAAGCCGGGAGTTATCTCCTCACGCTCTTCCAGCCCTACTAGCCCTGCATCTGTAGTTGCTATTGCGATCATTCAATCACCCCCTGACGCTTACGCTTTTCTAGCAGCTGACCTGCAGCGGCGGAGGATAAGCTAAGTGCTCCACGCGAGTCCGACGTATTGGCCGATGTGAGATACAGCAGGTAAATCGATACGCGCGTTGCCGTGTCGGAGCTAGAGACCCAACCCTCGGCGTTACCCCAACACGGCTCGCCATTACTCCCGACATGAGGGCCGTTGAGGCCGGCGCTGTACCTTCGATATTCACCATCAGTGCTTACGATCCTGCTATCCAACTGTTTGTCTGTAATACAATGAGCACCCGCGTAGAACTCCGCACCGCTATCGGTCGTTCCCAAAGATGGCTTAGTGAAAATATACACCTCTCCTCCGGGCGAGATGACAACGTATCGTATCAACGGCCACCTGGCTATGGGCGCCCACTCTGAAGGAGCGCTCGGTGGGGTGTATCTGTCTATAGCCTTAGCCCACCACGGCAACTTATTGACACTACCGCTGATAATAAGCGCATCATAACAGCCATCGTATCGCACGCAACCGGTGCCTATGGGACTTAAGAGCAAGCCCCAATTAAGCATTTCGTTTCCTGTATAGTCACCCAGGGGGCTAGACAGTCCAAAGTGCACCTTGCCGGCCACCTTGTTGTACGGTAGCTTGCTCATGTCGAACCGCGGGCCCACAACTACCAACGGGCGGCTTAGATTAAGCCCTCGGGGGTAGTGGGGATAGGGCAAGGACAGGCCTGGGGCAACCCATGCATTGCACTCGGGTTGCCACGTGATCTCCGCCGCCGCGAATATGCCCCTCAGATCTTCATCTATGGTGGGAGTCTCCGGCGGGGCAACCGGCTCTGGAGCGGGAACTTCTGCCGGCGCCTCAGTTGGCGCTACCCGCGTGGCAGTCCTGCGCGGCCTGCGCCGCGGTGGCTCTGCGGGCGGGAACAGCGAGTCGTTGTAGTATGGGGCGCATATTGGGATCCTCAACTCCACCGCGTTGCGCCCAGGCGTGCGTTCCGCCACCCCTGGGGTGTTAAGATCAAAGGAGTTCCGCGGCGGTTCACACTGCGCCAACAACCACTCAGGGCAATCCTCTCCCTGTACTACTTCTATGAAGCGATAGGGAATCCTCGCCCCACGCGTGATTGCCTCGGCCACGCTCGGCCCCTGTATCATAAGCACCGCTACCGCCCCGTCCTCGAGCGTGCCCTCCGAGATGTCTATCTTCGGCTCGAAGCCAAACCGCGCGGTAGTGGGCCAACTGGCAGCCCTTGATGATATATGCATACTGCTCCTTACGAAAGCGTGGGTGGATTTTGCCGCAGGTGCTGTTCAACTGCCTGCCGCGCCGCATTGATGTACACCTTCAACGCCGCAGCCGGGTCAATGAGCCAGCGGTGCGCTAGCGCTAAAGAGCGCTCATCGTGCGGTATGTTAACGGACATATGACGATCGCTGCCAAGCTCCGCAGTGTAGGTGGGGAGACAAGATAGCCCCACCACTTCGGTGTGAGCTTCGCTTTGCCTTATCACTTCGCAATTGATCGGAAGGCTTACCGACATTGCCATGCGGGTTGGCTCCGCCCCGTCAGGCTGCGCTATTTCGATCTCAACGTCACCAGCGTCAACCACCATCATGGGGCGCATGTTGTCCGATCGGGACGATGGCGCTGTGGTACGCATTGCTATGCCTCTGAAGTGATCGCTATCGCACTCGCCAAGCCGTGTCGCGAATTCAGCTACGTATTTCTCAAGGTTGGGTTCTATGTGCTCTATCTCGCTAATGGCGCATGAGTTGCTCGCTAAGTTAAGAGTTACCCTGCGCAATTGCGCTAGCAATTCTTCCCTGCGTGCAATCATGTCATGCTTAGTCCTGTCAAGCGCTTCCGACATACCAGGAGCCAGCCTGGATGCGACTACCGCGGGGGGGACATCACACCGATCTCGATCGTGGCCGATCTTCGCTATGCGTTCCTGAAAGATATACTTGCCATAAGTTGTTATGGCATCACGTACATCCGAACGCACCGCTGCCAACGCCACGGGGGTGGGTGGTGTATCTGAAGAGCTGAACACAGCGGGGCCAGCATCCATGCCTATCAGCACCACGTTGTCCAGCGCATAGGCCAACACTGCCGTATCTGCTCCCTCGACCGCATTGATGCGGTGATTGTCATCCGTCAGCGCATAGCCGCCACTATTTGTCGCCTTGATCTGCACTAGCGGCACGGACAAGTCCTCCCCGCCTGGCGTAGATACGACGCGATGATGTGACACGCGATGCTCGCCATACGGCACGTGCAGAAGTATGACCAGGGCTTCGCTGTCAACCCGCTCGCGAATAATGCGCGCCACATCCGCCATGGGGAAGACTGGCTGGGTGAGATATGGGCGTAACTCGGGAACGGTCTCTTGCAGCTGATACGTATTGAGGCAGCTCACGCTACATGATGGGGCGTCGATAACCCTCCACACTCCATCGTCACAGCGCTTCGCCCACGCCGTGCTAGCTCCCATCCCTGCACCGCGTATCCTGCGTACTCCATCTAACCCATTGAGGAGCACGACTGTGTTCATTGCTGCCCTGAGCGTTAACCCAATATCGCTATACCACTCAGACCACGCATTTCTGGCGTTGGTGACCGACCCGAAGATCGGAACCGTCGATCCATCTGGCGCTAGATAACGCGTCTTCGTATACCTAGATCGCGTCATCCCTACAATGGGTGTTGATGCCATTTATTAGGCGTCCTTTCTAAAAGTTGTGTATCACAAACGTCTGCTCACCAACGCGGCGGTTTGTCCGTATGGTCTGGACTTTGATGGAAGCGCCGCAGGAAGCACACTTGCCCTCCGATATCAACTCTGGCTTTGTGGCCATGTGAGGGTCGATGTGAATGCTGGCCACGTGCGGCTCTCCGCAGTGCACGCAAAACACCGTTACCCTAGTACGGCTTGGTGTTGCAATGAGATTCGCCTCGAATTCAACCTCTGCCGATATATCAGCAATCAAGTCTTCACCCGAATCATCATCGGAGATCTGTGTATACAGGATGGACACAAGAGAACCACATCCCGGGCAATCCGCAATAAGCTCATAATCAGTAGCGCTGATAATAGAGCTTGCGATTTCATCTTCTCTTATTGCGCATAAGGCACACCCGCATAGCGGGCACACCAGATCGCGGAAGTCTTCCGCATTCGGCATTTATACCCCCTTGACGAATGCTTGGTAAATGATATGTTACCTGTAACGAAAGGAGGATCATGGATACTCAAGATGTCAAGACCGAAGACGCCATGGCGACTCCGCCGGTGTTGTTTCCCGCTGAAGTTATGGAGCATCTAGCTCCGAAGGATCAGGCTCATAGGGATGACGACCTTACATCTCTCCTGCGCAACGACTACATCTACCGCACCGTCATCATCGCCCCGCGCTCGGAGTTGGTCATACGCGACGTTAAGACGCGCCACTTCCTATCAGCCAGGCGCATGTCTCAGTTTGTGGGCGCCAACCAGACCGCAGGACATGACAACATCACAGCGGCCAAATACGAGCTGGCGTTCAGCATCGTGCGCTACAGCGTGGCCGGCGAGGACGTTCCCCTGGGAGACCTCGACTCCACCGATCCCAAAACAGCAGAGGCGGCCTTCAAGGCACGCCTTGACTTGGTTGACCTGTGGCCCACCGCGCTATGGACTCGCGCGCTAAGCGCCCTTCAGGTCTTGATGGGATACGTCGACGAAATCAGCTCCCCTGAGAGCCTGGTGGATTTCTCGACCGCCCCGCAGGAAGCTTAAGCGCTCATCTCCTGTATTGGGGCGTGTGGAACATCATAGATGAGCGGCAGTTTATCCTTGCGATGTTTTACCACAAGCGCGAGCAGATGGCGAGGCTGTTGCAGACCGTAACGTCGGCAGGCCCGCGCATGACGCCAGAGCACATACGCTTCCTGGAGGAACACTTAACCCCGTGGGCCTCCAAGCGCGTGCGTGCTGAACATCGCCTAGCCGAAAAGATGAAGAGCAATTTCCTTAACAAGACCTTTAAGATACACAAGGGAGCTATTGGCCGGCGCTCACGCGCTTCCGGGAAGGTTGTGCGGATCCGTCCTGCGCCCCCCGACGAGAGGAAGCGTTCTTAATCGAGCGGTCTAGCGCGTCTATTTCGTCTTTGCACTTCTGCATCTTCTGATACTCAGCCTCGATTACATCCGCATGGCGCTGCAGGTCCTTGAAGCGTTCGGCGCGAAGGGCCTGTAGCGCTTTTAACCGTTCTGACACCGTTGCTCTCTTCGGCATAAGTACACCTCCGTGTTGTATATAACGCATAATGCGCTAAAATAGACACGTCAGAATAGCCTCTATAATGCTAGTTGGAGGCAGCAATGAGTGATCAGGCTAGACTAGACCCCGTCTATAATCAGCTTAGCGCAATACGCGATGATCTCAGCGCGTCATACGCTCAGCCGCCTAACGTCGGAGATTACGGCGGGTATAGTAGCATCACAGCGCAGATCATGAACCCGGCCCTGATTCCCCCCTCGATGCCGATGCAGGGCTTCAATGCTGAGCTATCGCTGATGCGTTACTCTGGCGCCGCAGAGATGGGCCAGATATACGAAGACGCAATGCGGGCTAATCAGGAAAAGCGCAATTGGTTTGAGGTGGGCATGGGCGTTGGCGGCGGTCTAGCCTGGATGGGCGGCGCGGCGCTGGGATCAGCCGTTGGCGGGGGGCCTATCGGCGGGATGGTCGGCGGTTTTGCCGCTTCTATGTTGTTTGATCGACTGCGCGATCCCCTAGAGTCGCTCTTTAAGGTTAATCAAATCGACCCCGCCATCACCGCCTCCGACTGGACTCAGGGCATTATCAGCGAGCAAGTCATGGCCATGGCCTATATGGCGGGAGACCTAGGCCCCGGAGGGCGAGCCGGCATAACCAAAGATCAAGCCGAGACGATGGGGGCTGACCTGTATAACTTCATGCGAGGCCAGGGATTGCAGGGCATGGAGATTACCCGCATAGCTCCATATCTCATGCGCAGCGGCATACTAGACTCATCCTCAAATCTTGAAGAGCTGACGGAGAAGGTTGAGAAACAGATCGAAACCATAGCCAACTTCGTCAAGCGCACCGGCATGCGACTTAAGGATGCTGCACAAGTCACGTCCGGGTTGGCCGCTTCGGGGATAGCCTCTAGCGACCTGCTCGGCGTATCTACTGGTATCATCAACACTTCAGCCGTAGCCAATATGGATGCTGCGCAATACGCACAGCTGGCCATTGGATTTGCCCAGCCGTATTCCTTCGGCGGCAATCAGCCCAACGTGATAGCATCGCTTAACCGCGAAGTGCTATTCCAAGACTACCTCTATCAATCTGGAGCGGTTAGCCAGGCAGAGTATCTAGCCGCAGGACGCGCAGTGGGCGCAGGCAGTACTATTGCACAACTCGGCATGAGTTATTGGAGGGCACCGGCTAATCGGAGAATCCTGTATGGAATGACCGCCGACGGCATGCTAAACACATCTGGCATTAGCGCGATGTTGGCCGGAGAGTCATTCCCCTCCTCGGGCATGGATGCATATAACGCTCTATCGGCAGAAGACCGCGCAGCGATCAGATGGCAATCTGGCGACATGCTGAACGAACACGCGGGGCTCTTCACAGACGTGATGTTATCTAGGATGATAGATAACCTAGAGGATGCTGGATATCACGACCCATTCTCGCAGCGTCAGATGCTTATGGAGCGCTACGACATAAGTCGGGCTCTAGCAACGCAATTCGAGCGCCGCGAAGAGCTGATGTTTGACCCCAGGGCCAATCTAGGCATGGTAGCCAACGCCTCGCAAGCCGCAGCGCAGACATCTAGAGCGCAAGCGATCAACGAGCATAACATAATAATGCAAAGAGTAATCGGCCTAGGCAGGGCTGTTGATACCGGTGACGTCGGCGCAGGCCCCTATGCCGCTAGACAAGAATTTATAAGCAGATTGCTAGCGGGCGAAGACTGGGAGACCCTGGTACAAGAGGAGTCCTCTAATCCCGATAGCGCCATGTCGCGATACCTCAACGCTGACCTTCAGTCGCTGCTTTCCGGCGGAAGAATGGGCGCCGATGCATTACAGGCTGTATTATCTCAAATGACCCCCGAGCAAAGAGCTATATACGGCCCTAGATTTGCTGACGCTGCGACGACCAACCTGCGGCGGGGGAGGTTCTTAGGGCTGGCGCCCAGTATTTTTAAGCGCAGCGAAGTCGACTCGTCGGGGGGGGTGCTCACATCCGCGTCCGTGCCAATGGCTATTGCACGCGTCACGCCTGAGGATTTTGGCAGTACAGCCTTCAGATACAATTCCGATACGGGTTCTTTAGAGGTGTCTTTCGGAGCGGACTCTAATCGCTGGTGGGACGCCAGCGAGTACTCCTTCCGCAATCTAGACATAGATGTCGCCGGCTTTGCCGATGCCATGGATTGGGAAACTGAAGACATCCTGGCCGCACAAAGCCGCGCAGATATCCTGTCTGGCGTAACTGACATGATGCCCACGCGCACGCAGATACTATACGGGCAAGCCTTCCAACGGCGTGCGGGTTATGATTTAGGCGTCGGAGGACAAAGAGGCGCTGAGGCTATCCAGCGCGCGTATGATGTTTCATCGTATATAGCCTCTGCCCCCACAGCCGAGGAGGCTCGTACCTCACTAACTAGCGGGACAATGGGCTACAATGACGCCATGGATGAATGGTATTATTCTGTGCAAGACAAATACCGGCGTTCCGGCTTGAGCTTCACCGGCAACGCCAGCGATGCAACTGATGTTTATGATTTCACCAACAGGCTATCCGAAACGTTCTTCGGATATGACATGGCCAGCCCGCGCTTCACGCCGCAAGATCGCCAGAGGCTAGACTACTTTACATCAATAGTTTACCCCAGCATAGCCGGAGCGAGATCGGAGCAGCAGCGCGACGCGGAGGGCGATCTGGGCTCAGCGCTTAGAACAGCCAGGGCGCGTACCGGCGGAGGCCTTACCGAAGAAGAGCTCAGAATGCGTAGCGCGGTGGGTTCGAGATACAATCTATCAGAAGAAGAGTGGTCAACGGTTTCTGACATTATGATGATGTCCTATGCCGAGAGGATTAGCTTAGCGCAAGCCGCCGACAGGTTGGGAGTTGACGATCAGGATATACGCAACGCCACGGCGACAATCTTCGGCACGCGCGGCGCAGCACGCGGAGCGGTGATTGCTGCCGGGGAGAACTATGACATACAAATGGCTGGGGCGCAACAAGCCCTAGAACGCTTTAGTTTTCTGTTCGACCCACATATAGGCGGGCGCAGCGTAACCATGGCGGAGGCGCTAGAGGCAGACCGCAGAGGCGAATATGTTGACTTTAGATACGCTGAAGGTTACGCCGACACGGACCTAGGGCGCCTGGCCAGCGCGGTGGTCACCACGGACACGCTAAGCGAAGAAACCCTAGCCGATTTAATCGCTGAAGATCAACGCAGGCGCGGCGTATCTAGCGCTGACGATAGAGAGACCGGCGGTGGGACCGGTGGGGCGGGCGAGGATTTCTCTATCAGCATCGACCTAACCGGCACCATGAACGTCACAGCGACCACCGTGGTTGTAAGCGAAGGCACCGGGGTGAGCAGCGGCGGAGCCAGCAATTCCCGCGAAACTGGTACAGGGCTAACAACTGGATCCCCAGGGAGTTTCGGGCCATGGATGCGAGGGGGTGAGTCGGATTGAGTAGCATATTTAGTGGCAGCCCGATTGACGTGATGTTTCACGAGCTCAGGCCCGAAGGGGACTCCTCGGGGGCCTCTTACGACGACATCTCTAGCTGGGGCAAGATTAGCGACTATGTCAACTACGAGTCGCACGCACGGGGGATAAACCCTAGCGCGTGGGAGCACGAATCAGCGCGAACTGATAGCGTAAATTACAGCGGGGTGCCGTGGAATGGCGCCCCACTATCAGAATGGATGACAGCCGCGGAGAATGCTGCGTCAAACGCTGAATACGTTACACTGGGCTCCACCACCTTAAAATACAGCACAGTGGACGACAGATTGCGCCTACTGCCATTCTTCGCTCAAGATGCCACGCTGCATTACTTACATCACAGGCCACGAGGAACGATCCAAAGCATAGCCACCGAGATATGCCAAAATGCCATGGCACAGTGGAATGCCGACCACTCAGATAATCATGTAAGTCAGGATCGGATGCTTGATACGGGGCTCCCCTATCCAGTGTCACGTTATACAGCCCTGCGCCAAGCCTACCTTGGAGACTCCTCAGGGGGAGGCGGGCGCGGTGGGCGCGGTGGGGGAGGCACTACGCCGCTGCCATTCGTAGCTGGTGGACCGTGGGCGGAGACTGCCTTTAGGGGCAAGACCTTTGCCCTAGAGCCCGTCTTGAAAGCCGGCTTCGGCCCCGCGGTGCGGCCTGGTACGGGTGGGTATATCGTAGACCATCCCCATCGGTATGCCACAATACACGTCATTGACATTGATGGCACTGTCAGATTTAGCACTACCGACTTTGCGTTGCAAAAGGTAGCCAAGCAGGTTGGGGAGAAATTCCAGATGATATCAACCTGGGACGGCCCGCAATTGGTGTTCCGCTGCGAGCGCGGCTCGATCTATCAACTCGGCTTCAGCATGCTCAATACTAAAAATTTTGACTGGCTACGTGCGTTTCAAATGAACTGGACGCGCTACTTCCGCGGTAGCGCATTGGCATCACAGCAGAGCCGGCTCTATGTACTATATGGCGCGACGCTATTAGGAGGCTATCCTACTGGGATGTCCATATCTGAATCAACAACGGCAGAGCCGCTAGCACAGTTGATGATACAGATGTATATCACCGATGACGTTCCTCTGCCGGACATGACTATCATCAACGCCGCTACGGGAGAATACACCTGGGAGGGTGATACATTCGTAGTAGGCTCCGGAGTGAGCAACCTCGACGGCTATGTCAGGCAAGCCACGCCAACACCGGAGTCGATTAACGAGCCTTCTCCGCCGCAAATCCCCGCAGTGACCAATCCAGGCCTTGTGTGACTACTCCCAACCCTGAACGGGTTGGGCTTCTAGGGATTCGATACCCACCGCTTGTAGCCCCAAGCGGAGAATGTTCACAGCAGCGTTCTCGTCCCGATCAAGGATGAGGCCGCATTCAGGACAGACATGAACACGAACACTCAGGTCTTTGGCAACCAGGGTGCCACAACCAGAACACATCTGCGACGTGTTGCGTGGATTGACCAGGATGACACGACGACCGGCCCACTCTGCCTTGTACGTCGTGTACTGAATCAACTGGCTCCACGCTGCGTCTGCGATGCTTTTAGCGAGGCAATGGTTGGCAAGCATCCCGGTTGTGTTCAAGTCCTCAAAAACGATCAAGCCGTAGTTGTCGGCCAACTGCCGCCCGACCTTATGGGCGAAGTCGCGGCGGCGGTTGGCAATCCGTTCGTGAATCTGAGCCACCACACGGCGGCGTTTGGCTCGCAGCGACGTACCCTTCTCCGCTTTCGCCAATCGGCGTTGCGCGCGGGCCAGGGCTTTTTCGTCGCTGCGAAAGAACCGGGGGTTCTCCACTTTGGCACCGTTCGACAGGGTAGCAAAGCTGTGAAGCCCCATGTCCACACCGACCGCCTGCCCTGCGTAGGGCTGCGGAGCAAGTTCGATCTCGCAAGAGAAGCAGGCGTACCAGTCGCCGGTAGCGGTGCGTCGGATGGTGAGCGTCTTGATCTGCCCCTCAATCGGACGGTGCAGCACCACCTTGATAGCGCCGATCTTGGACAGGTTGACGCGCCGATGTTCGCTGTCCAGGGAGAACCCAAACTGCGGGTACGTCCAACTATCGTAGCGGTCGCGCCCACGAAAGCGCGGGTAGCCAGGCGTCTCGCCCGCCTTGACCCGGCGAAAGAAGGCTTTGAATCCCAGGTCTACCCGTTCCTGAGCATCTTGCAATGCCTGAGAGTAGGCAACCTTCAAAGCAGGGCGCTCCTTCTTCCACTGCGTCAACAGGCGATTCGTGGCATACAGGTTGAGGCTTTCCTGGCGTTCTTCCCAGGCGGCTTTGCGTACCTCAAGCGTCTTGTTGTAGACCCAACGGCAAGCGTCCAGGGTTTGCTCAAAAAGCCGTTCCTGGGCCTTCGTGGGATACAACCGATAGCGAAAGGTACGCAGAGCCATTCAGACGCCTTTCTGATCGGCAATGTAGGCTTGCACGACTTCGAGAGTGACCGCACCAACTGTCGAGATGAATTTGCTGCGTGTCCACAGGCTAGGCAACCGACTCTTGAGCCAGGGGAACTCCTTGCGCAGTTCGTGGGACGTGTAGCCCTTGATCTTGGCGACCACACTATCGACGCCAACGCGGGGGTCTACGTCCAGCAGCAGGTGTACGTGGTCGGGCATGACTTCCTGCTCCATGACTGTGTACCCGTACTGCTCCTGCTTTTCAAGAATCAGGGCTTTGAGCCGTTCAGCCACCGCACCGTTCAAGACCTTGCGCCGGTACTTCGGACAGAAGATGACGTGGTACTGGCAACTGTACACAATGCTATGGTCGGTGTGGTACGGTTTGTTAGCTTGCCGTATCTCCATATACCCATCCTGTTAGGTCTATGGCCTAAGTCTACTACAGAACGGGTGTGTTGTCAAGGGGCTAAAGCGGGTGAAGCCCTTATATCCCACCGCTAAAGCTGGTGGGCTTTACGGGCTATTTTGTAAAAAAGGGGGGCGCACCCATTGCCCCCCCTTATTTTTCCTACTCGCTCACTATCATGAAGTGAGACGAGCTGGCGCTTATCAGCGCCGACGACGTCGCTACGTGCTTTTTCCTGCCCTTCTGCGTGGTGCGGTCGAACTCCGCACCTGCCAGTATGACCTTTATCCCTAACCTGCGAACCATGCGCACAAGGGGGACCATGTCCTGATCCCCCGAGACCAGCACGATGGTGTTTGGCTTGTAGGTGAACACGTCGTGCATGATGTGTGCCGCGATCGCAACATCCACCCCACGCTCGCGAGCTTCGAGTCCGTTGGCTTCAATGGGGTAGAAGTGGATCTCGATCCCGCACTTACGAAGCTGATCCTCGTAAATGCGATCAGTATCAACCGCGCCGTGCTCTATGGCGCTGCGTGCAGGGAATCGACCCTGGAACAACGCCATGTATGCTGGAGTCTCGCCGATCTTGTCGAAGACCCCATTGAGTAGCTCCTCCAAACTCTTTCCCTTGTCCCGGTGGTATCCAACGATCTCCCACCAGAACCCTCCGTCGAGATACATGTATACCATATTAAACGCCTATCTGGGTGCATTGCATTTATAACTCAACCAGCTAGCCTTTGATCACCAACTCATAGCCATCCCTTCTAGCAGCATTAAGCAGTGCAGTAACACAGCTGCGGACTGTAGCCACGGCAAATCGGTGAGAATGCATTGTGCCGTCTTCCACAATTGATACGCCAGGCGTCAACGCGCAGAAACAGCTCGTCATAAGGGGATAGTCCGCCGTGCTCAATATGGTGTATTCCGAGGGCCATGCGATGTAACGCACCCATCCCCGCCAAGGGGACCCGTATCGCACCCACCTATACAACCGGCTATCCATCACTAATTTGGCTATTGCAAGCCCCCCCCGCACCTCGCTCCACTTAGGCGGTATCTCCTCCACCTCCAGGATGTATTCCTTGCCTTCCTTGTGGAAGCCAACCACTATTCGTTCACTCATCATAACCTCCTAGGATAACTAATTCACACCCCCAACTTCGAGTTGCATGGACTAGCGCTGTGACGAGGCGCCGCCTGGCGATTATCCCGCCTTCGTGGCCGCCACAAAGAAATCCCAGTTCACTCGGGCGAAGTGAGCATCTATTTTGCCCAAACCACCCAAACCTGTCACTAGATGATCTGCATAACGTATAGCCACCGTAGCGCGGATAGTCGTTATCTATAATGTAGACAATTTCACGACCGTGCATCCAGCAGTCTGGCAACTCCTCCACCACCGCGTTAAGGCCCTCGATCCTGATTACAACCTTGTTACTCATCCGGCCACCTCTCGATATAATGCCTATATAAAACCTCATAGGTCCTTGCGGGCTCCACTTCCGTGGGCAGTACGCAGGAAATCCTCGCCAATATCCCCTGTGTCACTCGGCCGCAGGACTATATCATACTCCGGGATATCGCCGCCAAAGTCACACTGCCCCACGAGCTCATAGGCGGTGTCGAACACAGATGAAATCCGGTCGCGCCACGCCCTCGGCAGCTCTAACACGCGCCAGGCTAGCCTGTTTCCCCGCGAGCATCCGATCTCAATGCGCTCTTCCATGGCTACCCCCTAAGCACAAATTCATAACCATCGCATCGGGCTATGTTCAACAACGCCGCAACGGCTCGGCGCGCGGCGAATATCATCTCATTATGGGTACTAACTTGCAGGATATAGTATGCCTTGCCCAGCTGACTCTCCCTGACCGCCATAAAGCATGTATCCGTCCGCAGCTCCGGGCAACTGCACGTCTCTACGCTATATTTTCCATGGTTATCGCGTATGCGCCTTAAGCAGCGCGGCCTAAACCAACTCTCAGGCTGTTCGTGTACCACAAACTCTTTATCGCACGCTCGTATGCTGATGACAATGCGCTCCACCCCGTCCTCCTTAGGGAATAAGTCTGAACGCGTAACCATCTCGACGGGCTATGTTAAGCAACGCAGCGATAGCTCTGCGCGTATCACGCACAAATGCAGCGTGATCCTTGACGAAGGGGGAGTCGTACGGCCAGTCTAGCTGGCTTTTATAGGCTGCCACATAACACACGTTACCGCGCAACTCCGGGCAACCACTAACAAGCACCGTGTACTCGCCTCGCGCGTCTCGCGCCCGGCGTATTTCCCTAGCCCCGCCAGGCGGCGATCGCCTGAACCAGCCCTTGGGTTGCTCGTATATCACAAACTGACGACCGCGCGATAGCATTTTAACGGAGATGCGCTCCATTTGTCCTCCTCTCTACGGTATAATCCTGAATTCATAACCGTTTTGGCGGGCTATGTTCACTAAGGCAGTAATAGCTCGCCGCAGGGCCTTCACCCACGCTTGATGCTCCCCGACGGTGGAATAGTCAAACTCCATACCCAGCTGGCCCTTGCTTCTGGCCACATAACACATATCAGGACGCAACTCTGGCCATTCACACACATATACATGATACATATAGCCCAGCATGTTGATGATACCTATCGTGATACCATCTTCCCTCCCCCTCCTGAACCAATTCTCGGGTTGCTTATGTATCGCGAACGCTCGACCGTGCTTTCTTATGCTAACGACGATGCTTTCCATCTGGTCCTCCTTGTTCTCAGCACTTGATGACGAAGTCATAACCCTTGGCGCGCGTAAGGTTGACCAGAACGGTGACGGCACGCCTAACGGCGCGTACTTGCCACTCATGCGGCTCGCCAAGCATGATGTATCTGAACACCTCCGGCGACAGCACCTCGTAGCGTTCCGCAGCCAAGCGCAACGCGCGCACCCAAATGCCATAATTATCACCAATTCGGCCCGGGTATACGAAATACACCCCCGCGATGGCTTTCACATCTACTTCAAACCACCTGCGACCGTAATCATGTCCGGCAAACCACGCCAGCGGCTGCTCAAGTATCGCGAATGTGTAGATATTTCCCTCTTTACGAAATCTCACGACCATTCTTTCAGCCATATTTATACTCCTCCCAAAGTTCAAACTCATGTCCATAGTGGCGAGTGGCGTTAACTAGAGCCGTTATAGCCCTCCTCATGGCAGCAACGGCAGAGGCGTGTCTTGTTATCCCGTCACTCATCACCCCATATATAGCTTGGTTGAGCTGGTCCTCTCTGTGGGCCAGGAAGAGCCCCCACAACATCACCCGGGGAGCGTGATTGTACGACTCAAATATCTTGTATATTCCCTCATCCTGGTGCGTCTCGAACCTTAGGGCTGATATTGTCCACAGGTCGCCTATCCTGAGCGGGCCTCTGGACCTAAACATCCATGACTCGGGTTGCTCATGTATAATGAGCCTGAATCTCCGCCCCTCTTTGCTGAAGCTAATCGCCATCTTCTGAGACATGCTCCGCCTCCTTGTACTCTCTAATGACAAACTCATGTCCATCGCGGCGTGCAGCGTTGAATAAAGCCGTTATCGCTCTCCTTATGTTTCGCACTGTCTTCGCGTGCCCACCATACATCGGAGCATCGTAATGATCAAATTGATAGCGCCCGCTCGCCAAGAAGCAGTCATTACGGCTGATCGCGGGGCAATACATTACCTTCACTTCATACAGAAGAACATCATCTCCTGGCATCACTAGGGCAGCTATGACCATCTCGCGGGGCGGCGCAATCCCCCAATCTGACGGCTGGTCGTGTATCCGGAAGACAAACTCAGACCCACGCCTTGTGAAGCTTACCTCTATCCTCTCTGGCATTCGTAGCGTCCTTTCTGTGGGATTACAACAAAAGAATGCAGACTTACTTCGCTGTTTTTATAACTGCAAACCGATGATTTTGATCTCGCCCGAGGAGTATCATACTAAGACGGGAGGTAGCGCTATGCCACTTGCAGATCCATCGTACACATACAAGCACATTGACGTCCCCGCCGTGATTGACCATACGCCCATTACCGTAGAGTTTACGGCAACCGATGATCACTTCGTCGGCAGGCGGGGAGAGTTGGCTTAGTGTTAGGCATGATAGCCCGCAAACAACGCCCCATCGTATACGTTGAGGGTGTTCGCATGCCCGTAAGGCGTGTGACGTGTGATTTTGCCACTAACGGCAAATCAGTCTTTCAGATAGTATTACCCCCAGATCCGCGCTGGATTAGCAAATGCATCATCAAGGCGGCTGACGGTTCTGAAAAAGACGAGGAGACCGGATTGCCTATCAGGGCAACCTATACCCTATCTGGCATCCAGCCCAAAACGCTATTCCATGTCTTCGTTGAAGATGAAGCGCTGGGCGAAACGTCTTTTATCGGCTCCGCAAGACTGTATTCGTATCAACTGGTCACTTCTAAAGAGGGCACTTTCCCCGTCATCGTGGCCGTAGGGTCTAATTACTTCATGCAAGAAGTCGCAACGTATATGATTGAGACATCCCGTGGCTTGTCAATGAGCAGCGAAAACTGGGGGAGCCGCAGCGGGACAAGTCAGACTAGCTCGATAGTCAGCAAGCTCAAGCAGCACGGACTAGCTCGCGGGATTAAGGAGCTTCTGCAAGACGCCGGCTTGAACTCTAATCAGGCCTGCAATCTGACATGGAAACTGCTCAACTTAGACCACAGCATTGTCGTGCAGGACAACTCAAAGGCCATGGGGTATTTCGACGCCACTAAGCTGGGCGTATTGCTAGATAAAACCATAGGCGCATCATCGAGTCGTCAGCCTATTGCCGCGATAGTGCTACACGTCATGAATCTCATTAGATACCTTGCCATTAACGTTCCAGCTCCGTCTTTTATCAACGCTAAGTATGGCGGGATTGACGAGCCAGATGCGGAGTTTATCCCCACGGAAATGACCGCCCCCGAGGGGGGAGTGGGGTCGTTGTCTATTGATAACCCTGATGAGCTCATCATGAATGACATGCTCTTCATGCCCCAAATGCCATTCGCGCCGCCACCGAGATGCAATGTGATTCTGCCCAGTCAATATGATACGCTGAGCCTCGGAGATACTCCTACCCAACGGCCAACTCGAGGTATAGGCCGCATAGGCGGGACAGGCGCGTTAAGTGAAAACTATAACTCCAACGCCATCTATTTCCCGGAGGATTTCCGAGAAGGGCTCAGGGCGCACGGGAAGCAGCACGCCACTCCGGAGGAGTGCTATCGCGGCATCGTAATGAGCGCATTGAGCTATAACCGGCCGGAGTACATCAAGGACATGGGCTCTGATTACGTCAAGGCCTTCAGTGCTCAGTCTTTCCTGGTTCAGGTTTACGCATCACGCTCCCTAGCCATAGGCAGTGGAGCGCATGGATGTCCGTTAAATCTTAAACCTGTCCCCGGATTTCCCGTGGCAGTACTCGCGCGCAATGGGTGTCACTATGTAGGATTCCTGGAGAGCATCCGGCATGTGCTAGATATTGACTCGGGGTGCTATACACTCTATCAGGCCATTACTAACGTCAGGCCTTATGACGAGCCCACGCCGGACTATGCTGGCGATACGTGGTTTGATGATATGTATAAGCCGGAAAATGTTGGGATATACGTTTACCCAGCCCTGCTGGGGAGATATCAAACCTCGCTAGAGTACATCAACACAGAAGAGCGGGATGACATGTCAATCCTCAAGCACCTCTACAACGACCCCGAGATGACCGAGGCTGAGGTTAAGGCGGCTAAGCAGGACAAGTATGCTATCAAGAACGCCATCGACCTGCTGTGGGATGAGTATTCCGGATGTGAGTATCCCGAGATTTACGCCTACAACTACGGCAAGCGCATCACGCAGAGCGTTAAGCAAGTCATGGTTGACTTCCACGGAGCGGATATGTCTAGCGACGAGTTCATCGCCTCGGGTGGTTACTCGCTAAAAACTAATAGTGTCACCCTGCGCAACATGGAAGAGCTAGGGCTAGAGGTTGGCGCTACTATTCCTAATGACGCACGCATTGCCGGGGCGTTTTGCAAAGAGCGCCAGGAATGCTACACTGAAATAGCGGCTAACATGTACTTCGGCATTAACATTGCACGCGGGCCAACGGAGGCTTTAGACCTGCTAGTCTCCCCAGAAGACCTGGAGGTTAATCCGCTAACACGCCTCAATCCCGATATCTTAGGTGGAGAGTGACATGGATAAGAAGAGTTTCGTCGATGCTTTAGTCAAGCGCGGATTCCGCGGTCGGCGCGGAGTTATCTCAGGAGAAATAGTCCGGCCCATTGCTGAAGCGCTTTACGATAGGTTGACCAAAACGGCGGCAGACTATGACGATGACGACTTGCTAGACGAGCCCGACGAGCCCGTTCCCGGCCTAGACATGCCTGAGCTTAATATGGACCTAGACGACGACTTAATGCCGGATATGCCCATCGAAGAGCCCGCCGGAGCGCCGGCGAGCCTGCACGAGCGTCAGCTTGAGCTATGGCGTCAATGGCAGAAGACGGGCAATGACCAATACGTGGAAGACCTGCTCGACTCCCTGACTCCACTCTTCAAGCACGTATTGAATAAATATACACAATACCCCATCCCGTACAATATACTGATGCATAAAAGCATGATGCTGGCGCGGGATGCTCTGGGTAAGTATGACCCGACTAAGTCCAAGCTGAGCACGTATGTGATGAATCAAATCCGGCCGCTGGACAGGTTCGTCAAGCAGTATCAAAACGTCTCCTATGTCCCCGAGTTTCTCTCTAAGGAGTTCGGGCGCTATGAGGCGGCACAGCAAGCTTTGGCCGACAATCTCGGGCGTACGCCAAATGATGCCGAAATGGCCGAGTATATGAAAATGCCGCTTAATCATATCCAGCGTATCCGGGCGGCTAAGACGCAATCCATGCTAGCTTCTAGCAATGTCTCCGAACACGAAGAGCAGTTTATAGATAACGCGCGCTCTAAGCTAGACGACAGGGCCATCTATCTGCGCTCTCAGCTAGAGGGCAAGGAGCGGCAGGCTTTCGATAAGCTATTCTCGCATCGCGGCGGACACCTTCTCGCCGAAGACCTGGCTAAAGACCTAGGCGTTACCGCCGCTGATATTTACGCATGGCGGCGCAGGTGGACTAGAGCTCTGTCCGGAGTACAGTAATGCCAATAGGAATCCAGTGCGACTCTGGCGTGCCCGCTAAGTATCTCGGGAGAGCAACACTCGAGTCGTTCAATCAAGTTGCAGGCGATATCTGCTTCTACAGCTGTTTTTTTACTAGCCTGCTAGATGCTAGCATCCTGCGCCATGACGGGCTTAGGGCTAATCTACAAAGCGCCGGGCGGTCTTTCCTCGCGCTAGCGCGATACGTCCTCGAGCAAGGCGTTGACATGTCAGAAGCCGGCGGGAGCATCTTCCGTGCGATAGTTGACGGCCTGACTAGCCTGCTCGAGGGCGGCTATCAGGATGTAAAAGGCGCGCTAGGTGGGCACGGGGACTTTGCATCCACGCTTTGGGTTTTCATCAAGGCAGAGATATCACGCTATTTCCAGCCACTGCTACTCGCCGCGATACAGAACATGGTCAACAACCTAAAAGACGAGCTCAATAACAGAGCCCTGCTCCTGCAACAGATAGAGCTTAAGCTATCCGAGCTGCAAGCACACATCGACGCCCTAGCGCAGTACGATTGGTGGAAGAAATTCTGCGAGAATGTCATAGCCGCTTCAAGGGCCGTGCGTGATGCAGACCGCGAAGTCCAGAATGCCAGGATAGACGCCAATGCCGGCTCATGGGATGCTCAACGCCTAGGGCGTGCTGAAAACAAAATGCTGCTCGCCTGGAGATTGCTATCAAGCGATGACGTATTCAACGAATTCATGACCGAGATAGGCGATCAGCTCAAGGGCATAACCGGCCAGGCGCCTAATCGCCCCTTCGAGTGGTCATTCCGGCGACAGATTGGCGAGCCCTTCATGGAGGACTTGCATGCCGTGGCGGATCTTCTCGGCGAGCTAAAAGAAGATTACAACTGCCTATTCCGCATTTCCGGCCGCATTCAAGGATGGCAAACGTTTATCATCCTGGGCGCTGAAACGCTCAACCGTATGCGCACCTCGTCCGCCAGCACGCCACTCCTGGGGCTGGGTGGCGATTTCGCGGTGAGCGATACCGTGCTCGAACACGTGCACGACTCGCTCTTCACCATATTTGGCCAGATGAAAGACGTAGTTGAAAACGAGCGCCGCGCGGTTGCGCCTATGTATAACATGCAGTGGCGCAATGATCTGAGGACCAACGTCCTGATGCTGGCCGGCCTAGGGGCGCTGCCTGACCCATTTGGGATTAACGTTGTATCCGGGACCATGCAGGGCTCGGATGAGTTGAACTATATAGTATACCCCCATCAGCCCAACGATCGCGTTAGATCACTCAGCGAGTATGACTTCACAATAACCCGCCTGGGGATTATGCTGGAGACGTTTATCATGACCGTGGGGCATCTTGAAGAGCTGCTATCAGCCCACGCATCATGGAATCGTCGGTTTCAAGATCTGCGTAATATGATACGCAACGTTAAGCGCAGCGACAGGCGCTGCATCAAGCTGCTTGACGGGTTCCACGACTATGAGGATCCGCAGTACTATTACATCAAAGACCTGCTCACCAATGCCGGATGGATGGGCGCGGTGAGGTATTTAGAGACTGGTCAACTAGAAGGGCTGCTGCACCTTTCCGTTACAGAGCTAGGCCTGACTAGCCTCGCCGTGGAGTGTATAAGTAATTCCGTGGCGCGTATGCTGGATGACTCTTCTATCGCTTTACGAGTTAATGCTATACTAGGAGAAGTAGAGGCTGAGGATGTGGTGGCCAATCGCACGGCTATTAGCCTGCCGGCATTTCAGTTTAAAGCCTTCATGGCCATCACTAATCGCATCAGCGAAGTCGAGGCTAGAATAGCAGAGATCACCGAACTGCAAGGCGTGGTGTGCGGATGAAAGACATATCAGTTCTAAAATACCATGAAGCCGACGATGACACGATAGCCAAGCTGGGGACTAAGGCCTATCGTTGCGAGATAGCCTTCGGCGATGAGTTATGTTACGGCCCGAGGGGTTACGCCTTGCTGGTGCAGATCGTATTCGTCGAGTTGATGAAGACTAAAGGGCGTGACGTGATCAACGATGACGGGGGAGGATTGCTGCAACTACTAGGCATGTCTCCGCTTGATACGGGAGAAGGCTCGCCCAACGTATACGTCGACCGTGCCGTCAAGGCTGTTGAGCAGCAAATCATAGCACGCCAACTCGGCAAGGGCTATCCAAAGGACGAGTTGCTGCAATCACTCACGCTTCATGACAGTATCTATTTCGACAGTAAAACCGGGCAATGGATTATCCCGGTAATTATAAAATCTGTCGCCGGCGAGGCCAGCTTGTGGCAAATGCCCATTGGAGGATCATGAAATACGATGCAATCCTAAATTACGCCACGCGATATGCACAGGAGTATTTCCCTAATGTTGCATTCCGCGAGGGCACTGGCGCGTATGATTTGCTCATCAAGGCGTTCTGTATCCTGG
>ERZ1026800.218-NODE-218-length-53513-cov-4.101656_pt1 | contig 53513 bp, 45 predicted proteins | sample MGYA00520873_ERZ1026800 | MGnify/ENA primary metagenome ERZ1026800 (study PRJEB33270, sample SAMEA104284475) | anaerobic digester metagenome | biome: Anaerobic digester microbiome; feature: mesophilic sludge digester; material: Anaerobic digester biomass | place...
GGAACATCCGGATCAAGAAAAGCCGGGTGTGATTTCCAACCTGTTTCGAGCCACCATCCGGGCTGCAACCGAACAAATCCAGGCGCCCTGGGTGCTTTCAGCTTTTGTGGATAATGCCGGCTTGATCGAATATGACGGCGTCCATGCCCTGTCCTTTAAGGTGGAAACCCACAACCACCCTTCCGCCATTGAACCATTTGGCGGCGCCAATACCGGAATCGGCGGGGTGATCCGCGATATTGTGGGCGTATCTGCCAAGCCGGTGGCTGCCACGGACGTTTTATGTTTCGGTCCCCAGGATGCATCGTTCGATGCCCTGCCGGATGGTGTTCTGCATCCCCGCCGGATTCTCTCCGGAGTTGTGGCAGGCATCCAGGATTATGGAAACAAGATTGGCTTGCCGACCGTTTCCGGCGGAGTCTGGTTTGATCCCGGCTACACCGCCAACCCCCTGGTGTTTTGCGGCTGCCTGGGGATTGCTCCGCGCCAAGCCCACCCCCGCCAGCCCCTCAGCGGTGATTTTATTATCATGCTGGGGGGACGCACCGGACGCGATGGCTTGCGGGGTGCAACCTTCTCATCGATGACCATGGATGTCCAGACAGGTGAAGTGTCCGGCGCCTCGGTGCAAATCGGCGCGCCGGTGGTGGAAAAAGGATTAATTGACGTCATCCTGCTGGCACGCGATCAGCAGTTGTATCACGCCATCACCGATTGTGGAGCTGGAGGGTTGTCCTCGGCGGTCGGTGAAATGTCCTCCGACCTGGGCTGCCGGGTGCAGCTGGACCAGATTCCATTGAAGTACCCGGGACTGGCACCCTGGGAGATCTGGCTTTCAGAAGCACAGGAACGCATGGTTCTGGCAGTCCCCTCCAAGTCCCTCCCCGCCCTGCAGAAATTATGTGACCGTTATGCCGTGGAACTGACCAATATCGGCACATTTGAGGACAGTGGCAGAATCATCGTGAGGCATGCGGATGGTGTGGTGGTGGACCTGGACAACCAGTTCCTGCACCACGGCTTGCCCCAGCGCAGCCTGACTGCCCGCATAGTTCCGCCAACCCCTCCGGCAGGTCAACACTCCACCCAGCCCTGCCCGGAACCGGATTACGCCGCCTGTCTCCTGAAGCTGCTGGAACATCCGAATATCTGCTCACGGGAGGGCATCATCCGGCTGTATGATCATGAAGTCCAGGGGGGGACACTGCTGAAACCGCTCGCAGGTCGTTTCACAAATGCCCCGGCGGATGCAGTCGTCCTGCGCCCGGAAGGAACAGCCGGTGACCAGGCATTGGCTTTGTCGGTGGGAATCAACCCGGAATATGGCAAGCAGGACCCTTACCAGATGGCATTGAATGTCATCGATGAAGCAGTTCGCAACGCGGTTTCCGCCGGAGCCGACCCTGACCGCATATCCATCCTGGATAATTTTTGCTGGGGCGACCCGCTGCGACCGGAAACCCTGGGCGACCTGGTGCAGGCAGCCCTTGGCTGCCGGGATGGCGCAATTTATTTTGGAACTCCCTTTATCTCAGGCAAGGACTCATTTAATAACGAATTCCTCGGCTCGGACGGCAACCGCCACGCCATTCCTCCCACACTTTTAATCTCCGGTCTGGGTTTGCTGGAGGATTACCGGGATGCCGTCAGCATGGATTTGAAAGCCCCTGATGACGCCATCTACCTGGTGGGTGTGTTTGATCCCACATTTGGAGGCAGTCATTATTCCAAAGTGTGCCCTCCGGGGATTGAACCCCCGGCTGAAGGTGTGCCTTCCCTGCACCCGTTCACCCGGCTGGTATACCGGCAGCTTCACACCGCCATGCGCCGGAATCAGGTGAAAGCCTGCCATGACCTGAGTGAGGGCGGACTGGCTGTCTCGGCTGCTGAAATGTGCATTGGCGGGCAGTTGGGGCTGGATCTGGATTTGTGCAGCTTTCAATATTTGGATTTACCCCACATTTTGTTTGGTGAGACCACCGGCTGCCTGCTGGTGGAAGTGCCGCTGGAATCACAGCTTGATTTTTTGGCTGCCTTCAATCGATTGCCCTGCCGGCGGATTGGCACGGTGACGGTGGACAGGCGGCTTGTCATTCATTCCGGTGACCGTCCGGTCATGGAAGCCACTGTTCAATCCCTGCTGGAAGCCTTCCAGCATCCCCTCCAGAATGGTTAATATGTTCACACCCCCCCATGCCCTGATCCTGTTTGCCCCCGGAACCAACCGCGACCTGGATGTTGCCCGGGCATTGGAACTGGCTGGTGCAATCCCCGAGGTGGTCCACCTGAACCAGCTGCGCGCCGGTGAACGCCGCTGGCAGAATTACCAGATGCTGGTCCTGCCGGGAGGGTTTTCCTATGCAGACGCCCTCGGCGCCGGGAAATTACTGTCGCTGGAACTGCAACATGATTTTGCCGGTTCCATCCGTGAATTTATCGAAAGCGGCAAACCGGCAATCGGCATCTGCAACGGCTTCCAAGCTCTGGTAAAAGCGGGGTTGCTGCCGGGTTGTGCCCAGCCCGGGAACAAATTCAAAGCCACCCTGACTTATAACCAGTGCGGTCATTTTGAATGCCGCTGGGTAACTCTGCAGCCCCATTCCCGGACATGCATCTGGACGCGTGACCAGATGATGCCGATCGCCTGCCCGGTGGCACATGGAGAGGGCAATTTTCAACTGGATGACCCGGCTGATATGGAGAAATTCATCCATTCCGACCAGGTGGCGTTAATTTATTCCCATCCGGATGGCAGTCCGGCTGAAGGCATGTATCCTCAAAATCCCAATGGATCCATCGGGGATATTGCCGGGATCTGCAATCCGGCTGGCAACGTGCTGGGCTTGATGCCCCATCCTGAAAATCATATTTACTCCTGGCAGCATCCCCAATGGACTGCCGGTTGTGCAATTGGCAATGCCCTGGAGCTCTTCCGCAACGGGGTTAAATACGCAAGTCAATTTTAAGGTCAGACAGGGAGCCCGGTGATACCCGAAGAACAAATCATTCCATTGCTAAAAGAAGCGTTTACGGATGTTGCCATCCCGTTGCCAGGTAGAATCAGCGGCAAGGTGCGCGAGAGTTATCCCCTGCCGGATAATCGCCGCCTGCTGGTGACGACTGACCGTCTTTCAGCCTTCGACCGGGTGCTGGCTGCCGTGCCTTTTAAAGGACAGGTGCTCAATCAGCTTTCCGCCTGGTGGTTTACACAAACCAGGGATATCATTAACAATCACCTGGTCAGCCTGCCGGATCCAAATGCCCTGCTGGCGGTGGATGCCGGACCTTTCCCAATCGAGGTCATCGTACGCGGTTATATCACGGGCGTCACATCCACGGCGTTGTGGTACCGCTACTCAATCGGAGAGCGCGAGATTTACGGCTACACCTTCCCGGAAGGTCTCCATAAAAACGAACCATTGCTGGAACCCATCATCACACCCACCACCAAGGGGGGCATCACCGGGCATGATGAACGCCTGACCTGCCGGCAGGTGGTGGAGCAGGGTTATCTGGATGGCGACACCTGGGATATGGTGTCGACGGCAGCTTTGGCTTTATTCAAGCGCGGTCAACAGGTGGCGAGCCGGGCAGGTTTAATCCTGGTGGACACCAAGTATGAGTTTGGTTTTTCCCCCGAAGGGCAGGTAATGCTTATCGATGAGGTCCACACGCCGGATTCCTCGCGCTTTTGGAAGGCGGATACCTACACAACCCTCCTCTCTGCAGAAGAGGAACCTGAGAATTTCGACAAGGAATTCATCCGCATCGCCTATGCCCGGGAGGGTTACCGGGGTGATGGTGCCGCCCCCGCCATGCCGGATGACCTGTGGGTGGCAGTCAGCAGGCGTTACATCCAGATATACGAATCCCTGACCGGGCAGGAATTTTTACCCGGTCCATACCCGGTCACACCTCGATTGCTCACCAATTTGGAAAAGGAAGGAATCCTGTGAACACTCCCCTTCTTGTCATCCTGATGGGTTCGCGGGTGGATGAAGCCCATGCCCGCAAGGTGGCTGACGCCGCCTCTGAACTGGGTTTGGAGAGTGTGCTGCGGGTTGCCTCAGCACACAAGACACCCGAACACGCCCTCGCCATCCTCTCGGAATATGAGGCTGGCGGCAGATCCGTGGTATATGTCACCATCGCCGGGCGCTCCAATGCCCTCTCCGGGTTCGTGGATGGCAATGTCACCTCACCGGTGATTGCCTGCCCGCCCCCTTCTGATTCTTATGGTGGTGCGGATATCTACTCCTCGCTGCGCATGCCATCCGGCGTCGCAGCTGCGGTGGTGCTGGATCCCGCCAATGCCGCCCTCATGGCAGCAAAAATCTTCGCCCTCTTTGATCCCGATATCCTTGACCGGGTGAACGAATTCAAACGCCGGCAGGCGGAAAAAATTATTCGGGATGATGAGGATCTGCATGGGCGATCTGCTTGAGTCACATGATTGGCTTGGAAACGAACATCCCCGGGAGGAATGCGGGGTCATCGGAATTTATGCCCCTCATGAAGACGTCGCCCGAATGGCTTTCTTTGGTTTATATGCCCTGCAGCACCGCGGTCAGGAAGCCGCCGGTATCGCTGTCGCCGACAACCAATGGATCCGCATGCACAAGGATGTCGGGCTTGTCTCGCAGGTCTTTTCTCCAAGCCGTATCTCCGAATTGAAGGGCGATTTTGCGATCGGTCACGTGCGTTACTCCACCACCGGCTCCTCGACCCTGCGCAATGCCCAACCCCACCTGATTGAAACCCAGTACGGACAGATCGCCGTGGCGCATAATGGCAACCTGGTCAATTCTTCAGAACTGCGCACCGGTTTGCTGCGCAATGGTGTCGGTTTGTCATCCAGTTCAGACAGTGAGGTGCTGACCATGATGCTGGCAGGCGCGCCCGGAACAGACTGGTTCGAGCGCATTCAACATTCCATGCGTCATTGGATTGGAGCATATTCACTGGTCATCCTGACACGCGATCAACTCTTTGCGGTGCGGGATCCATGGGGAATCCGCCCCCTGACGGTGGGCATGCTGCCCGGTGGCGGACACGCCGTGGCATCTGAATCCGGGGCACTGCGCACTCTGGGTTGCCAGGCAATCCGGGAGGTCAAACCTGGTGAGATCATCATGCTCACCGATACCGCCCTGCGTGTGACGCAAGCCATGCCGCCCGCCCGCGAGACGGCTCTTTGCACATTTGAACATATATATTTCTCCCGTCCGGATTCTGTCTGGGACGGGCGTTCCGTTCACCAGGTCCGGCAGCGTCTGGGGGTAAAACTGGCGGAGGAAGCCCCCGCCGATGCGGATGTGATCATCCCTGTGCCGGATTCATCCATCCCGGCTGCAATCGGTTATGCGAAACGTTCCGGCATTCCTTACAATGACGGCTTTATCAAGAATCGCTATATTGGACGCACCTTCATTGAACCCACCGACTCGCTGCGAAAAATGGGTGTCATGCTGAAATACAACGTCATCAATGAAAACATCCTTGATAAACGGGTGGTGATGATTGATGATTCCATCGTGCGCGGGAATACAACCCGCCCGCTGGTCAAACTGCTCCAGGATGCCGGGGCGCGCGAGGTTCATGTGCGCATTACCTGCCCTCCCATCCGCCATCCCTGCTTCATGGGTGTGGATATGGGCACCTATGAGGAACTGGTCGCCCACCGGCACAACCTGGAGGAAATCCGCCAGATCAGCGGGGCGGATTCATTGGAGTTCCTCTCATTGGAAGGCATGATGAAAGCCATTGGTCACAGTGACGGGTACTGCAACGCCTGTTTTACCGGCATCTATCCATTTCCCGTCAATATCCATGAAGCCAAAACCGGGTTCACCCGTTGGAATGAGTGTATGGATGAAAAATAATCACATGAATGTGCTGGTTGTCGGCTCGGGCGGACGGGAACACGCCCTGGCATGGAAAATCTCCCAGAGTCCCCGCCTGGGGCGGCTTTTTTGCGCGCCGGGCAACCCCGGCACTGCCCTGCATGGTGAAAACGTACCCATCCCCGCCCTGGCTGTGGAAGACCTGGTGAATTTTGCCTGCCAGTCCCAAATTAACCTGGCGGTGATCGGTCCGGAAGCTGCCCTGGAAGCAGGCTTGAGTGATTCATTGCGGTCTGCAGGCATCCCGGTCTTCGGTCCCTCCAGGTCTGCAGCACAGATAGAGACCTCCAAAAGTTTTGCCAAGGATTTTATGTGGCGTCACAATATACCCACTGCGCGGTATGCGGTTTTCCAGGATGCGTCCCAAGCACACGTTTATTTGGATTCAATCTCCCATCCCGTGGTCATCAAGGCATCCGGTCTGGCAGCTGGCAAGGGCGTTTTGATACCCGCCAATTTAACCGAAGCCCATGCGGCGTTGGATCATATCCTGGTGGGTGGGACAATGGGTAAATCCGGTTTGGAAGTCATTATAGAAGAACGCCTGGCAGGGGAGGAAATCTCTTTCCTGGGGTTCACCGATGGGAATTACCTGGTTCCCATGCCGCCCTCCCAGGATCATAAACGTTTGCTGGATGGAGACCGCGGACCCAATACGGGGGGGATGGGCGCCTACGCCCCGGTTCCACACCTGTCTACTCAACTGAGGGAAGAGATCCTGCGGACTGTCATGCAGCCTGCGGTGGATGGTTTGCGAAATGAGGGCATGCCCTTCCAAGGTGTCCTGTATGCCGGTCTGATGCTTGCTCCGGAAGGCGTGAAGGTGTTGGAGTTTAACGCCCGGTTTGGTGACCCGGAAACCCAGGCTGTCCTGCCGCTCATGGAAAGCGATTTGCTGGATGTTCTTGAAGCCTGCGCCTGTGGCAGCCTGGAACGCCTTTCCGTTCATTGGAAACCGGGTTCCTCCGTATGCGTTGTCCTTGCCTCCCGGGGTTATCCGGAGCGCGCTCAAATTGGTGAAACCATCACCGGTCTGGATGCCCTGCCGGAAGAGGGTGTTTTCTTCCATGCCGGAACCACCCGTGTGGAAGATCAAATCTGCACCGCAGGCGGGCGCGTCCTGGGTGTTACCTGTTGGGCGGCTGACCTGGAAACCGCGGTGGGGAATGCCTACCAGGCGATTGAACAGGTCAAATTTGAAGGAATGCAGTACCGGCATGATATTGCCGCCCGGGCACTTTCTGCGGCTCATCCCTCGGCATATGCGGCTGCCGGAGTCAGCATTGATGCCGGAAACAAGGCGGTCACATTGATGAGCCAATCAGTGCGTTTCACCTACAATCCGGCTGTTCTTGCAGGGATCGGCGCCTTCGGCGGTTTGCTGGATGCCTCCACATTGAAGGACATGCAGCACCCGGTGCTGGTGGCTTCCACGGATGGTGTCGGCACCAAGGTCAAACTGGCGGCGCAATTAAATCGGTATGACAGCATCGGCATCGACCTGGTCAATCATTGCATAAACGATATCCTCGTTCAGGGTGCCCGCCCGCTTTTCTTCCTGGATTATTTTGCCAGTGCAAAAATCAACCCGGCAGACGTGGCTGAGGTTGTCCATGGTTTGGCGGAAGCCTGCCGTGCGGCAGGCATCCCCCTGCTGGGCGGTGAGACGGCTGAAATGCCGGGGGTTTACCTGCCCGGTGAGTTTGATCTTGCCGGAACCATCGTGGGTGTGCTGGAACGGGATCACATCCTGCCCCGTCACAACCTGCAACCCGGCGATCAACTGGTGGGGTTCCGCTCCAGCGGACCTCACACAAACGGATATTCACTCATCCGCCGGGTATTCGCCAGCCATGATCTTTCATCCATTCGTCCGGACCTGGGTTGCAGCCTGGTGGATGCCCTGCTGGCTCCCCATCGCAGCTACCTGAACCTGCTTATCGACTGGATCGAAATGGCGGATTCACCCATTCAGGCTCTGGCTCACCTTACCGGCGGTGGATTCATTGAAAACATCCCGCGCATCCTGCCACAGGGTCTGGAAGCGCACATCCGGCAGGGAAGCTGGCGGATTCCACCCATTTTCCAATTGATTCAGAAGGAAGGCGGCATCAGCAACAATGAAATGCACCGGGTGTTCAACATGGGGATTGGCATGGTGGCAGTGATCAAACCGGACCGGCTTGCTGAGTTGCAATCCGGCATACCGGAGGAGACCTGGGTGATCGGCGAGCTTTCTGCCGGTGATCGCAAAGTAGTGTTGATATGATACCGTCAGCCCGCCTGGTGGTTTTGATTTCGGGTGAAGGCACCAACCTGCAGGCGCTTTTGGATGCCTGCCGGGATGGATTTCTTCCTGCCGGCGTGGCGGCAGTTTTTTCAAATCGCAATGATGCCCACGGCTTGGAACGCGCCCGGCTGGCGGGGGTTCCCGCCCTGGCTTTTCCCAAACCCAAAGGCATGAACCGCCATGATTATGATCGTTCCCTGGTTGATGCGGTGGCTGCCTTCAAACCCGACTGGGTGGTACTGGCTGGCTGGCTGCGCCTGTTGTCCATGCCCTTCCTGGAGCGCTTCCCCGGGCGCGTGGTGAACATTCACCCTGCCCTGCCCGGGACATTCCCCGGCACGGATGCCATCGAGCGTGCCTGGCAAGCCTGGCAGCAGGGCGAAATTGATCACAGTGGTGTGATGGTGCACCTGGTCCCTGATGAGGGTGTTGATTGCGGTCCTGTTCTTGCCCAGGAAATGATCCCCTTCCTCCCCGGGGATACCCTGGATATTTATACCAACCGGGTTCACACAGTCGAACACCGTCTGTATGTGGAAACCATTAAAGAATTAATTATTCAATCCTCTTCTGTTGAAAGGTGATGTATGCCCAGAGCCATTCTTTCTGTTTATGATAAAACCGGTCTGCTGGAATTTGCCCACGGACTTGCCGGTCTGGGATGGGAATTGATTGCCTCCGGCGGCACTGCCCGACTCCTGCGTGAAAATGGCATCCATGTCACCGGGGTGGCGGAGTATACCGGCTCGCCAGAAATCCTTGGCGGGCGCGTCAAGACCCTCCACCCGGCTATTCATGGTGGTTTGCTGGCACGCTCCACCGAGGCTGACCTGACCGAACTGGCAGCCTGCGGCTGGAGTCCCATTGACCTGGTGGCGGTCAATCTGTATCCCTTTGAGGATACGGTGGCGCAACCCAACGTCACCCTGGCGGATGCTATCGAGAACATCGATATTGGCGGGGTCACACTGATCCGGGCAGCAGCCAAAAACCATGAGCGGGTCACTCTGGTCTGCAATCCAATGGATTATCCAGCCGTTCTGGACGCATTGCAGAAGGATGGCATCCCTGCCACAATGAGACGCTCGCTGGCATTGAAGGGCTTTCAACACACCGCCCATTATGATGCCGCCATCTCCGCTTATTTCTCCGGTGGAAGCCATGAATCACTAGAACTTTACCCGGTGCAAAAGCTGCGTTACGGGGAAAACCCCCACCAGAATGCCACCCTGCTTGCGTATCAACCCGATGACGGTCCGTTGGGCGGAAAGGTGCTGCAGGGCAAGGAGTTATCCTACAATAATCTTCTGGATCTCGATGCTGCCTGGCGTGCGGCGGTTTGTTTCCAGCGCCCAGCCATCGCCATCGTCAAGCATCTCTCACCCTGTGGCATTGCCTGCGCCGATCAACTGGCGGATGCCTTCCGGTCCGCCCTGGCGTCCGACCCGGTGTCCGCTTTTGGAGGGGTCATTGCCTCCAATCAACCGGTTGGTGAACAAACTGCAGCTGCCATCACTGATATGTTCGTGGAATGTGTCATTGCCCCGGGATTTACAAAATCCGCCTTGGAGATCTTTGCCGGCAAAAAAAACCTGCGGCTGGTAAATATGCCGGATACCACAGTGGATCCCCTGTTTGAACTGCGATCCGTAAATCATGGAATTCTGCGTCAATCAGTGGATACCGGTGATCCCGCATCAACCGAATGGAAAACTGTGACCCGGCGGCAGCCCACCCGGTCCGAAATGCTTTCCCTGCGCTTTGCGTGGAAAGCCTGCCAACATGTCAAATCAAATGCCATTGTATTTGCAGCCGGTGAAGCCACCGTGGGGATTGGCGGCGGACAGCCCAACCGGGTGGATTGTGTACGCATCGCCGCGCAACGCGCCGGGGTCAGGTCCAGGGGAGCGGTGATGGCATCCGATGCCTTCTTTCCCTTCCCCGACTCCGTCGAGGAAGCTGTCAGGGCTGGCATTACTGCCATTGTTCAGCCGGGTGGTTCCGTGCGGGATGCGGATTCAATCGCCCTGGCGGATGATAATGGTATCGCAATGGTATTCACAGGTGTCCGGCATTTCCGGCATTAGTTGAACGAAACCCTCGCCCGGGTTTTGTGTTATTAAGTTTGCAAACCGGACAGACGGATTTTCAGACTGTCCGGATCAAAATTCAAAAGGCAGGTGTCAAATGGTTTTACCCAAAGGTCAATTCCGGTTCTTATTTACCCCCAAAAATTATGCCGATTCCGTTACCTTCTATCGTGATGGGCTGGGGCTGGCAATTGATCATGACTGGGATTTCGGTCCCGCAGACCGCGGCACGGTATTCATTGCCGGAGCTGGCATGATTGAGTTGCTGGGAGCTGCTCCGGGCAGCCAGGTCATCCAACCCGCTGGCGGCAGCCTGTTAATTCAGGTGGAAAATATGGCGAATTTCCACCAGATGTGCATCAATCGCAAGTTGAAAATCGTCCAGGAACCGACCGATTACCCCTGGGGACACCGCATTATGCGCCTGGAAGACCCAGATGGAATCGTCCTCTCGTTCTTCGTACCCATTGGCGGGTAAGCCGGCTCACGACTGCCTGAATCAGAAGCTGAGCGAATTAATATAAATATCCTGGAACTGCGGGTAGGTGGTCAGTTCCACGTACTCCGCTTTTTCCCCTACATGCTCCGCCAGGCGGCGTTGCCCGGTGGAACACAGAATGGCACGCGCCCCCGTCCCGGCTGCATTTCCCACCTGCCGGAAGCGTTCCACAGGCAGCAAAGGAAACATCCCCACCCGGATTGCACTCCGTACATCAAGGTATGTGCCAAATGCTCCGGCGATAATGATTTCATGCAAATCCCCCGGTTCCAGACCCGCATGGTTCAACAGCACCTCCAAACCGGCGCGGATGGCACTCTTGGCAAGTTGAACTTCATTAACATCCGCCCGGGTGATCGCCACCTCGCTGTTCACACCCTTCCCGGCATGCGCCAGTATGAAACGAGCGTGCCTGCCCTCTCCTGCCAGTCGGGTGTGGTTCCCCTGTAATATCCCCCGGCGGTTTAACAAACCAAGATCCAGCAGACTGGCAACCCCATCCAGGATGCCCGATCCGCAGATGCCAACCGGCGACAGGTCATCGATGGTCTGGATATGGAGGGAATCACCTTTCGCCCAGATATGCTCGATGGCTCCCGGGGCAGCCCGCATTCCATCCCGGATATGCGCCCCTTCAAATGTGGGTCCGGAGGCACAGGAACAGCAGTAATGTATGCCCCGGGCGTACAGGCTGATCTCGGTATTGGTGCCGATATCCACTGCCGCCAACGCTGGTCGTTGTTCACATCTGGCAATGGCTTGCGCCAGACCGCAGCCAATCAACATCGCCACATGATCAGCTCCCACAAAACCGGCAATATTGGGCGGCAGATACAACCGTGTACCCGGGGCGAACTCTAGACCAATTTCAACAGCCGGGAAATCCAGCGCTTCTTTCATTGCCGGCTCATAGGGTGCCGCTCCCAATTGACGTACCGGCAACCCGCACAATAAATGATGAATGACTGTGTTGCCCACCGCAACCACATCCACGATGGATGCCGGTGAGAAACCCGCTTCTTCACAGAGTTGCTCTGCCAACATCTGCACCTGTTCCACCAGTAAATGTTGGAGTTTTTTCCCCCCATCCGGGTGACTGTTGGAATATGCAATCCGGCTGATGACATCCTCTCCATACGGAATCTGAGGGTTGGTTGCCCCGGCTCGCCCCAGAATTTCATTGGTTTCCAGGTTCATCAGATATGCCGCCAGCTTGGTGGAACCCAGATCCAGCGCCAATCCCAGAGGAACCGACCTGGCTGGCAACGGAATTCCGGGAAAAGATCTTGTTTCTCCCGGATCCAATAGAATCCCATTTTCCTGCCCCTCCAGCTGCAAACGCTGGGTGGTGGAAAGTGATTCGGGCGGGATTTCCACCCACACATCCGTCAATGGGCATGAAAAACAAGCCAGCCGCAATCCCTGTGCAAGGGCATCAGCTCCAAGCAAATTCACTTCATCCGAACCGGGAGAAGATAAAGTGCCGGAAATCAAACGCACCCGGCAGGCACCACAAACACCAGCCCCGCCGCAGACAGCAGTCAGGGCAATTCCAGCCTCGCGGGCGGCTTCCAGTAATGTCATACCTGGGTAAACCTGAATCCGCCTGCCAATCGGTTGAAAATTAATCCAGACAGCCTGCGTCATTCGGGTTCGCCCTCTGTGCACATTATGTCGTCATCATGGGTTTCGACAATGGCCTTTCCCGGCAAAGCAACCAAAAAATTGTCATTCCACCCGCCTTCCAAAAATTGGCGCAGGAGTGTAATGTCCATATTGATAATTTCAAACTGCCATCCATGTCGTTCAGCCTGCTCATGGGCATATTTCCGGGCACGGCTGTCATCCGCCAGACCGGAATCCAAAAATACCAGCCGTTGATAATACTTTGACCAGGCGCCCATTTTTTCCATTAAATAATCGGCATTCTCCCTGCCGTATTTTTCAACATAGCGATCATACTCCGCCTGAATATCCGCCTCGGAGCCCAATCCCAACATTGCTGAATGATCACCGTCGGATTGGCGTTCAAAATAGTCCTGTGAGCACCAATAGGTGCCCGGGCAGTTGAGAAATTCGCGGTTGTAACGCTCCCGGCTGCCCAAAAAGAGTGTCACACAATCATGCGCCCGGGGAATGACAAGCGGTATGCCGGCAGCGGCCAGACCTGCAGTCGCCCTCCCGCATAAACCATAACCAAGGACCACGGCATCATAACCCTCCCGGCTGAATGTGTTAATCTTTGTCTGCAATTGGGTTCGCAAACCATCCGCTTGGTTGTGAAGCCCTTTTTCCACCAGTTCAATATCCACTTCATGCGGGGATTGGGCAGCACTCCAGTAGAGCGGACGCGCCAACACCTCGCAGGCAAGACATTTCAATCTCATTCAGAATCCTGGAAAATATGGACTGGCAGTTTTCACTGCCAGTCCTGTTGTAAACCGAAGATTAATTAAGTTGTTCAGTCAAGTAATTTGGCAGACCCAACTGACCGATCTGATCCTGTTGGGCTTCCAGCCAGTCTATATGGCGTTCCTCATCCTTCAGAATATCCTCCAGCAGTTCCCGGGTGCCATTGTCACCCAGCTCCATGGTCAATCGAATTCCCTCGTTGTAAGCTTTAATGGCTCCAGCTTCGGCTTCATGATCATTCTTGTGCTGGTTATCCACCTTGACACCAATCGAGATTTTATTCAACTCGCTGACAAAGGGTTCACCCTCCAGATAGAGGATGCGATCTATGAGCATTTCAGCATGTTTCATCTCATCAATCGCCCGGGCTTCAATCGCATCATGGAGTTTGGCATAACCCCAATTGGCGCACATGGCTGCATGCACCATATACTGGCTGATTGCGGTCAGTTCATCCTTCAGCAAATAATTAAGCTTGGCAATTACCTGATCATTTCCTTTCATGATTATCATCCTCCTAAAAATAAGAATTAGTTGAGCCGGAATTCTACATAATCATAGCATAATTTGACCGCTATTCAACCTGCTGGTTTCATGGATTATTTGACATGGACATAAAATTGGACTACGATAGGAATGAATCAATGATCCTGGAGATTGATAAATGGAACCGCAACCATCCGATGAAATCAAGCTGGTGCATGTTTACTCCACCGATGGCACCATAAAAGCCGAACTCGTGCGCGCATTTTTGGAAGCCAACGGGATCCGCGCCATGGTCAGTCAGGAATCTGCGGGGATTGCCTATGGTTTCACAATTGGAAGGATGGGGGAAGCCCGAATTTTCGTATATGAAAACCAGGTCAGCCAGGCTGAGGAACTTCTGGCAGCCCTGGATCGCGGTGAATTTGCTCTTTCGGATGAGGATTACAAGCCCATTGAGTCCGAAGAGGATGAGGAACAATGGGCTGACAGGGAGGATGAGGAAGATCCGCCCGTCAGTTAAGGTGGAATTTCATGCAGACGGAACAACTGGAAGCCCATGCCCATGCTGCGGTGGATATTCTCCGGAAGAGCATCCAGTTGCAGCAAACAGGCGGAGCGGAGTTTTATCGTGTGGCTGCAGTTCAACTCCGTATTCTGTTATGTGATACCACCCGCCGCCACAACCGGGTGGAAGACATTTCCCTGCTGCCGCGGTTGATCGGGGATTTTCAGCTCAGGTCTCCAACCTCACAGGAACACATCCCATTACGGGATTGGCTGGCGTCACCCCTGCCGCTTCATCCACCTCTGACGGTTCGGGAACTCATCCGCCGGGCATGCGACCAGGAGGGCGGCGCTCACGTTGATCCGCACCCGGAAACTCCCCCGCCCCCGGAGGGGGCGGAATGGATTGTTCGATTGGGGGAAATCCTTCTCGGGGAATTGCAAAATCAGCCCGCCTGGATTGTAAAAGACTAGGGCATCCACTCCCCAATTTCAGCCCAGGCATATTCCAGGTGGGAAGCCAGAGCAATTCCGAGCTTGCGTTTTACGCGCTGGTGCACCCATTCCATCAGTCGCATTCCACCAATTTCATTCAGGCGCTTGCCGATCTCCCGGGCGCGGGTATGCCGGCATTGTGAATTAAACGGGGAACCAGGTCGCTCGGAGAGGAAATCATCCTGCCTGCCAATTTTTAATAACTCATCCACCAGTCGCTGGACCTCCTCCCGATTCTGGGCGGGATATGGGGATGACCCAAAAATTGACTCAAAAAATTCCAACATGATGCCTCCTGACCGCCATTATGATAGACAAAAAGCAGGCACCCCTGCATGATATTATGATAAAACTATACCATGAAATGGATTTACCTGTCCCCCCATCTTGATGATGCCGTATATTCATGCGGCGGTCGCATCCGGGAGCAAACCCGGAATGGTGACTCTGTTGAAATCTGGACTCTATTTACAGCCGATCCACCGGAAGGACCTCTCACACCCATAGCCGACCTTTTTCATATGCTCTGGCAAACCGACCGGGATGCATTTGCCATCCGCCGGGAGGAGGATCAGGCAGCATGTCAAATTATCGGAGCCATCCCGGTTCACTTCCCCTTCCACGACATTATCTACCGCCGAAATCCAGCCACGAATGAACCTCTGGTTCATTCGATGGAGGAAATTTCCTCACCCATCAGTGCGGTTGATCAAACCTTGCTGCAGGAGATTGTTGCAGAAATAAAATCACATCTGCCCGGGGATGCCCACCTTGCCTGTCCACTTTCGCTGGGTAATCACCGGGACCACCGGCTGACCCGCGCCGCCGTGGAAACTCTGGGCAAACCCCTGCATTACTTCGCGGACTATCCATATGCGGAAGAAATTCATAATCTTCAGGAATGGATCAAACCGGAGTGGCAGCCGGAAACCAAGCCCATCCCGGAGGAAGGGATTAAAGCCTGGCAGGCTGCCGTGGCAGCCTATGCCTCCCAACTGTCCTCCTTTTGGGTGACGGAAGAGGAAATGTATGCCGCCATCGCAGCCCATGCCGGCACACTTCCCGGTCATACCACGTGGTTTGGGCATCCCTGATATCCGTCCAGACTCGCTGACTTATTTTTAATCCTTGGAAAAATGTGCTATACTGAAAATATGCAAGAACACCCGCATTGGGCAGGTTGGGCACGCTTTTTGCATCGATGGGGACTGAAGGATATGGCAGCCGCCCTTCTGGATGCTGGAGGTCCTTTAAACATCATTGCAGCCCAACTGGTCATCGCTGGTCAGCCTCTTCTGGGGAGTAACCATGCCGGGCCATGGACGGCTCTGGCTGATCTTCTGGAAAATCCTGACCAGGCACGACAATTTGCAACCTTCCTGCGTGAGGAGAAAATCGAGTGAATTTGGACAGTCTGATTGCTCTGGTGGTGGTGCTGGTGAGTGCCGGTTCGATCATTTACTACTGGCTGATCCAGAAACCCGGTCGCATCATCCGAGGATTACGCCCCATGCCCGGCTTCCAACGCCTGCGCCGGGCCATTGGTCTGTCGGTGGAACAGGGCAACCGCCTGCATGTTTCATTGGGGAAAGCCAGCCTGGTAAACCCCACCAGCGCCTCCAGCCTGGCGGCTCTGGCAGCATTGGATCGTATCGCCCGCATGAACTCACTCAGCGACCGACCCCCCATCGCCACCAGCGGTGATGGAGCGCTTGCCATTCTCAGCCAGGACACCATGCGGTCCGCGTACCGTGCAAGCAATACACCCGAACTGCATGACCCTGACCGCGGCAGGCTGGCTGGTCCCACCGCCATGTCCTACCTGGCAGGCATTTTACCCCTGGTGAAGGGTGAGTTTGTCTTTGCCCATGTCCTGTTGGGTAATTTTGGACCTGAGATTGCCCTTCTGACTGAGACAGCCAACCAAAAGGAACAGTTCACCCTGGCAGCCAGCGATTCCCTGCCGGCACAGGCGGTCCTGTATGCCACAGCTCAGGAAGTTCTGATCGGTGAAGAACTGTTTGCGGTTCCAGCCTACCTCCAGGCCGGACCAGTCCATACCGCCAGCCTGCAGACCCAGGATCTGCTTCGCCTGGGTGTGATTGCAGCAATCCTCATTGCCGCCATTCTCTCACTGGCAGGTGTCATATGAAATCCCTGTTCGCTGTTGCCGTTGCTGTGGGTGTGGGTCTGATCATTCTTCTGGGTTATTTCCTTCCCATTCCATTCCTTAAAAACAGTGGTTCAATTCTGCTGGACTGGGCAGTCATCCTTTCCAGCATGGCTTTGCTGGTCGCAATAATCAATCTCTTTTTTGTGCATATCCGCCGATTGGCGGTTCCCCGCCGTCGGGATTATTACAGTATTTTTCTGTTGATCGGCTTTGTAATCACGCTGATGGCTGGCTTGATCTATGGCTCCACCGATCCTGGTTATCAGAAAGTGGTGACGAATATTCAAATGCCGGTGGAAGCGTCACTGATGGCAGTCCTGGCGCTCAGTCTGGCATACGCCAGCATCCGGCTCTTCCAACGCCGTAAGGGAACATTGGCTGTCATATTTGCCATTTCAGTGGTCGTCTTTCTGATTTTATTCAGCGGACTGCTTTCACTGGGTGGATCGCTGCCAATCATCCGCAATATCACTGCATTTTTACAACGCCTGCCCATCGCCGGCGCCCGCGGAATTTTGCTTGGCATTGCGTTGGGCAGTCTGACCACCGGTCTGCGCGTTTTATTGACGGCAGACCGTCCTTATAGTGGATAAAACCATGGCTGATACACATTGTCCTTATTGTGGCTCCTCCCTCCCGGCAGATGCAGAAGTCTGTCCGGTATGCAATTCCCCCATCGAACAATTGCCACAACCTTCGGAGGATTTCCCGGACTGGTTGAAGGAATTGCAGGGTGTTTCCAGTCCCAGCCTGGAACCGGAAAATGAAGGGGAAATACCCGACTGGCTGTCAAAAATCCGGGAACGAGCCAGGCAGGACCAAAGCATGCGCGCGGACGTGGAAGCGGGGGATGAAGAAACCAGCGCTGAATGGCTGCAGGAACTGGCTGGCGGTCAAATTCCCGGGGAGCTGCCGGTTGAAAGCGAACCAACAGACTGGCTGGATAGACTTTCTCCAAATGAAACCGAAGAACCTGCAGAAGAAAACAAGCCTGAAACACCTGCAGATGAAGGTGAACCTCCTTCCCAGGCAGATGAAGTTTCCGACTGGCTCAAGAAATTACACGACCAGGAACCGGAAGAACCTGCCCAACCCGAGTCTGAAATCCCCGCACAGCCTGTTGAACCAATCGAAGCCACACCGGATCTTTCCGCCTGGTTAAGCAGCCTGGATGGCGAAACGCCCCAGGAACCCCCAGCCGGGGAAGGCACACCCCCTCCTGAAGAGAAGTCTGACTGGTTGATTCAATTTCAGGCGGCTGCTCCACCTGAAGCGGAAACCGGGGCAGGATTGTTTCCTGAAAAAGAACCTGCCGCCGACGAAACACCGGATTGGCTGAGTCATTTACAATCCGAAAGTGCCTCAGGAGAGACACCTGAAGAAGAAATTCAACCTGCCGATGAAGTGCCGGATTGGCTGAAGGAATATGAACAGGAACCCCCTGTGGAGGAGGAAACTCCTGCTGAAGTAATACCCGTTGGGGCTGAAACACCTGAAGAAGAAATTCAACCTGCCCATGAAGTGCCGGATTGGCTGAAGGAATATGAACAGGAACCCCCTGTGGAGGAGGAAACTCCTGCCGAAGTATTGCCCGTTGGGGTTGAAACACCTGAAGAAGTAATTCAACCTGCCCATGAAGTGCCGGATTGGCTGAAGGAACATGAACAGGAACCCCTCCCGGCAGAGGAAGAAATCCCCGCCCGGACAATTGAATCCGTCCCGGCTTCTCCTCAAGAAGCCGAAACTCCTCAGGAGTCTCCTGAGGAGGAAATTCTGCCGGATTGGTTAACGATTACATCGGAAGAAACACCCCAGGAACAACCGGTTGGCGGTGAAGGTGTTCCTTCCTGGGTGGATGCGCCGGTGGAATCCCCGCCGCCGGTTCCAGCAGCGGATGCAACACCTGCCTGGCTGAGTGATTTTGCCGCTGCCGCTCCGGTCACGCCCAAAGATCAACTTGATGAAGAAGGTGAACCAATCTCAGCATTTGTGGAGGGAAGTGAAGACTGGCTGAATCTGCCGGGATCATCCCAATCACCCGCACTGCCCGAAACGACCGGCATGGAAGTCCTTGGTGAAGGAGTTGACATCGTCCCACCCTTCCTTTCAGAACAGGTGCCTGACTGGTTGGGGAAACCGCCTCCCCAAGCCGCAACGGACGGTGAGGAAATTACACCCGAACCGGAAGTTGAGGAACCCTTCATTGAAGGAGAAGGATCGTTGGAGGAAGCCAGTTTGCCCACCTGGCTGGAAGCCATGCGCCCGGTGGAAGCAGTGGCGCCCTCCAGGGTTCCAAAAGTCCAGAACAAGGTTGAATTTACCGGTCCACTGGCAGGCATACAGGGCGTTCTGCAGGGCGAAGATACAGCAATCCATTATAACAAACCACCAACCTATTCCGGTCGCCTGCGTTTAAGTGAGGCGCAACAAAATCACGCAAACATCCTGCAGGAAGTGATGAAATCATTGGTTGAACCCCAACCCATCACCTCCGAAACCCGGCTGGTACCCCAGAAAATTACCCGTTTCCTGGTGATGTTCCTGCTACTCATCGTGATGCTGGCTCCCATCCTGGGCGCCACCCAGACATCCAGCATGCCCACCATCGTCCCTTCATATGTAAACACTTTTTCCAAGACTCTTCAAAGCCTGGGAACGGACTCACCCCGAATTTTGGTCGCCGTGGATTATGAGGCTTCCCTGGCTGGCGAAGTGCAGATGATCAGTTCCGGCGTTTTGCAGGATCTGGCAGCTCAAAATGCCCGGCTGGCAGTGGTCTCCTCTCTTCCCACCGGGATTGCCCTGGCGGAAACCCTGTTACAAAATGCAGGTGTGAACTCGGACTCGGTTGCTCATCTTGGATACCTCCCCGGCGGCGACATCGGCTTGTATTCACTCACCCGGGATTTGCGTGGTTCGCTGCCCGCAGGTGCCTGGGATCACCCTTCCGCCCTCGACATCCAGTCCCTGGATGATTTTGATGCCATACTGGTCCTCAGCAATCAGGCGGAAATCAGCCGCGGCTGGCTGGAACAGGTTCAGCCTTCTTTGGTCGATACACCACTACTCCTGGTCGTCAGCGCCCAGGCAGGACCAGCTTTGCAGCCATATGTCCAGTCAAACCAGGTGAGCGGCATGATCAGCGGGTTGGCGAATGGTGCCGTCTATGAACAATTGACCGGAAAGTTAAATGGACCGTCCAGACAGGCGTGGGATTCCTACCAGTTTGGAATGATTCTGATCATTCTGCTCATCATTCTGGGCGCTGTTTTTCACGGCTTTTCCCGCACAATTCCCCGCCGAAAACCCCGTAAAGAGGTGAAAGCATGAACTCTGCAGAATGGCTCTGGACTCTGGCTGGCTTTTTCCTGACTTTATTGATTTTCAGTTATATTTTTGGAGATAATCCCCTTTTTCGGGCTGCAACTTATTTATTTATCGGTGTGACTGCTGGATATACCGCTGTTTTACTCCTTGACCAGGTACTGCTGCCCCGGCTGCTGGTACCACTGCTGCAGGGTTCCATGTACGATCGGTTTCTGGTTCTGTTTCCTCTGCTGTTAAGTCTGCTGATTCTGGGAAAACTATCCAGACGGTCATCCAATATTGGAAATATTTCCATGGCATTCATTGTCGGAGCTGGCGCCGCGGTGGCAATTGGGGGTGCATTGGTGGGAACGATTTTCACCCAGATCAAAGCCGCTGCCGCTCCATTGAACATCAACCAGGTGGCTGCAGCAGGTGGAACCCTGGGCACAGTGTTGGAAGGCGCTTTTGTGCTGATTGGCACAATCGCCACGCTGACATATTTCCATTTCGGTGCGCGCATCAAACCCGGACAGACAGCTGGACGCGCCATCTGGATTGATCGGACTGCGAAAGTCGGTGAAATATTTATCGGCATCACCCTGGGTGCATTGCTCGCAGGTGTGTTTTCTTCATCTCTGGTTGCACTGGTGGAACGCGTATCCACCCTGGTGCATGTCATACTCCAATTTTTCTACCCATGAGGCGCCATGACCACCTCTTCTGTTGATGTTGAATCCATCCTGGTTCTGGATATAGGTTCCGTCCACACCCGGTCGCTCCTGTTCGATACAGTGGATGGACAATATCGTTTCATTGCTGCCGGGATGGCTCCCAGCACACTCTCAGCACCTTACTTTGATATTGGTGAAGGCATTCATCAATCCCTGCTGAAACTCCAAGCCATTACTGCCAGGTCTTTTCTGGATCATGACATGCAATTGATTCTTCCCAGTGCAATGGATGGATCGGGCGTGGATCGGCTGATGGTGATTTTCTCTGCAGGTCCCGAGCTTCAATTCGTAACCATGGGTTTGCTTGAAGATGTTTCACTGGCAAGCGCCACTCATCTGGCACAGACCATGTTCGGAAGGGTTGTCGAAGAAATCGGGCTGAATGACCGGCGCCACCCCGAAGCCCAGATTGACGCCATCCTGAAAGCGGATCCGGATCTGATTATTTTTGCCGGTGGTTCTGACAAAGGCGCCACCCGATCGATAGCTAAACTGGTTGAACTTCTCCTGTTTTATTTGCGCTGTGTCCCGGAAGAAAAGCGACCCGAGGTTTTATATGCCGGCAACTCCTCGCTTGCCAACCGGATCAAGGAGATTCTCGGTCGCCTTGCGCATTTGCACACAGCACCCAATGTGCGACCTACAATTGACCAGGAGGATTTAAACCCTGCCACGGATATTCTGGCGCAGGTAATTGGTACCATTCGCGGAAACCAGATTGGTGGCTTTGACAGCCTGGGGAAAATTGCCTCCACCCCGCCCATCCCCACCTGTCATGGAATGGGACGGATGATTGCATTTCTCAGTAAAATTTATGACAGCCATAAGGGGGTGCTGGGTGTGGATCTGGGCTCCACTCACACCACGGTGGCAGCCGCTGTGGGTGGAAATCTAACTTTGAATACCTATCCTGTGGGGATGGGGAGTGGTGCCCCGGAAATATTAAATGGTAATGGTGTTGAAAATATTACCCGCTGGCTGCCCATCCATATTCCGGATGATGTGGTATTGGATTACATCCATCAAAAATCCTTGTATCCTGCGATGGTCCCAATGTCCCTGGAAACCCTGGCAATCGAACAAGCCATTACCCGTCAGGCACTATACACCGCCATGGATCGAATGTTGACGAGCCGTCCGGATATGGTGATGGGATTTGAACCCATCCTGGTCAGCGGAACCACCCTGACACAATATTCATCCCACGGGCAAAGTCTGCTTACCCTGCTGGATGGATTGCAGCCCATGGGTGTGACCACTCTCCTGCTGGATACCAATGGATTGCTGCCAGCCCTTGGGGTAATTGCCCCTCACAATCCCCAATTAGCCGTCCAGGTGCTGGAGTCCAGCGCATTTGTCAATCTTGGAACAGCAATATGCGTCTCTTCGGATGCCCGCTACGGCACCCCGCTCATGACCATCAAGCTGGATTACGGTGGAAACCAAACCCAGATTGAAATTCGCCAGGGCGCCATCACCTCACTCCCGGTTCGTCCCGGGCAGATTGTCAATGTCCATATCAATCCCCTGCGGAAGCTCACCATCGATCCAAAACACATGGATCGATCCCGCAGTTTTAAAGTCATCGGTGGGATTTGTGGGACTGTAATTGATGCCCGCAATCGTCCCTTGGGTTTGCCCAGGGATGATGCCCGCCGGCGTGACCTGTTGAAAAAATGGGCTCTTGCCGTAAACGCCTGATTGGTACAAACCTTGCACCTGTAGAACTCATATGACCGCCCCAATAACCCACATTCTCCCCCTCACTCTCATTCACCGGACCCGCCTTTTACCTGCCCCGGGACGTGTTTCAGCACGTGTCGGGCAAAAAATCAATGCCACCGATGTTGTGGCTGAAGTGCGCATGCCTGGAAAACACCAGATCATCAATATCCGACGAAGCCTGGCTCTTTCACCCGGAGATCAACCCGAACGCTATCTCACTTGCAAACCCGGTGACCGCCTACATGCGGGGGATGTCATTGCGGAAGGGGGCGGTTTGTTCACCCGCATGATACGCGCCCCGGAAAATTGCCGCGTGGTCCATATCTTCAATGCCCAGGTTTTATTGGAAATGGAAGGAACCACCTTCCAGCTTTTAGCTGGATTAAACGGCATGGTTACCGAGATCATCCCCGACCAGGGTGTGGTGGTGGAATCCACCGGCGCCCTGATTCAGGGTATTTGGGGGAATAACCATGTCGACCAGGGTCTCCTGTTGGTGCTGGCAAAATCACCTTTTGAGGAAGTCAGCCGTGCAACATTGGATGTCAGTATGCGGGGGGCGGTTGTTTTTGGTTCGCATGTCAGTTCGGCGGATGCCATCATTGCTGCTGGAGAGCTGCCTCTGCGCGGGTTGGTTTTGGGCAGCATGAGCAGCACTGTCCGGGCAGTTGCCGAGACAAGCCCGTTTCCCATCATGTTGTTGGAAGGTTTTGGTAATCTTCCCGTCAACAGTGCCGCCTTCGATTTATTAACCACCAGTGAACAGCGGGATGTCTGTTTGAATTCGGAATGGAACCCGGATGGCAGCTTGCGACCGGAGCTGTTCATCCCTCTGCCGGCGGAAGGACAGCCACCCCAGGAGGTTCTTGCATTCGCAGCTGGACAAAGGGTGCGCGTGATCAGCAGTCCGCATGCCAGCCAGGTTGGAGAACTGGTCAGTATCTCGAAGGGAATTACCCAAATGAATAATGGTGTCCGAACTTCCACTGCTGAAGTTCTGTTGGAAAACCGGAGTGAAACCATTCTTGTTCCATTGGCAAATCTGGATGTGCTAGAATAATAGTATTCACAATTTTTAATTCATCAATTGAGGAGACACACCATGGCTTTTCAAAACATTGACGATGAAGATGCAGGCGGTCAGTTTGAAGAATTCCGCGAGGCGGAGTTGATGCCTGAGGAAACGCCTGAAGAAACCCCCCCGTCTGGCGGGAAAAGTCCGTTTGGATTAATTTTGGGCATCGTCGGCGGTATTATCATCGTCGGCTTGATTTTGTTTGTGTTGTACTACTTCCTGTTGGGTCCCAAAGCGGCTGCCCAACGGGAGCAAAAGGCTGCCCAGATCAATGCCCAGAACACCGCCATTGCTCTGGTCGCAACCCAAACAGAAATTGCCGTTTCCCAGCGCCAGACCCTGGCTGCCCTGCCCACCGCAACTCTTGCACCCACCAACACCCCCGTGATTGCTCCGACCCAGACCCTGCTGCCCAGCAGTACGCCGGTTCTTCTGCCAGTTTCACAAACCCAGACGGTTGTGGCATTCCAAACCCAGGCTGCAGCCACACTGACAGCTGCGGCACCTGGTATCCCCACCAGCACCGCCCTGCCGCAAGGTGGTTTTGCCGAGGATATCGGTCTGCCAGGAATGCTGGCAATGGCAGCCTTGCTGGTGGTGATCATCATCCTTGCCCGGCGCTTGCGTTTTTCATCGACACCCCACCATTAATATAGAACCTGTCGACCCATCACGGTAAGGCTGCATTCCAAAAAGCTTCTGTGTCCCTGTTACTAAATGAAAGGGGCGGGAGATAATCCTCCCGCCCCTGATTGATTCTGAAGCCGGATCAGGTGACGCTGGCTGCCACCTGCTCACCATAACCCAGCAGAGCCTTGACCATTTGCGGGGAACGCCCTTCAGCATACACCCGCAAAACAGGTTCCGTTCCGGAGGGACGGATCAACAGCCAGGAGTCATCATTCATAATATACTTCACCCCGTCCATCATGCTGACCTGATTGACTTTTTCACCGCCAATTTCCGCCGGAGCTTCACGGTACAGACGATTTGACATCTGTTCCTTTGCCACAGGATGATTCAGACGCAGATCGGTGCGTTCATAAAATGCCGGTCCCACCTCTTCCAGAAGATTATCCACCATATCATAGAGGGTTTTCCGGGCGGCTGCCACCATTTCCACGATCAGCAACCCCATGATGACCCCGTCGCCCTCGGGAATATGTCCCTTGAAGGAGATCCCGCCGGATTCCTCTCCTCCGATCAGAACATCCCCATTCAGCATATGATCAGCAATATGGTTAAACCCGACCGGGGTTTCCTTAATCGGCAAGCCATAATGTGCAGCCAGACGGTCGATCATCCGTGTTGTTGAAACCGTGCGAACCACTGAACCCGTCCAGCCTCGTTTTTCAACCAGATACTTTAATGCCAGTGCCATGATCTTGTGGGGATCGACAAAATTACCCCGCCCATCCATGGCGCCAATTCGATCAGCGTCACCATCCGTGGCAAGTCCAAAGTCTCCCAACCCGGTGCTGATGGCACCCGCCAGGGCGCCCAGGTAATATGCAATTGGTTCCGGGTGGACGCCCCCGAAACCCGGGTTCAACTCACCGCGGATTTCTGCAACCTCGCAGCCTGTTCCTTGCAGTGCCCCACGGATCCAGCCACGACCGGCACCAAACATGGAATCAACCACGATCCGCTGGGGATTTTCGGCGATCACATCATAATTGATCAATCCCCGGATGTGATCATAATACGCCAGAGTGGGATTGAACCGCTGAATTAATCCGACACTGCGGGCTTGTTCAAATTCCATCAAATTTGGACCGCGCGCCCGGGCTTCGTTGTCATTTAAATACACCTCCACCCGGCGGCACTGTTCCGGCAAAGCCGAACCACCATAAGCAGCTTTCAACTTCACACCGTTATAACGCGGGGCATTGTGTGAGGCGGTGATCATAACCCCGGCAATGGCATTCAGGTGTTTCACTGCATGGGAAATTGCCGGCGTGGGGGCGTCAGATTGTGCCAGGTATACTGTAAAACCGTTGGCAGCCAGAACCCGTGCAACCTCCCTGGCGTAGCGGTCGGAAAGAAAGCGGGTGTCATAACCGACCACCATTTTCCGGTTGTCCGCCGGATAACCCGCCATGCTGCCATTCATCCACGCCCCCGAGCCGACGGCATCCGCAATTGCCTGGATGACCATCCGTAGATTGGAAAAAGTGAATGTGTCCGAGATGACGGCACGCCAGCCGTCGGTGCCAAAATGAATGGGCATACTTTGCTCCTGAAATAAATGGAATTTACTTGATTACCAGTCGGGTGAAGGGGTGGCGGTGGATAGAAGGGATTGCACCATCCAGCCTTCCAAGCCGGTTTCAGTTCTCACCTTCACCCAGGCAAGATTATCAACCAGTACCGGATTGGAAATCACCTGCACCAGGCTGGAGTTCAGCAGGCTGGTCACCCGCCTGCCATTGAAACCGGGCTCGTCACGCACAAAAGCGCCATTTCCATCCCGAGCCCAGACCCGCGCATAGATCGGTGTCGGCTGGGGAGTGATGGTCAGGGTGGGGGTACTGCTTGGAATCAACGTGGGGGGGCTGGTGACGGCAGCTGGATTCGGAGTGGTCAGGGTCACCCCGGGGGGAATTGGGCTGTTGGTTTCCTGATTGACCATGGGGGAAGCTGTCATTGACAAAGGAGGGGCGGAGGTGTTTGGAAGTTTGGACAGGGAGGGTGAATTCAGGGAAATGATTCCCAGAATCAACATCATTCCAATTACTGCCAGAACCAGCCATGCCAATGAAATTCCAATGCCAGCCGGCGTCCGCGGCTGAAACCGCATGATGATCAACACCAAAACCGCTGTGACGACTGCCACCACCAGATGCACAATGAATACCAGGGCTGCATCCGGGAATAAACCCGCCATCCCACTGGTGATGCCAAAACCAGCCATACCCGCCGGCAGCGAGAGTTCATACGCCAGCGCCACCGAAGCCACCTGGGGGCGCTGCTGGGGATTTCGCAGGAGGAGATAGGTTGTCAATCCGGCGCCAATGATCACCAGTGCCAGGTCAGGCAGGGATAGGATCGAATGATCCAATATCCTGGTTGGCGGGGTGGACAGCCAGGCTTTTGCACCCACTCCCGCCAGAAGTCCGCAGCCAAAAAAGATGATGACATGGATGAACAAGGCTCCCAATGCAGTCGCCAGGAAACGCAGACTGCCCAATATGGAACCCAATGCCATCCCGGTAACTGGTGAGAGGAAGGGCGTCAACAGGATAACCAAAATGTAGAGTGCGGGCGCATCCAGCAAAATGGCTGCCCCCATCACCAATGCAGCAAGGATGCTGAACAGGAAGAAATCAATCGAAGGGGTCGATTGATGGGCAATCTCCGCCAAATAGGCAGTGCGTTCCTCCGAACCGGCATGCAGAAAATCCAACCGTTTTTGACGCCTTCGACGGGCGGGCGGCAGGGATTGATCTTCCGGTGGTATGGGTTCGCTGGTGGGAAATGTCATGAATGGGTTCCGGCAGGTTTGGCTTGAAGCTATTATAATACACCCAATTCATCGCGTATACCGGTCAGATTTTGACCTGCCCGATCCTGATGAAATGAGTCAACAAGAAAATTACACCCCAACACAGTCTGGTGATATGACATGAAATGTTTACGGACAACCCTGCTGATCCTCATACTCAGCTTCCTGCTGGTAGCCTGCACGGCAAGCCCCACCCCCCTGGTGAACACCTCACCCACTCCGGGATTGCATCCCGACGGAACATCCACCCCCCCGCCATCCACAGAGACTGCCACACCGGAAACCGGGCGGATTGTGCTTGTATCCAATCAATCCACTTATGAACCAGAAATAATCAGCCTGATGGAACCGCTGGGGGTTGATTACGGCTTGAAACTGGATATGCTTCCGGCATTAACCACTGCGGATCTGACCCCAATCACGCGGGTTGTCATCCTGATGGAACCGGATGAAGGCACTCTCTCATTGGCGCAAGGTGCGCCTGCCATTCAGTTCGTTGCCATCACCTCACAGGACCTTCCGGTTGCAGCCAATATCAGCGCGATTCGATTGCACCCGGTGGATGAAATCTTCATAGCCGGCTATTTAACTTCCATCATCGCCCCTGACTGGCGTTCTGGCGGACTGCTTCCATCAGACACCCCCATGCATGAAACCATACAGGATGCATTCGTCAACGGCGGCAGGTACTTCTGCGGACGCTGTGCACCGGCATACGCCCCGGTGGTTCTCTTTCCCCAGGCAGCCTTATTACCCTCCACAAGCAATCCCCCGGAATGGGAAGCAGCAGTAAATGGTCTGGAAGTCAACCGTCTGGAAACCCTTTACATCCATCCGGCAGCTGCATCACCGGACCTGTTGGCTCTTCTACCAAGCCGGGGTACCATATTGGTCGGCGGGCAGACCCCGCCGGCTGAATTCCAGCAACAATGGGCGGCAACCGTCCGCACCGATCCGGCTTCCGTTTTAAAAATCCTGTTCCCGGATCTTCTGGCTGGCATTGGCGGTCAGGATCACTCCGCCCCAATCATCCTGACCGATGTGAATCCCCAATACCTCAGTCCCGGTCGGCAGCAGCGGGTGGAGGAAGTCATTCAAATGCTGGCGGATGGGGAAATTCAACCCCTCAGTGTTCCCCTGAATTAATGCATCAGGATTGTCCCATACAGCCGCGGAATTCCTCAGCCGTGGCTTCGCCGGGCTGGTTGATGCCCTCACGCTTCAATGTTTTCCAGAAGGTGATGACCAGAATACGCACATCCAGCCACAACGACCAGTGATCAACATACCAGACATCCAGGCGGAACTTCTCCTCCCAGGATAAAGCATTCCTGCCATTCACCTGCGCCCAGCCGGTGATTCCCGGCAGCACTGCATGACGCCGCATTTGCTCCGGTGTGTACCGCTCAAGATAATCCACCAGCAGCGGGCGCGGACCCACCAGGCTCATTTTTCCACAGATCACCTGCCATAACTCCGGCAGCTCATCCAGGCTGGATGCCCGCAGGAATTTACCCAGGCGCGTCATCCTCTGTTCGTCCGGAAGTGGTGTGCCAGCGGCATTCACTGATTCACGCATGGTGCGGAACTTGACCAGCAGAAAGATCTCCCCATGCATGCCCGGACGAGGCTGGCGGAACAATACCGGACGCCCGTCGGTCAGGAGAATTAAAATTGCAATCAAACCCATCAGGGGCAGACAAATGATTAGCACTGGAATCCCAAGCACCAGATCGAACAGGCGCTTGGATGCCGGTACACCGGCAGGGAATAAATCACCGCTCATGGGTTCATTTTACCAAAAAATGGGCTATAATTTGCGCAGGCACTGTTTGTGGAATGCTTCTGCATTGATCCAGGAGGACTCCCGGGCTGATGAAAATCATCATTGAATATTGTGCCATTTGAAACTATACCGACAGGGCTGCCGGTCTGGCAGCCGAATTGCTTCACAAGTATGAAGCGGAAATCGAATCAATCACGCTGGTTCCTGCCGGTGATGGACAATTTGAAGTGATTGTCAATGGCATTTTGATGTTTTCCAAAATAAAACTTCAACGGCATGCTGAAGCAGGAGAAATTTGCCGGTTGATCAGGAATTACTTACAGGAAGGTAGAAAATGACAAAAAAAGGTCGCGTTTTTTCGGGAGCCCGCCCCACCGGACGCCAGCATTTGGGAAATTACCTGGGTGCAATCCAGAATTATGTGGCTCTGCAGGATGATTACGATTGCATCTACTGCATCGTGGATTTGCATGCCTTGACCACAATGGAAACCACCCAGGAACTGGCACAAAACACCTATGAAATGGCGCTGGACTGGCTGGCTGCAGGCATCCGCCCGGAAGAATCGATCATGTTCATCCAGTCACATGTGCCGGAAGTAACCGAACTTCACACCATCCTCTCCATGGTGACACCGTTGGGCAAGTTGACAGACCTGCCAACTTTCAAGGAAAAAGCCCGCCAGCAGCCCCAAAATATCAACTACGGGCTGGTTGGTTATCCCATCCTGATGACAGCTGATATTGTTCTATATAAAGCGGACCTGGTGCCGGTGGGAGTGGACCAGGCTCCGCATATCGAATTTGCCAGGGAAGTGGTCCGGTCCTTCAACTACCGCTACCAGACCAATGTGTTAATTGAACCGGCGATGAAAGCCACCGAGGTGCCAAAGGTGATCGGCATTGACGGGGTGAATAAAATGAGCAAGAGTCTCGACAACCACATCGAACTTGCCTCAACCCCAACGGAAACCCGCCAGCGCGTGATGATGATGGTCACCGACCCACAGCGCCAGCGCCGGACGGATCCCGGCAACCCGGATGTATGTAATGTGTTCTCCCTCCATAAAGTATTTTCCAGCCCGGAGGAAGTGGCAATGATTGACACCGAATGCCGCCGTGCCGGGATTGGCTGCGTGGACTGCAAGAAACGGCTTGCCCACAACCTGAACACCCACCTGGAACCATTCCGCGCCCGGCGTACCGCCCTGGATGAAAATCCATCCGCAGTCTGGGACATTTTACATGATGGCGCCAAACGTGCCCGCATCCTTGCTGAACAAACGATGCAGGAAGTGCGCGCTGCAATCGGACTGCCGGAATAGAACATGAAGGCGGTTATCCAACGGGTGACCCGCGGCGCAGTCGATATTGACGGCATCCGCGTGGCGGAAATTGGTCTGGGACTGGTGATTTTATTGGGGGTTGGTCCGGATGACACCCCGGAGACCGCCGGGAAACTGGCGCGCAAGATTTCCATGATGCGCATTTTTGGCGATGAAAATGGAAAAATGAACCTTTCCATTCTGGATGTCAAGGGGGCGGCAATTGTCGTCTCTCAATTCACACTTTATGCCGATACCCGCAGGGGCAACCGTCCGGCATTCATTGGCGCCGCGCCGCCTGAAATTGCCAGCCCGCTCTGTGACAAGTTTGCCGCCTGCCTGCAGGATGCCGGCGTGCCCACCCAGACAGGTGAATTTGGGGCTCATATGGTAGTGGATATTCAGAATGACGGACCGGTGACTATTCTGCTGGAAATGTAAATTAATTTTCAAACCAGCCGCGCCACAACACAGCGTCCAGTTGAACCGCCGCCGCTCCAGCTTTCAACAGAGCTTCAGCCTGTTCCCGTCCAAAAATACCGGCTCCGGCGATGACCGGTAATTTCAAGCCAACACTGGCTTTGACTGCAGCCAGGGTTAATGGAAATAATGCCGGTCCATATAATCTGCCGGTCACCTGACCCCCATCGGGTAGCGGGAGAGTACCCCGCGGAGCACCCAAAGAAATTGCGCTGATACCCATTTCGGGCAATCGATCCAGCCAACTCTCCCCAGCCCGGGTGATGGGTATATGGATGACCAGCGGCAATTCCCCCAAGCCGGCTGATGCCAGTTCCAGAGCCTGGCTGGGTGTAAAGTGGGGGGGAATACTGATCTCCAGTGCCTCAACCCCCTCCTGATCCTCCAATTCCCGGGTCATTTCCGCCAGCTGGGTGGGCGATTCCGCCAGCAGGTGCACCCAGATGGGCATCCCGGCACGCGCCCAGCGGGTGCCCATTTGTTTTAATATCACCCGCAGCCCGGGGTTCGGAAGACCGGTGTGCAGCAGAAAACCACCTGCAAACGGCAGACAAATCCGCCTTTCCGCCGGGGAACGCGGCAACCGGCTGATGGGATGGGTGATAAATGCAGCCATCGGCTCCGGGAAGTGGATGCGTCCATCGGGGGCAAATCCCATGGAACCGGCGGAATTCATCCAGCAGCCAGGCAGATGAAGCCCGGATGGCGGCAGGTTCACTTCTCCTCCAGTTCGTTCAGGTTAAAAACCGGTCCATCCTCGCAGGCGAATTTCCAACCGCGGCGCGTGAGTACGGAACATGCCCCGCAGCGTCCCACCCCTCCACAAGGCATGGGGATGTGGATCAGCGCTTCAGCCCTGGACCCAACCGCCTTCAGCCGGGACTTCCATTCCATTACCTGAGGCAAAGTGCCATCCAATGCCAGGTACTCCGCCCAGGCGACCGCTTCAGGCAGGGATTCCAGGGGCAGCACCTCAACCTCATCCGGCAAATTGCCCGGAAGCCTTTGGGTGCATAAAACCACCCCGGCACTCCTGGTGAGCGCCTGGAGCCACAACAACCGCAATCGATCGGCTGTAATATCCAGGGCTGCGAGAACAACCCGCTGCACCAGCGATGGAAGCTGAAAACCCCTTCCGAGAGGTCCCCGCAGGTGGAGCGGCATGCCGACAATCCATGACGAAGGGAGCGGCGGAGCCAGATCCAGCCAGCCGTCCATATTTCCGGCTGGGAACACAATTGCCGCCAACGCTTCGTCCGGTCTGCCGCTGGCAGCCAGAAAATATTGCCCGGCTGAAATCTGCACAGGCACGGGAAGATGAATCCGACCCGCGAGTAAACCACCCTCCAGACGCAATTCCGCCAGTTCAACATTTAATTCCATGGCATGTGCCCTGCTTCGTTCATGGGATGATTGTAGCGCGGTGAATGCGTGGGGGCAAGTATTTTCCAGCTGTGAGGTGGAATCCCCGGACACATGGGTGTTCCTTTTTTGCATTGGAAAAAACGAGATTTTTACTTTATAATGATCACATTCTGTTTGGATTTCTCCCGGTACCAGGGATGCATAAATATACCTGGGATTAACTCCAACAGCCCCCATGGATTTCTCCAGTCGGGTCTCCCGGGAGAAGGTGTATTTGTGCCTCAATGATAAAAATTATGTATTGTGGATCAGCATTATTTTATGAACAAAGGGAAACAAATTACTGGACAAAACCCGGAATTGTCAACTTCCCAGGCAAGGAGAAAATATGAAAGTCGGCGTTCTCGCTTATCGGTTTGAATATTACACCTATACCCGGACACTGGTTGGAATCGTCCCGGATGTTGAGTATATCAAGGTGCGTGATTTATATACCTTCCTCACCCTGGCTGCCCGGCGGATCAACAGTGCAGCCCGGCGGCAGTTGATCAATCATTTTGATCTGAACAACCAGTTCAACGACTTTGACCTGAATAAAATTGATCTGCTGCACCTGTTCAATGGCATCAGTTATGGGAAAACCCCCTGGGTTGGCGGGTTTGAAACCATCCTGCCGCGCCTGCGTTCCATCCTGCCGGCTCAACATGGCAGATATCCAGGATTTAAGGATGTGCCCAACCGTTTGGTGGTGAAACGCGCTTTTTCCGCCCTTGCAGGGGAATCCTGTAAATTCATTCATGCCATTTCGAATTGTTCTGCAGCCATGCAGCTCGATCTGCTGAATGCGTTTGCTGAATACGGGGATGCCATCTCCAAAAAAATGGTGGTCAAACACCCACCCCAGACCCGCCTGATGGAAACCTATCAGAAACCGGAATTGCCAGACGGAGGACTGAATTTTATCCTGGTGGGTGCCTCCTTCTTTCGCAAGGGCGGCATGGAAATTGTGGAAACCTTCCGGGACCTGCGGGAAAAATATGGCTATCCAATCGAACTGACCCTGGTCACCTCCCTGCGGGTGGATCCCTATGCCACGGCGGAAACCGAAGAGGATGTGACGATTGCCTCTCGTTTCATCCGGGAAAACCAGGGCTGGATTCATCATTATGACAGCCTGCCCAACCCGGAGGCATTGGAGAAAATGAAGGGGGCGCATGTGGGATTACTTCCCACCTATGCTGATTCGTACGGTTTCTCCTTGTTGGAAATGCAGGCTGCCGGCTGCCCGGTGATCAGCACCAATGTGCGCGCCCTGCCTGAAATCAACAATGAGGATGTCGGCTGGCTGATTGAGGTGCCCAAAAACCGCCTGGGTGAGGCAATTTACACCACCGCCTCAGACCGCCAGACCATCAGTACTGCCATCCGCCAGGGGCTGGAGCGCGCCGTGCACGAAATTTTCACCAACCCGTCGCTGGTTGCCGTGAAGGGGCAAAATGCCCTGGAGCGCATCAGCCGGGAGCATGATCCGGATCAATATGCCGCCTGGATGGCGGAAATTTACCGGGCTGCCATTCATCAACAGACAGTGCGGCGGTAATTACAGGAATGAAATCCAAATGGCTGGTAAATCAATTTATGATTCCAACCATTGAACGGATATGATTTTGAATCATTTATGATAAGATTTACCCATGTCTGATCATTCACACTCCCCCTCCGGCAAACAAATCCGGTTGACCAGCCTTTCATCCTGTGCAGGTTGAGCGTCAAAGCTCAACGCGGAAACGCTGGCGCACGTGCTGCGCCCCGTAATGCTGACCTTTCAACAGGCTGATTATCCCGACCTGCTGGTGGGCATGGACAACCCTGACGATGCGGCGGTCTGGTCGCTGGATGCCAACCGCGCCCTGGTGGTGACGACGGATTTCTTCACACCGGTGGTGGATGACGCCTATGATTATGGCGCCATCGCAGCCGCCAACAGCATTTCAGACGTCTACGCCATGGGGGGTATCCCGGTGCTGGCTTTGAATATCGCCGCCATGCCCCCCAATCTGCCTGATGATATTCTGGCAAATATTTTTCGCGGCGGGGCGGAGAAAGCCCGTGAGGCGGGGGTTGTCATCGCCGGGGGGCACACCGTGCAGGACCGGGAACCCAAATACGGCTTGGTGGTTGTAGGTTTTGTCGATCCCCGCAACATCATCACCAAAACAGGCGCCCGTCCCGGCGACCGGCTGGTATTGACCAAGCCGTTGGGCTTTGGGGTGACAACCACCGCCCTCAAGCGGGAGCAGGCAAATCCGGCGGATGTGTCCGAGGTTGTTGAATGGATGACTCAACTCAATGCCGGCGCCTGCCAGCTGGCGCGTGAATTTAATCTGCGCACCGGGACGGACGTTACAGGCTACAGCCTGCTTGGGCATGGCTGGGAGATGGCATACGCCAGTGGAGTTGGTTTCCGGCTGGATTTTGACCGGATCCCGTTCGTATCCTGTGCCCGCCGGTATGCCGATGCCTGGTGCTTCCCCGGCGGCGCCAGTGACAACGCCCTCTTTTTTAACCCCCACATTCAATTTAATTCCCGCCTGGATGAAGCCAGCCGCATGCTGCTCTTCGATCCCCAAACCTCGGGCGGGTTGCTGCTGGCGGTGCCTGCGGAGCGGATCAGTGATTTTCTGGCGCGCTCTGCTGAAATTAACCAGCCAGCCTGGGAGATCGGCGAAGTGGTGGAGGGGGACAAGATTGCAGTGGAATGACCTGTCTCCTGCCTGGAAGATCTGCTGGAGTGAAGCCTGGGAAGCCTGCCGCCTGGGATGCGTGCCCGTCGGCGCCTTGATCCTGGATGCGGAGGGCAGGGAAATCAGCCGGGGGCGCAACCGGATTGGGGTGGATGCTCCAGCCGGTCAGATTGGTCACAGCGACCTGGCGCATGCAGAAATGAACGCCCTGGTCCAGGTGGACCGGCGCAGGGTGAACACCCATGCCTGCACCCTCTACACGCTGCTGGAACCCTGCCCCCTCTGCATGGGCGCCATTTACATGACCGGCATCCGTACGATAGCCTATGCCGCCCGGGACACCTTCGCCGGCAGCATCAACCTGCTGGGTGCCACACCCTATCTCTCCCGCAAAAAAATCCGCGTGATTGAACCTTTTTCACAGGTGATGGAAGCCGCGGTGACGGCATTGAATACCGCCCGTCACCTCGCTGCCGGTTTCAGTCCGGTGGACTATGCTGATCTCTACGCAGCCTGGCAGGAGCTGACCCCCGCCGGATACCGGGCGGGGCTGGAACTGTACCGGGAGGGAACCCTGGCACACTGGCAGGCGGAAAGCCAACCGGCAAATGAGGTGTACGAATCCCTGCTGAATCTCCTGGATGATCAAGCCCGGCAGATGACCCGATAATCCGGTTTTCCATCTGGATGAAATCATGTCATAATGGGTGCAAGCCTTTTGCATCCTGCCGGGGGTTTGCCCCCGGAAACCCGGTTCTGCTTTTCAGATTCCCAAACCAATGATTGAAAAACAAGGCGGACAGTACACATGGAACCCCTCACCTTCTCCTCCCGACGCTCACCGGTTTATGGTCATCACGGCATGGTGGCTGCCTCGCAGCCGCTTGCGGTTGCTGCCGGCATTGAAATTCTAAACAGCGGCGGCAACGCTGCGGATGCCGCGGTGGCTGTGGCGGCTGCGCTTAATGTCACCGAACCCACCTCGACCGGTCTGGGCGGGGATTGTTTTGCCCTTTACTACGAAGGGGCAACCGGCAGGGTGAGCGCCCTCAACGGTTCGGGGCGCGCCCCCGCCGCCTTGACGCTGGAACGCCTGCAGCAGGAGGGTCTGGGGGAAGCCTTGCCGCCCTTCCATCCCCACACCATTACTGTTCCGGGCGCCTGCGCCGGCTGGTGTGACCTGTTGGAGCGTTTTGGCAGGCTTCCCCGGTCCAAAATCCTGGCGCCTGCCATTAAACTCGCCGCTGAAGGCTTTCCTGTGGCTCCCATCACGGCATATTTCTGGCAGCGCAGCGCTGATGGTCAACTCAGCCGGGCATTGAACGGGCGGGAACTGACACTGGACGGGCGCGGTCCCAACTCCGGTGAAATATTCCGCAACCCCGGTCTGGCGCGCACCCTGCAAGCCATTGCCGGGGATGGGAAGAAAACATTCTATGAGGGCGCAATTGCGGAATCCATCGTGTCCATCGTGCGGGAGGCAGGCGGCTGCCTTGCCCCGGCTGACCTGGCAAACCATACCAGCACCTGGGAGCAGCCGATTTCGGTTGCTTACCGCGGTCTGCGGGTGTGGGAATGCCCCCCCAATGGACAGGGTCTGGCGGCGCTGCTGGCGCTGGCACTCCTGCGCGGGTTTGACCTGCAAAGCCTGCCCACGCTCTCACCGGAACGTATGCACCTGCAAATCGAAGCCATGCGCCTGGCGTTTGCGGATGCCTTCCACTACATCGCCGACCCCGCCTTCTCACCGGCGCCGCTGAATGAACTGCTGGGGGAAGGCTATGCCGCCGAACGCCGCCGGTTGATTAACCCCCGGCGCGCCAATCCCGCCGTCCGGTACGGCACCCCCCTGGCTGGGAGTGACACCGTTTATTTCTGCGTGGTGGACGGGGAGGGCAATGCCTGTTCCTTCATCAACAGCAATTACATGGGATTTGGCACCGGCATTGTGCCGCCCGGCTGGGGTTTCTCCCTGCAGAACCGGGGGCATAACTTCTCACTGGATCCCCAACACCCCAACGCCCTGATGCCCGGCAAGCGCCCCTACCATACCATCATTCCCGGCATGATCACCCGGACCGACGGTTCACTCTACGGACCCTTTGGCGTGATGGGCGGTTTCATGCAGCCCCAGGGTCATGTGCAGGTGGCGGTCAACCTGCTGGATGATGGCATGGATCCCCAATCCGCCCTGGACCTGCCGCGCTGGTGCCTCGAACCCAACCGCGGCAGTTCACCCAGCCCCAACCAGGCGGTGATTGCCCTGGAAGAGGGGATTCCGGAACAAACCGCGGCGGAGCTGGCGCAAATGGGGCATGCCGTCCAGCCGGTCAACGGCTGGAGGCGAAGTTTATTCGGGCGCGGGCAGGTCATCATCCGTGATCCCCAAACCGGGATTCTCTGCGGCGGCAGTGATCCCCGCGCAGATGGCTGCGCCATGCCCCAAATTGGACCATTTTAAGCGGTTTCCCTGACTTTCGTCACTGTGATGAGATGCTGAAAGCTGTATCATTAAGAACAAGTCGTCATTCCTGACGCCTTGTCTCATTTTCATGATACACTTGGTATAACCCAAGTAATCCATCCATATTCGAATGAATGAATCCGCAGGGAGGAAAGGAGGTGGAAAGCTGCTTGAAGTAACCACATGACAGCCCGCGTCGCCCTGGAGTCGCACCTGTTGACATTGCTGCCCGGGGGAAAATCAATCCAATCATAATTTCATACAACATTGATCCAATTGAAAAGAAAAGGGGTTTTGTAAATCATGAAAGCATTACGAAGTATTGTATCCATCCTCACCGGGTTGATGCTGGTGGCAGGCTTGCTGGCGATTCAGCCTGCAGCCCCGGCTGTGGCACAGACCGGAGAGGGAAATCAACTGTACGTGGCGAAGTGGAGTGAACCTGTCACTCTCACTAATGTAACCGGTCGACCCAGTGTGGTATTCGACGGCACGTACTACCATCTGTGGTATAACACATCGTCCACGGCGTTGTACCACACCGCATCCACCAACCCGGCGGAATTCACTGAGGGAACACTCACCACCTTCCCCGAAGACAATACACCCATCGAAGTTGCCAGCCCGGCTGTCTTCATGGAAGGCAATACCTTCTACATGGTCGTCTACGGAGCCACTGACCAGGTCTTCAACTGGTACAGCTCCCCGGACGGCAACAACTGGACAAATAAAGGTTTGGCGTTCAATGCTGCCGGGATGGATGACCTCGGTAAAATTGACGCTCCCTTTGTGTTCAAGGATGGTGGCACCTACCGGCTCTACTTCCAGAAGAAAAGTGTGGATGGAAGCAAATACCGCATCCATGCCGCGGTAACGGAAAATCTGGAAACTCCCTTCACCCTGGTCAAGACAGACCCGGTCCTCACGGAGGGTGAGACTGGCTGGGATGATTACCGGATCATGCACCCCTGGGTGGTCAAGTCCGGCGATCAATATTTCATGTGGTACGTCGGCTACAGCAAGACTGACACAACCCAGAAACTGGGCTTGGCGACCTCTGTTGATGGAACCAACTGGACGAAGAGCCCTGCCAATCCCATCATTGCCACCCGCGCCGCTGAACCGGTGGTGATTTTCGTGGATGGCACCTGGCATTTATGGTACCTGGGTCCGACCCCGGCGAATAACATCATTTACATCAGCGCTACCGGACCGTTTGAGTTCCAGGACATCCAGGCAGCCATTAATGCCGCTGGAGAAGGCGGTACCATCCAAGTCGCTCCTGGCACTTATACGGAAATGACCGTTCCCGGCGGAATTGTGATCGAAAAACCCCACCTGAACATCCTGCTCAAGGATGGCACGGTCATTGAAAACAACTCGCCCTGCTTCGTGGTCAATGCAGACTATACCCGCATCCGGGCTGAATCCAAACTAGGCGCACAGTGCATCCCCACTTTGGATTCCAACGGCATTGATGTGAAGGCGGGCGTGATCGACCTCATCATTGAGGGCATCGACTTCGCTGGCACCAGCGGGACGGACGGCATCCACTTTGCCGGTGACATCACCGATCTGATCATTGCCGACAACTAGTTCCACGGCTTTGCCAGCGACGGCATTGAATTCACCAATGCACCGGCTGGCGAGGTCCAGATCCAGGGCAACCTCTTCCAGGACAACACGGGGCTTGGCATCAATGCTGGTGACCATGCAGTCAACGCAGAGTACAACTCCTGGGGTCATGTGGATGGTGCGCAAACTGGCGATGGCGCCAGTACAAACATAGACACCGACCCCTGGACCCATGTGGACCTGTCCGTTAAATCTGCCGGCACAAGCCCTGAATGGGACAGCCTGACCAGCCAGGTCGTTGATACGCTTGCCAATGTCAGCGGTCGCCCGACGGTTTTGAAGGACGGCAGTACGTATCATCTGTGGTATGGAACAAGTGATGATACGTTGTACCACACCACATCCACCAACCCGGCGGAATTTATTGAGGGAACACTCACCACCTTCACAGGAGTTACACCCATCGAGGTTGCCAGTCCGGCTGTCTTCAAGGAAGACAGTACCTTCTACATGGTCGCCTATGGAGCCACTGACTCCAAATCCTTCAACTGGTACAGCTCCACGGACGGCAACAACTGGACAAATAAAGGTTTGGCGTTCGATGCTGCCGGGATGGGAGACATCAGTAAAATTGACGCCCCCTTTGTGTTCAAGGATGGTGAAACCTACCGGCTCTACTTCCAGAAGAAGAATACTGCTGGAAGCCAGTACCACATCCATGCCGCGGAAACGAACTCTCCGGGATCCTCCTTCGCCCTGGTTAATAGTGGAAATCCGGTCCTGTCCCCCACCCCCGGCACCTGGGACGGCGCATATGTGATGCACCCCTGGGTGGTCAAGGATGAGGATAAATACTTTATGTGGTACAGTGCCCACCCCGGGACCAATCAGCAAATCGGTCTGGCGACTTCAAGCGATGGCATCGCCTGGGAAAAGAGCTCTGCCAACCCGGTTATCGGTCCTCTCGGTGAACCGGCGGTCATCAACGATAACGGCATCTGGCGCATCTGGTACCTGGGGACTGGCAAAGCCATCAAGTACCAAACGGCACTCTCCCCGCTCGATCTGCGACAGACAATCGCCTATCAGGTGAAAGCCAACATGGTGAATGTCAACTCGGCTGATTTCATCCTCAACTATCCATCTGATCTGCTGAGCATTGCCAGTATCGTACCCGGACCCTACCTGGATTCGGTAATTATCAATTCCACGACCCCCGGTCAAATCCATTACTACGGCTACCGAACAACCACTCCGACTCCTGTAACAGACGAAATCCTCTACACGGTCATCTTCTACACCAAATCACAGGGCACTGGCGGTCTGAACCTGAGTCTGTCCGGATCGACCGCCGGATTTGGCATGCCCGGCGCCGGATCTTCCTCGAACGTATACCTTCCCACAGGTGGTTTTGTGAATGGAAACGTTATGATTATCGACCTGCCCAGCATGACCACCGACTTCGGGAAAGACTATTACCTGGTCGGTGAAGGTCGTGACTTTAATGTGACCGTGAACAATCACTACACGGCTTATCCCCAAGCGGTATTAAAAGTAACTGTTCCCGCAGGTGAGGCTGGTATTGGTGACACAGTCCTCAACCTCGCAGCATCTGAAACCGAATCGGTAAACTTTACCTTCACCCCAGCATCAGCCGGTGAAAAGACCCTGGGGTTTGACCTGTACGACGCTGCCAACGGGCATTTGCTGTACTCGATCGCGGATACCGTAAAGGTCTATGACCAGCCTGAAATCTCCTCAACCGACCTGGTTGGACCGTATCTGGTCGGCGTTCAGCAGCAATTCCAGGTCACCACGACCAACCCGGCCACCGGTGCGAATTATGCGCAGGTGCTTTACAATTACACGATCCCAACCGCAGTCCTGACAGATATCGCCAGCTTCCAGTACCAGGACGGCGAAACCTGGCGGGATATGCCCCTTGAGCAGTCCGGAGACGATCTGGTGGGCTACTTTGGTCCCTCCACCGGCTTCCCCATGGTATCTGGATTCTCGGCAACCACCAACTTCCGGGTGACCTTCAACACTGCCAAGGATTACACTTTTGTGCTGACGCTCAATGACCTGGATGCCGATAAACTGGAACTGGCTCGCTTTGAAGCCATTGCGGTTGTGCTGGATAACCTCAACATCACCGGCACGGTCAGCATGCAGGGTCGCACCGTCACCAGCGGCGTTCCCATGACGCTGACCGCTCTCCTGGTTCCCTATGGACCGTATCAGGCGACCTCGTTTGACCAGATCAGCAACAATATCAGCTTCAGCTCCGTGGCAGCCGGTGGGTACCTTATCACCACCAATCAGCCGCGCTACCTGAACCTGACCGCTGACCTGAACATCACCAAGGTCTTCTCTTCAGAAGCCTTCACGATCAATCGTTTGGAACTGAAGGGCGGCAACGCAAAATGGACGGATAATCTCATTGATTTGAGCGATGCCAGTGTGATCACGACTGTATACGGACAGACCGGCGATATGGACGCGGATGTGAACTTTGACGGTAAAGTAAACATCCTGGACCTGGCACTGGTCGGTGGAAATTACAATCTGACCTCTGCCACTGCTTACGCAAGCTGGACTCCGTAAACCCGCTTGATTACAGGTTGAAAAAACAGGCTGGCTGACGCCAGCCTGTTTTTTTGCCGAAACCGCAGACGATCAATGTAGGTTGGGTTGAGTGATTCTGACCGGGCATCCATCCGCCGGGAAATGAACGAAACCCAACAACCTAGAGTCAATTGTAGGGTGCGGTCGTACGTTGACCGCACCAAGCCATCCCCGCCACCGGGGGATGGGGTACATCTGGCGTCACCCCGGTAAGGGAGGATTAATTAACAGATGGTGCGGTCACAAACAGACCGCACCCTACTTTTTTTGCCGAAGCCATGGATGATCGATGCAGGTTGGGTTGAGTGATTCTGTCCGGGCATCCATCCGCCGGGAAATGAACGAAACCCAACAACCCAAAGTCAATTGTAGTGCGGTCGATGGTTGACCGCACCAAGCCATCCCCGTTATCGGCAAATGGGTTTCATCCGGCACCACCCCGGTAAGGGAGGATTGATTAACGATTGGTGCGGTCACAAACAGACCGCACCCTACTGTTTTTTTGCCGAAGCCATGGATGATCGATGTAGGTTGGGTTGAGTGATTCTATGCGGGCATCCATCCGCTGGGAAATGAACGAAACCCAACAACTCAGAGTCAATTGTAGGGTGCGGTCGTACGTTGACCGCACCAAGCCATACCCGTTATCGGCGGATGGGTGTCATTCAATTGCATCCGGTGCGGAAGGATTGATCAACGGGTGGTGCGGTCATAAACAGACCGCACCCTACTGTTTTTTTTGCCGAAGCCATGGATGATCTATGTAGGTTGGGTTGAGTGATTCTATGCGGGCATCCATCCGCCGGGAAATGAACGAAACCCAACAACCCAGAGTCAAATTGCAGGGTGCGGCACAACATTCCCGATGTTGGGTTTCGGGAAGATTCGCATTTTGAGATTTCCCCCTGATCTGCGGATGTCCATTTCATTCACCCTCAACCCAACCTACATATTGATTAATCCCCGCAACGGCAATTGGGTGTCATCCCATTGCATCCGGCGCGGGAGGACTGTTCAACGGGTGGTGCGGTCACAAACAGACCGCACCCTACGAATACTACATTAACATCAATCCCCGTCACCGGAGGATGGGGGTCATCCGGTTGCATCCGGCGCCATCAAACACGTGAGAGAGAGATGACATTCATCACTTTGTGGAAACCATTTTTTAAGTATCATTAACCATAAGTTCATTGGCTCGGGGGTCTGTCACCACCAGCCAGATCATCATCATCCATAACTAAATCATTCTGGAAACGCCGGGGGGGTTTATTTTCACCGCCCAGGGCAATGACCTGTTGTTTTCTTCCGCCGCTGAAAATAAAGGGGGGGGAATCAAATTGGAGGTGCATACCACATGAACGGAAAACGATGGCAACGAACCATCCTGCTGACCATCATGGCAGCCTCCCTGGCACTGAGCAGCGCCGCCCTGCCGCCCGCCGGTGCTGCCCTGGCGCAATCCAGCCTGACTGTTGCCGTCACGCCGACTTTCGTGGATGTCATCCGCGGGGGCACGGCTTCATACCACCTGTGGGTGACCGGCGGTGAGAACGTCAACGCCATTGATCTGACCATTACCTATGACCCGGCGCTGATCTCGGAAGTCAGTTATACCTATGGTGATTATCTTGATAATATCTGGCGGGTGTATTATGTAAATGAACCGGGGTATTTTCAAATTTCCCTCGTCCAGCTGGCTACGCCCGGGGTGTGGGGCGACGGCGACCTGTTGAACCTGAATTTTATAACCCGCGCCAACGGAATCACCCCCATCACCCTTGAGGAGGTGATTTTTGCCGCCTATGGCACCGGTGATAAATCCTATCCCGACGAAATCAGCGGCGCCCTGTTGATTCACAGCAATCCGGCGCTGACCCCCAACCACGATGTCATCGGCACGGTCATCCCGCAGGGTCAAATGAACCCCGGCGGCGTCACTGTCACTCTGGACTACGGTCTGGTGCACTGGTTCGGACCCTACCCTGCCATCAGCACCGGGCAGCTTCAGAACAATCTTCTCTTCCCGCAGGTCGAGGAGGATGAATATCGGATTACCGCATCGGCGCCGGGCTGCCTGCCGCTGACCATCGAAGCAAACCGGATCGTCAGCATCCATGCTGCAAAAACCAGCCTCAACCCGTTGTACCTGCGGAGCGGCAACGCGGTCTGGGAGGATGAAAACGGCGAACCGGATCTGGTGATTGACGCCCTGGATTTGGCAGTGGTCTGTGGAATGTACGGCGCGGCAGGTGCCGGGCTGGCGGGGGATGTAAATTTTGACGGGCGGGTGAACATCATCGATGTCACCACCGTGGCGGGAAATTACGGCTTGAACCACATCACCGCCTATGCGGATTGGATCCCCTGAGGATAATGATTTGTGAATGAGGTTAATCTCTGGTATGATTGGCAGGAAGGGCTTGGACAATCAAGGAAGCGGAAAGGATTCCGGGGACTCCGGGGTATCGAAATTACATGACTGGAAAATCGCCCAATCGACGCTGCATCGTTCTGCTGGTCGCTCTGCTGATCGCTCTGCTGGCAGCGCCTGCCTGGCTCCCGCCAATCCAGGGTCAAGCGGGGGCTGTTGCTGCCGTAAAGCCCGCCTTGGCGCAGGTGGACCTGGGGAGTACGGTGGTCATTACCGTGGAGGTGCGGTGGGGTGAAAACGTGAACGCCTTCGATCTGACCCTGCTGTACAACCCCGTCATCACCTCCCTGGTGTCATACGAGCCGGGGGATTATCTCTCCAACCTGTTCCGCGTCTACAAGAATGAGCAGGATGGGCTGCTGCGCGTTGCCTACACCCAGCTTGCCACATCCCCGGTCAGCGGAGACGGCACGCTGCTACGGCTGGTCTTCCACGGGCTGGCGGAAGGGGATTGCGATCTGATCCTTGACGACCTCATCTTTGCGGATGCCAGCGGCAACAAGAGCTATCCAGCCCGGGAAAATGCCATCCTGCAGGTGGTGATGCCGGTTGAGCCCAGCGCGACCCTCACCCTCCCGCCGTCTGCAACAGTCACCTTCACCCTCCCGCCGGTTGCAACGGTCACCTTCACCCCCACCGGCACGGCAACCATTACCTCCACCCCGCCGCCGACCCGCACCAGCCTGCCCACCCGCACCATGCCCGCGGCGCACTTCACACCCAGCCCGCTGGCGCCAAAATCATCCGCCGCACCGGAAAATCAACCCGCTGCCGGAAACCAGCCATCTGAAGTGCAGCCCACCCTGCCGGTCCTGGTCACAACCACCGCGCCGGCTGCCGGGCAGGGTTCCCCCTGGGTTGAAACCCTGCTGTGGGTAATCCTGGCGGTCGGCGGGGCAGCCATCATCATCATGCTCATTATTCTTGCCACCGGAAGCCGCAAGAGAACCACCTAAAGGAAAAGATTGCCATTCATGAAACATCAAAAACCTGTCATCACGTATCTGTTGATTTCCATGCTTTTCTGCCTGAGCCTTCTGCCGGTCGGCGGAGCGCATGCCCAGGCTGCGACCGCCCGCGTGGGTGTGTTTGATCCGCTGACCATCCCGCCCGGCGCTGATTTTGAAATTCCCATCCAGGTGAAGGATGTGACCGGTTTGTATGCCATCGACCTGGAATTCCAGTTTGACCCCGCCATCCTGGAAGCCCGGGATGCCGACCCAACCCTGGAGGGTGTCCAGATGGGTTATGGTGAATTCCTGGAACCCGGTCTGCTGTTGTACAACAAGATTGACAATCAAACCGGAACCGTCCAGGTGGTCATAACCCAGATCAACCCGGCAGAACCCAAATCGGGCAGTGGAATCCTGTTTGTCCTGTATGGAAAAGCCCTGAAGACCGGCTCAACCGAACTGGTCATCACCAAGCTACAGCTTGCCAGCATGGAAGGTCTTGAAATCCCCGCTGAAAAGGTCGAGGCAGCCATCAAGGTGGAGGAAGGCGCGCCGGCAATCGAAGCCACACCCATCCCGATTGTTGATCCAACCAGCGTGATCCTCATCCCCACCGTGGCGCCCAACCCCATCTCAACACTTGCCCCCACCGCCACGCCGCTTCCCACCCTGGCTGCGGCTGCAACCCAGCCGCTCCCCACCGAACCCCAGACTGTCGAAACGGAAATCCCGCTGAAAGCCAGCGGATTTTCACTGGCACAAAACTGGTGGATTGTTGTGCTGGTCCTGGCTGTGGCAGCCGGTCTGGCAATCCATCTGTTCCGCATGAAATCTCAAAAATAACCTTATCTCAATTGGAGGCGTCGCTTGGCAGGGAAAAAACAGACTTCCCGACTACTTTTATCATTATTGTTTGCGCTGATAATTGGTTTTATTTTGCCCCAGCCAGTCAATTCACAGGCTGAAACGCCAATCCTATCCATCAATCCACCAGTCACCCGGCTTCTGGCGGGCGGCGAAGCCATCATTGCCGTCAGGGTACAGGATGTGGAGGATTTATTTGCCTTTGCAGTGAAAGTCAATTTCCCCCCGGGAATGATGGAGATATTACGTGTGGATAATGGCGATTTCCTCAAGGATGGCATGGTTATTGTCCAGGAAATCGACAACGATAGTGGAGAGCTGCGGTTTGATATGACCCAGATATATCCCGATCCACCCGTCAGCGGAAGCGGAGACTTGATTTGCTTTCGGGTCCGCGCCACCGAACAGAATGGTACAATTCCCTTATTGATTGATACGGAAGTTACACTTCTTGCCACGATCAATGGAATTCCCATCAACTATGAGACTTCCAATGGCATCATAAAATTGGAATCAGCCATCTTTCTTCCCTTATTACTTAAATAATAAAATACCAGGACATCAATCAAAGAGGGTTCAAACACATTACCCGTTTTCCGGAATCAACCGGATGTTTTTACCAAAATAACCCCATCATCACTTTTCTTTACAGCTTTTTGGGAGGTCATACATGAAAATAAAATCCTTTTTTTCTTACTTTTTGGTCAATCTGATCATCGTTACACTGACTGCATTCAGCCTGCCAGTGGACACCCACGCTCAGGGTGCCACAACGGTGTTTGTATCCCCGGCAGAGTCCACCGCCCTCACCTGTGAGGATTTCACCTTCAAAGTCAGCGTACAGGATGTGACTGAACTATATGCCTACGCGCTGCATTTTCCTTTACCCCCGGCAGCATCCAGGTCCTGGAAGTGACCAACGGGGCTTTCATGCAGGAAGGTCTGGTGCCGCCGGCGAATGGATTTGACAACAGCACCGGTGACATATACTTTGATCTAACACAAATGAACCCGGCGGAACCGGTTACCGGCAGCGGCGATTTGATTGAGATCAAACTGCGGGCAACCACCCCGGGGGAGGTTGTTTCCTTCACCATTGATCCCGAATACTCGAAGCTTGTCCACTGGCCTTCCGCCTTGGAAATCCCCTTTGAAATTACAAATGGCACGGTGACCACAGCTGGCTGTGCTCCAATCGACGTCCGTCTTTCCAACGCTGCTGTTGAGGAAAATCAGCCTGCCGGCACCCTGGTGGGCACCCTCACCTCTGACGACCTGGACACGGCTGAAACCTTCACCTACTCGCTTGTGGAAGACGAATCCTACCCGGATAACCCGTACTTCCAGATATCCGGGGATTCACTGCTCACCCGGCTGCCACTGGATTATGAGACAAACCCTGATCCAATGATTCGGGTGCGCACCACGGATTCCACAGGTCTTTATTTTGAGAAGGTGTTTACCATCACAGTCATTGACATCAACGATGCTCCGGTGCTGGATGAGATTTCCGATCCCGAGGGGGAAGAAGAGACACTCATCACCTTTATCGCCACCGCCAGCGACCAGGACGGCGATGCGCTGACATTCAGCCTGGCAGACGGCACCGCCGGGGATGTACCCGAAGGTGCCGGGATGACGGCAGGCGGGGACTTCACCTGGACGCCCAGCGAAGCCCAGGGTTCCGGCACGTATACCTTTGATGTTTGCGTGAGCGATGGCACCGAAACCGACTGTCAGACGATCACTGCCACAATCAACGAGGTCAATATTGCCCCTGTTCTCAATGCCATCGGCGACCAGACCGTGCACGAACTGGAACAGCTGACCTTCACCGCAACCGCCACCGATGCGGATGTACCCGCCAATGAGCTTACCTTCAGCCTGGCTGGAACCGTACCCGCTGGCGCCAGCATCACCGCGGGTGGCTTGTTCACCTGGACGCCCACTGCAGAACAGGCTCCCGGCTGGTACACCTTTGATGTCTGCGTCTCCGACGGCGCGCTCAGTGATTGCGAAACAATCGACGTAACCGTCACAAGCGATGAGCCGCCGGTTGTTTATGTGGATGATGATTGGGCGGGCACTCTCCCCGGCGTGGATCCTGATGGAACAGGACCTGCGACTGCCTTTGGCTATGATGCCTTTTCCCTCATCCAGGATGGTGTGAACGGCGTTGCACCGGATGGCACGGTGTACGTTGCCGCAGGCACTTATTTCGAATCAGACATCCTGATTGACCAGCCCATGGACCTGATCGGTGCGGGTGCAGGTGTCAGCATCATTGGCCCGGCTGTTGCCGATGGTCATGATTGCAGCCCGCTGGGTGGTGATGCGCATCATGGCATCATCATCACGGCGGACGGCGTGACCATCCAGGGCTTCACCATCGACGGAAATGCAGATGGTGAGCTGGCTGGCGAATATAACTACCGGATGGGCATCACCAGCCGCTATTGGGTTGCCACTTACGACGCCTCCACCGTGCTGGATACCGTGGTACAGAACATCTGGTACCGCGGTGTGGTGATCCGTGCATACACAGGAGAAACCTCCAGCGATCACCGATTGGATAACGTGGATGTGGCAAATATTGTCAACACCTGCACGGATGAACAATCCTTTGCAATCCTGTACTTCAATGCTGCCGGTGAAATTGCCAACTCCACCGCCACCAATGCATATCATGGCATTGCCACCGGCAACTACACCGGCATACCGCTGACTGTCAACATCCATGACAATGTGGTCACCGATGTCGTCAGCCAGGCATACACCCTGACCCACAACGATGCCGGAACCGTATTTGTCAATAATACTGCCACGTTCACCAATCCCGCCAACGCAGGAATTGGTTTGTTGGTGTACCAGGCAAACGGTTTTACAGTGACCAATAACACCTTTACGGGTGCCCATACAGGCGTATATGTGGGACGCCAGGTCGGCGATCCCAGCCTGTTTGTCATTGGCGCAGGCAACACCCTCACCGGACCTGGCATTACGGTGGCTGGTTCTATGGGCGTGCTGGCAGATGGTACCGGTTGGGCGGATGAAAACTCCAACTTCACCCTGGAAAAATCACTCATCACCGACTACGAAACCGGCGTCCGCCTGGACCGGCTGGATACTACCGGTACAACCACTGCAATTGTGCGCTCCAACAATCTCCTGGATAACGGGACCGGCATTTACCTTGGTACCCGCAGCACCCTCACAGCACATCACAACCGGATCTTTGGCAATACACTCGGTTACAATAATGCCACTGAATCTGGTGTGATTGCTGAAAATAACTGGTGGGGATGCAACCCGGGTCCAAACACAACCTACTGCGACGGGACATCCGGTGATGTGGATGCCGATCCATGGTTAATCCTCAGGGGATACATGAGCTCCGGTTCCATGGAAGCCGGGGAAACGCAACCCTTCCAGGTTCGGCTATATTTCAACAACCTCAACCAGGATACAAGGGCTCAGGGAACTGTCATGGATGGCATTCCTGGAATTGTGTATCTGGGACAGCCTGCATGGGGAACGGTTGATCCAGCTACCATCGCCCTGGTCAATGGAATTGCCACCAGCAATTTCATAGCCGGAAATGTACGGGCAGCCACCATATGGGGACGCGTTGATAACGGGTATGCATCTTATTCAGTCTCCTCCATCAATGATGCGCCGGTACCCGGAGCCAATACATTTATAACTGGCGAGGACACACCCCTGAATGGCACCCTTACCGCGACCGATGATGAAGGGTATGCTCTGACCTATGTCGTGGCTACTCCCCCCGCACACGGAATTGTAACCATCAACCTGGACGGGACATTTACCTATACACCTGCAACTAATTGGTTCGGAACGGATACCTTCACCTTCACCGTTTCAGACGATATTGGTGGAGTAACCGGCACGGCAACGATCACGGTCACTTCGGTCAACGATGCCCCGGTGGCTGTGGAAGATGCCTACGAGACCAACGAGGATACCCTCCTGACCGTGGATGCCCCCGGTGTGCTCGTCAACGATACCGACACGGAAAGTGATCCCCTCACTGCGGTCCTTGTGGCAGATGCCGCCCATGGCACCCTGACTCTGGCTGCGGATGGCTCCTTCACCTACCTGCCTGATGAGGACTGGTTTGGTACAGATACCTTCACCTACCAGGCATATGACGGCGATCTGTATTCCGAGGTTGTGACGGTTACGATCACGGTCCTCGATGTGGTGGATAACACACCGCCGGTCGCAGTTGCGGATGAGTACACGATGGACGAGGACACCACCCTGGTGGTGGAAGCACCCGGTGTACTTGACAATGATACGGATCCGGAAGATGATGTGTTGGAAGCTGAACTGGTGACGGGTGTTTCAACCGGCACGCTGATCTTCAACCCGGATGGTTCCTTCAGGTACACACCCAACCGGAACTTCTTCGGTGAGGTGACATTCACCTATCGGGCATATGATGGTGAGTTCTATTCTGAACCCGTGACAGTCACCATAACTGTAATCAACATGGTTGAAATCTTATGGCTGCCGGTCATTTTCAAATAACTGTCATATATTAACAGGATCATCCCTCAGGATCCCAGGCGATACCGGCGGCTGGCAAAGATTGCCAGCCGCCGGCTTTTCAGGCAATGGTAAAATTATTCTGATGATGGTCAGCGATCACATTCAGGGGATTTTGGATACTCTTCCCACCAAACCGGGCTGCTATATCATGAAAAACAGCACCGGGGGGGTTATTTATGTGGGCAAGGCAATCAATCTGCGAAACCGGGTGCGATCTTATTTCCATGAAAGCTCTGACCAGGATCATAAAACACGTCAACTGGTTCACCAGGTTGTGGATATTGAATGGATTGTGGTTGGCTCCGAACTGGAAGCGCTCATCCTGGAGATGAACCTGATCAAGAAGCATCGCCCGCACTTCAATATTCGCCTCAAGGATGATAAGCGTTACCCCTACATCAAGGCTCACTGGGCAGATCCCTTCCCAAAAGTCACCGTCACGCGCCAGATGTTGGATGATGGGGCGCGCTATTTCGGACCCTACACTTCCGTTTGGGCTGTTCACCAGACCCTGGATGTGCTGCGGCGGATTTTTCCCTACCTGACCTGTGAACGTCCGATCACCGGCAAAGATTTACGCCCCTGCCTGTACTATGACATAAAGTTGTGCTGTGGACCGTGCATTGGAGCCGTGGATCAATCCACCTATCGACAGATGATCGATGACCTCTGCCTCTTTCTGCAAGGGCAGACTGATCCCATCGTTACCCGGTTGCGGTTTGAGATGGAACAGGCGGCGGATGAAATGCATTTTGAACGGGCAGCCGCGATTCGCGATCAAATCAATGCCATTGACCGGGTGGTGGAGAAACAAAAGGTCATATCCAGCGAGAAAATAGATTCGGATGTAATTGCCATGGCACGCGCTGATGGCGAAGCCTGTGTTCAGATTTTCTTCATCCGTTCCGGCAAATTGATCGGGAGGGAATACTTCATTTTGGAGGGCACCGAGGAAGCCGCCGACGGTGAAATCATTTCCCAATTCCTCAAACAGTTTTACTCCGAAGCTGCCACCATCCCCGCCGAGGTTCTGCTCCCCAACGAGGTGGAGGAGGTACAGGTCATCTCCCAGTGGCTGAACAGCCGGCGAAGCAGCAACAAGGTGGAACTGACACTCCCCCACCAGGGCACATCGCAGGAATTGATGGAAATGGCAACCGAAAATGCAACTGAAACGCTGCGCGCCTTGCGCGCCCAGTGGGAGGCGGACACCAACCGTCAGACCCAGGCACTGGCTGAATTGCAGCAGGCGCTTAACCTGGCTGAACCACCCAACCGCATTGAATGTTATGACATTTCCAACACCCAGGGGACGGCATCCGTGGGTTCCATGGTGGTATTTGAACAGGGCGTGCCCTCCAAAAAACATTACCGGCGTTTCAATATTCAATCCGTCAGCGGACCGGATGATTTTGCCAGCATGGAGGAAGTGCTGTCACGCCGCTTCAAGCGCTGGCAGACCCTGCATGAGCAGATCCGCCAGGCTCCCGGCACCAGGGTGGATGAGTCCTTCAGCCGTCTGCCGGATTTGCTGATTGTGGACGGTGGCAAGGGACAACTGGGACGCGCCATTTCCGTCCTCGAACAATATGGCTTGACAGATGAAGTGCCTGTGGTGGGGCTGGCAAAACAACAGGAGGAATTATTCCTCCCCGGCAGGAGCGATTCCATCCTGCTGCCGAGACATTCCCAGGGACTGTATCTCATTCAGCGCATCCGGGATGAAGCTCACCGCTTCGCGATCTCGCACCACCGCGGCCTGCAGGGGTCAGAGATCACCAAGTCGGCCCTGGATAGCATCCCCGGCATCGGCGCCGCCCGCAAGCGCGCCCTGCTGAGCAAGTTCCCCTCGGTGCAGGCGATGTCGCGGGCCACTGTGGAGGAACTCGCGGCCGTAGATGGGATGAACAAGAAGCTCGCGGCGCAACTGCTCTACGTCCTCACCGGAGGGCGTGTGGAAGACAGAGAAGAGGGCGAGGTGCGAGAGGAAGACGGGGACGAAGGGCTGATCGACGGGCCGTGGCCGGAGGATGACGGCGAGAGGGCAGTGGAACAGGACAACGGCGTCGGGCATTGACGGCAGGACGGCATAGACGACGGCTGCGAACGTCACCAGCGGCGCGAAGACAGCGTCCCGGCTGTACGAGCAGTGCGGGAGGACGTCGCCCGCGCGGGCTCGACCACAATGGCGGCGGACGTTACCATCGAGGGTGGGGGAGCTATCGAGGCGCCGCCTCCGGTGCCTGGGGCGGCGCCTGCGCTGCCATGGTGTGCAGAGGCGCCCTGACGCTGCGGTTCCATGCAGGTGCGTCCCTCACCCGCAAGCGACCGGCACGGTCGGCCGACTCCCCCGGACGCCCCTGTCGGGGCTGGGAGAGGTGTGACGGCGCCGGCCCCCGTGCGCCCGGCTAGTACCACAACCGTAGCTGGGGCGCCGAGGCCCGTGCCGGCTCCGACAGGCCCTCCGCGCACCGGGCCGGATAGGGAACCCACCGCGCAAACGACGCGCGGTTCCCCCTATTCGGCCCCTCCTGACGCCCAGCGTGCCGTGGGTCCGCCGATGTACGGTTGTGGTACTAGCTCCCCTACCCCCTCACCACCCGGTACTCCCACTTGCCTCCCAGCTCTTCCACCCCATCGTCGCTGCGCCTCACGAGAACGCAGCCGGTGGGCCAGTCACAGGTTACGGTTGGGCCAGCTTCGGTCTCTTCCACCGCGACCGCGCTGCGGGCGCGCCACCAGTTGTTCAACTCGTCATTCCCCATGTGGACTACGGTCAGGTTCATCTCGTCGATGGTGCGCAGTAGCTCCTGTACCGCTCCCCGGCACTCCTCTATTGTCGTGACACACACCGGGTGCCAGAAGAAGTCGCAGGTGTGGTGCCAATAGGCGGCATCGCGCACGGCGCGACGGAGCTGGTCGGGCTTCACTCCCTCACCGGGGGTGTATCCGCACTCGTAGGCCACGATCTGCTCGCTGATGAAGTCCACGCGCCGATTGCCGGATGTGAAGTCGCTCCTGTACCAGAAGGGCAACGCAGTGCCGAAGGAGTAGCCGCAGAGGTTCACCGGGTTGAGGGGTGGCGAGCCCGTGTGGATGCGGGAGTTGTCCGCCTGGATGCCGG
>ERZ1026800.227-NODE-227-length-52294-cov-11.899803_pt1 | contig 52294 bp, 49 predicted proteins | sample MGYA00520873_ERZ1026800 | MGnify/ENA primary metagenome ERZ1026800 (study PRJEB33270, sample SAMEA104284475) | anaerobic digester metagenome | biome: Anaerobic digester microbiome; feature: mesophilic sludge digester; material: Anaerobic digester biomass | place...
CACCCGCGCTCCCCCTCCCCACCGCCTCGCCGGCCTCCTCGCCCGCCCTGGCGGCTTCCCAGCCCGCCAACCACCCGCCCTGCCCGGGTCCGTCACCCCGCCCGACCCCTACAACGCAAAGACCTCGCTTCCCGCCCCGCCTTGACCGCGACGCTGCACGCGTCTACTCTCAACCCAGAGCATTGGCTGCGAGGTCGGTCCAGGAAGGGGGTTCCCATGCGTCGCGCCGCGAAATCGTCAGGTTGGACACCCAGAGTCGGGTTCGGCGTGGTCGTTACGGTTTGCATCGTGGTGGCGGGCCTGCAGCTCGGCTGCGCTGGCACCAGGGCGAAGCCGGCCGAGCTCGTGCCCAACAACCCGGAGTTCACGAGCCGACTCGACAACCTGGCGCAGACATACGAGTCGATGAACACCGACCAGATCATGAGCTTCTACACGGACGACACCTACTCGCTGTCGTTCGAGCTGCCGTGGAAGTTCACCACCGGGTCACCCGATCACCGCAAGAGCATCGAGCTGCTGATGGGAGAAATCCAGAGCTTACGGGTCGAGCCAGCCAAGGACGTCGAGGTCTGGCGCGACGAGGGCAAGGCCTGGACGACGCGGGCGATGACCGCATCGTGGACGCTGAAAAACGGCGACGCCTACGCCTTCGACGGCTACCACAGCGCCATCTGGGAGCAGCGGGACAGCAAGTGGGGGATTGCCTACGAGCACTTCTGGGGCGCCGTGACCCAGACCTCGAAGGCAGCACCGCCGCCGCCAGCGCCTGAGGTCGCGCCTCCTCCGCCGCCGCCGGCGCCAGAAGAGGTCCTGCGCGACATCTTCTTCGACTACGACAAGTGGAACATCCGCGCCGACCAGGTGGCGCAGCTCACCGCCAACGCCGAGTACCTCGTCGCCAACCCCAACGTCACCTTGGTCCTCGAGGGGCACTGCGACGAGCGGGGTACCAAGCGGTACAACATCCGCCTGGGCGAGAAGCGCGCCGCGGCCACCAAGAAGTTCCTGGTCGAGAAGGGAGTCGCCGCCGAGAGGCTGCAGACGATCTCCTACGGCAAGGAGCGACCGTTCGTCCCCGGCAGCGGTGAGGCCTCGTGGCAGGCCAACCGCCGCACCCACTTCGTCGTCAAGTCGAAATAGGATCGCTCTTCGAGCCCGACGACGACCCTGCGGTATCTGCCGCGGGGTCGTTGTCTTGACCGATCTGCTACCGCCCGGCCACCGGAGATGACAGCGGGCTCAGGCCGGGCGGATCATCGCAGCTCGCGCGGCAGTCCGAGCATCCTCCGCCCTGCAGGCGTGAGGTTGGGCTCGGAGATTTCCGCCAGGCTGGTCAGCTCGTCGCCCGCCGCGTGCCCGGGGTTGACCGACCGAAAAAACGCCACGTGCGGGTCGCGCAGGCGGGCGGGAGTGATGTCGGCCACCCCGGGGCGCAGCGGTGTCGGCTCCGCGAAGCGGACGATCCCCCGCCCCGGCTCGTACGCGGCGCCAAACGCCAGCTCGCCCAGCCGGTCGCGCAGCCGCGCGGCCCAATGTGGCGTCTCGATGTCGCAGCACGGGCAGTAGTGGCGGAAGAATATCGGCAAAGCGCGGTACGTCCTGAAGCTCGACGAGATCAGCAGCCAGAAGGCGCGCGCGCCGACGAGCCGGTCACCGGCAGCGAGCGAAAAGACCACGCGGGCCCACAGTCGTGGGAGTGCCGCGGAGCCCCGGGATGCTGGCGCGACGATGGTGTCCTCGGACACGAAGGCGACGATGGGACGGTGGTCGAGCTCGGTGGTCAGGCGTCTGACCGTGGAGAACCCCTGGATCTCGTCGCTGCCGTGCGCAGTCAAGAGGATCACCCACCCCTTGGAGTCGAGGTCGTGCTCGAATCGGTCTCGGCGGACGTGGAGGAAGTGCTGATCGAGCAGGGCGAACATCCGGTCGCGCGCGCCGGCCCCCAGCTCGGCTGGCGACACCACACGGCCGGCGAGGGCCGGCTGTGCGCCGCGTGGCGGTTTCGGCATTGGGTGCTCCCTCTGCATCACGAGGATGGTACTCCCATTCGTTGCCGCCACGGCCCACAGACGGTCCGCCTGCAGCAGCTCGGCAGCAGGGGTGCGGAGGGCAGCGGATCACCCGGCGCTGTGTCCTCGCGCCACCCTCTCGACCTCTCGTGCGGGAACGAGCGCCAACTGAAACACGCGACCCAGGCGGCGCGTAAAGTGCGAAGCACGGTCGCTGGATCACGGCCGCGGAGGACAGTGCATGGTCGCGTTTGCAAACCTCTTGCTGGGGATCGTGTTCGGCCTCGTGCCGGTACACCTCTCGGTGAGTCCACCAGTTGTCACCGTCGACGTCGTCGTCGATGGCACCGTCGTCACCACCTTGCATGGTGAGCCGTGGGAGCTCGGGCTCAATCTCGGGCCGCCGATGCCGCACGAGATCGTGGTCGTGGGGCGAGACGCCGCGGGCAGCGAGGTGGGCCGCGCGCGTCAGCTCATCAACGTGCCACGGCCGTCGGCCGAGGCCCGTTTGACTGTTGTCTCCGGGCGCGGAGGCGAGCCAACCTTCGCCACCCTGGCCTGGAGCACGATCGACAATGCCGCGCCGAAGCGGATCCACGTCGAGCTCGACGGCCAGGTCCTGACCGTCAAGGACCCGACCCACATCGAGCTTCCCGAGCTCGACCCCGCCCGCTCGCACTTCCTCGCCGCCGAGGTGATCTTCCCCAAGGGCATCGACGCGCATGCCGAGGCGAGCTTCGGCGGCGAGTTCGAGTCGAGTGCCGTCACGGAGCTGACGGCTTTCCCCGTCGTGGTCAGGCCCGGCGCCACCCTGCCTCGAGTTGAGGAGATGCAGGGGTGGTTCCGCGTAGGTGAGCAGCGGCCACGCGTGGTCGCAGTGGAAGAAGGGTTTCTCGAGGTCGTCGTGGTGTTCGACCAGGACGCCTCTGGTCGCTTCCGCGGGATCACGCCCGGTCAACGGGGGAGCCGCATCCTCTCGTACTCCCAGCCGCTCCAGGAAAGCAAGGGCGGCAACAGGATGTCGGCGCTCTGGGCCGTGCCGCGCTCGGTCCAGACGCCAGACGGCAAGGAGATTCGCGGCCTGTTTCCGTCCTCTATCACCCTCGATCTCGACGTCGACGAGCTGCGAAAGCTCATCTTCCGCGTCTCCTGGCCGGCGGCCGACCGCAGCAAGCAAGCCCTCGCCAATGCCGTGGCGACGGCCGGCATGCAGGCGGCGGCGCTGGGCCGTCGGCGGGCCGTGATCCTGATCCTCGGCGAGGCCGCCGCCGACCAGAGCACGATCTCCGTCGACGCGGCTCGGGCGTACCTCGAAAGCCTCAACGTGCCGCTGTTCGTGTGGACGCCCGAGCGGCGCATCTCGGAGCTCAATCTGCCGGGCTGGGGGAGGCCGGACGACGTCTCCACCGATCAGCAGCTGCAGGCCGCCATGGGACGCGTGATCAAAGCACTCAGGGCCCAGCGCATCGTTTGGATCGCCGGGAGCCACCTACCGCCATCGATCTCGATCGCTCCGAACGTGCGACAGATCTTTCCGGCTCGCGGCGTCGTGCGTCAGCCGAGATAGGCGCTGCCGCCGGGACGACACCGCAAACGCCAGCGCCTGAGCTCGAGCCTATCCCTGGTCGGGCGCCGACTCGAGCTCCGGCTCCGCCAACGTCAGCTCGCCGCGCTCGGCTGCCGCGAGCAGGTCGCGAGCCGCCTCGGCGTGCGCCGGTGGCACCAGGATCTCGGTCAGGCCGATACCGTCGAGGGTAAGCCCGGCGATCTCGCCCATCGCATCACCGCGTGCCCGCGCGTCGAGACCGTTGGCGCGCAGCGCCGCGAGCACGGTATCCGCCTCGAGAAAGCCCTGCACACGGGCGACCACCACCTCGCCCGTGTCGATGACCTCGACGTCGGGTTCAGGGCACATCGATCAACACCAGGTCGTGCTGCATCGCCCCGGCTACCTCCACCTTGCCGTCCGGAGTGATGAAGACGTCGATCTCCGAGCGCACCGCCATCTCGCCAACCAGGTAGATCCCGGGCTCGATCGAGAAGCAGATCCCCGGCACCAGCTCGCGTTCGTCCTTGGTCTCGAGGTTGTCGATGTTCACACCGTTGCCGTGTACCTCTTCACCGATCGAGTGCCCCGTGCGGTGCACGAAGAACTCACCGTAGCCGGCGCGCTCCACGACCTCGCGGCAGGCGTCGTCGACCTCCCAACCGAACAGCTTCTGGCCAGCCGCGTAGCGCGCCCGGATGAACTCCAGGGCAGCGTTGCGGGCGTCGCGGACGACGTTGAAGATCTCGACGTACTTGCGTGGTGGATCCGAGCCCACGAAGCCGCACCAGGTGATGTCGTAGAAAATCGCCCCCGGCTCCGCAAGCTTGGCCCACAGGTCGATGAGCAGCGTGTCGCCCTTGCGGATCGGGCGCGCGTTGGCGGGGGTCGGCTCGAAGTGCGGATCGGCCGGGTGCTCGTTGGTGCCCACGATCGGGTACTCCCCCTTGCAGTCGAGCCCTTCCTCGCCGAACCGGCGGATGATGAACTGCTGGACGTCGTACTGGGTCAAGGTGCGCCCAGCCCGCAGCTCCGAACCGACGAGGGCGAACGCCTCGTCCTTGATGCGCTGGATCCTCTCGCCGGCAGCCAGGTGGGAGCGGTAGGCGGCGTCGTCGAGCACCGCTTGAAACGTCTGCACCAGCCCAGCGGACGAGACCACCTCGTAACCGAGCGCGCGGATCATGTCGATCGTGCCGCCGTCGACGATCGATACGTACGGAATGTTGCAGCTCGGTGAGTACTGCATCGCCACCGTGCGAGCGCCCCCCATCATCGCCTGCAACCCGGCGTGCAGGTCCTTCCACGAGCGGTACAGGCGCTTGCCACCCGGCAGTGGGTCGAGCTTGGTGGATTCCACCTTCGAGCACAGCTTGGCCGGCTCACCGTGAGCCGGAATCCAGTAGAACCACCGCCGGCTCGTGAACTTGCCGAAGTCGAGGCCAAGCACCTGATAGGCGATGCGGTCGCGGTTGTGGAAGTCGAACAGCAGCCAGCCGTCGATGCCGGCGGCCTGGAGCTCTTTCTGGATGCGGGCGATGTCGGGCACGAGAGGTTCCTCCCTGGCGGGAAGCTTGCCTGCCGCACCACCGCAAGTCAACGGTGGCTCGTGGCCGGCGCAAGAAGACTCACCGGGCTCCGCTTCCCAACGCGGGCAGGGCAGCGCTGGATGGTGATTGGTTCGCGCAGCCACCCAGCCCGGTGACCGGTGTGGACCGGCCCGCTAGCCCGGAGGCCGGAGAGCCACTCATCGACTACCAGAGGAAGTGGGGCGGATCGAGCGCAGGACGAGGCCCAGGCCACCGGCGATCAGGGCGAGCATGATCAAGGTGTTGTACAGGCTCGTGGGCTGGAAGTAGATGCGCAAGTTGACGATGATCCCGGCCAGGATGATCAGCGACCCGGCAGCGGTAAGGATCCAACCCGGAACGCTCTTGCCGTCGAAGAACAAGAAGCCGATGCCGACCAAAAGCGGCAGCAGGGTGAGCCCGAACGTCCGGCCGCCCCACCACGACCAGAAGCCGGAGTGGACCTCCACCTGATTGAGCAGGAGATACCCTCCCACCACCACCATCGCCAGCCCGCCGAAGAACATCCAAAGACCACCGGGATTGCCGCCAGCGCCCTTGCTATCCATAGCGGAGATTCTACCGCAGCCCGCCCGGCCGACAACCGGTGGCTGGGGGCAGGTGATCCTACCCCTCGCTCATTCGACCCTCGACCGGGCGGGCGGGCGTCAGGACTGGGCGGAGGACGCGGACCGGTACAGCTCGAGCGCTGCGGCAGCGAGCGCTGTCGGCGTCCACCGCTGCCGCGCGCGCTCGGCCGCGGCGCGCCCGGCAACGCGGCATCGCCGGCGATCCGCTGCCCAGGCGACGAGACGGTGGCCGAGACCAGCCGCGTCGTTCGTGGCGTACAGCTCTCCAGTGACGCCGCTCTCGACCAGGTCGGCCACGCCCGGCAGGTCGGCAGCCAAGGTCGGAAGGCCGCAGGCCGACGCCTCGGCGATCGCCCGATGCCCCCAATCCGAGCCCGCCGCCGGGAAAACGAAAAGATCCATCGCCGCGAAGATGTGCTCACGCCCCTCTTCCACGTACCCCGCCCAGACCAGGCGCGGGGCCACCCCGAGCTGCCGAGCCAAGTCCTGAAGCGCTGCGACCGCCGGCCCTTTGCCGATGATGATGCCCCACACATCGGGAGCGACGGCGAGCGCCCGGATGAAGTCTTGATGCCCGCGGGTCGGGTCGATCTTGCCGATCGTGCCAGCGACGAAGACGTCGGGAGGGACGCGCAGCCGGGCACGGCTGCCCGCTCGTTCCAGAGGCCCGAAAAACGCCGCTTCCAAGCCGGCTGGCAGCACCATCGACGGAACCCCGGCAAATGCCCCGAGGCGACCGGCCGGCGCGACCATCGACGAGTTCGCGAGCGCAACTCCCCGGGTCCCGCGCCACAACCAGCGGTGATACAGATGCGGCGTGAGGTGGCCCGGGTGCCGCACCGATCTGACGAGCAGCACCCCGGGGCCCCCTCTCCCCCGTCCCCGACCTCGTAACGCCAGCCGTGCCAGCAGATGGTCGTGCGGCAAGTGGCAGTGCACGACGTCCATTCCGCCACCCAGCTCCCGAACCCGGAGCACGGCGCGCCGCAGGTCGGCCAGCCCGCGCTCCTTGGCCAGGATCGGGTAGCACCAGTCGCGCCCCGACAGGCGCTGCTCGAGCCCCCGCCCGGGCCGGTAGGCGAACCGACAGTCGACGCCGGCCGCGCGCAACGCCTCGGCGAGCTGAAGCGCCGGGGCGGCAGCGCCGGTCCAGCGGTCGGCGGCGACGAGCTGCAGCACCTTCACCCCGACATCCTCTCCCGCCCGACCCGACTCCTGCAACCCCGGGCCGGTGCTCGGCCATCGGCGAAAAGCAAACGGCAAATCGCCGGAGCCACGTCTCCCGCGTCCACCGCCGCAGCGACGCCCCAGCCACCGATTCCCGTACGCCGATCACCGCCTTCAGACGTGGTACGATGCCGGCGGAGGCTACCATGGCCGTCGACCCAGAGCTGCTGGAGCTGCTCGTCTGCCCCACCTGCAAGGCCGATCTGGAGCTGTTGGCGTTGCCGGCTGCCACCTGCGCCATGCTGGTCGACCGCTACCGCGACAAGTTCCGCGATGAGGTACCGGAAGTGCACGAGGGGCTCCGCTGCACGAGCTGCCGCAAGACCTACCCGATCGTCAGCGACATCCCCGTGATGCTGATCGACGAGGCGCTTCCCGCCGAGGGGTGACCGTCCGTGACAGTGCTGCCCGGCGTCCGCACCGGGACCGCCCGTGCCGTGGCCACCGGCCTGCTGCTGGCCGTCGCCGTCACCTCCTCGAGGCTCGGCATCGCCAATCCGTTGCTTGCCCTGCTGATCGTCGCATTGGTCTGGGCATGGCGCCGGCGTGAGCTGCCCAGCGGTCCGTGGGCGCGGGTGCTTTGGCCCCCGCTCGTGCTGTTCGTCGCTGCCTCGCTGCTCTCGGTGGCCGGGTCGCTCGACTTTCGGTACAGCGCCGAAAACCTGCCGCGCCTGCTCATCCTCCTGTTCATCCCCCTCGCCGCGGCCCTGATGGACGACGTATGGTGGCCGCGCTTGGTCGCCGGGCTCGCCGCTGTTGCAACGCTGATGGCGGTGTGGGGGATCGCGCAGTTCCTCCAGGGTGCGAACAACCTCGACAGCCGCATCCGCGGGCCGATGTCCCACTACATGATCTACGCCGGCTGGATGCTGCTGGCGGTGTTGGTCGTGCTCGCCGAGCTGCTGCTGCGGCCGGGAAAACGCCTCCCGTGGCTGCTGCCGCCGGCAGTGCTCGGAACGTTGGCGCTGCTGCTTTCACTGACGCGCAACGCCTGGATCGGGCTGGCGGCCGGCCTGTTGCTCCTGGCCGCGGTGTGGAAGCGGTGGTTGCTCCTCGCGTATCCGGCGTTGGCCCTCCTCGTCTGGCTGGCGCTACCCCGCGCCGTCCTGGATCGCGCGTTCTCGGCCGTGGACCCGAGACAGCACTCGAACTACGACCGGCTGTGCATGGCCATCTCCGGGACCCAGATGATCCAGGACTACCCGCTCACGGGGGTCGGGCTCGGCATGGTGCCGCGGCTGTACCCGCTCTACCGCCTCGACGACGCCCCTCGCTGGAAGGTGCCGCACCTGCACAACAACTTCCTGCAGATCGCCGCCGAGCGCGGGCTGCCGGCGATGGCGGCATACTTCTGGCTGCTGGTGGCGTTCTTCGCCACGACGTGGCGGGCGCTTCCGAGGCTGTGCGGGGTGCGGCGCGCCGCCGTCGCGTCCTCGCTCGTGACGATCCTCGGCATCACGGTGGCGGGGATGTTCGAGTACAACTTCTGGTCGGCACCCGTGCAGTACCTGACGCTGGTCATCATGGGGGCCGGCGTCGGCATGACGGAACGGGACCCAGCATGAAGCAGTCGAGAGTCGAAGGTCGGGTGTTGGAGGCTTCGCTGCCTCGGGGTGGGGATGGCCGCTCGGACGGCACGAAGGCCCAGTCTGCTCGCGGATCGCGGGACCGGCCTTCGAGCTTCGACCCTCGATCTCCGACCTTCGGGAGGGATGGGGGCACGCGGTGAGCGCGCACGTCTGGTCGGTGGGCGAGCTGGTCGGGGCGGTCAACGCTTCACTGAAGGCGTTCGGCGAGGTATGGGTGCGGGGCGAGCTGTCGGGGGTCAAGGTTGCCAGCTCCGGGCACCGCTACTTCCAGCTCAAAGACGCGGAGGGCGTCCTATCGTGCGCGATGTGGGCGAGCTTCGCCGACCGCCTGCGGTTCAAGCTGCAGGACGGGCTCGCAGTGCTCGCCCGCGGCAAGCTCGAGGTGTACCCCCAGCGCGGCTTTCTCCAGCTCATCATCAGCGAGGTGCAGCCGGAAGGGATCGGCGAGCTGCAGCTCGCTTTCGAGCAGCTCAAGGCCAAGCTTCACGCCGAGGGCTTGTTCGCTCCCGAGCGCAAGCGACGGCTACCCGCCCTGCCACGGCGACTGGGGCTCGTGACCTCGTCGTCCGGCGCGGCGGTACGGGACGTCCTGAAGGTGCTGTCGCGCTGGCCGCACCTGCAGGTTCTGCTCTACCCCGTGCGTGTCCAAGGCCGGGGCGCGGAGGGTGAGATCGCGCGTGCCGTCCGCTACCTCGGGCGCTCGGGCCTCGTCGACGTGGTGCTCGTGGTGCGTGGGGGCGGCTCGCTCGAAGACCTCTGGTCGTTCAACGAGGAGGTCGTCGCTCGAGCCATCGCCGAAAGCCCAGTACCGGTCATCTCGGGCGTCGGTCACGAGGTGGACTTCACCATCGCCGACTTCGTGGCCGACATCCGCGCCGCCACGCCGACACAGGCGGCGGAGCTGGTGGTGGCGCGGCTGGAGGAGCAGGCCCGGCGAGTCGACCAGGCGGCGGACCGCGCCGAGCACCTTTTCGTGCACCGGCTCGAGCGGGCACGCCTGCGCCTGCGGGCCGCCGCCGGCGCGCGGGGCCTTGCGCGGCTGCCCTCGCGCATCCAGGAGCTCTCCGAGCGGCTGCGCCGGCTCGAGGCACTGCCTGGGCGGCTGCGCGCTCTCGTCCAGCTCCGTCATCGGCGCCTGGACGGGGCTTTGTCCCGCCTTTACCACTGGCCGGTGCGGTTCGGAGCTCCCCGCCGGCGTGAGGTCGTGACCGTTCGCCTGGCCGTGGCGGCCGAGCGGCTACGCGCCCTGGTGCAGCGTCGCCGTCTCGAGCTAGCGGGAAGCGAGCGGGCGCTCGCCGCGCTGTCACCGGCCAACGTCCTGCAGCGCGGTTTCTCCATCACGACGCGCGAGGGCGATCCGACGCCGCTGCGCGATGTTGCCCAGGTTAGAGCGGGAGAGCACCTGCTGACCCGGCTCGCGAGCGGCGAGCTCCGCTCGTTGGTGCTCACTCGCCAAGGCGTGACCCAACCGTCGCTCTTCATGAATGGCGACTCCGCTGGAGGAGCTCGGGGGCCGGATCCCGAGGAGGGTGGGAGGCAGGCATGAGCAAGGAAACGTTCGAGGACGCCCTGACACAGCTCGAAGATGTCGTGACGAGGCTGGAGGATGACTCGGTCGGGCTCGAGGAGGCGCTGAAGCTGTTCGAGCGCGGCGTCAAGCTGGCCCGGCGCTGTCGCACCCAGCTCACCCAGGTCGAGGCCAGGGTGGAACAGCTCCTGGCCGAGGCGGCCGAGGGCGAGGAACCAGCGACGAGGCCGTTCGTGGCCGAGGAGGCTTGAAATGGGTGTCCTTGCCGTGCTGGCGGCGGAGAGAAAGCTGGTCGACGCGGCGCTCGACAGGCTGCTGCCGCCGTCCGACGCCTGGCCCTGCCGCCTCCACGAGGCGATGCGTTACGCGGTCTTCGGCGGCGGCAAACGGGTGCGTCCGATCCTTGCTCGACTCACCTGTCGGGCGGCCGGAGGTGACCCCGAGACGATCCTCGAGGCGGCCTGCGCACTCGAGCTCATTCACACCTACTCGCTCGTACACGACGACCTGCCAGCGCTCGACAACGACACCTTGCGTCGTGGCCGCTCGACCGTACACGTGGCGTACGGCGAGGCGCTCGCCATCCTCGTCGGCGACGCCCTGCTGAGCGAGGCGTTCCGAGTACTGGGCACCTACCCTGGCGGCGACGAGCTGGCGCCACGACGGGTCGAGGCGTGCCGGCTGGTGGCGGTGGCTGTCGGCTCCTCCGGGATGGTGGGAGGCCAGGTCGAGGACCTCGAAGCCACCGGGCAACCCCCGGACAGCGCCAGGCTCGAGCGCATCCACCGCGCCAAGACCGGTGCGCTGCTGGCCGCTTCCGTCGAGCTCGGCGCGGTGTTGACGGGTGTCGACACGCCGACCCGCGAGCGCTTCACCCGCTTCGGGCAAAGCCTCGGTTTGTTGTTCCAGATCGCCGATGATATTCTCGACGTCACGGGCACCGCGTCGAGCCTCGGTAAGAGCCCGGGCAAAGACGCTGCGGCCGGCAAGCTGACGTACCCTGCGGTCTACGGTCTGCCAGCGGCGCGGCGGAAGCTTTCCCGGTTGGCCGCGGAGTTGCGGGCCGAGGCAGTGGCGCTGGAAGGCCGGGGGGGAACGCTGGCCGCATTCGTGGAGTACATTGCGAGCCGCGACCGATAGGTGAGTCATGAGCCTTCTCGAGCGCATCAACACTCCTCACGACCTGCGCCAGCTCGACCTGGAGACACTGCCTGACTTGGCCGAGGAGCTGCGCCGGTTCCTGCTCTCGGGCGTCAGCCAGACCGGTGGGCATCTCGCCTCCAGCCTGGGGGCGGTCGAGCTCACCATCGCCCTCCATTACGCCTTCGACACCCCGAAAGACCAGCTCGTATGGGACGTCGGCCACCAGTGCTACCCGCACAAGGTCCTCACCGGTCGACGCGACCGTTTCCACACGCTGCGCACGTACGGCGGGATTTCCGGGTTTCTCAAACGCGAGGAGAGCGAGTACGACGTCTTCAATGCCGGGCACGCCTCGACCTCGATTTCGGCCGCGCTCGGCATCGCCACCGGCCGAGACCTCAAGGGCGAGGGCTTCCGCGTCGTGGCGATCATCGGCGACGGCTCGTTCACCGGTGGGCTGGCCATGGAGGGCCTCAACCAAGCCGGCTATCTCGGCAAGCGCCTGATGATCATCTTGAACGCTAACGAGATGTCGATCTCGCCCAACGTCGGGGCGATGCATGGGTATCTCAATCGCATCATCCAGGGCCAACCGTACCGGCGGCTCAAGGACGAGGTCGAGCAGCTCCTGCGCTCGATCCCGCGCGTCGGTGAAGGTATGGTCAAGTGGGCCAAGCAAGCCGAGCACATGGCCAAACAGCTCCTGGTTCCGGGCAACTTGTTCGAAGAGCTCGGCTTCAAGTATGTCGGCCCGATCAACGGCCACTCCATCCCGCAGCTCGTGCAGACGTTCCGGGAGTTCCGCGACTACACCCACCCCGTGCTCGTGCACGTCGTCACCCGCAAGGGGCAGGGCTGGAAGCCAGCCGAGCAGGACCCGGTCTTCTGGCACGGCGCCAGCCCGTTCTCGGTCTCCACCGGTGAGGTCAAGAAATCCTCTGGCCCGCCTTCGTACACCAAGGTCTTCGCCGAGACCCTCACCGAGCTGGCCAAGCAAGATCCGCGCATCGTCGCCATCACCGCCGCCATGGTCGAGGGCACGGGGCTCGACATCTTTCTCCGTGCGCACCGCGACCGCCTGTTCGACGTCGGTATCTGCGAGGAGCACGCGGTGACGTTCGCCGGCGGCCTGGCGACTCGCGGCATGCGGCCGGTGGTCGCGATCTACTCCTCGTTCATCCAGCGCGCCTTCGATCAAGTCTTCCACGACGTCTGCTTGATGCGCCTGCCGGTGGTGTTCGCCCTCGACCGCGGCGGCCTAGTCGGAGCCGACGGTCCGACTCATCACGGCGTGTTCGACCTCTCGTTTCTGCGCTGCCTGCCTGGTCTCGTGGTCATGGCTCCGAAGGACGAAAACGAGCTTAGAAACATGCTGACCACAGCGGTGGCCTGTGATCGGCCGGTGGCGCTGCGCTACCCGCGGGCCAACGGCTACGGTGTCAAGATGGACGGCCCGCCCCGGCTGTTGCCACTCGGCAAGGCCGAGATCCTGCGCTCGGGGCGGGATGGCGCCATCTGGGCAATCGGCACCATGGCTACCGAGACCTTGCAGGCTGCCGAGCGACTGGCAGCCGAGAACGGTCCAGACCTCACGGTGGTCAACGCCCGCTTCGTCAAGCCGCTCGACACCGAGCTGCTCTCCGCCCACCTCCGCCCGGGCGCCCGGATCATGACGATCGAGGAAAACGCCCTCGACGGTGGCTTCGGCTCGGCGGTCATGGAGGCGGCAACGCGGCTGGGGGCCCGGGAAGTCACGTTCGAGCGGCTGGGGGTGCCCGACGAGTACCAACCGCACGGCTCGCAGGAGATCTTGCGCGCCCGACTGGACCTCGACGTCGAGGGGATCTGCCGCCGGGCGAGAGCGTTCTTCCCGCAAACCCTGGCTGGCCCTCGTCCGGTCGCCAAGCGCGATAGCGCGTGACCACCGCTACCCTACCCAGCGACCTCCTGGCTCAGGATCTCACCTGCTCCTCGCTGTCTCCTACCGGAGGCTGAGCGTGTCCCCCTCGCGCACGAGACGGACAACGTGTCGCCCCGGCGGCAGCGCCACCACCCCGTAGCCGCTCAGCGTCTGGACCACCTGCCCGCTGCCCGCCTGACGCACGATGCCGTGGATGCCGTACCGAAACCCACCCACGGGGGCGTCATCGATCACGAGCTCCGGACCGAGCTCGAGGACGTGCTCGACGCCATCGAGGTGGAGACGCAGCTCGACGATATGCCTGGCCGGCCGCGACCACTCGCTGATAACGAGCAGCTTGTCGGTGACAACCGGTGGCAGGGCGATCTCCGCCTCGTACGTCTGACGCACGGGGAACGACCACGGGTCCGGCCCGTACCACCGGCTATCCGGGTGCGCCAGCGAGCTCGGGAACCGGCCCAACAGCCCATCGCCGAGCCGAAATAGCGAGTCGGAGGCGCCGAATAGCATTCGGTTGCCACCGCCCTCGTTGAGCCAATGGACACCCTTGGCCAACCAACCGGAGTAGTCCCCCCGGCCGCCCCTCACGGGCCCCGCCGGCTCCTGTGCTGCCAGGCTCGCAGCCAGCACGACCATCCCCACGCACACCATCATCGTCCTCATTCTCACAATCTAGGCGGCTTCAGGGCGGTTGTGAAGGCCCTTCCTCCGGCGCGCGGGCTGCGTCGACCGCTGCCGGGTACGGGAAACCACCGAGGGATAACGCCGCGGCGCGGTTGGTTGCTTGCGGGCGCCGCGAGGGAGGCGCGACGGCTCGGCCAAGCTGGTGCGTCAGCTTACCGGCTCGGTGCTCCCACACCGGTTGAAGGCCGGGCGCGAAGGGTACCGGTTCGGCCCCGAGCCCATCGTCACCGGCCGAGGTCGCAGCCGGCTTTTCGACCTGGTGCGCCTTCATCATCGAATCAGACTCGAGCTTCCGCCACGTTGCCACGACCGCCTTCCGCCGCTATACTCGATCGACCTTACCGGGAGAGCGGGATGGCTAACCTCACTCACACCTGCGGCACCTGCGGCAAACAGCTCACCGTCCCGGATCGGTATCTCGGGCGCAACCTGAAGTGCCCACACTGCGGCACTGCATTCCGGGTGGAAGCTCCGGCTCCGGCTCCGCCTCCGCCCGCTGCAACGACGCCTCCCCCGCCTTCACCAGCAGCACCCCCCGAGCCGTTCGGAGCGATCGTCGCGACGAGCACTCCGTCCCCAGCAGCGGAGGCCCCGTTCACCGCTGAGCCTGGCGCGCGTTTCACTCTCAGGCGCATCGATGTGCTCTCGGCCGCCAAGGTGAGCGCTGCCATGCATGGCCTGCTCGGCTTCGCCCTGGGGATCGTGTTCTCCGTGATGGCCCTTCTGGTTTCGATGCCGCTCAAGCTTCGTCACCTGTTCGCTCTCGGCAAGGGAGCCACGGCGCTTCTGGCGCTCGTTGTCGTCCCGGGCTCGTTTGCCATCACCGGCTTGGTCGTCGGCGCGGCGTTCGCCGCCTTGTACAACGCCACCACCAAGCTGTTCGGCGCGGTCGAGGTCGAGCTCGAGTAGCTACTGCTTGCCCCACGTCTGCATCGACGGCCACAGCGCCGTTCGCACCTGCGTCGGCGACCACGCCCGGGTTCGCCAGGATGGCGGCGCCAGGGCTGGGCAGAGGGCGTTTGGCTTTCCGCCGGGTGGGGCTGAGAGAAAACCCCCAGCCACCGGATGGGAGAGCGCCGGCTAGAACTCCCGCAGCGACTCGTGCGCGCCCTTGTGCATCTCGTACCAGAAATCGAGGCCGGCGGCGTGCTTGTCGCCCTCGAAACGGGCCAGCCAGGCGAGGAGCTCGGGGTCCTGCTTCCCCTCGACCTCGTGCTTGCGGCGCAGGAACTGGATAACGAGGTCGAGCGATCGCTCCGACTCCCAGAATACCGACGCGTTGCGGCTGTTGATGCGGCTGGCGGTGACCTCGATGCTGCGCTCGAATGCCGTGCGCTGCCCGAAGAGGGACTCGACGATCTCCGGCAGCATCTCCTCGGCCCACGCGCGGTGGAACCGGCACACCCCGAGGTTGTCCATTACGAGCTCGCGCTTGAGACGGTCGGCGTTGATCCGCCCGAGCTCGCGCGGGGGCACGAAATCCTGTCCGTAGTACATGTAGTACTTGCCCATGATCGGCATCGGCGCCAGCGCCCCGGGCGTCCAATACTGATTCGGCACCATCCAGCCCTTGCGCGCAAACGCCGTGTAGACGAAGCGGTCCAGCACCGCGCGCCCTTTCTCGCGCGCCAGATGCCGAGCCCGACGGCGGGCGCCTTGCCCCAACCGGAGGTGTCCCCGCTCGGCGATGATCCCGTCGAGCAAAGCACAACCGAGCGCAGCATTGTGCGCCGAGTCGGCCTCGACCGCGAAGCTTTCCGGGTCGAACGCCGGCCTGTCGCCGACGCCCAGCTCCTCGGGCTCGAGCAGCCCGTCGTGCAGGCAGTCGAGCAGCCACGACAGCACTCCCCCCACCGAGATCGCGTCGAACCCGTAGGCATCGGCGTGGTGGTTGAGCCTCTCCGCGGCTCGTTGGTCGAAGATGCCGCACTGCGGCCCCATCGCCTGGTAGGGCTCGTAATCCTTCTTGTACGGCCCGAACATCTTCTTGCACACCGCCGCACACGGCTCGCCGCAGGTGTGCTGGCGTCTGGGCTTGATCGTCTCCTCGTTGAACTGCCGCAGATAATGGGCCGCCACCAGTCGCTCGTGGAGCTCGATCCGCCGCGCCTCCTCCCAGAAGATACTCGAGTAGTTGAACGACAACAGGCCACCCTTAAGGGTCGCGAAGTTGACACCGAAAGTCCCACCGGTGTCGAACTCGGGGTCGAAGCGGTATTTCTTGGTAGCCTCGAAGTCCTTGGTTGCAAGCCTTTTCTGGTAGCGCTGCTGGAACCACTCATCGGCCACCTTGCGGTCGCGGAAATCGTCGTCGACGAACGAGCCGCCATAGATGATGGCGGCGATGCCGTGTTCCCGCAGCATCGCGGTGCCGAGCCCGCCGCGCCCGGCCCAGGTATCCACGAAGGTAAGCTTGCCGTTCTCGATCGGTACCGAGCAGATGGCTCCGAAGTCCGTGGCGAGCGAAGCCGGGCCGGTGGCGAGGATACGTGGCTCACTGCCGTAGCGTCCCCCGAAGCGCTCGAAAACGTGGTCCATCAGCGAGTAGACGCCTGTTCGCCCGGCGTACCAGACGCGCGGGAGGTCGACCGATTGCAGCTCCACCTCGATCTCCTCGCTGCCCTGACGGTTGAGAACCAGCACCGAGGGGGTGCGGGCCATGCCCACGATCGCCAGCAAGTTGATACCGAGATTCTCGAACACCAGCGACGCCCCACCCATCGACGAGACGAAAAACCCTCCCCAGCACGGAGAGAAGCCGGAGAAGATCAAACGGTTGGAACCCGGGAAGATGGAGCCGGCGAGCAGGCCGGTGCCGATGTTCAGCGATCCGACGCGGCCAGCCAGATGCAGCCCGAGGTCGACGGGCCCGAAAAAGTCCCCCACGCGATAGCGCTGCAGACGGTAGTAGCCGGTCTCGGCGTCGACGAGCAGGACCTTCTGGCAGGTCTCCACGCCGCTGTCGATCTCCTCGGGTCGAGTATACTCGGCACATGATCCGTGAATCCCTCGATCCGGTAGCGGTGGTGGCGGAAGCTGACTCGGAGGATCCCGCCGAGCTCTCCCGGCTGGGCATCGCCGCCGCGCGGCGGCAGGACTTCGAGAGGGGATACATCCTGCTCAAAGAGGCATACGACCGGTACCAGCGGATCGGCGACAGCAAGCATTTGGCGTCCGTGCTCTCGTTCTACGGCCTCTGCCTCGCCATGTTCCGCTCGCGCTACCGCGAGGGAGCGCAGTTTTGCCAGGCGGCCATCGACCGCGAGTTCTTCAAGGCCGAGTACTACTACAACCTGGCCCAGGTCTGGGTGGCCAACCGCTCGCGGCGGCGGGCGATCGAGGCGATCCATCGAGGCCTTTCGGTCGAACCCAGTCACGCCGCACTCAAGGAGCTCGAACAGACGCTGGGCCGACGCCGCCGGCCCGTCATCCGCTTTCTCTCGCGCGATAACGCCCTCAACCGCTCGCTGGGCAGACTGCGCCACCGCCTGCTCGGGCCGACGAAATAGCCTCTCACCGCCGATCTGGCGCTCGGACAGTGAGCCGCGGGCCTAGGACGTACCACCCGCCGCTGAAGCGAAACACGACTGCTCGTACTGGAGCGAACCTGGGGTCCAAGCCCTCTGCTCGCTCTTTTCGGATCGTCTCTTCCCCCTCTTCCGGGCTTGGCCGGGCACACCCGCCGCACCTAGAAGCAGAAGCAGATAAATGGATTGAATTTGTCTCCCACGAGATAGACGAGGCAAAGGGCCAGCACGGCGATCGCGTGGGGCACGCCTGGGTGACGGCAGACGCCCCGGGGATGGTCTGGGAGGCCGGCCAGCCAGCCGCGGCCGAAATCATGGTGCTCTGATCCTCTCGCCGGGCGGAGAGTGTCGATGTGGCCACGTCGCCGAGTCGCCTACCTCGAATGCGACGAGATGGACAGCGCGCTGACGCTCACCTGGGGATCGCCGCCAGCGCCTTGCGTGCCGCGGCGAGGAGCGCCTCGGACGAGATCGGCGTGCCCACGGCGCCGCGCATCCAGGCGTCGGGGGTGACCAGGCCCTGCCGCGCCATGCGCTCGAACTCGGTCCCGAATGCCGGCCCCTGGAGCCTGGCCGCGACCTGGAACGCGATGATGTGGCCGATGGCGTAGTCGGGCAGGTAGAGCGGGTTGGTCACGGTGTGCGAGTAGATGGCCAGGATCTCCTGGTCGCGGATCCCGAGCACCGGCGCGTAGTACTCGTTCCACACCTCGCGCGCCGTGCCCAGCGTCGCCTCGCGCAGCTCGGCCGGGGTGGCCTCGGGATGGGCGTACAGCCAGCGCCACGTCCGCATGTCGACGAGCGACACCCCGGAGATCTCGAACGTCTGCCACAGGTCGTGCAGCGCCTCCGAGGCGAGGTCCACGTCCTCCGGCTTCTGCAGCCCCAGCAGCTCGAGGCCGCGGCGCTGGAACGAGAAGGCGAACGCCTCGGTGAACGCCGTGTTGGGCACGCCGTTGAGGAACCAGTGGTCGATCCCGTTGAGCGAGAAGACCTGCTCGACGTTGTGCCCCAGCTCGTGCACAGCGATGTCGTACCCCTTGTAGCTCATCCCACCCCTGGCGACCCGCGTGCGCAGGTGCGCCTTGTCCTCGCGGCGCACCGCGCCCATGGCGTGGCCGGCGCCGCGCGAGGCGTCGACCGCGATCCGATCGGCGAGCCAGCGCGCCCGCTCTGGCGCGAAGCCGAGCCTGGTCAGGATGTTGGGGAGGTCCTCCTGGAACGCCTCGGCGGTCGGGTAGCGCTCGGCCACGACCCGGTCGAGCTCGGTCTCCGAGAAGCGCCCGCGCGGTTTGAAACCCGTGTACCAGATGTCGAACGCCTCGAGCGGGCGCCCGAGCCGCTTCTGCACGAGCGCACCGAGCTGCTTCACCTCGGGCGCCGCGAGCACCGAGACGAGGAGCTTCTCCACCTCCTGCTCCGGCATCTGCCGCCCCTGCTCGAACGAGCGGGCGATGGCAGTGGGTGCGGTCGGCACGTACGGGTCCACCGCGCGCTGCGCCTTGAAGTAGTCGAGGATGCGGGCGAAGCGGGTGTCCGGCTCACGCTCGGCCGAGGGCGCGGGCGCCCCGGCCTCGGCCAGGCGCACCTCGTTGGTGTCGGGCCGCCACAGCACCTTGGGGTTGTTGATCACGGCGGCGGGGATCTCCTGCCGGACGATCCGTTCCATGACCCGGGCGATGAGCCGCTGCTTGGCGAGACCGTCCGCCTCGCCGTAGTGCGACTTGAGCTCGTCGCGGATCCCCCAGTGCGTGATGAGCCGCAGGTCGGCCGGGAACGGCCGGTTGCCGTCGGGGGCGACGAGGTTGCCCATCATGATGTTGTAGTCGGCGATGTACTGGTCGTTGACCGTGTACGCGCGGGTGACGTCCTGCACGACGGCGGCCGGGATGCGGTCGGCGAAGGCGTCCATCATGCGGGCGCGCGCCCAGGTGGCGCGGTCCCACGTCGGACCGTCGCGGAGGTAGTCGGCGAGCGTCCGCACCGGGAAGTTGAGCAGCGCCAGGAACGCCACCTTGGTCCGGAAGAGGTCCTCTCCCACGTGGGCGTCCAGGTCCAGGTTGGCCAGCAGCTCGTCCACCTTCGGCACCGGCCCGACGTCGAGGTCGAGCGGCTCGAGGAGCTCACGGCGGGTCTCGTGGAGCCGGCCGTGGACCTGCTCGAGCACACGCTCGAGCCGCAACGCCGTCCGCTCGAGATCCGCCGGCTCGGCAAGGAAGCTTTCCTCGCAGAACGCCTTGAACGCCGCCGCGTCGCCGTCCTCGGGCCACCAGCGCTGGGCCACCTGGCGGACGCCGACGCGGATGCGGTCGGCCTGCCCCTGCCCGTGCCTGGCCACCAGCGAGATGGCGGTGGCCTGGGCGGTCTCGTCGGGAACACCGGCGGAAGGCGCGGCGGCCACCGCCACACCGGCCAGCGTGATCATCGTGGACGCGAGAAGGAGCGCGCGCAGCATGGGACCTCCAAGGGCGCCGAGTATACGCCGCACACCGCAGGTCAGGCGGCGCGTCCCGGGTCCGCACGCCAGGCGTCGACCGCCGCCCCGACGGTCGACGGATGGAGCCGTCCCGCCAGCCGATCGAGCAGGCGTTCGAGGCTCATCACCCACCCCGGCCCAGCCCCCCAGGCGAGCGGGTGTGCGCCCAGCCAGGGCCGCAGGTCCGACGCCTCCCACGGGTGGACGTAGAGGTGCACCCAGGGCGTGCCGACCCCGGCCCAGCGGGCGAGCAGCGCCGTCGGCGCGGCGCCGAGAGTGCGCAGGACGTACCACCCCACCGGCAGCCGCAGCCCCGGCGTGGTCGAGAGCGGCACGCGGACGACTCCTGCCTCGAGCTGCGGCACACGGGCTGCCGCGAGGCCGCGCAGCCCGTGCCCGATCCACGTCGGGTGCGGCGAGGCATCGTACTCGTACCCTGCCTCGGCCACGATCCCGGCGGCACAGGACGCCAGGCGCGGCGTGCGCAGGCCGCGCACGGACGCCCCGGCGACGTCCTCGAGGCGGAGCCGCGCGCCACGCAGCCGCTCCAGCGCTGCGACCGGGGGCATCGTGCTGTAGTCATCCCTGTGGTCGAGCCCGTGCGAGGCGACCTCGTGGCCACGGGTCGCCGCGTCGCGCACGACCTCCGGATGTGCCCGTGCAAAGCTCGCGGTGAAGAACAGCGTGGCCGGGAGCGCGAGCCGCTCGAGCACCGGCAGGACTGCTGCCATCCCCTCCGCCGACGGCCGGCACGGCTCCCATCCCGACCCGGGACGCGGTCTCCCCCAATCGATCTCCTCGACGTCGAAGGTGACCAGCAGCCGCCTCACCGGCGCTCCCCCAACCGGACGCGGCACACCCAGGCGCCGGCGCAGCGACGCCAGCGCTCGGGTGCGGCAAAGCCAGCCGCCTGCAGGGTCCGCGTCACCGCGGCCCGCGACCTTAGGTGAATGCGCACGCCGTTCAGCCGGTGGTACAGCCACAGCACCCACCCGAACCAGTTGCGCCGCGGAAACAGGAGGACGAGTGCCCCGCTCCCCCTGAGGCACCCGGCGAGCCCGGCCGTCAGCCCGGACAGGTCGGCGACGAACTCCGAGGAGCCGATGCACGTCACCTCGTCGAACGCCGGCCGCAACGGCAGCGCCCGCATGTCGGCCCGCACGGCCCACGCGCCACGCCGGCGCGCGGCGTTCGCCATCGCGAGCGTGAGGTCGACCGCCACGACCCGGGCTCCGCGCCCGACGAGCAGGCCAGCGACCTCTCCGTCGCCGCACCCGGCATCGAGGACCCGGCTGCCGGCGCCGCCCTCGGCCAGCTCCAGGACCGCCGACTGCTCCCGCCGCCTCACGGCACCGGCCAGGCCGCGGCCGCGCCGCCCCGAGTAGCCGGCTGCCGCCCTCTCGTAGTGGGTGGAGACAGCGTCGGCAGCGTGCGGACTCACGGTCAACGGGTGCGCTCGTCGATGCGCAGGATCGCGGCTGCCGCGGCGACGCGGACAATTGGAGCCGGGCTCGCCAGCAGCTCCGTGAGCTGCGGGATCAGCTCGCGCTCCGGTACCAACGCCACGAGCCCGAGCAGGCGGCAGGCCTCGACCGGCGGCACGCCCCGCACCCTGGCCACAAGGTCGAATCCCACCTCGTGGTCACCGGTCGCCACCAGGCCTTCCACCGCGGCGGTCTGCACGAGAGGGTGCGCATCCACGAGCGCGCGCCGCAGCGCCGACCGCGCGTCCTGGCCGCCCACCGCGCCAAGGCCCTTCGCGGCAAGTGCCCGAAGGTCCGGGTCGCGGTCCTCGGCCAGCATCGCGGCCAGCGGCCTCACGACACCTGGCTCACGCAGTGTGCTCAGCGCGAGAACTGCCCGCACCCGCACGCTGCGGAACGGCGCGGTCATGGCCTGTTCGAAGAGGTCCCGGTTACGGGCGACGTCGATGCGCGCCAGCAGCTCGAGGGCCAGGCTGCGCTCGAACCGGTCGGGCGAGGCGGCGAGAGTGCGGGCCGCAGGCTCGAGCCCCGGCGTCGAGAGCCTCGCGGCCAGCTCCGCCGCATCCAGCCGCACACCCTCGACATCCGTCGTGAGCGCCTCGGCAAGCACCTTCGTGGCGCTCTCGACCGGGGACTCTTCCGCCGCAACCCGCACCGCGCCGCTCGCCATCAGCAAGCCGGCGGCCAGCCACGCCGGAGCCTGTCGGCGCACGCGGAAGGTCCGCATCGAGGTCATCGCGCACCTCCTCCTCTGATTGCCGGAACCCAGGACCGGTAGATCGTCAGCAGCCTGACACCGCGCCGTTCCACGAGCTCCCGCTCGAGCCCGGGGAACCGTTCCGCGAGCTTTTCCCCCACCCACCGGTACTCGGGCGCCAGGATGAACGCGGTCGGCTCGGCGAGCCGCTCCGGAAGATCGGCCTCGGTGATCCCGAACACGTGCCGCCGCCCCTCCCGGAAGAGCTCGAACGCCGGCGAGTCCGCCAGCATGTACGGCCCGGTGAAGAAGTACACGGTCCTGGCCTGCTGCATCTCGCGCAGCTCGCGGATGACTACCCACTCGTTGACCGTCGTCTCCATGCTGCGACAAAACCCCACGTAGATCCGGGTGTTGCGCACGAGCGCGACGACCACCAGGACAGCCAGCGAGGCAGCAACCCCGGCGCGCACGACCCGCCCGGCTCGGCTCAGCTTCTCCCACAGCAGCCCCGCGATCGCAGCAGCGAGAATCGCCGGGACCGGCAGGACGGCAAGCAGCCGCGGGAAGCTCGGTGGGTTGATGGTCATGATGGAGCCGAAGAAAAGCCCGGTCAGGAGCCAGGTGATCAAGAAGAGGAACCTGGGGTCGGGGAACCGGGCCAGTCCCCACAGCAGCCCGAGCAGCGCCAGGACCGCCGTCACAGGACCGACCATCGGCCACCGGGTCATGTAGTGGCTGCTGGTGTCGCCGTGCGACACGAAGCCGGCCAAGGTTTGGCGGATCTGGTAGGCGAGCACCGGCAGTGGCTCGGTGCTGCCGACGATGCTTCGCACGTGGTCTTTCCTGGCCTCCGAGAACGGGTTCAGGTTCTGGGTCTGATCGACCCTGAGCGCCACGGGGCTGCGGACGTAGCTGCCCACGAGCGGCGCCACGGTGAGGGCAAACGCGATCCCGAAACCGGCGGCGTTCCGCCACAGCCGTGGACGCTGCTGCCTGGCAGCCATGAACCCCACAGCAAGCAGGCCGAGCGCAGCAAACAGGCGGCCGGCGGTATAGGTGTACAGGCAAAGGCCGAGCGCTACCCCGCCCACCCCCAACCAGAAGCCGCTCCGCCGCCGCCAGCCACCGAACAGCGCCGCGAACCCAGCGACGCCCAAGAACAGCGAGTGGATGTTCCAGATGCCGTCGCGCGAGAAGTGGACCGCGACATGGTTGCCGGTCACGAGCAGCGCGGCGATCGTCGCGGTTGGCCGTCCGAACCAGCCTCGAACCAGGAAGTAGAGGGCTGGGATCAGCGCAATCCCGGGAATAGCGGAGACCACACGCAGCGCCACCACGGAGGTTCCCAGGAGCTCCAGGCTCACGCCGTACGGGAGCAGCCCGAGGCGAGGGAAGAAGTACCACCCCCCCTCGAGGGCGAACGGGTCGCGGCTCTCGCCTGTCATGAGCCGCTGCCCGACCAGGGCGCAGGACGCCGTGTCGTGGTGGATGAGGGTCGGGATCTCGCTCAGCGCGACCAGCCTGAGGAGCGCTGCAAGCAGGACGATGGAGGCCAGGATGACGGCCTCAGCTCGATTCTCGAACCAACGAGTCGGCGGCACACCCCTGGCCCGGTCCTCCAGGAAGCCGCGGGCGAGCCAGAGCCCGAGCGCGGCGAGCCACAGGCCCAGCGGGACCAGAAGCGGTGCCACAAGCGTGCGGGCGGTCTCCGCGCCGGCCAGCAGCAGCACCAGGGCGAGCAGCAGCACCCAGGGCGGCGACCACCCGGCCTCCGTCCGGGCCGCCGGCTCGCGGCCAGCACCGAGAGGAAGGACCGCACCACCGTGCCCGACCCGAAGGCGCACCGCCGCGAGATCGCGCAACATGTCGAAGGTGTCCGCAACGAAACGCATCGTCGTCGGCTCGCGGTCGTAGCGGAACATCACCGGAACCTCGACCACCTGCATCCCCGCCTGGCGAGCCTTGGCGAGCACCGCGAGGTCGAACCCGAACCCGTCCGGCAACCATCCCCCGAACAGCGTCTCGACCGCCTCGGCCGAGAACCCCTTGAGGCCCGCCTGGGTGTCGGACACCCCTGGCAGGAGGAGCACCCTGACCAGCCAGTTGAAGAAGCGCCCCGAGATGTGGCGCGTGTAGAGATAGCGGAAGAACGAGGGGCGGATGAGGTAGCGCGACTCGGGGTGCACCCGCGAGGCGATCACCACCCGGGCGCCCGCGCGCAGCCGCTCGAGCACAGCCCCGATCTCGGTCGCCGGATACGCCAGATCGGCGTCCACGAACACCCTGAAGCGGCCACGCGCCGCCTGCATCCCGGTGCGGACCGCGGCGCCCTTGCCGAGGTTGCGCTCGTGGCGCCGGACGACGACCGGGACCGGGCAGGCGGTCGCGGCCAGCTCGATCCGGCTCACCGTCTCGTCACCGCTGCCGTCGTCGACCACGACGATCTCGGCGTCCAGATGCCTGCGCTGCAGAAAGGAGCCGAGCTCCGCCAGGCTCTCGGAGATAAACCCCGCGCCGTTGACCACCGGCACCACGACCGAGAGCTCAGGGATGGCGTCGGTGGGACCGACCACCGCCCTGCGGGTGTCTTCCCGGGCCTCGCTGCCGCCTTCCACCGGTCCCTCCGGGGAGCAAACCTAGCACACCCGGGCGGCGGCGGTGCGAGCGATCAGCGCAGCTTGAGCGACAGCCCGGCAATGAGCATCAGGAAGAAGGCGATGATCCAGAAGCGGATCACCACCTTGGGCTCGGCGATCCCGCGCTCGGTCTGGCCGTGGTGGAGCGGCGCCCGCAGGACGAGCCGGCGGCCGATCCGCATGCCGATCTTCTCCTGCACGAGCGAGGCGGCGATGTTGGCGACGAAGACCCCGCCGACGATCGGGAACAGCATCTCCTGCCGCGTCAACAGCGCCATGCTGGCGAGCCCGCCGCCAATGGCGAGCGAGCCGGTGTCGCCCATGAAGACCTCGGCCGGGTAGGCGTTGAACCACAGGAAGCCGAGCAGCCCGCCGGCCAGGGCGGCGGCGAACACCGCCATCTCCCCGGCCCCCGGCAGCATCGTGAACAGCAGGTAGCGCGACAGCACGGCGTTGCCCAGGACGTAGGCAAACACGCCGTACAGCAGCGCCGTCGTCACGGCCGGCCCGGTCACCAGACCGTCGAGGCCGTCGGTGATGTTGACCGCGTTGACCACCGAGAAGAACACGAACATCGCGAACACGGCGAACACCGCCGGGCCGAGGTCCCCGAGCGGCGTCTTGACGAACGGCAGCAGGAACTGGCTGCGCATCGCCTCGGGCAGCGGCGACATCTCCGACACCAACCAGAGCCCGAACGGCACCACGAAGGCGAGCTGCAACAGCGTCTTCGCCATCTGGCCGAGACCGAACAGCGCCGACTTGAAACGCACCTTCTGGGCGTCGTCGAACCACCCCACGAGCCCGAAGTAGACGAACGCCGCGCTCACCGCCAGCAGGTACGCGTTGTCGAGGCGCCCCCACAGCGCCACGGCGGCCACCACCGCAAGCAGGATGAGCACCCCCCCGCCGGTGGGCGTACCGCGCTTGGAGTGCATGTCGAGCGAGCGGAACTCGCCGCCGGCGTCGCGGAAGCGCTTGCGGTACAGCCAGACGATAACGCGGTGCCCGAGCGTGAGGCTGAGCGCCAGCGACGTGATCGCCGCCATGATCACGCGGAAGGTGATGAACTCGACGAGGCGGAAGTAGCCATGCTCGATCCCGACCAGCCGCAGCAGGGCGAGGGCGATCTCGACCATGGCTACGCCCGCCTCGCCGCGGCGATGCGACGGTGGGCCTCGACATAACGCTCGCGGATGCGGAACTGCGGCGAGAAGTCCGAGGTCGTGATCAGCATGTCGTTGAGCAGCCGTTCGGCGGCGTCGACGTCGCGCTCGCCCAGGCGGCCGACCTCGAGCGCGGCCAGGACGCCCTCGATGATCGCCCGGCGCACACGCACGTTGGCGGCGTAGCGGAACCGCCAGGCGAGGCGCATGTAGACCGGAAACGGCAGCAGCAGCGCCATCGCCCGCAGCCCCTCGGCGCGCACCTGGAAGTGCTGGAACCGCCGGTCGACGGTGCGGCGGAGGCGCTCGACGAGCGCCGCGTCACGCTCCACGCGGGCGGCGTGGAGGGCGGCCAGCGGGAACGCCGCGGCCCGCACCTCGAAGTACGAGTCGGTCGCCGCCCGGCCGAGCAGATCCTCGAGGTCCTCGAGCTCGGCCCCCATGTGCTCGAGCGCCTTCAGCACGTTGCGGCGCATGAACGGGTTGCCGGTGGAGAACAGGCGAACCAGGGTCGGGGCCAGGTCGCGCCGTCCCAGCGCGCCGGCGAGCTTGATGCCGACGTTGACGGTACGCCAGTCCGGGGAGGCAAGGTGCTCCTCCATCTTGATCGTGTACAGCCGCCGGTAGAAGCTGTCGGCGGGCTGCCGGCGCAGGAAGTCCACGAGCACGTCGACCTGCATGTGAATGCGCACCAGCGCCGGGGCGACGATGTCGGGCATGAAGGCGATCGGCTCGCGCCGGGTCACGGCGCGCACGGTGCCGACGATCCGCTCCGCGAACCGGCGGTAGAACGCTGCCCGTGCCTTCTCCTCGAGAGCCGCGATGCGGACGGGATCGGCGACCAGAGAGGCCAGCACCGAGCGGAGCTCGCCCGGCTCGACGAAGTCCACGCCGTCGGCGCCACGGCGCTCGAACAGCACCTCGCAGCCGCCCTCCTCCGCGAGGTGGATGGCGTTGTGCTCCTGATGGTCGCCCGGCAGACCGCGTTTGGGCACGACGACGGCGGCCCGGCCCATCGCCGTGACCTCCGAGACCGTACCTGCCCCGGCGCGGCAGATCACCAGGTCAGCCGCCGCCAGGTGCTCGGCAATGTTGTGCAAGTACGGCGCGAGCCGGTAGACGACCCGCCCTCCGGCCAGCGGCACGTGGAGCTCCTCACCGACACTCTGCGGCTCCACGCCGTCCAGACAGGCCGCGCGCAGGAGCCCGACCGTCTCCTCCCAGGCCGCGTACTCGCCGCCGCCCAGACCGGCGGAGTGGATCACCGTCACGTTCTGCGAGGTGCTGCCGAGGCTCGGCAGCACGCCCATCATGAGGCGGTTGATCGAGCGCGAGCCGAGTGACCCGCCGTAGGCGAGCACCACCAGGTCGCGGGCCGGGATGCCGAGCCGGCGCCGGGCGGCGAGCCGGTCGGGCGGCTCCAGGAACTCGCCGCGCACCGGGTACCCGGAGTAGACACACCGGTTGTTCCAGAGGAAGAACGAGGTCTCCGGGAAGCTCACCATGACCACGTGCGCAAACAGCGAGGCGAGCTTGTTCATGAGCCCGGGCATCACGTTCTGCTCGTGGATGACGAGCGGGGCACGCAGGAGCGGGCGCAGCAGGAAGGCGGCGAAGCACACCGGCGCGCTCGCGTACCCCCCCGCCGCGAGCACGAGGTGGGGCCGGAAGCGCAGCAGGATCGCGAGCGCCTGCAGCGTGCCGAGCAGCACCTTGCCGAGCGACGGCAGCAGCCGCCACGGCGACAGCCCGGAGATCGGCGCCGTGGTGATGAACCGCAGCGGGATGCCGAAACGAGGGACGATCGTCTCCTCGGCCCGTCCACGCATGCCGACGTACAGCGTCGACGCGATCACCATCTCCCGGGTCAGGAGGTCGTGGATCGCAAGGATCGGGTAGACGTGCCCACCGGTGCCGCCGCCGGTGAGCAGGACCCGCATCGGTTTGTCACGTGACGGCTCGCTCTTCACCCGCGTCCTCGTGGGTTCGGATTATCACACACCCTGAGACCTCGCCCCCACCCGCCCTCTTCCGCCCGCCCACCCGGTGATCAGTGATCAGTGGTCAGTGACCCGCCCTCGCCCCGCCCGTTACGGCCCCCGTGCCGCCTCCCCCACCCGGTCCGGGTCCAGGACCAGGACCAAGTCGAGGACCACGTCCACGGCCCACCCACCCACCCGGCGCGGCCGGGGGGGCCGCGCCCACCGTCGTGGCGGCGGCGCTCGCGAGCCCGCTGCGCCCGAGAGGGGGGTGCGGAGTCCGCGGCCACGCCTGAGGCTCGTCGTTCCCCCGACACACCGTCCCCAAGCTGTACCTGGACCTGGCCCAGGTTTCGGCGGGCTGCGGACCACGGGCCCGGGGCGGGAGGGAGCCCCTTCCCTGTCTCCTACGCCGTCGGGTCGGCGGTCGGGAACCCCCAGAAGATGGGCTCGGGGCGCAGGTCCACGCCGAAACGGTCGCGCACGGCGGTGCGGATGTCGCGGGCGAGCGTCACCAGCTCGGAGGTGGTGCCTCCACCGTGGTGGACGAGCGCGAGGGCGTGCTGCGGCGAGACGCCCACCCAACCGCGCCGCGTGCCGCGGGGAAAGCCCGCCTTCTCGATCAGCCACGCCGCCGAGAGCTTGACCCGGTCCCCCGGCGCGGGGTAGGCCGGCACCTCGCCCGGCCCAGCGGCGAGTCCGGCCGCCACTGCCGCCGTGACGAGCCGCTCCGACTCGTCCGGTTCCACGACGGGGTTGACGAAGAACGAGCCGGCCGAGTGGCTGGCGGGATCGTCCGGGCTCACCACCATCGACTTGCCGCGGCGCAGCTCGAGCACCGCCTCGCGCACGTCGGCGAGCGAGGGGGAGGTGCCGCGCGATGCAAGCGCCCCGGCGAGCTCCGCGTAGCGCGGCGTCGGCGTCCCGCCGGTTCGCAAGGCGAACGTCACGGCCAGCACGGCGAACCGTCCGGGCGAGGCCCGGAACACGCTCGAGCGATACGAGAAGCCGCAATCGTCGGGAAGGAGCTGCCGGGTCGAACCCTCCGCCAGGTCGAGCACCCGCACGGAACGGATGGTCTCCGCCACCTCCTGGCCGTAGGCGCCGACGTTCTGGATCGGCGTGCCGCCGACGGTGCCGGGGATCCCGGACAGGCACTCGATCCCCTGCCACCGCTCCCCGACGCAGCGGGCGACGAAGCCGTCCCAGGGCTCGCCGGCCGCTGCGGTGACGAGCACCTCGTCGCCCCGGCGCTCCGCCCGCACGCCCGAGAGGCCGACCTGCAGCACCAGCCCGTCGACGCCTCCGTCGGCAATGACGAGGTTGGAACCCCCGCCCAGGAGCCGGAGCGCGACGCGTCGGGAGGCGGCCCACACCACCGCCTCGCGGAGCTCCGCCTCCTCGCCGACCTCGGCCAGCCAGCGCGCCGGCCCGCCCAGCCCCAGGGTCGTCAGCGGCGCCAGCGGCACGCCCTCCCGGATCTGCATCCCGCCTCCAGCTCGCGGGCAGCCTCGCCCCCGCAGGCTAGACTGTAGTGCGCGGCCCGCCACGGGACAACCGCCGGGAGGATTCATGCTGCTTGCCACGTGGAACGTCAACTCGATCCGCGCCCGCCTCCCCCGCCTGCTCGCGTGGTTGGAGCGGCGCCGGCCGGACGTCGTCTGCCTGCAGGAGACCAAGGTCGTCGACGAGGACTTCCCGACCGCCGAGATCCAGGCGCTCGGGTACCACTGCCGCGCTTTCGGCCAGAAGACCTACAACGGCGTGGCGATCCTCAGCCGCGAGGAGCCACGCGACGTCCGGCTCGGCCTCCCGGACGACCCGGCGGACGCCGACCGGCGTGTGGTCGCGGCCACCGTCGCTGGGGTCCGCGTGATCGGCGTGTACGTCCCCAACGGCACGGCCCTCGACGACCCACGGTACGACGGCAAGCTGGCGTGGTACAGCCGCCTCAGGAGGTACCTGGAGGCGACCGCCTCGCCGCGGCAGGAGCTGGTCGTCTGCGGCGACTTCAACGTCGCGCCGGAGGACCGGGACGTGTGGGACGTCGAGCGGTGGCGGGACCAGCTCCTGTTCACGGAAGCCGAGAAGGAGGCGTTTCGCCACCTCATGGGCTGGGGTCTCGAGGATACGCTGCGGCGCCTCCAGCCCGAGGCACAGGTGTTCACCTGGTGGGATTACCGCAACGCCGCTTTTTACCGCGGCTGGGGGCTGCGTATCGATCACGTTCTAGCCACTCCGTCCCTCGCTGCGCGCTGCACCGCGGTCGAGGTGGACACGGCCGAGCGCAAAGGCGAGAAGCCGTCCGATCACGCTCCCGTGCTGGCCTGGTTCGACCCACCCAATCTCGGCTGAGTTCGGAGCGGACATCGCGCTCGGCATGCCTGACCTCAGCGTGGTTCTGCCGGGGTTCGAGTACGAGGCGGCCGCCGCGGGCGATTCGAAGACGGTGCCGAGGACGCAGGCTCATCGGCGCGAAACGCGACCACCCAGCCAAGCCGGTCAGCCCCGTAGCCCGATCGTCGGCGCCCACCTCACGAAAGCGGTCGAAAAACCGAGCTTCCCACCGGCCCATCGCACCGACGACCCGCACCAACCGCGCTCGTCTCCGATACCGTCGTCCCGCCCTGATCCTCGTCGTACGGTTCGGGCCCTTCATGGTGTAGCCTTTGCTCATGACCTATGACCGCGACTCGGCCTGGAAGCTGCTGTGCGAGTGGACGACGTCCGAGGCACTACGCAAGCACGCCCTCTCCGTGGAGGCGGCGATGCGGGCGCACGCGCGACGCCTCGGTCAGGACGAGGAGGCATGGGCCGCGGTGGGTCTCCTCCACGACTTCGACTACGAGCGCTTCGACACCGCCGAGACACACGTCCTCGAAGGGGCAAAGGTGCTGCGCGCGCAAGGGTGGCCCGAGCCGTGGGTACGCGCCATCGAGGGCCACGCCGACTACACCGGCATTCCACGTGACAGCGATCTGGCGCGCTGCCTGTTCGCGGTCGACGAGCTGTGCGGGTTCCTCACCGCCGCGGCGCTCGTCCGCCCCGACAAGGCGATCGCCGCCGTGCAGGTCGACTCCGTGAAGAAGAAGCTCAAGGACAAGGCGTTTGCCCGCGCCGTGAACCGTGAGGACATCAGGCGCGGCGCCGAAGAGATCGGCCTGCCGCTCGAGGAGCACATCGCTTTCGTGCGCGACGCCATGGCGACGATTGCCCCGGCGCTCGGCCTACCTCCGACGTAGCCGATCGCTGCCTGACCCCGAGTCCAGTCCCCGGCTGCCGATCGAACCGGAGGTGCTCGGTCGCACCGATGGTGCTGCGACCGAGATCAGGGGGAGCCGCAGAAGGTGCCGGCGTAGCGCTCGAGGCCGTTGCCGCGTCCCCGCTCGACACGACCCTCAGGCGAGGTCACGCAGCGTCGCTTTGAGCAGGGTATAGAAGCGGTCGACCGAGGGAATCTGCACCCGCTCGTCGGGCGAATGTGGCGACTCGATCTGGGGGCCCATGGACACCATGTCGATGCCCGGGAGCTTCTCCCCGATGAGCCCGCACTCGAGCCCGGCGTGGATCGCCTTGATGTGGGGCTCATGGCCGAAAAGGTTCACGAAGGCCTTCCGGGCGGCCCCGAGCACCGGCGAAGCGGGGTTCGGCTTCCAGCCCGGGTAACCATCGTGAGTCTCCACCTCGGCGCCGGCCAGACGGAACACCGCCGCGACCTGGTCGAGAGTCGCCTTGAGCGACGGCATGACCGAGGAGCGGCTCGAGGTCTGCACCCAAACCGAGCTGTCCTCGGTCTTGAGCACCGCCAGGTTACTCGAGGTCTCGACCAGCCCCGCCACCGCGCGGCTCATTCCCAGCACGCCGTGCGGACAGGCCAGCAAGGCGTCGAGGATGCGCTCGGCGTCGAACGGCAACCACACGGAAGCGGTGCTCGCGTCGGCGCTCACCGCCTCGACCTCGATCCGCTGGCCGGGGTCGATGTCACCGAACTCCGCCCGAAGAATGGCGGCTTTCTCCTCGACCACCTGGCGGATGCGGACCTCGTCCTCGGACTTCACCCGCAGCACCGCGTCGGACTCGCGAGGGATGGCGTTGTGCTTGCTCCCGCCCGACAACGACACGATTCCGAACTCGAGCCCTGCCCGGCGCACGGCGAGCAGCAGCCGCACCAGAAACTTCAGTGCGTTGCCGCGGTTTTCGTGAATATCGACGCCGGAATGGCCACCCCGCAGGCCACGCACCGACAGGTGCAGCACCAGCGTGCCGGGTATCGCGTCCTCGCGGGTGATGGTGAAGGTGCTCTTGGTGTCGGCGCCACCGGCGCAGCCGATGTACAGTGCACCGTCCTCCTCGGTGTCGAGGTTGATGAGTGTCCGTCCCGTGACCAGCTTCGGGTCGAGCTGCATGGCACCGGTGAGCCCGGTTTCCTCGTCGATCGTGAACAGTAGCTCGAGTGGTCCGTGGACCGCCTCGGCATCCTCGGCGATCGCCATCGCCGTCGCCACGCCGATACCGTTGTCGGCACCGAGCGTCGTGCCGGTGGCGTACACGTACTCGCCCACCACGCGCGGCTGAATCGGCTCCACGGTGAAGTCGAACGGTGTGTCGGAGTTGGCTTCCGGCACCATGTCCAAGTGCCCCTGCAAGACGACGACCGGTGCGCTTTCGTGCCCCGGCGTGGCCGGGACCGCGACGACGACGTTGCCGGCCGTGTCGCGCCGGACCTCGAGCCCGCGATCGGCGGCCCAGGCCACGATATGCTCGGCAAGCTGCGCCTCATGCTTGGAAGGGTGGGGAATCTGACAGATGGCATCGAAATGACGCCAGACCAGACTGGGCTGCAGGCTGTCCAGGGGACTCGACACAGGATACCTCCCGTTGCGCGTTCGGCGTGTGATCACGCCCGGCACGACGCACGATTCTACCTTTTTTGTTTGGGCTTCGCACCCCGAGCAAGAGCCGGCGGGCCGTCTTTCGCTACCACCGTTTGCCTTCCAATTCGTCGCCGTACAGGCGGCGGTCGGCCTCGTCGATGGCCGCGTCGACGTCGCCACCGGGCCCCAGAACCGAGATCCCCACCGCCTTTTGTACGCCGCAGCAATCCGCGTCGAGGGCGCGGCGGTCACCCAGCAACGCCAGCGGATCCACGTCCACCATGCGGCGCAGCCGGTCTCGCGAACGCCCGAGATCCCGATCGACCTGGCACAGTCGCTGGACCGATGAGCCCTTGAGGACAACGTAAACACCCGCCATGCCCGTACAATGACGCAGGTGGTCGCTCAGATCCTGCTCGCGCTGGCGTCTGCGGTGCCTCCCGTGCCACCGGCCGAGGCGGTGGCGCCGGGCACTCCGATCGTGGCGATCGTCATCGAGCGCCACGAGGTCTTCGATACCGACCTGCCGGGCACCACGGCCTGGCCGTACAGGGCCGCCAATCTCCTCCACATTCTCACCAAGGAGCGGTTCGTCCGTTCCCAGCTCCTGTTCGAGGTCGGCGACCCGCTCACCCCCGAGCTCCTCGAGGAAAGCGCGCGTATTCTCCGTGAGCACGGTTTTCTGAGCCCGGTCGTGATATGGGCCCGGCCGGTACCGGGAGGCTGTGAAGTGGTGGTCGAGACCCACGACCAGTGGACTACCCAACTTGGTCTCAACTACGGTTTTTATGGACGCCGCCGTAAAGCCGGCTTCGCCGTAGAAGAAGAGAACCTCCTCGGATGGGGCAAGCAACTGATTCTCGACGTCGACCGCGAGGAGGAGCGACGCACCGTGACTTTTCGCTATCGCGACCCCCTCTTTCTCGGCCGCCGCCTGCGCCTGGAGCTCGCGAGGAGCAACGCCTCGGACGGCTCGCTGGACGCTCTCGTGGTGGAGTCACCGTTCTTCTCGCTCGCTACCCGCCGCGCCGGTCTCCTGGAATGGCAGCGCGGGCGCCGCAAGGAATGGCTCTACGTGGACGGCGAGAAGGCAGTCTCCGGATCCGTTCACACCCGAAAGGCCGTTTTTTGGGGCGGTCTCCGCCTGCCTGGCGAAGGCGCCGTCGAGCGTCTTCGGCTCGGCCTCTTCCACGAGGAGGTTCGCTACGGGGCCTGGACCTGGTCAGACGGCAGGCCGTTCGACTCCCCCGAGGATCGCACGATGGCCGGCGTGCTCATCGGGTTCGAGCGCCAGCCGCCGCGCTGGATCGTGCTCCAGGGGCTCCGCGGCTGGCAGCAGCAGGAGGACGTTGCGGTCGGCCCGAGCTGGAACGCGACAGCGGGCTGGTCGTTGCCAGCGTTCGGGACCGACCGGCGACGGCTGCTCGTGGGCGCCAACGGCACCTATGCTCGCCAGCTCGGCCGCTGGTACGCCCGGGTCAATGCCGCGTTCTCGGGCCGACTGGAGTCAGCAGGCTGGGTCAACGGTCTGGCTCACCTCGAAGCGGTGGCCTCACAGCCCGGGATGCAGGGCTGGCGCGGGAGAATCGCCGGAGACTGGGGTCACGACCTGGATCGTGACAGGCAGGTGACACTCGGGGCCGATGCCGGCCTGCGGGGATGGGACCCCGACTACTTCGACGGCACCGCGCGCCTGGTCGCCAACCTGGAGTGGCGACGGCAGCTCACCGGTGAGGTGCTGCATCTCGGCGTCGTCGGGCTGAGCCTGTTCGCGGACGGAGGCAGGACCTGGGGCGCACGGCTCGGCGAGCCGATGCAGCGCTGGCATGCAAACGTGGGAGCCGGCCTCCTGATCGAGCTCACCCGCGCCTCGATCGCGCACATCGTCCGACTCGAGGCGGCGCTGCCTGACGACGGTCGCGGCCCCGTGTTTCTGGCCACCTCTTCTTCGCTGTTCTGAGGCCTCCGAGGTGTCGCGTTGGAGGCCACGACGGGTCAGGCGCGGGAGGAGTACTCGCCGGTACGGGTGTCGACGATGATCCTCGTCCCAGTCTCGATGTACATCGGTACGGTGACGGTGATTCCGGTCTCCAGCTTGGCCGGCTTGTTGCCACCGGCGGCCGTGGCGCCCTTCATCACCGGCTCGGTATCAACGACCTTCAGCACCACCGTGGTAGGGAGCTCGATGCCGATCGGGTTGCCCTCGTAGAAGTCGACCGAGATCACCGCGTCGGGCAGCAGGTACCCCAGCGCATCACCGAGCGCCTCGTCCGCGAGTGTGACCTGCTCGTACGTCTCGGTGTTCATGAAGTGGTGGCCCGCAGGATCGGAGTACATGTACTGCATCTCGACGGTGTCGAGGCTCGCTTTCTCGATCCGGTCCTCGGACCGGAACCGGTGCTCGGTCTGGTTCCCCGACTTGAGGTTGCGGAGCTTGCATTGGACCATACCCCGCCAGTTGCCAGGGGTCACGTGCACAACGTTCATCACGCGGTGGAGCTGGCCGTTGAAGAGGATGATGTTGCCAGCGCGCAGCTCGGTCGCCACCAGTTGCATTGCCAACCTCCGGGTCCGGAGCGCGGCTCCGGGGCGCGGAGTATACACCACCGCTGGAATTCCGGCCGGGGTCGACGCGGTTGAGGGCGAGCGTGAGATTCCTTTCTCGGTGGAGGAGTTGCCCATGGAGCTTCGTCTTCCCGGCAAGCGCGCACTGGTAACCGGTTCCTCCCGCGGCATCGGCAGGGCGATCGCTTTACGCCTCGCCGACGCCGGCGTCGATGTGGCGATCAATTTTTTCCGCCATCGTGGACCAGCCGAGGAGGTCGCCCACGAGATCGAGGCGAGAGGCGTACGCGCCTTGCTGCTCAAAGGCAACGTCGCCGACGAGGCCCATGTCAACCGCATGTTCGAGGAGATCAGAGCACGCTGGGGTGGTCTGGAGATCCTCGTCTCCAATGCTGCTTCCGGTGTCCTCAAGCCGGTGAACCACCTCACCCTGCACCACTTCCACTGGACCATGGACATCAACGCCGCGGCGCTGCTGCCGCTCGTGCAGCGCTTCATCGGGCTGCCGTGCGAAGGGCAGAGGTCGGTGGTGGCCGTCTCTTCGCTCGGCGCCCTGCGGGCGATCCCCAACTACGCGGCGGTGGGCGCCTCGAAGGCGGCGCTCGAGTCACTCGTGCGGCACTTGGCAGCCGAGCTGGGCCCGAGCGGCGTGCGGGTCAACGCCGTCTCGGCCGGGACCGTGGACACCGACGCCCTCAAGCACTTTCCGAACCGTGAGCAGTTGCTCGCGGAGGCGTGCCGGCGGACCCCGGCCGGGCGCCTCGTCACTCCCCAGGATGTCGCCAACACCGTGCTGTTCCTCTGCACCGATCTCGCGATCATGATCCAGGGGCAGACACTGATCGTCGATGGGGGGTACTCTATCCTCGCGTGACCACGAGCGCTCCTCGACCACCCCGGGCCGCCCGACGTTCGGTGTCGCCGCGTCCTCCTCCGGCGACCACCTCGACCGCGGCGGGGTTGCTCGTGGCGAGCCCATTCGTGCGGCTGGTGCTGGCCGAAGCGCTCTCTGCCCGCGGCCTCGTGGTCGTCCACCTGTCCCACCCAGCCGAGAACCCCGCGACGCTGCGGGTGCTCGTCGCCGATCTCGAGGCGCTGGGCCCTCACGCCGCCGACGAGGTCTCCAGGCGACGACACGCCGGTACCGCCGTTTTGGTATTCGGTCGAAAGGGTCAGGAGACCGCGCTGCGCGCGCTCGCGAGGCTCGGCGCTCGGACCGGCGAACGCAGCGCCTTCCTGCTGGCGTTCCCCGACCTCCTCGCGACAGCGCTCGACGAACCCGTCTCCGGTCGGCCTCGCAAGCGTTAGCGGTCTTTGCGCTCGAGCCTGATCTCGACCCGCTTGCGGCCCTTCTGCTCGATCCGGACCTCGGCCACTGCCCCGTCCTTTGCGAGCTTCCAGCGCACCTCGCCGCCCTTCTCCGAGACCCCGGCCACTTGCCAACCGTTCTCCTTGATCACCCTCTCGTAGAACGCCTTGACGTTTTCGAGGCTATCTCGGACTTCGAGCTCGACCTTGATCTTCCGTGCCCACTCGATGGTTGGCACGGTCGACGTCTCGAGCTTCGTTCGGGTGGCGCCCGGGTAGGCCGGCAGCCCCGGCACCTCGTCGGCGGCAGCCATGGCCTCCGGCCTGGGCTCGACGACCGCGACCGGTGGTGCCGGCTGTGCGACCTCGGCGGCGGTCGCCACAGGTGTCGCCGGGATCTGGGCCTCAGCTGGCCTGACGGCCTCCACCGCCACCGCCTTCGTCGGCGTCTCCGCCTTGCTGGCCTTGCTCGATGCGCACCCAGCCGCCGCCACCGTCGCTACGATCAACCCGATCATCGCTCGCTTCATGGGTCCTCCTCTCGAGCTCCAAGCCTCGACCTGCTCTCCACATTCTGCCACGGGGTCGGTGTTACCATCGCTTCCGAGCCACGCCACGAAGCGCCGAGGCGAGGGACAGAACCCAGATGACCGCGACACCATCAGGAGAAACCGGCCCGGCCACCCGTGATCGGCTGCCCTTTCTGCGGCGCCTGCTAAGCCCCCTCGCCCAACGGCGCACGCTCGCGACCTCCCTGCTCTTCGTGCTGGCGCTCGTGCCGCCGGCCGTCGTGCGGGAGGGAGACGACGAGACTCTGCCCTCCGCTCCGCACCTCACCACCAGACCCGAGGTCACCTGTCTTCACCAACTGCTGCCGCTCGACGCCACCGTCGCTTTTTTCACCGAGGCGGACGGAACGGCGCGGCTCGAGTCTCCGAGTCCGTTGTACTACACCCAGTCCCAGCTCACACCCCGGCTGCTCGTCATCCGACCTCCCGAGAGGTGGCCGTCAGGTGACATCGACTGGTTCGTGGGGACGCTCTCCGACCCGGGCTCGGCGCAGGCGCTAGCGAACCGGTACGGTTTGAGGGTGAGAGGGCAGTGCGGCCCCTGGACCGTTTTGGGACGGGTGCCATGACGCTGCTCGCCGGGTTTCTGCTTCCAACCTGGCTCGGGCTGGCCGTCGTCGGTGCCTGCGGGGGGTTCGGCCGCGGCGTGTCTGCCTCTGGGCGGGTGTTGGGAGCGATCGTGGCCCTGCCACTGGGGCTCGGGCTCACGTCAGCAGTGGCGTTCCTCTGGATTGCCACTTGGCGCCCCTGCGTCGGAACCGCAGGCGAGGTCGGGCTCGAGCTGCTGCTCGCCGTGCTCGGCTCCGCCGCGTGGTGGCTGCGGCAACGATCGGACGCCGGCCAGGAGAGACAGCCCGCATCGGCCCCTCGACCCGGTCTGCTGCTCGCCGGGCTCGGCTCGCTGGCGCTGGCCGTCGGCGGGTGGCGCCTCGTCCGCGTCTGGCTCGTCGCGACCTACCGCCACCCTGGCGGTGACTGGGACGCCCTGGCCATCTGGAACCTCAAGGCACGCTTCCTGTTCTGGCCCGAGGGCTGGGACCGCGCCTTCTCCCCCGAGATCGCCTGGAGCCACCCGGACTACCCGCTGCTCCTGCCGGCGTTCCTCGCCCGCACCTGGATCTGGCTCGGCGACCGGAGCTGGATCGTGCCGGCCGCGACCTCCCTGGCGTTCCTGCTGCTCGTGGTGGCGCTCGCGACGGTCTCCGCCTACCGGCTGCGTGGCTGGGTCCCGGCCCTCGTCGCCGGGGTCCTGGTGTGGGGCGTCGCCTACACGAGCCTGGGCTTCAACCAGTACGCGGACATGCCGTTGGCGCTCTACTTCCTCGCCACCAACGTCCTGCTCCTCGAGAGCGCGCACAACCCGGGTTCGCGGGGGCCGCTCGTGCTCGCTGGGCTGGCGGCCGGCGCCATGGTGTGGACCAAGAACGAGGGGTGGGCCATGCTCACGGCGCTGCTCGCGAGCGAGGGGGTCGTGGCTTGGCGCGACCGGCTGACAGCGTCCGAGGTCCGGGCTCGGGCGCTGGCCTTCGGGGTCGGGCTGCTGCCGCTCGCCGCCACGACGGTGCTGTTCAAGCTCACCTTCGCCCCGGCCAACGATCTCGTGGACAGGGTCGCGTGGGGTGGGCTCGTCGACCCTGGCAGGCTGGCAACGATCCTCGGCCGCGTGGCGGGCGCGCTTGCCTCGTACGGCCCGTTCCGCCTGCCGCTCGCGGTCGTGCTGCTGGCGCTCGTGCTCGTGCTCGGGGTGGCCGTGCCGCCAGCGCTCCGCTCCGCCGCCACCTCGCTCGCCGTGCGCCTACCGCTGGTGCTCGCCGCCTACTGCGCCGCGTTCGCGGTCACGCCGAACCCACTCGAGTGGCACCTCGCCACCACCCTCGAGAGGCTGCTCTCGCAGCTCCTCCCCAGCGCCGTGCTGCTCGCGACGTTGGCGATGGGTCCCATCGAGAATCGCCCGGCGGCTCCGGACAGCCGGCTCTGACCAGGGCCAGCCTTCCCAGAGGAACGTGACGGTTGGTCTTGGCGGGTTGACGAAACCTCCGACTGTCTATAGCGTATATGCACAGTGGAGACGGTATGCTGCTGCACCTCAACTCGCACTCGGCGGAACCCCTTCGGAGCCAGATCGGCCGGCAGGTCCGGGCGAGGATCGAGAGCGGTGACCTGCAACCGGGTGAGGCCCTCCCCTCCCTCCACCAGCTCGCCAGCCGGCTGCGGGTCTCCGCGGCGGTGGTCCAGGCGGTCTGGTCGGACCTCGCGCGCGAGGGCCTGCTCGCCCTCGACGGCGAGGGCACCTGGAGGGTCGTCGCAGGTGCCGCGTCGCGGCTCGGGATCGACGACGACCGTGCCTTCGAGGCGGCAGGCGAGCGCGGCGCGTCGGCCAGGGAGCTGCGGTTGGCACGCGAGATCCAGTGCCGCCTGCTGCCGCCACCGCACGTCATCGGGCCCGGGTTCGAGGTGCTGACCCGCAGCGTGCCCGCCCGGGTGCTGGCGGGCGATCTCTGCGACGTGCTGCGCCATCCCGACAGCAGCGTCGGCGTCGTGGTCGCGGACGTCGCCGGCAAGGGCGTGGCGGCCAGCCTGGTCATGGCTTCGGTCAAGGCGACGCTGCCGTTCGTTGCCGGTGAGCACGATGTGGCCGGGACGCTGCGTGAGCTCGGCCGGCGCCTGGCCGACGAGCTCGGGCCCCGGCAGTTCGTGGCGCTCGCCTACGCACGGTTCGAGGCGGCGACGGGCAGGCTCACCCTCGCCAACGCCGGCCTGCCGGACCCGCTCCTCCTCCGTCCGGGTCAGGCGCCGCTCGCCGTCGAGCTCCCGGGGCCCCGCCTGCCGCTCGGCGTGCGCCTCGAGGTGCCGTACCGGAGCCTCGAGCTGCGCCTCGAGCCGGGGGACCGGTTGCTGCTGTACAGCGACGGGCTACCCGAGATCCGCCTCGGCCAGGGCGAGATCCTCGGCTACGACGCGTTCACCCGCCTGGTCGCGGCACTCCCACTGCTGCCGGCCGAGGGCGGCGACGAGGGGTGGCTCGACGCGCTCCTCGGCCGCGCTCTGGAGCTCGGCGGCTCGACGCCGGACGACGACTGCACCCTCGCCCTGCTGGCGGCGCGGGCCAGGCCCGCAAAGGAGGGTTGAGACCATGCTCCTCCACCTCTCCGAGCTCGCCCCGGAGCCGCTCCACCAGCAGCTCTCGCGGCAGCTTCGGGCCCGCATCCTGGCGCGCGAGCTGCTCGACGGCGAGCTGCTGCCCTCGATCCGCGCCTTGGCCCGCGACCACCGCGTGAGCGTCATCACCGTGCAGCGGGCCTACGAAGACCTGGAGCGCGAGGGGCTGCTCGTGTCCCGTCCTGGCAAGGGGTTCTTCGTCGCCCCCCAGCCCGAGGGCCAGCGCCGTCGCGTGGCGCTCGCGAGGCTGCGCGACGCGCTCGGCCCGCCGGTCGCCGCCGCCCGTGCCGAGGGGCTGCAACCCTCCGACATCCTCGAGGTCTTTACCCACGTGCTCGACGCCGAAGGAGGCACGCAATGAGCAACGGTGGCATCCCGCTGGCCCTGCGGATTTCCGGCCTGACCAAGTCGTTCCCCGGCTTCCAGCTCGGTCCGTTCGACCTCGACCTCGAGCCGGGGAGGGTGCTCGGGTTCGTCGGCCCCAACGGCGCCGGCAAGACGACCACGTTCAACTGCGTCGCCGGCCTGCTGCGGCCCGATGCCGGCGACATCGAGCTCCTCGGCCGGCCCTCCACCCCCGGCGACGCGCGCTGGCGGGACGACCTCGGGCACGTCGGCGAGGTCGGCGGCTTCTACGCCGACTGGACGACAGGCCGCAACCTCGACCTCCTCGCCTCGTTCCACGCCGCCTGGTCGCGGCGCCGCGCCATCGACCTGGCCGAGCGCTTCGGCCTGCCGCTCGACCGCAAGGTCAAGGACCTCTCCAAGGGCAACCAGGCCAAGCTGGCGCTCGTCGCGGCGCTCGGCCACGACCCGCGCCTGCTCCTCCTCGACGAGCCCACCGCCGGCCTCGACCCGGTCGTCCGCAGCGAGGTGCTCGAGGTGCTGTGGGAGGTGCTGGCCGACGGCGAGCACGCCATCTTCTACTCGACGCACATCATCTCGGACATCAGCCGGCTCGCCGACGAGCTCGTGTTCATCCATGACGGGCGGCTGCTCGGGCGGCACGCCACGACCGAGATGGCCGAGTCGTGGCGGCGCATCACCTTCCGGCTGGCGGTCGGCGAGACCCGCATCGCCGGCGTCGCCGAGCACCGGCGGGTGCGTGACGAGCACCAGGTGGTCAGCTTCGCCCAGGCCGAGACGCTGCGACACCTCGGCGAGCTCGGCGCCGACCGCATCGAGCACTCGCCGATGACGATCGAGGAGATCGCTGTGATGATCCTCAAGGGGGGAAGCCATGCTCAGACTGCTTAGGGAGAACCTCCGCTACCACTGGGGCTTGCTGGCCGTCACGGTGGCGGTCGGCATGGTTCCCGCCGGCCTCGTCGGCATCGTGCTCCTGACCTCGCGCGCCGGACCCCAATCGGTCGTCGTGTCCCTGCTCTTCTCAATGGTGGTCGCCTCCGGCGTGGCCGCGTTCATCGTCATCGGTCGCGACGCCGGCGAGCACCGGCCGGTGCTCCACCTGCTGCTCGGCGTGCCGCTGCGCGCCGTCGCGCTCTCGCGGGTCCTCACCCCGGTCGTGCTGCAGCTCGCCGGCAGCGCGGCGGCGATGGCGCTGGCGCTCGGCGCCTTCGTTGTCCTGGAGCGCGAGCGGTACGACCGGCTCGTCGCCATCCTGCCGTTCGTCGCCGCCCAGCTCCTGTTCGTCGGGCAGCTCGTGCTCGCCGCGCAGGAGATCCTGGCGGCGCGGCGGGACCGGCGCGGCCACCTGTGGCCCGCCGCCCTCGCCGCATTGCTGGCCGCCCTCGCCTTCTTCGCCTGGGTCGAGGTCTTCGCCAAGACGGCCATGGGGTGGAAGACCGGCCTCGTGCTCGCGCTCGCGGCCGGGCTCGGGCTCGGGAACGTCGCCCTGTTCGAGCGCCGGCGCTCGTTCGTGCGCTGATGTGCGATAGTTGCCGGCCATGAGCGATCGCCAACCCACCTCCCGCTACTGCTTCGTGTGCGGCCGCGACAACCCGAAAAGCCTCCGCGCGCGCTGGGTCAACGACCGCGAGACCCGCCAGGTGCGCGCCACCGTGTCGGTCGCCGAGGAGTACAACGGCTACCCCGGCATCGTCCACGGAGGCGTGGTCTCGGCGCTGCTCGACGAGACCGCCGGCCGCGCCCTCATGCTCGAAGGCGACTTCGACCGCCTGTGGGTCACCGTCAGGCTCACCGTGACGTTCCGACGGCCCACCCCGACCCGCACGCCGCTCACCCTCGTCGGCTGGGTGGTGCGCGACGGCGGCAGGCGTTCGGAGACCGCCGCAGAGGTGCGCTTGCCCGACGGCACCGTGACCGCCACGTGCGAGGCGCTCATCGCCAGGCCGCCGGACGGGATGCTGGACGGCTGGCTGGAGGAGCGGGAGCACTGGCGGGTGGACGAGGAGCCGGGTGGGCCGGAAAAGACCGCCTGAGAGCGCGGGCGTTGCGAGGGAACGGTGTCCGGGGCCCCGGCTCTCGTGGCCTCGCGATCACGGACGTGGTCGAGCTCATCCCTTGGCTCTCCGTGCGCTGGACGCCACTGCGACTCGGTGGCGGGGGTGACGCATGCCTGACGTGAAGATCGGCAACGGGAACCTGGAGGCGACGGTCAGCGCGCTGGGGGCGGAGCTGCAAAGCCTCAGGCGCCTGGACACCGGTGTGGAGTACCTGTGGCAGGCAGACGCCGCGAGCTGGCCGCGGCGGGCGCCGGTGCTGTTCCCGATCGTCGGCCGGCTGCGCGGCGACCGCTACCTCTGGCGCGGCGTCCGGTACCGGCTGCCTCAGCACGGGTTCGCCCGCGACCGCCGCTTCGAGCTGACGGCCCACGATGCCGTGAGCGCGACGTTCGTGCTCGCCGACGACGAACAAACGCGGCCGACCTTCCCCTTCTCGTTCCGCCTCGCCGTGACGTACCGCGTCAAGCAAGCAACGCTCGAGACCACGTTCGAGGTGGCGAACCCAGGGCCGGAGGACCTTCTCTTCTCCGTCGGCGGCCACCCGGGTTTCAGGTGTCCCCTGCTCGGTGACGAGCGCTTCGAAGACTTCGCACTCGTTTTCGAGCACGAGGAGACGGTCGGCCGCTGGCCGGTCGTCGACGGCCTCATCGGCGCGCCACCGGAGCCGCTGCTCGCCGGCCAGCGCGAGCTGCCGTTGTCCCGTGACCTGTTCTCGCGTGGCGCGCTCGTGTTCGGAAACCTGCGCTCGACCACCGTCCGACTCGCGAGCCGGCGCTCGGGCGCCGGGGTGGAAATGTCGTTCGAGGGCTTTCCCTTCTTCGGCATCTGGTCCAAACCCCCGGGCGACTTCGTCTGCCTCGAGCCCTGGTGCGGCATCGCCGACCCCATCGACGCCTCCGGCCGCCTCGAGGACAAAGAGGGGCTCGTCCGGCTATCGCCTGGCGCCTCGTTTCGCCGCGCCTTCGACGTCCGCCTCTCCTAGTTCTCCTACTCCCAGTCGCCGGTGAGCTGGAAGCCGGCCGAAAACAACGGAGGCGAGAGGTCGAGCGCGTCGGCGGAGGCGCTCGGCGTGCCGCGGTGGGCGAGGAGCGCCTGCTGCGCTGCCTGCGGCGACGGGCAGACGCAGGGTCAGCGCCCGACCGCGCGGCGGAGCGCGGCTTCGAGCCTCGGGGCCACCGCCTCGAGCGAGAAGGAGGCGGCGACGCGGTCCCTGGCGGAGCACCCGAGCGCGGCGGTCAGGCGCCGGTCGGCGGCGAGCTCGAGCAGGTGCGCCACCCACTCCTCCGAGCTACCGGCGAAGTAGCCGTCGGCCCCAGCGCGCACCACGTCGCGGTTCATGCCCACCGGCGAGAGCACGGCGGGGCGGGCCATCGCCATGCACTGCAGCGCCTTGATGCTGCACTTGCCGCGGTTCCAGGGGGTGTCGTCGAGCGGCATGATCCCGACGTCGAAGTCGTCGAGGGCGGCCGCCTCGCGCGCGAGGCTCCACCGCTCGAACTCGACCGGAAGACCGAGATCGGCCGGCGGACGGTCGGAGACGACCTTGAGCCGAACCTCCGGGCGGGCCTCGACGACCGCCCTGAACGCAGGCGCCAGCCGGCGCCACTCGAGCTGGTTCTCGGCCGTCCCGACCCAGCCGACGACGAAGCCCGGGCGGCTACCCGCCGTGGTCGCGGGCGTGAAGCGGGCCACGTCGACAGCCGTCGGGACGACCTCGGCCAGCACGTCGGCGGCCCTGGCCGCGAGCATCTCGTTGCCCGCCACCACGAAATCGGCGACGGCCAGTGTCGCCGCGAAGTTGGCCTCGTAGCGCGCCGCCGTCGCGGCATCCTGCGGCTCGGCCGGGGCCGGCAGCCAGATGGCGTCGTCGTACTCGAACACGAGCACCCTGGCGCGGCGCCGCAGCAGGCGATCGAACGGCCGCGGCAAGGTGACGCGGTAGAGGACCACGAGGTCGGCGGAGCCGGCTCGGGCCGCAGCGCGCAGGAGGTCGAGTACCCGCCACAGCCGGCTGCCGGCTCGCCCCGGCCGGCGCCGGAGGGGGGACAGCACGGACACTTCGTATCCCAGGGACCTCAGGAACGGCAGGTGGGCGTACACCCGGTAGCGGGAGCCCGGGTTCGACGCATCGCCGACCGTCACGTAGAGGATGCGCACCGCTCAGCTCTTCCCGTGGCCCTGCCGGCCAGGCGGAGCGATGCCGCTCGCCAGCAAGCGTCGCACGGCAACGCCTCGCTCGCGCAGCCGCGTCTCGATCACGGTCAATTGCCCGAGCCAGGCGCAGACACGCTCGAGCCGTGGGTGCGGGTACGGCCACACCGCGAGCGCCCCCCCGGGCGCGACCTGCCGGGCCGCGGTGGGTGCGCAAAGCTTCGCGGACAGCCTCCGTCGTCCCTCGGGCGTCGACACGATCTCGGGGGCGTGTCGCGACATGCCGGCCTCATGCTACACCGAACCTGCACGAGCGACGTGTTTCAGCAACCCGACAGCAGTCGATCCACCCGCTTCGCCGACCGCCGTTCCCCCCGGCCCCAGCCCGAAGGGATCCGTGGTTCGAAGCTTTCGTCGCCCACGGCCGGCCTACCCACCACCGCAACTCGCGGGCAGGTGCCCGGACGCCCTCGCAGCTCGGCTTCGTCCCGTGCGGCGGGGGCAGCAGCACCTTCGAGCGATCATGGGCATCGCGCAACGCGCCGAGCGGCGAGCACTTGGCTGTAGAATTCGGTGTGAACGCACTAGGAGGGCGGATGAAGCCCGAAGAGCTGCAGTTCATCTCGAACTTTATCTGGGGGATTGCGGATGACGTGCTGCGGGACGTGTACGTCCGCGGCAAGTACCGCGACGTCATTCTGCCCATGACCGTGCTGCGGCGGCTCGATGCTGTCCTCGAGCCGAGCAAGAGGGCGGTCCTCGACACCAAGGCCTCGCTCGATCGCAGCCGGATCACCAACCAGGACCTGGCGCTGCGGAACGCGGCGGGACACGCGTTCTACAACACCTCGCCGTTCACCCTCGCGGACCTCCGCGCCAGGGCGTCGCAGCAGCAGCTCAAGGCCGACTTCGAGGCGTACCTCGACGGCTTCTCGCCCAACGTCCAGGACATCCTCGACAAGTTCGAGTTCCGCAACCAGATCCCGCGCCTTTCCAGGGCCGACGTCCTCGGCACCCTTATCGCCAAGCTCCTCTCCCCCGACATCAACCTCAGCCCCAACCCGGTGCTCAACGCCGACGGCACGGTGAAGCACCCCGGGCTCGACAACCACGGGATGGGCACGGTGTTCGAGGAGCTGGTGCGCCGCTTCAACGAGGAGAACAACGAAGAGGCCGGCGAGCACTGGACGCCGCGCGACGCCGTGCGCCTGATGGCCAAGCTCATCTTCCTGCCGATCGCCGACACCATCACCGACGGCACCTACGTCCTCTACGACGGCGCGTGCGGCACTGGCGGCATGCTGACGGTGGCGGAGGAAACCCTCAAGCAGCTCGCTCGGGCCCGCGGCAAGCAGGTCGCGACGCACCTCTTCGGCCAGGAGATCAACGCCGAGACCTACGCTATCTGCAAAGCCGACCTACTGCTCAAGGGCGAGGGCGACGCGGCGGACAACATCGTCGGCGGCCCGGAACACTCCACGCTGGCCAACGACGCGTTCCCGTCGCGCGAGTTCGACTTCATGCTCTCCAACCCACCGTACGGCAAGAGCTGGAAGAGCGACCTCGAACGCATGGGCGGCAAGGACGGCATCAAGGATCCGCGCTTCGTCATCGAACACCGGGGTGACCCCGAGTACTCGCTCCTCACCCGTTCGAGCGACGGCCAGATGCTGTTCCTGGCCAACATGCTGAGCAAGATGAAGCGGGACACCAGGCTCGGCAGCCGCATCGCCGAGGTGCACAACGGCTCGTCGCTGTTCACCGGCGACGCCGGCCAGGGCGAGAGCAACATCCGCCGCTGGATCATCGAAAACGACTGGCTGGAGGCGATCGTCGCGCTGCCGCTGAACATGTTCTACAACACCGGCATCGCCACCTACATCTGGGTGCTCACCAACCGCAAGCCGGCGCACCGCCAGGGCAAGGTGCAACTGATCGACGCCACGCAGTGGTTCAGGCCGCTGCGCAAGAACCTCGGCAAGAAGAACTGCGAGCTGTCCGAGGACGACATCGCGCGCATCTGCGAGACGTTCCTGAAGTTCGAGGAGAGCGAGCAGTCGAAGCTCTTCCCCGACGCCGCCTTCGGCTACTGGAAGCTGACCGTCGAGCGCCCGCTGCGCGTCAAGGGCATCGACCCTGAGCGGGCGTATTCGCCAAAGGAAATCAAGGCATTGAAGGACGCCGCCGAGCGTACCGACGACGCGCCGCCGGTGATCCGGAAGATCCACAAGAAGGGTATCGAGCCCGACCCGCTGCGCGGCTTGTTCGCGGCGACGATCGCCGGCAGACCGGCCGTGGTCGAGTACGAGCCCGACCCCGAGCTGCGCGACACCGAGCAGGTGCCGCTGCTGGAAGACGGCGGCATCGAGGCCTTCATCCGCCGCGAGGTGCTGCCCCACGCGTCGGATGCCTGGTACGCGCCCGACAGCGTCAAGACCGGCTACGAGATCAGCTTCACCCGCTACTTCTACAAGCCCAAGCCGCTGCGCACGCTGGAGGAGATCCGCGCCGACATCCTGGCGCTGGAGAAGGAGACCGAAGGCTTGCTCGGCGAGATCGTGGGGGACAGCACCCGATGAGAGAAATCCTCGGCAAGGCAAAGACCGTCCGCGAGCTCCTGAAGGGGGTCAAGTACAAGATCGACTACTTCCAGCGCGAATACAAGTGGCACAACAAGCAGATCCGCGAACTGGTGGACGACCTGACCGGCAAGTTCCTGGAGGAATACGACCCGAGCCACGCCCGCAACAAGGTGGCGGACTATCCGCACTACTTCCTCGGCTCGATCATCATCAGCAAGAAGGGGGATGCCAGTTACATCGTTGACGGCCAGCAGCGCCTGACCAGCCTAACCCTGCTGCTGATCCTGCTGCGTAGGTTGCAGCAGCGCCGCGCGAAGCAGGTCAACGTGGATGAACTGATCGTTTCGGAAAAGTACGGCGAGAAGTCCTTCAACCTCGACATTGATGAGCGCGCCCCCGTCATGGAAGCGCTCTACGAAGGCCAGCCCTTCGATCCCAATGACCACTCCGAGTCGGTGCAGAACCTTAACCAGCGCTACCACGATCTAGGCGAGGCCTTGCCCGACGAGGTGCGAGGCAACGCACTCCCCTACTTCATCGACTGGCTGCTGGAGAACGTGCATCTGGTCGAGATCACCGCCTACTCGGACGACGACGCCTACACCATCTTCGAAACGATGAACGACCGCGGGCTGTCGCTCAGCCCGACCGACATGCTCAAGGGCTACCTGCTCTCGAACATCGACGACGGCGCCAGCCGCACTAAAGCGAACACCCGCTGGCGCGAGCGCCTCCGCGAGCTGAACGAAGCCGGCAAGGATGTGGAACCGGACTGCTTCAAGACGTGGCTGCGCAGCCAGTACGCGACCAAGATCCGGGAACGCAAGAGAGGCGCCAAGCCCGAAGACTTCGATCGCATCGGCACCGAGTTCCATCGCTGGCTGCGGGATGCGAGCCCGGACATCGGCCTCAAGCAGGGTGCGGACTTCTACCGCTTCATCGACCGCGACTTCGACTTCTTCAGCCACTGGTACCTGCAACTGGTCGACGCCTCCCAGAACATGGTGCCGGAGCTGGAGCACGTGCTCTACAACGCCCAGCACAGCTTCACCCTGCAGTACCTCGTGTTGCTGGCCCCGCTCAAGCCGGACGACACCGACCAGGTCGTGCGTCGGAAGCTACGGCTGGTCGCGCGCTTCGTCGACATCCTGCTTGCCTGGCGGCTGTGGAATTTCCGCAGTATCGCCCACTCGACCATGCAGTACGCCATGTTCCTGGTCATGCGCGACACCCGGGGCATGAGTCCACCTGCACTCGCGAGGAAACTGCATGAGGTCCTGGCCAGGGAGCAGGAAACCTTTGCCAGCAACGACCGGCTACGCGTGCATCAGCAGAACCGCCGCTCGCTGCATCGCCTGCTTGCACGCCTGACCGACTACGTCGAGACGGCATCCGGACACCCCTCGCGCTTTCTCGAATACGTCAGTGAAGGCAAGGGGCGCTACGAGGTCGAGCACATCTGGGCCGACCATTCGGAGCAACACACCGACGAGTTCAGCCACCCGGCCGACTTCGCCGAGCACCGCAACCGTATCGGCGGGCTGCTGCTGCTGCCCAAGAGCTTCAATGCGAGCTACGGCGACCTCACCTACGAGAAGAAGCTGCCGCACTATAACTTTCAGAACCTCCTGGCGCGCTCGCTGCACCCGCAGTGTTACGAGCACAACCCGGGATTCTTGCACTTCGTTCAGGAAAGCGGCCTGCCGTTCAAGCCGTACGAGCACTTCAATAAGGCTGACCTCGAGGAGCGCAGCCTGCTTTATCGCCAGCTTGCCGAGCGGATCTGGAATCCAGACGACCTGCTGCGGGAGGTAGACGCGTGTTGCGCGACCTCAAGCCCTATCCGGCGATGAAGGACTCCGGCGTACCGTGGCTGGGGGAGGTGCCGGAGCATTGGGAACTGCGGAAGATCCGCGAGGTGGGGCGTGTCATCAACGGCTTTCCCTTCGACGCGAGAAGGTTCTCACGATCGACCGGCTACCCACTCATTCGCATTCGTGATTTGGACAAAGCACGCACCGCCGCCCGTTACGACGGGCCCTTTGTCGAGTCCGCGAGGGTCAATCCAGGAGACGTCCTAATAGGAATGGACGGCGATTTCAATGTTGGAACTTGGAGAGGGGCGGAGCCTGCTCTTCTAAACCAAAGAATGTGCTGTATCAGGTGCGCGGAGCGGGCAACTGAGCGGCTTATCGCCTACTCGCTGCCGGGACCCCTGAAGCAGATCAATGACGTGACATGGTCCACAACTGTGAAGCACCTCGCTTCGCGCCAGGTCGAGCGCATTCAACTTAGTCTTCCACCTTTGCCCGAGCAAGCCGCCATCGTCCGCTTCCTCGACTACATGGACCGGCGGATTCGGCGCTACATCCGCGCCAAGCAGAAGCTGATCAAGCTGCTGGAGGAGCAGAAGCAGGCCATCATCCACCGCGCCGTCACCCGCGGCCTCGACCCCAACGTCCGCCTCAAGCCCTCCGGCGTGGAGTGGCTGGGGGATGTGCCGGAGCATTGGGAGATCCGGCGCAACGGCCGTCTGTTCGCCCAGAGGAACGAAACTGGATTTGGGGATCTGCCAATTCTGGAGGTGTCGCTGAAAACGGGAGTTCGCTTGCGCGACTTCGAGACATCGGACCGTAAGCAAGTCATGGCGGATCGCGAGAAGTACAAACGCGCTGTCGCCGGCGACATTGCGTACAACATGATGCGTATGTGGCAGGGTGCAGCAGGGGTTGCGCCGGTTGATGGGCTGATAAGTCCAGCGTACGTGGTAGCCAGACCACTCCCGGGAACCGAGCCGCGGTATTTCGAATACTTGTTCAGGCTTCCCGCATACATGGTTGAAGTCGACAAGTACTCGCGCGGCATCGTGAAGGACCGTAATCGCCTTTATTGGGAGGACTTCAAGCAGATCCCTTCCTGCTATCCCCCATCCAACGAGCAAGTCGCCATCGCGGACGCCATCGTGCGAATGACAGGCGGCATAGAGGCGACTTCCGTCCGGGTGCGGCGAGAGATCGCGGTATTCATGGAATACCGCACCCGCCTGATTGCCGACGTGGTCACCGGCAAGCTCGACGTGCGCGAGGCGGCGGCGCGGCTGCCTGACGAGAACCCGGACCCGGAACCGGCTGACGAAGAGCCGTGCGATGGCGGTCAGGAACGCGAAGAGGACGATGCGCCCACAGAGGAAGTCGATGCCGGATAGAAAGGTTGTGAAGGTCCGCGTTGGCAGGTCCGTCGCGTGCGAGCCGGCGACGTCCTACTGTGGTCCCGCCGGAGAGGTCGTTCTCTTCGAGGTCCCGGACGGCAGCGTGGAGCTGCGCATCTGGCTGGAGCGCGACGCCCTGTGGCTGAGCCAGCGGCAGATGTCGCTGCTGTCTGCCAAGGACACGGATACGATCGGTCTGCACCGGCGCAACATCTACCGCGACGGGGAGCTGGACGAGGCGGCAACCACCGGGGAATTCTCGGTGGTTCAAGCCGAGGGCACGCGGCAGGTGCGCCGGCGGGTGCGGCTGTTCAACCTTGACGCCGTCATCTCCGTCGGCTACCGGGTCAACTCGAAGCGGGGCACGCAGCTCCGCATCTGGGCCACGCGCGTGCCGCGGGAGCACGTCCACCGGGGGTACACGGTCAACGAGCGCCGCCTGACCGAGCTGAAGCAGGCGGCCCGGCTGGTGGCCGACATGAGCGAGCGGGCGACGCTGGGCAGCGACAAGGCATCGGCAGGCAATGCCGGCGCATCGTGGCTGACGAGCAAGGTCGCAGGTCTCCGGTAAACCCCTGGATCCCTTCGGGTTTCGAGCGGCGTCGGGTCGTCTCTGGCGTTGTCGTGCCTCAGGGGTCCTGGGCGAAACCGAAGACGAGGCCGACATTGGGAAGAGGATCGATTCGAGCGCTGCCGGCTCGGATGGGGAACTTGACGCATGACACCAAACCGCTCGAACGACTATCTCGTTGGGCTCGTGAGGGAGTTGTGTAGGCTGCCGGACGAGACCGAGTGGGTCGAGTTCAAGGTTAACGACTTCAACCCGCAGGAGATCGGCGAGTACATCTCCGCGCTTGCGAACTCCGCGGCTCTGAACGGCAAGGCTTTCGCCTATCTGGTTTGGTGTTAGCAACGGTCGGATTTTGACCCAGGGCAACGTTTGGAAACTGACCCACCCTGGCGGGTCTAAGTGTAGCTCAGCAGGGTTGTGGTTGTAGTCGTTGGTTCTCCTTTCTCTGTCCTTGTTCTTGCTTGTTCCCTCCCCCCGAGGGGGGAGGCGCCGGACGCGAGGTTGTCTCATTTGCGGTGCCTTGTCCGGTACGACGGTCCTTGAGTGGTGAGGATGTGGCCGCGGCTGGCGAGCCGATCCAGCAGCGCCGTGGTGAGCTTCTCGTCGGCCAGGACCTGGACCCACTCCGAGAAGGCCAGGTTGGTGGTGATGAGGGTCGAGCGCCGCTCGTGGCGCTCGGCGAGCAGGTTGAAGAGCAGCTCCCCGCCGGCGCGGTCGAAGGGCACGAAGCCGAGCTCGTCGACGATCAGAAGATGGGCTCGCCGCAGCCTCTGGTGCAGCCGGCCCAGGACCCTGGCGTCGCGTGCCTCGAGGAGCTCGCGCACCAGCTCGGCGGCGCGGATGAAGACGACCCGAAAACGTCGGCGGGCGGCCTCGACCCCAAGGGCGATCGCGAGGTGCGTCTTGCCGGTGCCGATCGGCCCGGCGATCACGACGTCCCGCGCTTCGGGGATGAAGCCGCAGGTGGCGAGCTCGGCGACGGCCGGGCGACTGACCCCGGCCATGGCGTCCCAGTTGATCTGGTCCAAAGTCTTGATGTCGGGGAAGTGCGCTTCGTGGATCCTGGCCTTGGCGACGTGGTCCCGACGAGAGCGGATCTCGGCCT